>Ga0070683_100004792_pt1 | contig 11195 bp, 11 predicted proteins | sample KBSC713LmetaG_FD_64662 | JGI IMG/M metagenome (GOLD analysis project Ga0070683, IMG submission 64662) | Corn rhizosphere microbial communities from Kellogg Biological Station, Michigan, USA - KBS C7.1-3L metaG | ecosystem: Host-associated > Plants > Roots > Rhizosphere ...
GCGCTCGACATGGCTCCGGCGTTGGACGGTACGACCAGCAGCGACGGGTGGCAAACGGCAACGTATTTTTGTATTCTCGTCCGTGCAAGAGGATACAAACACGGATACAAAGATGGCTATCTTCTAACGCAGCGCGCGATCGGCCAGCGCTCGCGGTCGTGGTTCGGCACGACGCGTCTCACTCCTTGATCCTTTCGTCATGCGACTTCAGTTTCGCCCCATGCCTATTCCCCCCGGCATCCTGGTGCTCGCGGTCGCCTGCGTCGCAGCGCCCGCGGCGCCCGCGCTCTCCGCGCAGACGGGCGACAGCGCCGTCGTTCCCGGCATCGAAGTCCTGCTCAGCGATTCGATGCATCTCATTCGCGGCAAACGCGTCGGGCTGCTCACCAATCAATCGGGTCGCGACCGGCAGGGGCGCAGCACCATCGACCTGCTCTTCCACGCGCCGGGCGTCAAGCTCACCGCGCTGTTCGGTGCCGAGCACGGAATTCGTGGAATCGCCAAGGCGGGTGAGAAGGTCGGCTCGAGCGTCGACTCGGCGACCGGCGTGCCGGTGTACTCGCTGTATGGCGACGTGCACGTGCCGACAGCGAAAATGCTCGAGAACGTGGACGTGCTGGTGTACGACATCCAGGACGTCGGCGCACGCGTGTACACGTACGAATGGACGCTCGCCACGACCGCGAACGCGATCGGGAAGCCGATCATCGTGCTCGATCGCCCCGATCCGATTCGTGCCGACCGATACGAAGGAAACATTCTCGATCCGCGCTTCTCATCCCTCGTCGGCAAGTATCCCGTGGCGCTTCGCTACGGACTCACACCGGGCGAGCTGATGAAATTCCTGGTGGGCGCCGGGTTCATTCACGCCGACGTGCACGTCGTGCCCATGAAGCATTACCGTCGCTCCATGTGGTTCGATGAGACGAAGCTCCCCTGGGTGAATCCGTCACCCAATCTGCGCAGTCTCGACGCGGAGCTGCTGTATCCCGGCACGGTGTTCTTCGAGGGGACGACGGCCACCGAAGGGCGCGGCACCGAGGCGCCCTTCACGCTCATCGGCGCGTCGTGGCTGACCGACAATGCTGTAATCGCGCGCGAGCTGAACGCGCTCCATCTGCCCGGCGTTCACTTCGACACCGCCACGCGGACGATAGAGCCGGGCTACAAGTTCGGCGGCCAGACGATTCCAATGATCCGGGTGAGCGTGACCGACCGCGATCGAGTGCGCGCCGTGGAGGTCGGCGTTCGCATGCTGCGCGCCATCTACGCGCATCATCCCCGGGACTTCCAGTGGCGAACGTCGCACATCGATCGCCTGGCCGGCACCGACAAGCTCCGCGCGGCGGTCGAAGGCAACCATGTCGACGCGCTGCTCCGGGAGTGGGACGCCGACGCCGCCAGGTTCGCGAAGCAGGTGAAACCGTACCTGATTTACCGGTAGCGAACGCTCTCGTCACACAACGCGCGCGTCACCGGCTCTCGAGTATCTCGTGTGCCGCGCGCTGCCCCGACGCGATCGCGCCGTGCACCGTGCCGGTGCTCGCCGCGCGGTCAGCCGCTTCACCGGCGTACCAGATGGTGTGCTGAATGGGCCGCGCGAGCCTGGCCGACATGCGGTACCCGCCCACTCGCGCGTAGGAGTACGCGCCGCGCGAGTACGGGTCGGCGCTCCAGTCGTGACAATGCGACGTTACGAGAAACTTGCGGATGCGCGGCTCCGTCGTGGACAGCACTCCGGCGAGTGCTCGCACGACGCAGTGTTCGAGCTCGGCGGCGGGGAGCGCGGCCAGCGCCGCAGCCTTCGGCCCGCCGGCCCAGGCCACGAGCAGCGGCGCGCGCACCGGATACGCCGACCACCAGACGCCGAACGGCGACGGATTCGGCGATTGCATGAAGGTCATCCGGTCGAGCGTCTGCACGCCGCGCTGCCGGGCGAAGTGCGGCTCCAGCCAGAACGGTTCCGCAAAGCGCAGCACGACCTTGACCACGGGCCCCATCACGCCCAGCGTGACCGCGCGATCGAGCGCCGGCGCCGCCGGATCGAAGCGGATCGCACCGGCTGATTCCGGCGCTGCCTGCAGCACGCCCAGCGGCACAGTGATCAGGATCGCGCGGGCCGTGAGCCGGTCGCGCCGCGCGCGGCGGCCGGCCCGATATTCAACTTCCACGCGCCCGCGCTTCCAGTTCACCGCAAGCACCGCGCTGTTCAGCCGCACGCTCGCGCGAACAGGCCGCACGAGCGCGTCGATCAGACTGCCATACCCATCCACCAATCGCCCGACGAGCGAATCGCGCCCGTCACGCAGCGGTGAACCGGTATGGGCCAGCCATCGCTCGCTCACCACGGCCGGATCAGCCGCATCGAAGCCTTCGATGAACTGTCTGGCCTGCACCAGATCCTCCGCCGGCAGCGTGCCGCGCCAGGCCCGCAGCGCGTCGGCCAGCGAGCGATCGGGGTCGCGCGCTGGATCCAGGCGCCGCAGCACGTGATCGACGCGTGCCCAGCTGTCACGAGCCGGCGCGAGGCGTGTACCGGACCGTTCATAGCGCTCCCCCGCGACGTCGAGCGCTCGCAGCCCGTAGCGTTTCGCGAGCAGCCGGATCGGCGCCGCGAATCCGTGGATGAATTCCGCGCCGAGCTCGATCGGCGTCGCGCAACCATTCGCCCACTCGGTGTGGATGCGGCCGCCCACGCGATCGCGCGCTTCCAGGACGACGCATCCGGCGCCGCCTTCAACCAGCACGTTCGCCGCGGCAAGACCGGCCACGCCCGCGCCGACGATGATGACGTCAGTGTCCACCGACTCTCGTCGGCCAGGAGCCGCGGCGCGCGCTCGTCAGATGACTCTGTCGCATTGTGTCATGACCTTGCTCCCTCGCGGCTGTGGTCGCATGTTGCGTCGCACGGCAGCCTCCGCTTCACTGTGACGCACAAAGATAGGGCATCGCCATGGAACCAGCAGTCTCCGCCCATCTCTCCGCGTGGGAGAATTTCTATCTCATCACCGGGCCCTCCGCCGCGGCGCTTACCGGCCTGCAGTTCGTGGTGATCGCGCTGGTGGCCGAGATCGGAGCCGGCAGCGCGCTCAGCGTGTCGGCATTCGGCACGCCCACCATCCTGCATTTCTGCACCGTGCTGCTGGTGGCCGGCATTCTCACCGCCCCGTGGGCGACGCTCACTGGGCCCGGGTTCCTCATCGCCGCCAGTGGTGTGGCCGGTGTGGTGTACATGGTACGCGCCATTGGACGGGCGCGGAGCCAGAGCACCTACACGCCGGTGCTCGAAGACTGGATCTGGTATGTGGCCGTACCAGTCGCCGCGTATCTCGCGCTGATCGTGGGCGCTGCCCTGCTGCCCGGCCACGCCACGCTGGCGATGTTCATCGTGGGAGCGGTGGTGTTGCTGCTGCTGTTCCTGGGCATTCGCAATGCGTGGGACACGGTGGTCTACATCGCGACCGCGGCGCGGGAGCGAACCGCAAGCACGAGCGCCGAGCCGGCGATTCCCGCAGAGCCGGCGAACGCCGTCGCGGCGAGTCCGGAGAGCTCAGGATGACTCGGCTCAGCGATCGTGAGTGCTAACGGCCATTGGCGATCCTGATCTTCCGGAACTGGCGTCGCATGCCCGGATCGCTCAGCAAATCCGCGAGCGTCACCTCGTTCAGCGCGGCAATGAAGGCACGCCTGGCTTCGTTCAATGCCGACTTGAGCGAGCAACCGTGCCGGAGTACGCATCCGAGAGCCTGGCAATCCACGATGCTCAAGTCTGCTTCGAGCGCGACGACAACATCACCGATACGGATTTCCGCCGGATCGCGCCCGAGCACAATGCCACCGTTTCGACCGCGTGACGTGTTGAGGTAGCCCAGGATGGCCAGCTTGTGCACCACCTTGCGCAGGTGCTCCTGCGAAACGCCGTGGTAGCGAGCGATCTCCGGCCTCGTGCAGATGCGGCCGTGCTGCCGGCCGACGAACATCAGCACGCGTAATCCATAATCAGTGAGACGCGTGAGTTGCATGAGAGTGACAGAATATAAAGATCAGACGGAGCGCGGCAACCGGCAACGGCGATATCAGCCATCCGAATCACCATTGACGTGGCGCGCGACCACGTCCTCAGAGAATGCCCGCGGCAACGCCTCGGCGAATGAATCCAGGCGCCCCCAGAGCAGCGTGGCGGCGGTCCAGAGAAAGAGCAGCGCGCCGATGAGCAGCATCCATTTGCCGAGTCGTTGCTGATCATCGAGCAGATAGCGGTTGCACAGGCGGCCGGGAAAAATGAGATAGAGCCAGCCGAGCCGGAAGAATGTGGCGATGAGCTCGAGCAGGAACACCCCCCGAAGGATGAAGCCCATCCGCTGCCAGCTCAGCGCGAATGGCAGACCGATCAGAAGGGGCATGGTCAGGTACTTGGCAACGGCGAACAGCGGATCCGTGACGGCCGCGTCGAGAGATCGTGGCAGCATCCAGAACGCCCCGACCAGCGTCGCCAGCAGGAATCCGGTGATCCCGTGACAGTCCCAGCCGGCCATCACGCGCGTCAGCCGCGCGGGCATCGCGCGGGACAGCAGCACTCCCACCAGAATGAGCAATGGCATCTGGACCAGCATCTGCGTCGTCATGCTGGCTTCGAGCGCAGTCCTGATGGGCGGCACCAGCAGCAGGAGGAAAAGCAGTGCTGGAAGGGCGCTGGACCGATGGGAGACGCGCGCGATCACGGACCGAGTCTCTGCAACACCGCCTGTGAAACGAGTCCCGGGTTGCCCATGTCGAAGATCTCGACGAGGCGGCCGTGCGGGTCGACGAGGTGAATGGCGGCGTTGTGCGTGTAGCCGCCAAACGAGTCGGGGATGACCGTGATGCCGAACCGCTCCTCGAGCGTGTCGAGCCCGTCCTGATTGACCGGCCGCGCCGCGATCCACTCCGAACCAGACGTGTGAAACCGCTGCAGGTACGCCGCAAGGCGCGGCGGCGTGTCGTGCTCGGGGTCGAAGCTGATGCTGAGCAGTTGCAGCTTGTGGTGCGTGAGCGGCACCACGAGCCGGCTCTGCAACTGCGCAAACTCGCTGCCAAGGGTGGTGCAATACGTGGGGCAGCGAGTGTAGATGAAGTCGATCAGCAGCCATCGCCCGCGCACCGCGGTGAGGTCGAGCCGCGCACCAGTTTCCGTTTCCAGCGTCACTGGCGGAATTGCAACCGGATGTTCGCGTACCGCGATGCGTCGCGCCCCTTCAGTGGTGAACGCCCGGAACTGGTCCGTGGCCGTGCTGAGCGCAACCCCGCCGCTCAGCAAGACCACCAGGCTAGCCAGCAGCGTGCGCACGATCGCCTTCGGCCGGTGACTTCACCAACCCGGTAATGATGCGCACGCTGAACACGAGCATCCCCGTGATCACGAGCAGCGCGCCGATCGATCCAATACGGTCGTAGGGCATCCATGCCAGTTGATGCACCGCAAAACGCCGTGGTACGCTGACATGGCCGGCGGCAAGAAACGCGAAGACGAACGTCAGGCCGCCAATGATGTACACGGGAAGACCCACCCTGTCGGCGGCGGCGTCCGGGCGCTCGTCACGGCTGCCGATCACGTGATACATCAAGGCCAGCACCATCGCCAATACGCCCAGCAGCAGATAGAAATGGAAGTGGCCGGGAACCCACTGCGTATTGTGCATCACTTCGTTCACACTGATGGTGCCGTCGATGATCGCGGGAACGATGCCCGCGGCCCAGCCGAACATCGACAGGATGACGAGCTTGGCCGGCATGCGCCAGCGCATCCCCGAGTGATACACGTTGGCCAGCGCGCCGTAGACCGTCACGGTGAACACCGGCAGCCCCGCGCAATAGGAAATGATCTGTCCCATCACGAGCATCCAGCGCGGCATCGCGTAATCCATCATGAGGTGATGCGGATACACGATCAGCACCATCACCAGACTCGCCGCCCACGACCAGAGGAACGTCCGCGACATGGGATACGGCTTCCCGCTGTAGCGCGGCAGCAGCTCGTAGACTGCGATCACGCCCATGTAGATGCTGGCGTTGATGAACATGTGACCGAACAGGTAGGTCAGGTTCTTGACCAGCAGTGCGTTCAGCCCGAGCGAGGGGAAATAGATGTTGATGATGCACATCACGAGCACCACGGCACCGGCCAGAATGCCGATGGAATTGGTGATGGCCACCATGGTGCTCGCGACGACCGTTTTCGGATGCGATTGATCGATTTCCCCACCCAGCAGCCATCTGAGACCCAGCGCGCGCCCGAGGTTGCCGTACACACGGATCATGGCCCGCATCGCATCCAGATAGAACAGCAGGAATCCGACGCCAATGAGCAGGTACCCGAGCATGAACAGCGCCGCCGCGTTCCCGCTCCACAGGGTCATCGAATGCACGGGCAGCGGATAGAGGAACGTCCAGGCACCAGCGAACCCGCCAATGAACACGGACGCCAGGATCGCGATCGCGCCCAGCACGAAGAACACGTAGTTCGCGGCGAAGATCGCGAGGTTGAGCCGCACGTACTTGCGCAGGAAGAACCACATGACGGCGCTGGACGCGAGCCCGATCGTGCCGACCATGCCCGCGCCGTGCGCGGTCATCAATTCATAGAAGATCCTGGGCGGGACGCTGATCCAGGCGCCTTGCGCCATGCGCATGGTCAATCCGAACAGCATCAACAGCACCAGTACGGCCAGCGCCGAAATGACGTAGAGATTGAAGACGACGCGCTCGTTGCGCGTCAGGCGTTCGTTCGCGGGATAGAGCTGCATGGCGCTCATGGCTTGCCTCTCTGAGCGTCGGCGACGACTTCGAAGGTGGCCATCATGCCATGATGGCCCAGGCCGCAGTATTCAAGACACATCACGTGGTACGTGCCAGGCTGCGTGAAGGTGTAGCGCAACCGATTGGTGTAACCCGGCATCGCCTGAGTCTGGGCGAGAATCCGGGAATCCTGCCCGTAGATGGCGAAGCCGTGATTGACGTCGGCGCCGGTCACGTCGAATTCCACCGGTATGCCGGCCGTGACTCTTCTCCGGCTCAGCTCCCAGGCCCACTGGTGCCCGATCGCGTTGACGATCTGCGCGGTGGGCGATTGCGCCTGCTGACTGGCGATGGGGAACGGGCGGAGGGTGGAAAAGGCGATCGCGACCCCGAGCACCACCAGCGCGAGAAACCACCATCGCTGGAGCACGTGCGCATGCGCCTTCTCCGGTGCCAGGTCTGATATGGGCGGCTTTCCCGCCTGCACGATCACGAACAGAAACGTGAGCGCGACCAACCCCACCCCGAGCAGCGTGATGATCCACACCTTCTCTTGCACGATCATTGGGGGCTCCCGTGTTGAACATGTATCCGAAATACATGATTTGGCGCCCCACAGGATGCGATGCTCTGGCGAGCCTGTCAATACGCCCGTCGATATTTCACCGCTCGCCCGATGCGCCGCAATCTCGGCGGTCCGCCGCGTGCCGTGTTCGGGTCGCTCTTCAACGTCACGCTGGGCGCGAACCAGGCGATGAGCGTGAACATCATCTCCGGCATGACGACGCCGGTGCTGGGCGCCAACCACCGATACTACTTCTATTTCTATGCGGAGGCGCAGGGTTCAACACGGTGGGTGACGGACCGATGGCGGAGGCAGTCGTCATACCGCGTCGAGCACGATTGCCGTCGCAGGCGTGGGAACAATCATACCCGGATTGGAAAGGCTCGCAGGGGCGGCGATCACATCGACGGTTGTCGGGACTCGTCGCCGGCCAGCTCACGGCACAAGCTGCAGCGGAGTGCCGACAACCTGATCCGCGTCCAGCGTGAGCCTGCCCGGATCCAAAACGAAGATTCCATCTTGTGTGGGATAGCAGGACGCGCAGAACGTGCGCGAGGCTGTCGTCCCGATCACCAGCCCCGTAGCGGAATCAGCAACCGCATTCATCATGATCCGCGGCCCGCTCTCGTCGGCTCCGGCGGGAACGGTGCCGAGCAGTGCGAGCGACCTGGCATCGAACACCTTCGCGTCGAAGTTCTCGAACATGATCACGCGGCCATGCGTCGCCAGCGCGTATCGCTGGAAGCCGGGCGTCAGTGAGTCGGTGGTGGCCGCGATGATTGTGCCCGTGGCGAGGTCGTACAACTCGAGCTGATTGTCCAACGCGCTGTCCGAGCCGAGCCGATAGATGCGCCGGTGGGTGGCGGCGCCTTCAAGCGCGTAGTCACAGGGCGCCGTGGTCGAATCGGCCGTCTGTCCCGTCAGCACGTCCAGCCAGACAAGCTGCTGGGGACAAACTCCAGGGAATGATGTCAACATCACTTCCGAACCGGTCGCCGCGGTCGGAGCGGCCGCGGGGAACTGGGCCAGTAGTCGCCCGGTGAGATTGACCGTCGAGAGCGTGACCGGGTCAAGGACGGTCAGAAGCCGGCTGGTCTGAACGGAGTTGATGGCTGCAACCAGGCACCGATGGTCGCCGGTGAAAGTCAGATTCGGACCGTCGTTCAGTGAGGTCGAGTCGAGGAGCACCGCGCCCGTAACGGACGCCACAACGTGCCAGTTGGCATCGTACCGCAGGAGCTGCCACGCCTGCCCCTGCGGCCCGAACCCCGCATAGCGCAGCGCGTAGAAACCACCGTCAGGGCCGTCGTGCAGCAACACCACCGTCGTCGTGTCACCTGAGACCAGCGGCATGCTGCGAAGCGCGGTCAGTGGTGATGCCTGAAATTCGACGAGCTGTCGCGGAAAGCCGACACTTCCTTCGACGACGAGAAAGCGACCGATCCCCGGGCCAGTACCCGTGACGTCGAGATTGCACGCCGTCGCGACTGACAGCGCAGCGGCAAGGACGAGTGCACGGCCAGCGATTCGACGACAGGGTGCTATCATGCGTGGTTGGATCGTGCAGACAGGGCGAGATGAACTGCAACCGGTTTCCTGAGCGGGCGGGTGATGCGCAGTGCGCCGCCCACCGGGAGGAAGCCACTTCCGGTAATACTGCCGTCGCGGCATGCCGTCAACAGGAGCCTCGGAATTCGCAGGCCCAACCGTCTACTTGCGGCTGGACGACCTCGCGTCCCGCTTGCCGATCGAGTAGTGCGCTTGAGTTTCGGATACGTGCCGAACCTTCGATGCCAGCAATTGGGGATGTTGAGCAGCAATTTCCGGCAGCCGCACTGCGGCGCCATCTGGCTCCCGGACCGTAACGCACGCGGGCATGATCTGATGGCGGGCAATCGCGAGCGCCTGACGCGTGCACTCGATGAGCATGGGCTCGTAGCCCTTTTACACATTGCCGACCATACGCTGGCGCCGCATCGTATAGCCGCCGCCTCCGCCGTACACCGCTCCGGCAGCGAACACGTTTCAGCAGATCGCGCCACGACACCATCCGCGTATTCCTCGTCGAGCTCCTCATGCGCACCGCCCGCCGGTTCCTCCCCCTGCTCCTCCTCCTCCCCTTCATCGCCCTCCTCTGGGTGCCGTTCTACAATCGCGCCGATCCCACCGTCGCCGGCTTCCCCTTCTTCTACGTGTGGCTGTTCGTGTGGGTCGTGCTGGCCGCGGTCCTCACCTGGGTCGTGCATCGCGGCATGCGCGCATGAGCGCCCCGGCGACCGGAGCCACGCCCGCGCTCAACGCCACCGCGCTCGGCGTCTTCGTCTTCTTCTTCGCGCTCGTCACCGTGGTCGGCTTCTTCGCGGCGCGCTGGCGGCGCGGCGATCTCACGCACCTCCACGAATGGGGCCTGGGCGGCCGGCGCTTCGGCAGCTTCGTCACCTGGTTCCTGCTGGGCGGCGACCTGTACACCGCGTACACGCTCATCGCCGTGCCCGCCCTGGTGTTCGCCGTGGGCGCGTACGGCTTCTTCGCCTTGCCGTACTGCATCCTGACCTATCCGATCGTCTTCCTCACCTTCCCGCGACTCTGGAACGTGTGCCGCAAGCACGGCTGGATCACCAGCGCGGACTTCGTGGAAGGACGCTACGGCAGTCGCGGGCTCGCGCTCGCCGTGGCCGTCACCGGCGTGCTCGCCACGATGCCGTACATCGCCCTGCAGCTCGTGGGTCTCGAAGTGGTGTTCGAGGCGATGGGCCTCTCGGCGATGGGCATCGGCCGGGAGACGCCGCTCGTGATCGCCTTCCTCGTGCTCGCCATCTACACCTATTCCAGCGGGCTGCGCGCGCCGGCGCTCATCGCGTTCGTCAAGGATGCGATGCTCTACATCACCATCATCGCCGCAGTGGTGATCATCCCGATCCACCTGGGCGGCTACGGCGCCGTGTTCGCGGGCGCGCAGCACGCGTTCGCGGCGCAGGGCGGCGCCGGCGGCGTGCTGCTCAAGCCCGGTCAGTACGTTCCCTTCGCCACCCTCGCACTCGGCTCCGCGTTCGCGCTCTTCCTGTATCCGCACGCCACCACCGCCACGCTGAGCGCGTCGAGCGCCACCGTGATCCGCCGCAACACCGTGTGGCTGCCCGCGTACAGCGTGCTCCTGCTGCTCATCTCGCTCCTCGGCTACGTGGCGCTCGCCGCGCACATCCATGTTGACAACGCCACGCTCGTGGTGCCCGCCCTCATCAACGCCAGCTTCCCGTCGTGGTTCGCCGGCTTCTGCTTCGCGGCCATCGCGCTGGGCGCCCTGGTGCCGGCCGCCATCATGGCCATCGGCGCCGCCAACCTGTTCACGCGCAATATCTGGCGGCCGTACGTCGACCGTGACATGAGCCACGCGCGCGAAGCGCAGATCGCCAAGATCATCTCGCTGCTCGTCAAGTTCGGCGCGCTGCTCGCGGTGCTCTATCTCCCGACGCAATTCGCGATCGACCTGCAACTGCTGGGCGGCATCTGGATGCTGCAGATCTTTCCGGCCGTGATGTGCGGACTCTTCGTGCGCTGGTTCCGGGCGTCCGCGCTCATCGCGGGGTGGGTCGTGGGCATGGTGCTCGGCGCGGTGCTGGCGATGCAAGCGGGACTCAAGCCGGTGTACACGCTCGGCATGGGCGGCGCGCAGTACGGCATCTACATTGGAGTGATCGCGCTGGCCGCGAACTTCGCGGTGGCGATTGTGGCGACGCCGATCGCCGTGTGGCTGCACAGCGACGCGCCCGCGGATCGAACCACCCGCGGCGATTACGAGGACGCGGCGGCGTGAGCGCCGGCCTGGATGTCGTCAGCCGGCGCCCGTGTCGCGTAC
>Ga0070683_100004793_pt1 | contig 11194 bp, 9 predicted proteins | sample KBSC713LmetaG_FD_64662 | JGI IMG/M metagenome (GOLD analysis project Ga0070683, IMG submission 64662) | Corn rhizosphere microbial communities from Kellogg Biological Station, Michigan, USA - KBS C7.1-3L metaG | ecosystem: Host-associated > Plants > Roots > Rhizosphere ...
ACCGCCTGGACGGCGGCCTCCCCTTCCATCACCGCCATGCGGCCGGTGGGCCAGGAGAAGATGAAATCCGGATCGAACCCCTGCCCCGCCATGGCGTAGTAGCCGGCGCCCGAGGCGTGGTTGACGGTGAGCACGATCTTCGGGACGCGCGCCGTGGCCATCGCCTCGACGAAGCGCGCGCCGGCGCGGATGATGCCTTCGTGCTCGGCTTCGGGGCCGACCATGAAGCCGGAGACGTCCTGCACGAACAACAGCGGAATGCCCTGCCGGTCGCACCGGTCGATGAAGAACGCCACCTTCTCGGCGCTCTCTGCATAGACGATCCCACCGAAGCGTGGCTTCTCGCCGGGCCGCGTCTTGATCAGCCCGCGCTGGTTGGCGATGACGCCAACCGAGATGCCGTCGATGCGGACGTCGCCGCAGATCATCTCGCGCGCGAGATGCTCCTGGAACTCGGTGATCTCGCCGTCGTCGGCGATGGCGCGGAGGATCGCGTGCATGTCGTACGGCATGCGATGGTCCGCCGGCAGCAGATCGTAGAGCGCGTCGGCCGCAGCGCCGTCGCCGGCGCCGTGCGACGCGGCGAGCGAGTGCGGCGCGGGGAGCTGCGCGACGAGCTCGCGCAGCGTGGCGAGACACTCGTCGTCGTTCTCCGCCGCGTAGTGCGCCACCCCGCTGATCTCGGTGTGCGTCACGGCGCCGCCGAGCGTTTCGGCGTCGATCGTCTGGCCGGTGGCGCCCTTCACGAGGTTGGGTCCGCCGAGCCCCATGAAGGAGGAGCCCTTCACCATGACGATGAGATCGGACAGCGCGGGGAGATACGCCCCGCCCGCGATGCACGGCCCCATCACCGCGGCGAGCTGCGGCACGCGGAGATAGCGCCGCATGATCGAGTTGTAGTAGAAGATCCGGCTCGCGCCGTACTGGCCGGGGAACACGCCGCCCTGATAGGGCAGGTTCACGCCGGCCGAGTCGACGAGATATACGATCGGGATGCGGCAGCGCATCGCGACCTCCTGCGCGCGCAGGATCTTCGTGATCGTCTCCGGCCACCAGGAGCCGGCCTTCACCGTCGCGTCGTTCGCGACGACGACGACGGGGCGGCGATTCATGACGCCCACGCCCGTCACGACCCCGGCGGCGGGCGCCTGTCCGTCGTACCGGTCGTAGGCGACGAGCAACCCGAGCTCGATGAACCGCGCGCCGACGTCGCAGAGCCGCTCGACGCGCTCGCGCGCCGTCAGCTTGCCCTGCGCGTGCTGCTTCTCGATGCGCCCGGGGCCGCCGCCTTCACGGAGGCGTGCCTCGAGCGCGCGGAGCTCCTTGCTGAGCTCCCGCAGTCGACTGGTGGTCACGTGGCGGTCACGCTTCCTGCGTCGTGTGCTCGGCGAACCACGCCTTGATGTAGTCGACGAGATCCGACGTCGGCGTGCCCGGCCCGAAGAGCTTTCCCGTACCCATCGCCTGGAGGGCGTCCATGTCCTCGCGCGGGATGATGCCGCCCCCCGTGATGAGGATGTCGCCCCGCCCTTCCGCGCGCAGCAGCTCGAGCACACGGGGGAAGAGCGTCATGTGCGCACCGCTCAGGATGGACAGGCCGACGACGTCGACGTCTTCCTGCACCGCGGCGGAGGCGATCATCTCGGGCGTCTGATGCAGGCCGGTGTAGATCACTTCCATGCCCGCGTCGCGCAGCGCGGCGGCGACGACCTTGGCGCCGCGATCATGCCCGTCGAGACCGGGCTTCGCGACCAGAACGCGAATGGGACGCATGCGGAAAGCTAGCCGCCGCGCCGACGGCGCGGCAACTCGCGCTTCCGTGCGACGAGGAGCATCTCGCTGGAACGCCGCCGCAGGGGACGATCGCGCCACCCGTCGTACGCCTCCTCGACGACGAGCCCCGCGTCGAGGCAGAGCTCGGCCAGCCGCGTGGCAGTGTAGAGGCGGATCCGGTGCTGGCGCTCGCCGCGCCCGGAGGGCCCTTCCCAGCTCGTCTCGATCGTGAGGACGCCGGAGAGTGGGTCGAAGCGCCGCTGATGCCCGATCATCGTGCCGTCGTCGGACTTCCACCAGTCGCGGCTGAGAAAGCGGGCGACGACACCGTCGCGGCTGCCGCCATGCCAGACGAGCGTTCCCCCCGGCGCGAGGACGCGCGCGAACTCGGCGACGACGCGCGCGTCGTCCGCCGGATCGGTGAAGAAGCCGAAGGAGGTGAACAGGTTCACCACCGCGTCGAAGCGCCCGGTCCAGCGCGCCGGCAGCTTGCGCATGTCTCCGCGGGTGTAGCGGAGCGTCGGGCCGGTGCCGCGCTCGCGCGCCTTCGCGATGAGGTGGGGCGAGTAGTCCAAGCCGTCCACGCGGAAGCCGGCTTCGGCGAGCAGGTGCGCATGACGTCCCTGCCCGCAGGGCACGTCGAGCACGCGCGCGCCGGCGGGGAGCGCGAGGATCTCCATCAGGCGCGCGACCTCGCGTCGATCGCGCACGAGGTCGAAGATCGGCTCGTACTCGAGCAGGTAGTGCGCGTCGAAGTACGACTTCCACCAATCGGCAGTGCTCATGGAGGAAAGCTAGCCGCCGTCCTGATGGCGGCACATGGCACACCGTGCCGATCGCTCAGACGACCGCGCTCACGACGGACACGCGCCGCGGCGCCTCGAGGCCGTCGGCGCGCTGGTTGAAGTAGCGCGCCCGCGCGTCCTCCGGCGTGAGAAAGGTCACCGTCGAGAAGCCGGAGGACCGCAGACGCGCTTCGATCGCTTCCGGCGTGAAGAAGGTGATCCACGGTTCGCCGACTTCCGCCGCGCGCTGCGCGAACGACAGGCGCGCCGGTTCCTCGAGCGGATCAGGAGGCGTCGCGAAGGTGAGCACGATCTCGGTGCCGCGAGGAAGCTGCGCGACCGTGCCGAGCACCTGATCGACGGCGTCTTCGGTGAGGTACATGGTCACGCCGAGCCAGGAGAAGAACACGGGGGTGTTCACGTCGACGCCGGCGGCGAGGAGCGCCTCGCGCAGCGTCGTCGTCTCGAGATCCACCGGGTGGTACACGACGTTCGAGGGCACCGCGATCCCCAGCTCGGCGAGACGCGCGCGCTTCGCCGCCTGCGTCGCGGGCTGGTCGATCTCCACGATGGTGATGCGCCGAGCCCATTCGGGCTGCCGGAGTGCGAAGGTGTCGAGCCCTGCGCCGAGCAGCACGTACTGGCGCACGCCGCGCCGGACGGCGTCCGCGAGCCGGTCTTCGGCGAACCGGCTCCGCAGCACGACGTGCGCACGCAACCGACGTGCGCTCGGCGTCTGAACCTGCTCCGGATGCTGCTCCAGCCGGGCGATCGTCTCCGCACCGAGGAGGCGCACGATCGGCTCGTCGTCGAGGACCTTCGGCTGCCCGTCCAGCAACTGATGTGCAGCGCGAAGGAATGCGACGCCGAGCGCCGTGCGGCTCGCCGCACGATCCTCGGTCAGAAGAACACCGGCTCGCGGTACGCGCCGAACACGTCCTCGAGGGCGCGGCGGATCTCGAACAGCGTGCAGTAGGCCCGCGCGCAGTCGAGGATGTGCGGGAAGACGTTCTCCGACCCGCGCGCGGCGGCGCGCAGGCGCTCGAGGCGGCTGTCGCACAGCGCCTGGTCACGCTCGGCGCGGATCTTCGCGAGGCGCGTACGCTGCTCCTCGTCGACGCGCGCGCCGATCTTTAGAAGAGGAATCGCAAGCGATTCCTCATCCGTGACGAACTCGTTCACGCCGACGATCACGCGGCGGTGCTGCTCGATCTCCCACTGCTGCCGCGCCGCCGACTGGGCGATCTTCCGCTGGAACCAGCCGTCCTCGAGACCGCGCACCACGCCGCCGATCGTGTCGATCTCCGTGAACAGCGCTTCCGCTTCCCGCTCGAGCCGATCGGTGAGCGCTTCGACGTAGTACGAGCCACCGAGCGGATCGAGCACGTTGGGCACACCCGTCTCGTAGGCGAGCACCTGCTGGGTGCGCAGCGCGACCTGGACCGCGTGCTCGGTCGGGAGCGCGAGCGTCTCGTCCATCGAATTGGTGTGCAGCGACTGCGTGCCGCCGAGCACCGCGGCCAGCGCCTGGTAGGCGACGCGCACCACGTTGTTCATCGGCTGCTGGGCGGTGAGCGTCACGCCGGCCGTCTGCGAGTGGAAGCGCATGAGCCACGAGCGCGGGCTCTTCGCGCCGTAGCGCTCGCGCATGTGGCGCGCCCAGATGCGCCGCGCGGCGCGCAGCTTGGCGATCTCCTCGAAGAAGTCGTTGTGGATGTCCCAGAAGAACGACAGGCGCGGCGCGAAGTCGTCGAGGTCGAGCCCGCGCGCGAGGCCGCGCTCCACGTACGTGAACCCGTCGGCGAGGGTGAACGCGAGCTCCTGGGCGGCCGTCGCACCCGCTTCGCGGATGTGGTAGCCGGAGATGGACACCGTGTTCCAGAGGGGCGCGTGCGTGGCGCCCCACTCGAAGCAATCGACGATGAGACGCAGCGCGGGCTCGATCGGGAAGCACCACGCGTGCTGCGCCATGTACTCCTTCAGGATGTCGTTCTGGATCGTGCCGCGCAGCTGCCGGCTGTCGACGCCCTGCTTCTCCGCGGCGGCGACGTAGAACGCCCAGATGATGATCGCCGGCCCGTTGATCGTCATCGACGTCGAGACCTGGTCGAGCGGGATGCCGTCGAACAACACCTCCATGTCGGCGAGACTGGAGATCGCGACGCCCGTCTTGCCGACCTCGCCCTCGGAGCGCGGATGGTCGGAGTCGTAGCCCATCAGCGTCGGGAAGTCGAACGCGGTCGACAGCCCCGTCTGCCCGTGCGCGAGGAGGAACTTGAATCGGGCGTTGGTGTCGCTCGCGCTGCCGAAGCCGGCGAACTGGCGCATCGTCCACAGCTTGCCGCGATAGCCGGTGGGATGGATGCCGCGCGTGTACGGATACGCACCGGGCACGCCGATCCGCGCCGGGTCGGCATCCTGCACGTCCAATGGGGTGTACAGTGCGTCGACATCACCTTCAGAGTTGCCGAAGCCGATCTCGCGCAGCCGACCCTGCTCGTACGCCTTCCGCCACGCGGCGACCTCGGCGCGCAGTCGTTCCAGCTCGGCGCGGTCGTCCAGGTTGGAGTCGAGCTCCTCGCGTATCGACGTCACGTTGTCCTCCCCGTCAACAGATCCGCGCTCCGCGCCAACAATGCGTCGGCGATCGCGAACGGCGTCTCGCGGCCGGCCTCGAGATCGGGCAGCCGCTCGTCGAGCCAGGCCGCCGTCGCGGCGTCGGTCCACAGGCGGCGCCGGGTCGTGTCGTCGACGACGTCCACCACGCGCTCGCGGAGCCGGGCGCGCCGGCGCGCGCGGAGCTGCCCGCTCGATTCAAGATACCCGTAATGCCGGTCCAGCGCGTCGGACAGCTCGGCGATTCCCGTGCCGTCCGTCGCGGTCGTGCGCAGGACGGGCGGTGTCCACCGGTCCTCGGCACGTGCCGCGGCCTCTCGCACCTGCCGCGCCAGGTTGTTGCGCGACAGGTCGACCCCATGGTGGCCCGCGCCGTCCGCCATCACTGCGCCCGGCCGCATGCCGAGCATCAGCTCGATCTCGGTGCGCAGCCGGTCGGCGCCGGGCCGGTCGCTCTTGTTCACCACGAAGACGTCGGCGATCTCCATCAGCCCGGCCTTCAGCGTCTGGATGGAATCGCCCGATTCGGGGACGAGGACGACGAGCGTCGTGTCGGCCGTCCGCGCGACATCGAGCTCGCTCTGGCCGACCCCCACCGTCTCGATGAGGATCCGATCGGTGCCGAACGCATCGAGCACGTCGCACACTTCGCGCGTTGCCGCCGACAGTCCGCCGAGTGAGCCGCGCGTGGCGAGCGATCGGATGTACACGCCCGGATCGAGCGCGATGTCCTCCATGCGAATGCGATCGCCGAGGAGTGCGCCGCCGGTGAAGGGCGACGTCGGATCGACGGCGACGATCCCGACCGTCAGGCCCTGCGCGCGGTAGCCGCGCGCGAGGCCCATCGTGATCGAGCTCTTCCCCGCCCCGGGCGGCCCGGTGATGCCGATCCGCCGCGCCCGACCGAGTCGCGGGTGGAGCGTGCCGAGGAGCGCCTCGTAGCCCTTGCGATGGTTCTCGACGATGCTGATCGCGCGCGCCAGGGCAGCCTTGCGCCCCGCGTCGAAGTCGGCCAGCAGGGCGTCGTGCATCCGGCTCAGGCCTCGGCGCGCGGCGCGGGCTCGTCGTGCTCGTCGCGGATGTCGCCGACGAGCTCCTCGAGCAGATCCTCGAGGGTCACCAGGCCCACCGTCCGCTGCTGCTCGTCCTGCACGATCGCGAGATGCTGACTGCGCCGCAGCAGACGGAAGAGCAGCTCGCTGCACGGCGTGCTGTCGAGCGCCGTCGCCACGGGGCGAAGTGCGGGCCCGCGCTCGCCGGCCACCTTGAGCACGTCGAAGGCGTGGACCATCCCGACGATGTGGTCGATCGACCGCTCGAAGACGGGCACGCGGCTGAACGCCGACGTCGCGAACTCCTCGGCGATCTCGCGTGCAGTGGCCGAGCGTTCGATCGCGAAGATCTCGTCCCGGGGGATCATCACGTCGCGCACCAACTTCTCACCGAACGACATCACGCCGGTGATGATGTCCATCTCCTCGCGCTCTCCCATCCCTTCGAGCTCGCCTTCTCGCAGGAGGTCCTGGATCGCGTCGCGTTCGGTGCCGGTCTCGCCCGGCTTCGTGCGCTCGAACGGGCGGCTCGCGATCCGGCTCATGGCGATGAACGGCGTCGTGACGATCGCCGCCGCCTGGAGCAGCGGGGAGAGGAGCGACGCGACCGCCGGGGCGAAGCGCCGAGCGATCGCGCGCGGAATGAGCTGGCCCACGACGATCATCGCCGCGGCGTACGCGGCGAGCGCGAGGGCCAGGCGTACCGGCTGGCGCGCGTAGTCGGTGGCGAGGAAGCCGCCGCTCAGCACGAGCACGAGCGCGACCGTGGAGCTCGCGGCGATGATCAGCCGTTGCGGGCGCTCGAGATAGGCATGCGCCGCGCGCGAGCCGCGCAGCTCCTGCTCCACGAGATGGCGCAACCAGATGCGGCTCACCGAGCGCATCGCCATCCCGCCGGCGGTGAGCAGCGCGACCGTCACGACGCAGAGCGCCAGCAGGACGGTGTGGGAGCTCATCATGCCGAGGTCCCCAGCGCCGGCTGCAGCCGCTCGAAGTAGACCCGCTCGATGCGGCGACGTCGCACCCGCTCGACGACCAGCTTGTACGCGCCGATCTGTGCCGACTCGCCGGCGCGCGGCACGCGACCGAACGTCTCGTACACGAGACCGCCGACCGTCGCGACGTCCTCCTGGGCGAAATCCTGGCCGAGCAGCTCGGACAGCTCGTCGATCGTGAGTCGGCCACTGATCCAGAAGCGGCGCCCCTCCTCCTGCTCGACTTCGGGCTCCTCGTCGTCGTACTCGTCGTGGATCTCCCCGACGATCTCCTCGAGGATGTCCTCGATCGTGACGAGCCCCGCGGTGCCGCCGTACTCGTCGCTGACGATCGCGATGTGCGTGCGGCTCGCCTTGAACTCGCGCAGCTGCAGGTCGAGCGGCTTCGAGATCGGGATGAACTGCGCGGCACGGACGAGGGTCTGCCAGCCCAGCATCGGCTCGTCGTCGTCGATGATGAAGGGAAGCAGATCCTTCGCGTAGAGGATGCCGGTGATGTTGTCGAGCGTGTCGTCGAACACGGGCAGTCGCGCATGCTCGGAGCTCCGAACCCGATCGACCACCTCGCTCCACGGCGTGGTCAGGTCGATGCCGACGATGTCCACGCGCGGCACCATGACGTCGCGGACGACGGTGTCGCCCAGCGAGAAGACGCCATGCAGCAGCGCCTCTTCGTCGCGCGAGACGTCCGCCTCGGCGGCGACGACCTGGCGGAACTGCTCGGCCGCTTCCTCCAGCTGCTCGGCGCGCTGCGCCTTCGTCGGCGGCGGGAGCAACCGCTCGAGCAAGGCATCGAGCGCGATGCCCGCCCGGAGCACGGGGGCGAGGAGGATCTCCAGCGCGCTCACGAGGGGCGCGAGCGCCGTCGTGAGGCGCGGTGCCGTAGCGAACCCGATCGCGCGCGCGATCCCTTCGACGAGCATCACCGTTGCGAGGGCCGCGACGATCATCGCCACGATCCCCGAGAGCCTGCCGTCGCCGGTGAGGTCCAGGCCGCGCGCGATCGCCGCACCCGCGGCGAGGTGCGCCACGACGCGGGTGAGCGAGAGCGCGCGGTGCGCGTGCTCGGCGGGCCGCAGGCCGCCCTCGGTCGGTGCCGGGGGCTCCGCCTCCGGATCACCGCCGAGCAGCGCGCCGTCGGCCGCGGCGGAGAGCGCGGCGAGGACGACGGCTCCCGCCGCCACGACGAGTGCCGGCCCGTTCATGCGGCTCCCAGCGTGCGCAGCAGCTGCTCCTGCCGCTTCCACATGCGCGAGCGATAGCGCGAGTCGTCCTCGGGGTGATCGTGCCCCACCACGTGCAGGACGCCGTGCACCACCAGCCGCAGCAGCTCCTCGCGCACACCGCGCCCGTGGGCGCGCGCATTCTTCCGCGCGACGTCGGGCGCGATGTACACGTCGCCGACGACCTCGAATGCCGGGCCCACGGGCTCGAACGCGAAGGAGATGACGTCGGTGGGGCCCGCGTGCCCGAGGTGCTCGCGATTCAGCGCGGCGATGCGGCGGTCAGACACGAAGGCGACCGACACGGTGGCATTGCGCACCCGCTCTGCCCGCAGCACGCTTTCCGCGAGCGACGTGACGCGCTCGCGAGCGACGGGAATACGGACTCCTTCGGTTGCTACATGCACGGTACGACTCATACCGTCGCGGGGACGCCCGTCGGGACCGCCTTCGGGTACTCGACGCGCGCGTGGTACATGCCGCCCAGCACACGGGCGAACTCGCGCTTCACCACGCTGATCTCGCGCAGGGTGATCGGCGCCTCGCGCAGCTGCCCTTCGGCGAAGCGCTCCTCGACGACGCGGTCGATCACCTCGCGGATGCGCTCCGGGGTGGGGTCGGTCATGCGTCGCGCCGCCGCTTCCACCCCGTCGGCGAGCATGACGATCGCCGTCTCGCGGCTCTGCGGGATCGGCCCGGGATACGCGTACTCGTCGGGATCGGCGACGTGCCCGTTCCGCTGGCGCTCCCGCTCGAGGAAGTAGGTGATCGACGCCGTGCCGTGATGCTCCACGATGAACGCGCGGATCGTCGCCGGCAGTCCCACCTCCTTCGCCAGCTCCAGCCCCTCGCGGACGTGGTTGCGGATGATCGACGCGCTCGTGTCCGGCTTGAGCTGATCGTGCGGATTCCGCCCGCGTGCCTGGTTCTCGACGAAGTACTGCGGCTTGCCGAGCTTGCCGATGTCGTGGTAGTACGCGCCCACGCGACCCAGGATCGGATTCGCCCCGATGCCGCGGCAGGCGGCCTCCGTGAGATTCGCGATGGCGATGGTGTGCGCGTACGTGCCGGGCGCCTCGAGGCTCAGGCGCTGCAGCAGCGGATGGTGGAGGTCGCCCCACTCGAGCAGCGTGAGGTGCGTCTCGTGGCCGGTGAGCCGCTCCGCCCAGGGGAGGAACAGCATCGCCGCGATCACGCTCACCACCGACGTCGCCGTGGCGTAGATGATCCCGCGCAGCAGCTCCGACGTCGGCGCGCCGGCGGCGACCCCCGTCGCCGTGACGGCGACGCTCGACACGGCGGCGACGATGATCATCCACAGATACGACTGATCGCGCCGGAGGCTCGCGCGCACGGCGAGCGCCGCGCTCGCGCCGGACGCGAGCATCACCGGAAGCGCCGCCGGGGTGTGATACGCCGGCTGCGCCGCGAGCAGCACGGTGATCAGCGCGACGATGAGCAGGCTCACGCGACGATCGTACAGCGCGCTGACCACCACGCCGACGAACGCGATCGGCACCAGCTCCGCCGCGCCGGGACGCACGCGCACCGCCGCGAACGCCAGCACGACGATCAGTGCGACGAGCCCACCGAGCAGCGCCATCGCCCGGTCGCTGTCGTGCAGCAGGGGACGGAACATGCGCACGGCAGCGACCATCGCCGTGAGCATGAGCAGGTTCACGACGAACGAGCCTACGAGCGCGTCGGGCGTCCTCGACAGGAGCGCGCCGCCCAGCGCGAGTGTCGTGACGAGCGCGCACGCGAAGAGGAGGAGCAACCGCAGCACGAACGTGAGCACGGCCGAGCCTCGCGTCGTCGCGGTCGCGCCGTAGGCGCGGTCAGCCTCCTCGCGAAGGCTCATGCGCTCAGTCTCCGTCCTCCGCATACGCCTTGATGATGTCGCGCACGAGCCGGTGCCGCACGACGTCGACGTCGGAGAAGTAGTGGAAGGCGATCCCGTCGATGCCCGGGAGGATCCGCTCGACCTGCATCAGTCCCGATTCCTCCCGTTTCGGCAGGTCGATCTGGGTCTTGTCGCCCGTGATCACGATCTGCGAGTTCACGCCGAGCCTGGTGAGGAACATCTTCATCTGTATCGCCGTCGCATTCTGCGCTTCATCGAGGATCACGAAGGCGTCGCTCAGGGTGCGGCCGCGCATGAAGGCGAGGGGGGCGATCTCGATCACCCGCGTCTCGAGCGCGCGCTGCACACGCTCCTGCGGCATCATCTCGTCGAGCGCGTCGTACAACGGTCGGAGATAGGGGTCCACCTTGGCCTGCATGTCTCCGGGCAGGAAACCGAGGCTCTCGCCCGCCTCGACCGCGGGCCGTGCGAGGACGATGCGGCGCACGCGCTTGCGCGTCAATGCGTCCACGGCGGCCGCGACCGCCAGGTACGTCTTCCCGGTACCGGCCGGTCCGATCCCGACGACGATGTCGTTCTCGGCGATCTTCGCCAGGTATTCGGCCTGCCCGCTCGTCTTCGCCTGGATGAGCTTGCGCACGCCGGGGAGCGCGATGCGCCCGTCGGCCGGCCCGCCGCCCGCACCATCCCCACCCGCGTCGTCCTCGCTGAGGCGGAGGACGTCGTCCGGGGTGAGCTCCATCCGCTGGCGTGCGCGGTCGATCATCCGCCGGGCGATGTCGGTCGCCCGGGTCACCAGCTCGGCCGGTCCGGAGATGGACATCGTGTCGCCGCGCAGCGCGACCTTGACCCCGCCGAGCCGCGAGAGCTCGACGAGGTTCCCATC
>Ga0070683_100004794_pt1 | contig 11193 bp, 6 predicted proteins | sample KBSC713LmetaG_FD_64662 | JGI IMG/M metagenome (GOLD analysis project Ga0070683, IMG submission 64662) | Corn rhizosphere microbial communities from Kellogg Biological Station, Michigan, USA - KBS C7.1-3L metaG | ecosystem: Host-associated > Plants > Roots > Rhizosphere ...
ACGCAGTGATCTTCGCGCTCGGTCCGTCGAAGCGGACGACCAACGTGATCTGGACGGGTTCGGACGACGGCATCATCAGCGTGACCAAAGACGGCGGCAAGACGTGGAGCACCGTCACACCGAAAGACATGCCGGACTTCGGCCGCGTGAGCATCATCGACGCGTCGGCGTTCGATTCAGCCAGCGCGTACGTCGCCGTGAAGCGGCCGCTGCTCGACGACCGCGCCCCGTACATCTACCGCACGCACGATTTCGGCAAGACATGGACGAAGATCGTCAACGGCATTCGCGGCGATGATTACGTGCACGCGGTGCGGGAAGACCCCACGCGAAAGGGCATGCTCTACGCCGCGACGCAGCACGGGGTCTACTTGTCGTACGACGACGGTGACCATTGGGAATCACTGTCGCTCAACTTGCCGGACATCCCCATCGCCGACCTGATCGTCGTGGGCCACGACCTCGCGATCTCCACGCACGGACGCGGCTTCTACATCCTCGACAACATCGAGCCACTCCGACAGTATCGCGGCCCGGCGAGCGCCGGCACCGATCCGATTCTGTTCAAGCCGGCCGACGCGATCCGCGCGTCGTCGCCGGCGGTCATTCAGTACCTACTCAGGCAACCGGCGCAGAACGTTCGCGTCGAGATCCTCGACGACAAGGGACAGATCATTCGCGCCTACCCCGACACGGCGAACGCCGGCGGTCGCGGTGGGCGTGGCGGCGCTGCCGATTCCGCGGCGGCGGGTGGTGGCGGCGGCGGACGCGGTCGAGGCGGCGCCGGGAACGCCGCGCCGTCAAAGAACGCCGGTTTGAATTCCTTTATGTGGGATCAGCGATACGCGTCGGCCGTCACGTTCCCGGGAATGATCCTCTGGGGCGGAACGACTGCCGGACCGCAGGCACCTCCGGGCAAGTACACGGTCCGGCTCACGGCCGATGGAAAGACGCTCACACAACCTCTGCTCGTGAAGCGCAACCCAATGCACTCGGCAACCGACGCCGACCTGCAAGCACAGTTTGCCCTGGCGATTCAGCTGCGAGACAAGGTGAGCGAGGCCAATGGCGCCGTGGTTCAGATCCGCGACGTCAAGCGCGACGTCGCCGACCGACTTGGCAAATCACAAGACGCGCAGCTCAAGTCGGCCGGCGATAAGCTCACCAACGACTTGAGCGCCGTCGAACGAGAGATCTATCAAGTCAAGAATCAGAGCGGGCAGGATCCCCTCAACTTCCCGATCAAAGTCAACAACCGGCTTGCCGCGCTCTTGGGCGTCGTCTCGAACCCCGACGCGAAGCCGATCGCCAGTGCGTACCCGATCTTCACCGACCTCAAGTCCGAGCTCAGAGTGCAGACCGATCTGATGCAAAGGATCCTGAGCACCGAATTGCCGTTGTTCAACACGGAAGCAAAACGGCTTGGGCTCGAGCCGATCGTGGTGAAGAAACCGGTCGTGTTCTAGCGAACCACTCCGCGCGCACCGCACCCAATGGGTGCGGTGCGCGCTAGTCGCCCTTCTTCTTGAATGGCGCCATCGCATCGCGAATCTCGCTCGTGAGCTCTCGTGGCTCTCCAGTCGCGTAATCGAAATGGACGATGACGGAGCGAATATCGGCGGCGAGCTTGTTGTCTCCGTGGACAGTCTGAGACAGCGTAATGCTGGTGCGGCCGAGCCGCTCGACCCATGTCTCGACGTGGAGCAGCTCGCCGAACGAGACCTGGCGACGAAAATCGATCGACAGGCTCGAGAGAATGAGCATTCGGGCGGCCTTTCCCAGGCAGCTCGTGAAGTCGAGGCGAGCGACCTCCGCGTATTCGGCGAACGCCGCGTTGTTCACGTGGCCGTACGCGTCGGTGTCGGCGAACCGCATCTGAACTTGTGTGCGATGGGCGGGCATGCCCAAAGATACCGCAGCGGGGCGTTGCCGCGCAGCTAGGTCCGCACGGTCAGAGCGGAAGCTTATACGCCTCGACCAATTCGGCGCCCGGCGGTTGAACGTCAAACTCGGGGACTCGGACGAACCCCATGGCTGTGTACATCGTCATTGCGGCCCGCATGCCGCGCGACGAATGCAGCCCGATCGCTGTGGCGCCGGAGCGGCGCGCACGACGCAGACATTCGGCCATGAGGGCGCGCGCGATGCCGCGTCCACGCGCTTCGGGCACGACAGACAATAGCCGAACTTCCGGCCAACTGAGCTCCGCGAGCATGTCTCCGTACGCTTTGATCGCCGGCGGATAGAGCATGACGCTTCCGACGAGCGTTCCGCCGTCGTCGGCGACGATCCGTTCGGCGGGCGCATCGGACTCGAGCGCGGAATGAATGGCGCGTTCGAGACCGGCCCACGTGACGGCGTCCATGCTGGTTGCGTACTCCGCATACGAACGCAGCGTGACGTCGCGGATCGCGTCGCGATCTGAATCGCGAGCGTCGCGGACTCGGAATGGATGACCGGAAGTCGAAGGGCTCATGACGGCTGGCGTCAAACTTACTCGCACGACTCGCGGAGGGTCATTGCGTTCGCCGCGCTCGAGCGCGCACCATTGAACCATGAACTTACTCATGGCGTCCGTCGTCTGGCTCGCCGCCGGCGCCGACTCACTGGTGATCCGCGTGAATCAGGTCGGGTACGCGCCCGACGCACCGAAAGTGGCCGTACTCTGCGCGATCGGGTCGGCGGACACCGCGACCGGGCACACGTTCATCGTTCGAAACCAGCGTGGACGCGCCGTTCTCGGACCGCGAGCAGCGGCGCGCTCGGGCAGCTTCGGGCCGTGCACGCAGACCTGGCGTTTGGATTTCTCGTCGCTCCGCGCGAGCGGGCGGTATTCGATCGCCGTGAGCGGCACGACGCCGGCTGCCGTTCGCATTGCGCGCGACGTGTATGCCGGCGCCGCCGATACGCTGCTCTACTACATGCGCCAGCAGCGGTCGGGATTCAATCCCTTCTTCCGCGACTCGGTCCATCGCCTCGACGGCTACGTCATCGACGACACGGGACACGTCGTCAAGTTTCAGCCGGTGTCCGGTGGCTGGGCCGACGCGTCCGATTACTTGCAGTACGTCGCGACGTCGGCCACGGCGACGTACGACATGCTGATGTCGTTTCGCGATCATCCGCACGCCGTAGCCGACGAGTTCAGGGCGGACGGATTGGCCGGTCACAACGGCGTGTCCGACGTTCTCGATGAAGCACGTCACGGCATCGATTGGCTCGTGCGCATGTTCCCCAGCGACAGCGAGATGTACAACCAGCTCGGCGACGATCGCGATCACACCTATCTCGATCTTCCCACGACAGACACGTCGGACTACGGCTGGGGCAAAGGCAAACAGCGTCCCGTCTATCCCTGCACGGGCCGTCCGCAGGGAATCTTCGCGTATAAGAATCGATCGACCGGCGTTGCGTCGACCGCCGGGAAGTTCGCCTCGGCGTTTGCGCTCGCCGCTCAGGTGCTCGCACCGCACGACGATTCACGCGCGCGTACGCTGGGCCGCAAAGCCGAAGCGGCCTACGCACTCGGCCGCAGGTTTCCCGGCGTCTGTCAGACGGCTCCAGGTCGCGCGCCGTACTTCTATGAAGAAGACAACTGGGCGGATGACATGGAGCTCGCCGCGGCCGAGCTGTTCGCGTTGACGCACACGGCGCGCTACCAGCGAGAGGCTGCCGAGTATGCGGCGATGGAGCCGGTCACGCCCTGGATGGGCGCCGACACGGCGCGTCACTATCAGTGGTACCCGTGGTACAACGCCGGACACTATGCGCTATGGCGAATCGGGACGGCGCGCGACCGCGCGCACGCGGCGAACGACTACCGGCGCGGACTCGAGGCAGTCGTGCGCCGCGCCCACAACGGGTTTCGGGTCGGCATTCCGTTCATCTGGTGCTCGAACGACCTGATGGTGTCGTTCGCGACGCAGGCTCTCTTGTACCGGCGGATGACTGGCGATACGCGATTTAGAGAATACGAACAGGCTGCAGTCGATTGGGTGTTCGGCGCCAATCCGTGGGGTACGTCGATGGTCGTCGGGTATCCGCGCGGTGGACGTTGGCCGCACGATCCGCATTCCGTGGTCGCGATGCAGTACGGGCCGGAGGCGATCACAGGCGGTCTCGTCGATGGTCCGGTGTACCGATCGATCTTCGCGAACCTGCGCGGCATCGCCCTACGGCACGAGGACGGCTACGCCGCGTTCAACACCGGCTTCATCGTCTATCATGACGACATGGGCGACTACTCGACCAACGAGCCGATCATGGACGGTACCGCGAATCTGATCTATCTCATGTCGGCGTTGGCGCCGTCACTCGTGAAGTAATCGCTACTTCGGCGGTCCGCCCCCGACGCGCTTGAATCGGACGTCGAGCACGCGTCCAGCAAAGAATGAGAAACCTGTCACCTTGCCGCCTGCACTGCGGGCAAAGCGAAGGGTTCCCAATCCACCGCCTGCTTGGAAATCATCGGCGTACACTGGTCGAAGATCGAATTCTTCGTACGGGCGGCGCTGCAGCACCAGCTTCCCGTCGCGTACGGCGATGACGAAGCGTGTGTCGAGCTCGTCGCTTGCGTACGTGCCGACATAATCGTGGAGCGGAATCGTCGTCGAGGACCCGTGGACTTCCTCGAAGCGCGACGTATCGGCCTCGGCGCGAACGAGGGTGAGCGACCGATGTCCGGTCGTGCCGTGGAAGACCGCCTCGCCCATCTGTGATGAAAACCGACCGTGCGCGAGCGTCGCCCACTTGAGATTCGCTCTGTCTCCTCCCGCGCCGCGTCCGCCGGCTGTCGAGAGTCCCGCGTCCGTGTCGAGGAAGGTCAGCGTCTGGTCGGTGAATCGGTCGAGATACGTGCCCGCCCACTGCGCGATGGCCGTTCTCGGCACTTCGACTTTTGTGGCGCTCGCCTGCGCAGCGGTTGTGCCGGATCTGGTCAGGACGAGATCGGCGACCTGGTGCGCCAGCGCTCCTGGATTTGCGCCGGTATAATTGCACCAGACCGCGACGGAGACATGCTGGTCGGGAAAGCGCGCGAGATACGTCTGATAACCGGCGGTCGAGCCGCTGTGGCTGACTTCGCGCACTCCGCGATAGTCGTTGACGATGAGACCCAGCGCGTAGCTGATGGTGCGGCCGCTGGTGAGCCGCATCCGCGTCTGCATCGCGTCGACATAGGACTGACCGCCGACCGTAGGATGATCGAGGTTCTCGTTCCAGCGCATCAGATCGGCCATGGTGCTGAGCAGGCCGCCATTGCCGATCATGTTGGTGAACGGCATGTCCGTGTGGAATCCGGTCGCCGCCGCGCCGGAATAGGCCGTCGCGCGATTCGGTACGACTCTGGTGAAGTCGTCGCGCCACTGCGTGTGCATCATGCCGAGCGGCCGGAAGAGCCGCTCTCGCGTGAATTCGCTGAGCGTCTTGCCGCTGACGCGTTGCACGATCAATCCGGCAAGCGCGTACCCGGTGTTGCTATACAAGTATTCGCTCCCTGGCGGGAAGTTGAGCATTTTCTGATGAGCCACGAGGTCGAGCGTCGTCATGGGCGAATGCACCTGCATGCCGGGACCGCGCCCCTCGATGCCGAGGAGGCCCCATTGATCGCGCAGGCCGCTCGTGTGCGTGAGGAGATTGCGAATGGTGATTCGCTGGCCGCCGAAGCTCGGGACCTCGGGCAAGTACTTTCTGATGTCGTCGTCCAACGAGAGCTTGCCATCCTGCGCGAGCAGCACGATCGCCGACGCCGTGAATTGCTTGGCTACCGATCCACTCTCGAACACGGTCGAGTCGGTATTGGGAACCCGGTACTCGAGATTCGCCATGCCGTAGCCGTGCGTGTACAACGTCCGCCCGTCTTTGGCGAGACCAACGCCGCAACCGGGCGTGGTGGAGTCGAACCGGACGAAAATATGATCGACGCGCGACGGAAGATCCGTCATGGATGACTCCTGCGCCCGCGCGACCGGCACGGTCGCGACGAACACCATCACGAGGCTCGAGTGACGCACGACGGACATCGCCAGGGCTCCTCCTCCAGGGGATTGATTCGAATATGTCGCGCGGCTCGAGTGCGCGCGAACCTCAGAGATCCGGCGGACTCACCTGGTCTGCAACGGAGACAGATGACACATTGTGCCACACCCGTCTTCTCTACGACACCAACCCCTCCGTCGTATGCGCCGTCGACTCGCCGCCGTTCTCATGCCGCTCGTTCCGATACTCGGCATCAACTTGTCCGTGGACGCGCAGGTGCCGCCGGGTTCAGCGCCGCCGCAGCAGGCGCCCGCCGCTCAGAATCCGGGCGGAGCGAATGTGCAAGCACGGCGGCCGCGCCCTTACAGCCAGGTGATCACGGACAAGGCGCACACCGAGCGAGGCGGAATCACAGTCCATCGCGTGGACGATCGATGGTTCCTCGAGGTGCCCGATTCCCTGCTGCACCGCGACTTCCTCCTCGTGAGTCGCGTGTCGGGCGTTCCGGCCGGCATCGGCGGCTTCGACTTCGCCGGGAGCGAGGCGGCGCGGCGCGTCGTGCGATGGGATCGCGTGAACGACCGCGTGCAGTTGCAGAGCATCAGCTTCGCCGCCGTCGCCGACGACTCGCTGCCGATCTCGCTCAGCGTCCGAAACAACAACTATTCGCCGATCCTGGCATCGTTTCCTATTCAGGCCTTCACGCGCGACAGCGCGAGCTACGTGGTGGACGTCACGGACTTCTTTGGCGGCGACACGCCGGCCATTGCCGGGCTGAACGCAGCGCAGCGGCGCCAGTATCAGGTGCGACGTTTCGACGCGACACGGAGCTACGTCAGTGGCATTCGCAGCTTCCCCATCAACGTCGAGGTTCGCCATGTCCAGACGTTCGACGCGGCCGAGCCGCCGGGCGATCGCACTGGCAGCACGATCTCGCTCGAGATGCGGCAGTCGATGATCCTTCTGCCCAAGGTGCCCATGCGACCGCGCGTGTTCGACCAGCGCGTGGGCTTCTTCACGGTGCAGCGAGTGAATTACGGTCTCGACGAACAGAAGGCGGCGACTGAGACGTTCATCACGCGGTGGCGGCTCGAGCCGAAGGACCCGGCGGCTTACGCGCGCGGCGAGCTCGTTGAGCCGATCAAGCCCATCGTCTACTACATCGATCCGGCGACGCCGGCAAAATGGCGTCGGTACGTGAAGGAGGGCGTCGAGTCCTGGCAGAAGGTGTTCGAGAAAGCGGGATTCAAGAACGCGATCGTGGCCAAGGATCCGCCGACGAAGGCGCAAGATCCCGATTGGGATCCGGACGATGCGCGCTACTCGATGGTGCGATGGGCGGCGAGCCTCGTGCGAAACGCCGAAGGTCCGAGCACGCCGGATCCCCGCAGCGGAGAGATCATCAACAGCGAGATCGTGTGGTTCCACAATCATATGCGCTCGTACCGCAACCGGCTCATGATCGAGACGGGGGCGGCGAACCCCATGGCGCGGACGCTCGACATTCCCGAGGAGCTCATGGGCGAGACGATGCGCCAAGTCATTGCCCACGAGATCGGACATGCGCTTGGCCTGCAACACAACATGGTCGCGTCGTCGAGCTTCCCGGTCGACTCGCTCCGCAGCCCGACGTTCACGAGCAAGTACGGCGTGAGCGCGACGATCATGGACTACGCCCGGCAGAACTACGTCGCGCAACCCGGCGACAACCTCAAGCCGAAAGACTTCATCCGCCGCGTCGGGCCGTTCGACGACTTCGCGATCAACTGGGGCTATCGCATCATCCCGTCGGCAAAGACCGCGGGCGAGGAGCGTGCGACCCTCAATGACTGGCTGGTTCATCAGACGGCAGCGTTCCCGTATCGGTATGTGCCGCAGTCGTACGGCGGCGTCGATCCGCGGTCGCAGACCGAGGACGTGGGCGACGATCCGGTCAAGGCGAGCGACTACGCGCTCAAGAACATGAGGAAAGTCGTCCCGCAGCTCGTATCGTGGACGACTCGCCGGGGGGACGACTACACCGACCTGGGCGAGATCTACGACGAGACGCTCGGTATGTGGTCGCTGTACATGGGACATGTCGCGACCGTGATCGGTGGCGTCAACGTCGATCTCAAGAGCAGCGATCAAGGCGCGAACGTGTACCGCGTCGTGCCCAAAGCCAGACAAAAAGCCGCGTTGGCGTTTCTCAATGCCAACGTCTTCACGACGCCGGCGTGGCTGGCTCCGGCCGACATCGAGTCTCGACTCGGGCCTCTGAACGTCGGTACTCGTCAGGCGGCGGTGCTCACGTCGCTGCTCGGCGTGCCGCGTCTCGGACGTCTGGCCGAATCGGAACAGATGGACCCGGGCAATGCATATCCGCTCGCGGAATATCTCGCCGACCTTCGCGCGGACGTGTGGGGCAACCCGGCGAGCGGTGTCGCTCCGGATGCGAATCGCCGGATGCTGCAGCGCGTCTACGTCGAGCGGCTGGCGGCGATCGTGAATCCGCCGGCGCCACCGGCAACGGTACCTGGCGCTGCGCCGGCCGGGCCTCCGCCACCCGCGGCGCCGTTTGTCGGACCGCCGAACCTGAGTCGCAGCGATCTGCCGGCGTTGGCGCGCGCACAGCTCCGACAAATTCGCGACGATGCGCGGCGCGGTGCCGCGAGCGCGCAGAACGCCGTAGCGCGAGCGCATTGGCAGGACATCGTGGATCGGACCGACGACGTGCTGGAGGCAAAGCGCCGGTCGTGAATCGCGGGCGTCGTCTTGCGCGCTCGCGATCAGATGACGATCCTAGGTCGTGAGCTTTCGCATGCACGCAAATTCTCACACGGCGACGTGGCGGGAGAAGCAATGAGCACCTCGGAGCCCATCGAGGGCGCCGATGTCGCGAAGCTACGCGGCCAACTGAGTAGCGCCCTCGGAGATGACTACGCGCTCGGCGCGGTTCTCGGGTCGGGGCGTTGTGGTGTCGTCTTTCTCGCGCACAACGTCGCAGCGAATCGCGACGTCGCACTGAAGGTGGCGTGGGACAATGCCGCCGCGCGGGCGAAGCTGGCGCGCGAAACGTCGCTCACGTCCGAGGTGGTGGATTCGCACGTCCTCGCCGTGCGCAAACTGAACCTCGGCAAGCCGATCTTCGTGGTCGAGATGCAGCTCGCGCCGGGCGGAACGCTCGACGACCGATTCGATCGCGGCGGCGCCGTCTCGTTCCAGTACGTTCGCGCGATCATGAAGCAGGCGGCCCGCGCGCTCGATCTCGCGCATGGCCAGGGCATCGTGCACGGCGCGCTCTGCCCAGTCAAGATTCTGCTCGATGAGAACGGCCAGTGCTTGCTATCGGACTTCGGCCTTCGCGTGCCGGCGCGCGCCAACGCCGGCGCGCCTCTGCCTAGTGCTCTGGGTTCGCCGGCGTACACGCCGATGGAGCAGCGCCGGGATCGAGCGGACTTCGACGGCCGCGCGGATCAATACGCGCTTGCCATCATTGCGTACGAGCTGCTCCGCGGCCGGCGAACCTGGCACGTCTCCGATGAAGGGGTCGTGGCCGTCGAAGCGTTGGAGATCGCGCCGAACCGGCCCATCGCGCCCGGCGTGCCGCTTCGCGCCAACGCGGCGATCAAGCGCGCAACGTCGCGCGAACCGGCGCACCGATTCGGCAGCGTCGCCGAGTTCGTGCAGTCGTTCTCGGGCGACACGATCGACATTCCTCCGGTTCCGCCGCGGCGACGCTTCCGAATTCCCCGGCCCGTTCTCTTTCTCGCGCCGATCGTTGTCGTGCTGGCGATCGCCGGCTCGCAGCGGTCGGTTCGTCAGACGATTCGTGGACTGTTGCCCAACGATTGGTCGTTTCTCACCGGCGACCAGTCGGCAAGCGATGACGAGACTCCGTCCGAGCTGTCCGATACTGGTTCACTCACGAAACCCGACGCCGGTCGGCGGAGCGGCGGCGAAGTCGGACGCATTCGAGCCCGTTCGCGAACTGGTAACGGCGTGATCAGAGTCACGCTCACGGGCGGCAGCTCGGCGTTCGTCGTGATCGACGGCCAGACGCGCGGCGGCACACCGCTGTCCTGGACGGCCGCCGCCGGTCGACACGTCGTGTCGCTCCGCGGCGAAGACCGATACACGCCCGCTCAACTCAACGTCGACGTCTCGGGCGGCGACACTTCGGTCGCCGCCTTCATCGTTACCGGTCGGCGCTGAGCCCAGCCTCGCGCGCGGGGCGGTCGGACTGCGGCGGATTTGGAAGTGCCGGCTGACCGTCGCGCCGGCGAAGCATTGCGGGCGTCGGAGCGTGAGACGGAAGCGTCGGCGTGTCGGCCGGCTGCGGCGCCGGAAGCCTGGCCTGGTTGTTCAGTGGCGCGTGCACGGCGCGCCGGCTGCCCGCCCGCCCCAGCATATAGCCCGACAAAGCGCCCAACAACGCTCCAATCACCTCGGCGTGAATGCGTCCGGCGAGCGCGAGAAGGATCACCGTCGCCGTCACGATCACGATGGTGGCCAGCTCGAGCAGCATGCCGGACGTGAGCAGCCACTGTTGCACCTCGGGCCGCCGATACATCAGCGGCATGAGGAAGAGGATGATCAGCACCGCCGCGAACGCGGGCAGCCCGAAGTACACGAGCCGTGCGTCGAACTGCGTGCCGTTCGCCTCCTGCTCGCCGATCCGATGCGCGAGCGTCATGGCGCGTTGACGCAGGCGCTGGACCTCGGCGCGCCCCGAATCGCGCGAGACGCGCATTTCATCCATGCGCCGGCCGAACGCACCGATGAGCGTTTGCTTATAGATCTGAAAACCCGAATCGCTCACCGCCGCCTGAAAGCGCGAGACGTCGGCCGTCGTCACTCGGGGAACACGCGTTCGGCCGAACTCGCTCATGCGAATCTTGTCCCAGAGCGGTGTGTCGTACGGCGGGAGCGGCACGTTCACCGTGACGACGGCGGCATTCGGGATCCGATCGGCTGGTGCGCTCGACGAACCGGGCACCACGATGCGGGACTTGAGCGTGCCCTCGGCGATCGCGAAGTCGCGTGCCGCCGTCATGACGACGTCGGCGAACGTTCGACTGAGGTCGGCACCATCGGTCTGACCGAGTTGCGCCGCGGCGTTCCATACCCGGTCGACGTCCTGATCCACTTGTCGGGCTCGCTTGAGCCCGGCGATTCGGGTCGTGTCCTGCGCGAGCAGGCGGAGGACTGAATCGACCGGATCGAGCGTCATCTCGA
>Ga0070683_100004795_pt1 | contig 11192 bp, 10 predicted proteins | sample KBSC713LmetaG_FD_64662 | JGI IMG/M metagenome (GOLD analysis project Ga0070683, IMG submission 64662) | Corn rhizosphere microbial communities from Kellogg Biological Station, Michigan, USA - KBS C7.1-3L metaG | ecosystem: Host-associated > Plants > Roots > Rhizosphere ...
CGCGGTACGCCAACCTTGCGCACCTCCATATTGTCGTCCGCGGATTTCCCAATCGGCACCGTCGAGTGCGGTATGTTCGGAATGCCCGACAGAAAATCATTCAAGTAAGTTTGGACGACTTGAAGCTGCTGCTCGAGTGATTTCAACGTTTCTGCTTGCGCGGTCACTTCCGCCATCAATGCGCTCGCGTCCTCACCCTTCGCCTTCGCCTGCCCCACCTGCTTGGACAGCTGATTGCGTTTCGCCTGCAGCTCCTGCGTCTGTGTCTGCACCGCTTTGCGCTGCGCTTCGAGACGTTCAAACGTCTGAACGTCGAGCGTCACACCGCGTTGCGACAACTTACTGGCTACGCCCGGCAAATCACTGCGCAGCAACTGTATATCAAGCATTACAACTCCGGTTGAGGCGACTATGACATTTGCAGTTATTATCGCGGAGAACGCGAGGCCCGGCCAGCGCCTTGACACCACGGTGCTTGCTACTTACAGTCGTTTTGAAGGAGCCGACAAGCGCACACAATGCCGGCGGACACGAGAGGAGTGATGTATTCATGCATCGCGCAAGTTGGTTTGCACTTATATTCGCATTCACGGTTTTGAGCGACCCCGCGCGCGCCCAGACATTTCCGAGCCGGCCGGTGCGCATCATCGTCGCATTTCCTGCCGGCGGAGGAACCGATATAGTCGCCCGCACGTTGAGCCCTAAGCTATCTGAAGCGCTGGGCCAGCAAGTAGTCGTCGACAACCGCGGCGGAGCATCTGGCCTAGTCGGAACCGAGCTCGCTGCGAAATCCGCGCCGGACGGCCATACGCTTTTCATGGGAACGCTGGGCAATCTGAGTGTCAATCCGCTGCTCTTCTCGAAGTTACCGTTCGATGTCGCACGCGACTTTGCACCATTGACACAAGCTGTCTCTGTAACGTTCATGCTTTATGTGCATCCCTCATTGCCGGTTAAGACAGTGCGCGATCTCATCACGCTGGCAAAATCACGTCCCGGCTCGATCAACTACGCTTCGAGCGGCAGCGGAGGCGCCCCGCATCTTGCAGCGGAGCTCTTCAACTCGCTTGCGGGTATAAAGATGATTCACGTTCCATATAAAGGCAGCAGTCCGAGCTTCACCGATGTGCTCGGTGGCCAGGTTCCGATCACCTTCGACAGCCTTACTCAGGGATTGCCGTATGTGAAAACGGGAAGGTTGCGCGCAGTTGCTACGCTCGGGCCCAAGCGTACACAAGTGCTTCCCGACGTGCCCACGGTCAACGAAACGCTCGCCGGTTATGAGGTCGTCAACTGGTTTGGTATCGTAGTACCGGCCGGCACGCCGCGCGAAGTCATTGCACGCCTGCATAGTGAAATCGTCAAGATCCTGCGTATGCCGGACATCAGCGAGCGGCTCAGCGCTCAGGGCTCTGATCCGGTCGGAAGCTCTCCTGACGAATTTGGAGCTTTCATGAAATCCGAGACAGCGAAATGGGCACGAGTCATCAAAGAGGCCAACATCCGTGCGGATTGAAACGACGCTGATGCGTGCAATCGGTTTACTCCGTAGAGCCACGCCGTAACCACGCTCATTTCTTCCGCGTCTGCTCGTCCAGCGCACGCAACTCTGCAAGCCGGGCCTTGATCTTTGCTTCGAGCCCGCGATCGGTCGGCTCGTAAAGCGCAGGCGGCGTCATTCCTTCCGGAAAATAACTTTCGCCTGCCGCATACGCGCCCGCCTCGTTGTGAGCGTACCGGTAATCGCGGCCGTAGCCGAGATCTTTCATCAGACGCGTGGGCGCATTTCGTAGATGCTCCGGCACCGGTCGCGACTTATCGCTGGTTATCAGTGCGCGTGTTGCATTGTAGGCGTTATATGCGGCATTACTTTTCGGCGCCATCGCCAGATAAAGCGCCGCCTCTCCGAGCGCGAGTTCGCCTTCCGGACTGCCGAGACGCTCGTAGGTTTCGCATGCGTCAAGCGTGATGCGCAACGCGCGCGGATCGGCCAGTCCGATGTCCTCGCTTGCCATGCGCACGAGCCGCCTGCCCACGTAAAGCGGATCAGCACCTCCATCGAGCATACGGCACAGCCAGTAAATGCTGGCATCGGGCGACGATCCGCGGACTGACTTGTGCAGCGCCGAGATCTGATCGTAGAACTGATCGCCGCCCTTGTCGAAGCGCTTCAGCGACTGGGTCAGTGCATCGGTCACCAGTGCATCATCGATCTGCGTAACGTGGGCAGCGCCAGCGGCGATATCGATCTGTTCGACCATGTTGAGCAGCCGGCGCGCATCGCCGTCAGCGTAGCCAATCACCAGTTCGATCGCCTTTTCGCTTATCGTTCGCGTGTACGGAGACTGCTGCAAGGCGCGCTGTAGCAGCGCTTTAAGGTCCACATCGGACAGCGGCTGCAGAACGTATACCGCAGCGCGCGACAGCAACGCGCTGTTTACTTCAAACGATGGATTTTCAGTCGTTGCGCCAATGAACGTCAGCAGTCCGCGCTCGACGAACGGCAGGAAGGCATCCTGCTGCGCCTTGTTGAAGCGATGCACTTCATCGACGAATAAGATGGTGTGGCGGCCGCTCTGCTGCAAAACGAGCTCCGCACGCTGCACCGCTTCGCGTATGTCCTTGACGCCCGCGAGGACCGCTGAGATAGCGATAAAATCTGCATTGAACGCATGCGCCATCAAACGCGCAAGCGTCGTTTTACCGACGCCGGGCGGTCCCCACAATATCATCGAGTGCGGTATGCCGGACTCGAATGCGAGACGCAGGGGCTTGCCCGGCCCGAGCAAATGCGACTGACCGACGACGTCGTCGAGCGAGCGCGGCCGCAGGCGCTCTGCGAGCGGCGCGGCGGGCTCCTGCTTCGCGAAAAGATCGTTCACGCTGGAGCTGACTAATAAGCTAGTCAGTCAGTGATGACGTCGGCGCCTTTCGGCGGCGTAAACCTGAATACGTCCGGGGAGATGCGTGGATTGCGCTCCACGCTCGCAAATTTGATTACGGTGCTTTGACCGAATTGATCGCGCAGCTCCATCGCCTCGAGCCCGCTGCGCCCGAACCCGAGCTTGATACGCTCAAACGTTGTGTCTTTCGATTTTGGTATAGCCTGCAGCCAATCCAGACCGTCCTGCGAACCAAGACTGATGATGTCATACGCCTTTTCAATCTCATTACTTCCGGCGAGCAGCGCTGCAGGACTGCTGCCGAGCGCCGCGTCGAGCTTTCTCACGGTGACCTGGTTTAAGTCTTTATCGTATATCCAAAGCTTCGCGCCGTCGCCGACGATTGTCTGTTCGTAGGGCTTGTCGTATTCCCATCGGAACTTCCCCGGGCGGACAAACTGCATCGTGCCGGTTGCCTGCTGCAGCTGCTTGAGATTTTTGTCGACTACGATTTGCGCGAAGCGCGCCTTGGCAGACGTCGTATCCTGCAAGTACGACTTCAGCAGATCCGTACTCGCGCCACGTGCGCCGACGGCTGCAACCAGCGACAGCAATACGATTGCCGTGCGTGTTATGGCTCTAACGCTAGACGTGCAAACACGACTTGCGGAATCGAGGTCGCGTCTGAGAGGGATTCGCTTCATGTTGCTCGGACACCGGCAGCAGCAGAAAATTCAGTGTGAGATCATTCAACAGCCGGTGCTGGCGCGAGCACTTCGCGATTGCCGTTGGACTGCATCGCCGACACCATCCCTGCCCGCTCCATCTGTTCGATAAGGCGCGCTGCACGGTTGTAACCGATGCGCAAGTGACGCTGAACTAGCGAAATAGAGGCGCGACGCGTCTTGAGCACAATGTCGACAGCCTGATCATAAAGCGGATCTGCTTCAACATTACCGTTGCCGTTGGCGCCACCTTCGAGCGCGAGAACACCATCGGCATCCGGTTCCGGCTCCTCGAGAACGCCATCGACATATTGCGGTTGAGCAAGATTCTTAAGATATTCGACGATGCGGTGAACTTCATGGTCCGCGACGTACGCGCCATGCACGCGTTGGGGGAAGCCCGTGCCCGGCGGCAAATACAGCATGTCGCCCTGTCCGAGCAATGCTTCGGCGCCCATCTGATCCAGAATCGTACGCGAATCAACGCGCGCGGAAACCTGAAATGCGATGCGGGTCGGAATGTTTGCCTTGATCAATCCGGTGATGACATCGACGGACGGACGCTGTGTCGCCAATATCAGATGTATGCCGGCCGCGCGCGCCTTTTGCGCGAGCCGCGCGATCAGTTCCTCAACCTTCTTGCCGACCACCATCATGAGATCCGCAAGCTCATCGATAACGACGACAATCAGCGCCATCTCATGCAACGGATCCGGGCTGTCAGGCGTCGAGGTCAACGGATTTGCGATGGGCTTGCCCGCCTTCTCGGCCTCGCGGATCTTCTGGTTGAAGCCGGCCATATTACGCACGCCGAGCGTCGACATGCGGCGATAACGCCGCTCCATCTCAGCGACACACCAGTTAAGCGCATTGGCCGCCTGCCGCATATCAGTCACGACCGGCGCCAGCAGATGCGGGATTCCCTCGTACACAGAGAGTTCGAGCATCTTCGGATCAACGAGTATCAGACGGCACTGCGCAGGCGGCGCCTTGTAAAGCAAGCTCAGGATCATCGCGTTAATGGCGACCGATTTGCCTGATCCGGTCGTTCCGGCAACGAGCAGATGCGGCATGCGCGCGAGGTCCGCGACAATCGGGTTGCCCGCGATATCTTTGCCGAGTGCAAGCGTGAGTGGCGAACTCATGTCCGCATAAATCTGCGAGCTCACAATTTCGGAGAGACGCACGATCTGCCGCTCTGAATTCGGAATTTCAAGTCCCATGCAGCTCTTGCCCGGAATCGTTTCGACGACGCGTATGCTGATTACCGAGAGAGCTCGTGCGAGATCCTTGATCAGGTTGATGATCTGGCTGCCTTTGACGCCGACCGCGGGCTCGATCTCATAGCGCGTGATCACCGGCCCGGGATAGGCGGCGATGACTTTCACCTCGACACCGAAATCGAGCAGCTTTTTCTCGATCAGGCGCGATGTGAATTCAAGCGTTTCGGTGCTGACGACTGCAATCGACTTCTCCGCATCATCGAGCAGCTTCAACGGCGGCAGCGGTGAGTCGGGCAGATTCTCGAACAGCGGCACCTGCTTTTCGCGCTCGACGCGCGGCGACTTCTGTATCTCGACTTTTGCCGGCTCGATGCGCAAGGGCTCGTGGATCTCGAACTTGCGCTTGCCCTCTTCCACGATCTCATCGCGCTCGATTACGGCAACCGCTCCCACGCGGCGGTCCTGCCAGTCAGACCAGCGCTGGCGCAATCTGTGATAGGTGTCCTCGAGCCAGCCGCCGAGGCGCTCGAGAAAAGCGACCCACGACAGTCCGGTGAAAAGACTGAGACCGATGGCGACCATCGCCAGCAGCACGAGAGTGGCGCCGGTAAAACCAATCGCCGATAAAAGCCATGCGCTGAGACCGCCACCGAGAATGCCGCCCGGGCGCAGTGGCAGCGCGGCCTTCATGCTGTAAAGACGCAACGCCTCAATACTCGAGCTGCCGACTACGAGAATTACGAATCCAATGCCGGCGACGATATACGAGCGCCGGTCGCCTGGTGCGACGTGCTCGATGCGACGGTAACTCCAGCGTGCAATGAAGGCAAAGAGGACCACCGACCACCATGCAGACAGACCGAAGACGTAGAGCAGGATGTCCGCAAGCCAGGCGCCGAAGCGACCGCCCGAGTTGCGAATGTGCTCGGCGTGTACACTGTGCGACCAGCTCGGATCTGTCTTGTCGAACGTAAATAAAATTAATGCGAGATACACGGCCATCGCAACAATCGCCAGCCAGCCGGACTCGCGCAGCAAAGATGCAATTTTAGGCGGCAACGGGTTTTCTGCCGCGCGATTAGACACCGCGTTTTCGCTAAACCGCATAGCTAGAAAGTATTCATCGCCGTTATGCGATTATAGTGCCTGAGCAACACTCGCAGCGGCACTTAGAGGTGGAATTCGCAGCGAGCGGCGATCTTATACCCGGCTCGCGCCCGCGAACCACCGGGCAGCCAGGTAGACTGCGCGAGCGCGTTGCACGAACGCGCATCGCGGTCAGTTCTGTCAGGAGGCGAAGCTGTCTAGCTGTTCGACGCGCGCTTCGTCATCGAGATCTTATCGAGCAGGAACACCTTGCGCTTCTCCGCCCGGATGTAGCCGCGTTGCTGCAAGTCCTTCACGACACGGCTGACCATCTCGCGCGATGCGCCGATCATGCGGGCGATTTCCTGTTTCGGCGGCGCGCTGCGAACGATCCACTGTCCTTCGATCTCTTCGGCCTGGTCGAGCAGTAAACGCGCGACGCGGCCGTACACATCGATCAACGCAAGACTTTCGATTTTCCGGTCCGCCTCGCGCAGTCGCTTGACCAGATTGCGAATAATGATCATGGCGAGATCGAAGTTGTCCTTGATGCATCCGATGAACCCGGACTTTGAAAACCGCAGCATCTGGCACGCTTCGAGCGTTTCAACACTTGCGGAACGCGGCTGATCGTCGAGCAGTCCCATTTCGCCGAAGAAATCATTCGGGCCCATCATCGCCAGGATTACCTCGCGGCCCTGGTCGTCGGGAATGAGCACTTTCACCCGCCCCGAGAGAATGATGTACAACGCGTCGGTTTCTTCACCTGCGCGGACAATAAAGGCGCTGCGCGGATAACTGCGCTGCTGCAGGTATGGCTGCATCATGCGCAGCTGCTCTTCGGATAACGACGAGAACAGCGGTACTGTCTTGAGTATCTGCGGATTCACCGTGTGTTTTCCTCCCTGTATGGCCAGCGTTACGCGCCTGACACTGATTTGTTCGTAGACAAACGGGTCGGCCACCGCCGAAGTGCCGGATTGCATGCCCGAAAGTGGCAAAACGTCAGAGTTGCAAATCCCCCTGCGCGCCACCATTTAGCTTGCTTCCGACCCAGCGTATTGCCGTCGCCGCAGCCGCTATGAAACACTAAATAACATTCTATACCAATGGATTAAAAAAGAAACCTAATGTCATTTAAGGCTCGACATAGGGCAGTCGAACCTGCAAAATTGTTGTTTTTTTGCCAATCGACACTGGACGCACACTGCAATGACCACCTCCATCAGACACTGTCCGCTTCTCATTCTCGGCTCGGGACCTGCCGGCTACAGCGCAGCCGTCTACGCGGCGCGCGCAAACCTGAAGCCGGTGCTCATCACCGGTCTCGCGCAGGGCGGCCAATTGATGACTACGACGGACGTTGATAACTGGCCCGCTGACGCAATGGGCGTGCAAGGCCCGGAGCTGATGGAGCGCTTCCTCAAACACGCCGAGCGATTCAAAACCGAAATCATCTTCGATCAGATTCACACCGCCAAGCTGCGCGAAAAGCCGCTCACACTAGTCGGTGACAACAGCACTTATACCTGCGATGCGCTGATCATCGCGACCGGCGCATCGGCCATGTATCTGGGACTGCCATCTGAAGAAGCGTTCATGGGACGTGGCGTATCCGGATGCGCCACCTGCGATGGGTTCTTTTATAAAGAGCAGGACGTAGCGGTCATCGGCGGTGGCAATACAGCCGTAGAGGAAGCGCTGTATCTCACGAACATCGCACGTCATGTAACCGTCGTCCACCGTCGCGACAAGTTCCGCGCCGAAGCGATACTCGTGGAGAAGCTCAAAGAAAAAGTGGCTGCCGGTAAAGCGACGATTATGTGGAACCACGTGCTCGACGAAGTGCTCGGCGATAAATCGGGTGTCACAGGCATGCGCATAAAGAACGCGCAATCCGGCGCGACGAAGGACGCCAAACTGCAGGGCGTTTTCATTGCCATCGGGCACCGGCCCAATACGGATATCTTCGCCGGTCAGCTCGAAATGAAGAATGGCTACATCATCACTCAGGGCGGCCTGAACGGTAACGCCACCGCCACGAGCGTACCGGGCGTGTTCGCCGCGGGTGACGTACAGGATCATGTGTATAGACAGGCCGTCACAAGTGCCGGCACCGGATGCATGGCCGCCCTCGATTCACAGAGATATCTGGAGTCATTGGAGAGTTCACCTTCAGGTGGTCGACACAAGGCACATGAAGAAGCCGTCCGCAGTTGACGGTCCAGGTCACGCTGATCTCTTCGAGCGTTTGTTTACCGGTGTCACGCCGTTGCCTGTGCATGACCGGGTAGTTCATCCGCGTGTCAAACGAAAACCCGTTCCGCGGGAAGTTAGTCGCCCGGACTTCGATGATGCGATCGATGATCTCAGTGATCATTTCGGATCATCCGCCATCGCTAACGGCGAAGAGCCGGTCTTTCTGCGCAACGGACTCTCAGCGCAGACACACAAGAAATTACGCCGCGGGCACTGGAAGATAGACGCCGAACTCGATCTACACGGTCAACGCAGCACGGAAGCGCGCGCCCTACTCGTGGAATTCCTTCATCACTGCCAGGCGCACGGGGCGCGCTGCGTGCGCATTATTCATGGCACAGGTCTTCGCTCAACAGGCGGCGAGCCTGTCCTCAAGGCAAAAGTTGCAAACTGGCTAATGCAGCGCCCCGACGTGTTGGCGTTTTGCTCCGCACGTCAGACCGAAGGGGGCGCCGGCGCATTGATGGTGCTGCTAAAGCGTTAATCGCGCGTTGATGATTGACGGGTCGCCGCGCGGGCAGCCCTGACCGGTTCAGGCGTTGCGGCCTGACACGAAAGTCAAATCGCCGCTTCGTTAGTCTCGCCGGTTCGAATACGGATTACCTGGTCGACGCTTGTAATGAAAATCTTGCCGTCGCCGATCTTGCCGGTGCGCGCCGCTTTGACGATCGCGTCGACCGCGCGTTCGAGCATATCCTCGCCAATAACCACTTCAATTTTTACTTTTGGCAGGAAGTCGACGACGTATTCGGCACCGCGGTAAAGCTCCGTGTGCCCTTTTTGGCGGCCAAAACCTTTCACTTCCGTGACGGTGAGACCGCTTACGCCGATCTCTGACAACGCTTCGCGCACTTCATCGAGCTTGAAGGGCTTGAATATCGCTTCTATTTTTTTCATATGTGTTTTCCTGCTCTCTTGACCGCTCGCATGCCGTCAGCGTCTCAACGCGTATTATAGAGCCTCGCGGTTAGCCGATGAACGAAGATTTTTCCGTGCGATTACGACACCTGTTTAATCGAACCGGTCGCGATATTTCGTGGTCACCGGATAGCGCCAGTCTTTACCGAACCCGCGCGACGTGATGCGAATCCCAATCGGTGCCTGGCGTCGCTTGTATTCACTGATGCGCAATAGGCGGATCACACGCTCGATGTCCTTACGCTCGTATCCAGCCGCCTCGATATCATGCGGACTCGCGTTATGCTCGACGTATGCTTCCATGATCGCATCGAGCACTGCATACGGCGGCAGATTGTCCTGATCCGTCTGGTCCGGCCGCAGCTCCGCTGATGGGGCGCGCGTGATCACGCGCTGAGGAATCACCGGCGACAGCGTATTGCGATAGCTCGCCAAGCGGTAAACGAGCATCTTGCTGATATCTTTCAAAACCGCGAATCCGCCGGCCATGTCGCCGTACAGCGTCGCGTACCCCGTGCCCATTTCGCTCTTGTTGCCGGTGGTCAACACAATCGCACCCGACTTGTTCGACATTGCCATTAGCAACGTTCCGCGTATCCGCGACTGTAGATTCTCTTCCGTAGTATCGGCCGGCAAGCCATTGAACTGCGGAGACAGCGCCGCCATGAATGCATCGTACATAGGCCGGATCGCGATTTCGGAATAGCGAACCTTTAGCGCATCGGCTTCCGCGCACGCATCTTCCCGGCTCATGCTTGCCGTGTACTGGGAGGGCATCATCACGGCATGCACTTTGTCGGCGCCCAGCGCATCGGCTGCAACAGCGACCGTGAGCGCTGAATCGATGCCGCCGGACAAACCGAGCAGCACGCCGGGAAAGCCATTCTTGGTAACGTAATCACGCACACCCAGGCAGAGTGCATCGTAAACGTCCGCCTCGACCGTGCGCTCGGGTGCCACCTCGCCCTTAACCGGATCGCCATCCTCGATGGTGATGATCGCGAGCGCCTCCTTGAACATCGGCAATTGATGAGTCACTTCGCCCGCTCGATTGAGCACGAACGAAGCGCCGTCGAACACGAGTTCGTCCTGGCCGCCGACCATGTTGGCATAGATCAGGGGCATACCGTTCTCACTGACCCGTGCGCGCATAACATCGTAACGCGAATGCTGTTTGCGCAGGTGGTATGGGGACGCATTGAGTACGAGTAGTATCTCAGCGCCGGCCGCGCGCGCAGCACGCGGCGCAGCGGCGTCCCAATCTCGAGTAAGCGTGAAGCTGCCGGACGATAGCTCAGCGCGACTCACAGCCGACGCAGCAAGCAAAGGTCCCTGGCTGCCCCACGTATCCTCGCAAATATTGATGCCAACCTTACTGCCATTGATGCCAAACACGCAGGGTTGATCGTCGGCATCGAAATACCGCTCTTCGTCGAAGACTGTGTAGTTCGGTAACGCGTGCTTGTGATATACCGCCATCACGCCGCTGTTCTGTATGACCGCCGCAGCGTTGAATCGCTTACCGTCCACCTGCTGGGGAAAACCGACGACAACGGTAATGCCTGTGATCTTGCTTGCAATAGCGCGGAGCGCCTTCTCACAGTTGCGGTAAAAATCATCACGCAGCAACAGATCTTCCGGCGGATAACCGCACAATGCGAGTTCCGGTGTCACCATTACGTCGGCGCCTTGCGCGCGTGCGCGCATGGCAAAGTCGACGATGCGGGATCCGTTGCCCGCGAGATCTCCGACGGTGCAGTTCATCTGAGCAATCGCGATTTTCATTGCGCTAATATATCATCCGGATACCTCGTCTCGTCGCACAGCGCTCAAATCAGTGAAGCACGCGCCATCGGTTGTCGAAGTTCGCGATAGCATTGCGCATATTCCCGCTGCAGATTGGAATCGCCTCGCAGGTGAAGATCCATTCCTCTGTCATGCGTTTTTAGATGCTCTGCATGAGACGCAGTGCGCGAGCGCAAAAACGGGTTGGGCGCCGCAATATCTCATACTGCGTGAACACGGAACGCTCACCGGCGCGATGCCCCTATACCTCAAGTCGCACTCATATGGCGAATATGTCTTCGACTGGGCGTGGG
>Ga0070683_100004797_pt1 | contig 11189 bp, 12 predicted proteins | sample KBSC713LmetaG_FD_64662 | JGI IMG/M metagenome (GOLD analysis project Ga0070683, IMG submission 64662) | Corn rhizosphere microbial communities from Kellogg Biological Station, Michigan, USA - KBS C7.1-3L metaG | ecosystem: Host-associated > Plants > Roots > Rhizosphere ...
GTCGATTACCGAGCAAACGAAACCCCTACAGTCCGCCGCGTTTCGATCTTCACTGGTCAGTACACAGTCATAGGGCGGCCGGTGCGAGCCCGAGCAGGGTAGCCGGGGTGACCCAGCCGATGTCCGGGCAGCCAACGGGGCAACGTCCGGCTCAGCGCTGGTACACCGTCTGGTCCGGCCACGACCGGTCCCGGCCACCGCGCCTGGGCATTTCGGCGGTTCAGTCGGCGTCGTGGAGGTTGTAGCCGCGTTTGGTGAGGTGGCCTTCGACGACATGGCAGACCTGCTCGACGACGGCGACGCGCGCGTACCGTTTGTCGTCGCCCGCGATGACGTGCCATCGGGCGCGTTGCTTGTCGGTCTTCTTGAGCATGTCTTCGACGGCTGCTTCGTAGTCGGCGCGGCGATCGCGGTTTCGCCAGTCTTCGTCGGTGAGTTTCCACGACCGCAGTGGGTCCTCGGCCCGGTCCCGGAAACGGCGCAGCTGCTCCTCCGGTGACACGTGCATCCAGAACTTGACGAGCATGGTGCCTTCGGCGGCGAGGGTGCGTTCGAACTCGACGATTTCGGCGTACGCGCGCATCCACTGTTCTTCGGTCGCGAAGCGTTCGACGCGTTCGACGAGCACGCGGCCGTACCAGGAGCGATCGAGCACGGTCATCCCGCCCCAGCCGGGCAGCACGGCCCAGAATCGCTGGAGGAAGTGGTGGCGTTTCTCGTCGTAGGTCGGGGCGGCGAACTGCGAGACCCGCACGTGCCGGGGGTCGAGCGGCGCGACGAGACGTTTGATCGCGCCGCCCTTACCTGAGGCATCCCACCCCTCAAACAGCACGCAGAGGGGCGGCCCAATCTTGTGCTCGCCCAGCTGACCGCCGAGCATCAACCGCAGCCGAAGAAGGCGTTGCTGGGCAGCTTCCAACCGGTCCACACTGTCCTTCTTCGACAGTTTCGCCGACAGGTCGACCCGGGACAGACGCGTCATGCTGCCATCATCGCGCCGGGCCGACTTCGCCGCAGACCAGACCCCGGGGCTGACCGCCGATGCTGCCACGGAACGACGAGCCGAACCAGCTCGACCGACGCGGCGAGGTGCCCAAGCCGCTAGACGTCGATCGCTGACACCGCCGGCATCGAACATCACTCCACTCCCCGGAGATCGGCGGCCCTCGTCCTCTAGGTGTGGCCGAGACGCCCTCATCTCAAGCAGATCCGGATGTCATGCTGGTGCTATTGGCCGCGCTGTGACCTTGCATGCAGGGTGTCGCTGTCCGCGTCGTCGATGCCTGGCGGCCCCGGCGGTACATGCGGACGTCATCCGATCCAGACGTTCATCAGAGTGTCGGCGTGTGGCGCGGCGACCGGTATGCCCTCGCCCGCGAAGATCTCCAGCTCTCCGACGAACCCGCTGAGGACGTGCAGCACGACGCTGACGTCGGCGCCGCCAGACGCGGACACAGCAAAGTAGTCGTCACGCCCGGTTTCGCTGAGCCGCGCAACCGCCGTTGCGGGCACCTGAGGCCCCTCGGTGCGCAGTCCGACTGACGCGCAGCCACAGTCGCAGGTGGACACGACGCGCACTGTCGCGATCTGTTCATTGAGGCTCGGGATATCGGCGAACGTCACCAGCCGGACCATCAACGCATGCTCGGCCTCGGTGAGCGCCCGCGGTCGGGGCAGCTCGACGAGCGTCGGAACCGACTCGGTCACCGCGTCACGGTAGCGCTATGCCGGTCGCGGACAGCACCGGTTTCCCGTCCCGACGAGCGGCCGGGTCCCGCGCCCGATCGGCGGGCATCCGGTTGCCAAGATCGGTCCGGCGGGGAGGTCGATCTACGGGCAAGTCGTTGAGAAGCTGCCAACCATGTGGCGGGAGCGGATCCTCGGGTGGGCGTCGAACGCGTCTTCCACGATGGGTGCTCGCAAGCAACGATCCGGGCTTGCGCGGCGGACTTGGGCCAAATCCTGCCTCGTGATCTTGCCGATCTGCTGCGGGGAAGGCGACCGTGGCCAGTGCGAGGACGGCCTTGGCTGATCTGGTCGGTGGACCGGATTCGGGTCGACAATTTGGCGTTTCGCGCCGATGCCACCTTTGCCAGGGCCTGTCGGCCGTTCGACCTGTTGTTGGTCTTCGCAGCTCAGCTGCGGTCGTCAACTCTTGTTGACGACCACGGTTCTGTCAACTACGGTTGACACATGACTGAGCCGTTGGCCGCAACCCTGGCCGTCCCCGGCGCCACCGTCTACTACGAGACCCGCGGCACCGGTCCCACCCTCCTGCTCATCCCCGGCGGCAACGGCGACGTCGGCCCCTACGATCGCCTCGCCGCGCACCTGGCCGACCGGTTCACCGTGACCGCGTACGAGCGGCGCGGCTTCTCGCGCAGCCCGATCCAGGTACCACTCGACGAGGCTGAGCGGCTGCGCGCCGACGCGGACGACGCCATCCGCGTGCTGGACGCGGTCGGCCAGCAGGCCGCGTTCGTGTTCGGCAGCAGCTCAGGGGCGATCGTCGGCCTGGACATGCTGGCCCGCCATGCCGACCGGGTCCGCACCCTGGTCGCCCACGAGCCGCCACTGGTCGAGCTCGTCCCCGACGCCGAGCAGGTCAAGGCGATCCTCGACGACGTGTACGCCACCTACCGACGCGCCGGAGTGCAGGTCGCCATGAGCAAGTTCACCGAACAGATCTTCGGCGAGCCGGGCCTTCGGCGTCCCGACATGCCGCCGGGCGCCGAGTTGCCCAAGCCAGTCATCGACATGATGGCACGGATGCAGACCAACCTGCTGTTCTGGATGGAGCACGAACTGCGGCAGTACCCCCGCTACCGGCCGGACACCGAAGCGTTGCGCGCCCTGTCCGCCAAGCTGGTGCTCGCCGGCGGTGAAGAATCCCGGGACACCTTCCCCTACCGGCCCAACCTCACCCTGGCCGAGCGGCTCGGCCGGAAAGTGGTTGACTTCCCAGGCGACCACACCGGCTATGTCATCGAGCCAGTCGGCTTTGCCTCCAGACTGGCCGAGATCCTGTCCGCCACGCAGTAAACAGCCACGTTGCCGTTCGGGCTTGCCCGGCGGTGGTGCCAGCTTCGGCGCCCCGACTCCGCGTGCCGCCCGACTTGCAGTCGCAGCCCTCACGCCGTATCCGGCCGACCCGATGGCTCCTTTTTCTTCCGGCGGCAACCGACTGAACACTCACAAGCCGAGCCGAGCGCGGACAGCGGCTACTCCGTACACGTGATCAAGCGGCTCGGTAGGCCTTCACGTTATGACTCGTCGGCCATGCTGTGCCGCATGGTGAAGTAGACGATCGGGCCTGACGCGTTGTTCATCAGTGGCGCGTCGGACCATGGGCTCGTGTCATCGACATCGCGTGGATCACCCATCTCGTACCACCGGTCCAGCAGCGACTCCACATACGCCCGGACCACCGGCGTGGGTGGTGAGCCACCGATCGGATGACCATGAATAGCAATCGCCTTGCTTAAGGCTACCGGCCACGCACCAGGTCGGCCGCCCTCTGCGGGAGAGCCCGCCACACGGCATAGCGGATGCGTGGCGTCGCCCGGACTGCATGCGCGAGCCGTACACCGGTATTTGATGGTGCGAAGTCCTTGGTCTCAGCCAGGATGGACCCGACAGTGCACAGGCTCGAGTCAACAGGCCACCACGGCTAGCTGTGGACGAGTCGGAAAGGAGCATGTACTTGATGAGTGAAGCGTTCTACTCCCACGCGAGGCTGTATGACCTGATGTTCCCGGGCGGCGGGCCCGCAGTCGATTTCTATCGGGCCGCCGCTGATCGGCAGGGTGGGCGGGTATTGGAGCTCGGTTGCGGTACTGGAGACAAGCTGATCCCCATCGCGTCCGACGGGCATCCGTGCGTCGGCCTGGACTTCTCGTCAGACATGCTGGTTGAGGCTCGGCGTAAGGCGAACGAGCGTGGTGCAACGGTGGAGTGGACACAGGGCGACATGCGAGCCTTCGATATGGGCCGCACCTTCGACTTTGTGTTCATCGCCGCCAATTCCCTGCTGCATCTGCATGCGGCTGAGGATTTGGTGAGCTGCTTCCGGTCGGTTCGAAGACACCTGGCGCCTGGGGCACGGTTCGTCTTCGATGTATTCAACCCGAGCGTGCGCCTCCTTGCCGAAGCCGATGGCGTGCGGCGCACCCGGGAGTCGTTGTCGTTCATGGATCCCGATCGCGGCAACGTCAGCGTCGATGTCGCGGAGATCTACGACGCGCCAGCGCAAGTCACCCGCGGGACGTGGCACCTCTCGACTGACTCCGAGCCCGACTTCGTCGTCGCACCGCTCGACATCAGGAGCATCTTCCCGCAGGAGCTACCTCTGCTTGTCAAGCTCGGCGGCCTTCGGCTCGTCGAGCGCTTCGGCGACTGGTCCGGTCGGCCATTTGCCGTGGATACACCGCTTCAGCTCTGCATCTGCGAGTCCGCCTGATTGAAGGCGAGAGCACGGTCTTGGCCAAGGTGCTCTGTCACGAGTGTGTGCCTCAAAATCCGCACGCTCGCTCATCGGCTAATTCCGGTAAACAGCCCCGAGCTGGCGAGTTACGGTCTGGACGGTGCCCAGCTGATGGGCGCCGCGCGCAGGTGCGAATCTCCCTCTGCCGGCTCTCCAAGGTCGCCGAGCGCTTGAGGCCGAGGAAGAAGTCCCTGGTCAGCACACAGACGCGGGGCAGGCGCGCAGGCACGGAGAGATGACCTTTTCCAGGGTCAGTGGTTGTAGGCGGTGAGAGAGCGTCCGACTGGCACGTCGAGCTTTTGGGTGAACGCTCGGATGTCCTGCGCGAGGAGGTCGGGTTGTTCGCGTGCGGCGAAGTGACCACCGCGAGGCATTCGGGTGTAGTGGACGACGTTGTAGTTGCGTTCGGCCCAGCTGCGTGGGGGTTGGACGAGGTCGGCGGGGAACACGGCGACTCCGGTCGGCACCGTGACCAGGACCGGGCCTGGTGGGTAGGTCTTGTGCTCCCAGTAGGGGCGGAAGGTGGCGGCGATCGCACCGGTGAACCAGTAGAGGCTTGCCTGGGTGAGGATGAGGTCGTCGTCGAGGCCGGCGGCGCCGTCGGCGTGGTCGGTCCAGGCGTGGTACTTCTCCAACAGCCAGGCCAGCAGTCCGACTGGGGAGTCGTTGAGTGCGTAAGCGACGCTGAGCGGGCGGGTGCGTTGGAGGTGTTCGTAGCCGCCTTCCTCGGTGTACCAGCGTTCGCCTTGGGCGAGGTAGGCCCGTTCGTCGTCGGTGAGGTTCGGCTGGTTTTCGGGGCCGGCGACGGCGAGCAGATGGATGCCGGCGACCGCTTCGGGGTGTGCTTGGGCGAGCCGGGCACTGATGCCGGCGCCGAGGTCGCCGCCGTGTGCGAGATACCTCGTGAAGCCGAGCTGCGCCATGAGCCGGTGCCACAGTTCGTGGGTCGGGATGCCGGGCATCCGTTGCTGCTCAGGTGTGAAGGGAAACCCGGGCAGGGCGGGCACGATCGCGGTGAAGGACGGTGCACGGCCGGCGCCGTACCGGGAGGGGCAGGACAGGCGCCGGGCGAGTTCGACCTCTTCGAGGAAGGTGCTCGGCCAGCCGTGGGTGAGCAGGATGGGCACCGCATCCGTCGTCTCGCCGTCGAAGCGTAGGTAGTGCACGGATGTCCCGCCGAGGTCGGCGTGCTGGGACGGAAGTGCGTTGATCGCTGCTTCCTGTGCGCGCCAGTCGAAGCCGTCGGCCCAATAGCCGGACAGGCGGCGCAGTTCACCCGGCTGCGTTCCGGCACTCCAACCATCCACCGGCCAGGGGTGTGGCCACCGTGTCGCGTGTATTCGTCTTCGCAGCTCGTCCAAGGCGGATTCCGGAACCTCAATCAGCGCAGCGTTCGGCATGCACGTTCCTCCCCTTCGCTCGGTATTGTCTCTCGATCGCGGTGCCCGGCCAGCTCGCACGTCAGGCAGACAGGAATCTGCTACGTAACATGATCGTTGGGACGACCACGGCTTCAGTGCCGGTGCGGGGAGCAGCCGCGGGTCGTCGAGGAGTGCTCATGCGGTCGTTCACCTAGCATCTGGCGAACGGATCACCGGACGTGAGGAGGCCGTCGCGATGCGATCGAGGACATTCCTGCTGGAGTGCCTGTTGCGGGCGGGGATGCGTGATGTCGTCGCGGTGGAGTCGGTCACGGGTGGGCTCGCGGCGCTCGCCGGCATCGCCACCCGCCGGGACGCGCCGGCGGTGTTCGTTAAGGCATTCGCCGACCCGCCGGGCGACGATGTCTTCCTCGCGGAGGCCGAAGGGCTGGCCGCCTTGCGTGAGCTTGGCGGCGCGGCAACACCTGAGGTGATCCTGGCGAACCGGGAACTGTTGGTGTTATCGGTCCTGCGGCCAAGGCCAAGCAGCGAGACCTTCTGGGAGCAGTTCGCGCACACGCTGGCCGGCTTGCACATGGGTACCGTCCATCCTCGCTTCGGCTGGCACCGCGACAACTGGCTGGGCCGCCGGCGGCAGAGCAATACCTGGGATGAGGACGGCTTTGCGTTCTTCGCGCAGCACCGACTGCTTCGTTGGCTCGGGCAGCCCCGCGTCGAGGCGGCGTTGGACGCGGAAGACCGGGTGGCGCTGGAGCGGCTGTGTCACCGGCTGCCCGACCTGCTACCGGACCGGCCAGCCTGCCTGACGCACGGCGATTTGTGGGCACAGAACATCCTGGCCACCCCAGCCGGCCGGCCGGCGCTGATCGACCCGGCGGTGTCCTACATGTGGGCCGAGGTCGACCTCGCCCACGTGTGGTCCACGTCGTCCCCGCCCGAGGCGCAACGGTTCTTCCCGATCTATGCGGAGCTGACCTCCCTCGATCGCGGCTGGCCGTCCCGCATGCCGATTGTCCAGCTGCGCCAGCACCTCGCCGTGCTGGCCCAGTTCGACGACGACTGGGGCGCGGCCGACCAGATCCGGGCCACCCTTGCGCCGTTCCGGACCCGAACCTGACCGGCAGATCGACCGAGCGACGGGCTCGGTCGCGCACGCCCGGCTGGCGTATGCGCTGCTCGCGCTCGGCGTGGTGCCGTATCTCATCGCGCTAGCCGCCACGCGCAAGACCATCCTCGCGCCGTCATGGCCGTTCTGCGCCCGATGCAGGGCACTGCGCACCCGCAACCGCATCATCGGGCTGTCCGGGATAGCGCTCGGCATCGCGTTGTTTTGTGCACTGGCGGCGGTCACGAATGCCGACCTCGCCGTGGCGCGGGTGTTCACCGACGCCGCCACGGCCGATCTCGGTACCTGGCCGGCCCAACCTCGGTAGTTCGCGCGGTGCGGCCGGGCCCGGGCGCGCCCTAGAACTGAAGGGACAGCAACGTTGATGTGACAACGAGGAGTTTCAACATGGCCGGATTCGGCCGGTTCCGCCGGGTCGCCGAGACGCCGTTCAACGTCGTCTACGAGGCCCGCCGGTGAGCGCCACCGCCCGTAAAGCAATGCCGCGCATCCTGGGAGTGATCGTCGCGGTGGCGGTCGCGACCACCCTCGGTCCCGGGCCGGCGCACGCGATCGTCGGCGGCACGGTCGTCGACCCTGCGGCGTACCCGTACTTCGTGACGATCGCCGCGAGTGCGGGTGACTGCGGTGGCTCGGTGATCAACGAGTCCTGGGTGCTGACCGCCGCGCACTGCGTCACGAACGACGTCGCCAATCCGTCGTTTGTGCGGGTCGCACGTCCACAGGCGAGCCATTCGGTGTCCTGGCCGAGCTGGCCCGCCCAGTCGGTCGTCGTGCACCCCCTATGGGACGGCATGCCCGACCATGGCCACGACGTGGCGCTCATCCAGCTCCCGGCGGGTGCCGTGGCCGGGGTACCCCGGGTCCAGGTGGGCGCGCCATGGGATCCCGGGGCCTACACGCCGGGCCTCGGCTCCACCATCATGGGTTACGGCGCTACGGCCGCTTCGGATCCACCCAGCCTGGGATTCCGAATGACCGGCACGGTCCTGCGCAGCGACAGCACCATGGCCCAGACCTTCGGCTGGAACGACACGCTCATGATCGGCGCGGGGGCTGCCGGCCAGACCACCTGCTTCGGCGACTCCGGTGGTCCGCTGGTCGTCGTGCGGTCGGGCCAGATCGTGCAAGTCGGCGTGACCAGCTTCGGGTCCCAGGGCTGCAATCAGGCGGCTGGCTTCGCCGAACTCAACGGCCCACAGCTCGCCTGGATCGCCACCCGGGTGCCGTCCATCATGACCGCCTGGGGGCCGTGCACCGCCCCGACGGGCAACACCGGCAACTCCGAGGCCGCCTACATTGCGGCCAACGTCAGCGGGCCGCAAGCCGACGGGGGCTATTACTGGCAGATCTGGTGCTGGGCCCCGACCGTGCCCGTACCCAACCTGCACGGATCGACAAGTGCGGCGGCGACCTCCGCGCTCCGCGCCCGTGGGCTCGACCACGGCAACATCACCTCTGCCGTCGATACGACGTGCGACTACATCGGTCGCGTCATAAGCCAGTCCCCCGCGCCCGGCACGAGCGTGGCGCCCGGCTCGGCCGTGTCGTACATCATCGGCCGCCAACCCGCCACCGCCTGCCCGTGAACGACGTTCCCCAGCCTGCGGCCGATTGGCTGCTCCTCTCGAGGCAGTCGTCCCGGCCCTCCGCTGGGCGATCCCTGAGTTCGCGACGCGGCGTACGCCACGAAGACTCCTGCTTCCAAGGGCGAGGCAGTACTGATGCAGGTCGACGAGTGCCGATCGTGCCCGTACGGCGGAGATCAACCGGCGGCGGGCATTTCCGTCGCCGGCCTGGCCGCCCCGATAATTGACTCGCCGCGTCAGCGTGAATGCCGATGTACTCCCGCCATGCGCATCACCTCAGAAACCGTCGCTGACGGCATCCGCGAACAGCTCTTCACTGTCGGAGACGTTCCGGGGGTGCTCTGGACGCCCCGGCGTGGCTTGCCCTCAACGAAACCGTAGCGGCGCAGCTCATACCCGACTGGCAGACCACCCTGGACGCGCTCAGGGAACTGGACTGCGTCGGCGACGGCCAGCCCGTCGGGTACTACGGCCTGCCCCAGGCCGGTGAGATGGGCATCCGCCTCGTCGCGGCCGAACCTCGGATCACCGCTGCGGTCCTCGGCCTCATCGGAAGCGACTGGCTCACCGACACCGCGGCGCGGATCACGATCCCGGTCGAGTTCCGGCTGCAATGCGACGATGAAGGCAATCCGCGGAACTCGGTCATGAGGCTGTTCGACGCGCTCGGATCCGAAGAGAAGACCCTGCACGCCAACCCCGGCAGCCACTTTCGAGTCCCCTCCTTCGAAATCGACAGCTCGATTCGATTCTTCGCCCGGCACCTTGGTAGTCCTGGCACCGCGAGCAACGTCTGACACCACCTGCGCCACGCCGACGCGCGGCTCCGCCGCCAATGCCATGCCCACTTCGAGCCGACCCCGGGCCAATTACGTGAGCGCCCACACGGCCTGCCCGCTGCGCTCCGCGCAAGCCACACGCCCGCCGATCACCGTTCCGTAGCAATCGACCGGCGGCTATGGGTGTGCAGCTGATCAAGGCATCTCACGGTCCGGCCTGAGCTCGGCGGACAGCGCGGCGTATCGGTCCGACCTCATGGTGCTCCCCGGCCGGGGCGCCGGAACCGGCACGACGCGGGTCCAACATGTCCACCGTGAGTCGGACCGCGTCGGGTTCAACGCCGATCCGCGTCGGGATGAACGGATTGCGGTGGTAGCGCGCGTCACGGCCGGCCGCGCGCAACCCGCAGCATGCGGAGGCCGAGGATTGTCCGGCACGGGAACAGCACGATCAGGATGAGTGCCCGCTGGAACACGCCGGCGTACGGGTTGAGGGCGGCGTCGTCCGGCATCACCAGTGCGCCGATCAGTACGAACCCGGCCATGGCGGCGGCGCCCGCGGTGAGCACGTAGCGGGACAGGCCGCGCCAGCGCGGGTCGCGGGCCAGCCGGCGGGACAGCATGACGAGCCCGATGGCGCTGGTGGCGAAGAACATCACACCGGCGACGACGTGACCGCCCGGGTCGTACGTGACGCCGTTCGCGTCCTCGCGCAGCGGGAACATGGCCGCGAGCAGCAGGCCGATGCCGCTGACGCCGAGCAGGGCCGGTCCGGCGACGCCCAGCCGACTCGGCCGCACGGCACGGTGCAATCCGGTGGCGAACGCGAGGGTCAGAAGTCCGAAGACCACGAAGTTGAGCCGTTGGATCCAGCCGTACGGGGTGGCCTCCAGGGCACTGACAACTTCGGCGACGCGGTCGTAGCGGTCGCCGAGGACCGCTTCGAGGGCAAGGAATACGGCCGTGAAGAGGGCCGGTCCGAGGATGCCGGCCCGGGCCGACGCGACGGTGAAGCGATCGGTGTGGGTTTCATCGGCCGTGCTGGCCGGTGCGGGTGTGGTTGTCATGCCCGCACGCTATGAACGGCGATCCTCTCTGACGATCGGGAGTTCTCCCCATGTCGCCAGCCCGTGCTCCATCGCGAAGAGCGCGGCCGCAGCGCGGCTCGAGATGCCGATCTTGCCGTAGGCGTTCTGGATGTGCCGGTCTGCTGTCTTGGCGGATATGCCGAGGACGTGGGCGATCCGCTTGGTCGGCAGACCGTGTGCCACCAGCCCGATCACCTGTGCCTCGCGGTCGGTCAGCCCGGCCGGACGCGGCACCGGGCCTGCGACCTGCCCCACCGCGGCCAGCACGTCGGACACGCTCCGCGCGTCCAAGCGCCCGGCACCGGCCTCCGCACGCAGCGCCGAGGCCGCGTCGCGGGGCGGAAGCGCGGGTCGGTGCGGGCGGGGCGAGGTCATCGACTGGTACGCGTCCGCGGCGGCGAGCAGCCGGGCCGGCGGGGCGAGCACGGCGGCCGCGGCGCCGCGGTGGTAGCCGGACCCGTCGAGCCGTTCGTGGTGAACTGTCGCGATCGGGGCCAGCGCGGCCAGGAACGGGGACCGGCCGAGCACCCGTTCGGTGTAGTACGGGTGCAGGCGTATGCGTTCGCGCTCGTCGAGGGTCAGCGGTGTCGTCTTCTGCCAGACGTGGGCGGTACGGCGAGAGCAGGTCGGCGAAATCGCCCATCGCCGCGAGCGCGCGGTCGATCGCGGCGACCCGAATATCACCGGGGTGAAGTGCTTCAGCAGCACGCCCTCGCCGAACAGGCCGGCGGCGACCTCGGCG
>Ga0070683_100004798_pt1 | contig 11188 bp, 11 predicted proteins | sample KBSC713LmetaG_FD_64662 | JGI IMG/M metagenome (GOLD analysis project Ga0070683, IMG submission 64662) | Corn rhizosphere microbial communities from Kellogg Biological Station, Michigan, USA - KBS C7.1-3L metaG | ecosystem: Host-associated > Plants > Roots > Rhizosphere ...
GCAGCTAAGAGCGCTCCGCATATCCTGTCCCCATGGCTACCGAAGAGACCCATCGCACGATTGCCCCCCTAGTGGGGCCGGAGGACGAGCGCGTCTTCACCGATTCCGGAATTGAGATAGAGCGCGTCTACGACGCCGACGACGTGGCACCGGGGCTGGAGGAGCGCCTTGGCGAGCCTGGCGCCCCGCCCTTCACCCGCGGCATTCACAACGGGATGTACCGCGACCGGCTCTGGACGATGCGCCAGTACGCCGGCTTCGCCACGCCCGAGGACACCAACGAGCGCTACCGCTACTTGATCGAGCACGGCTCGACCGGGCTCTCGATGGCCTTCGATCTGCCCACCCAGCTCGGTCGCGACTCTGACGACCCGCTCTGCCACGGCGAGGTTGGCCGCACCGGCGTCCCGATCGACACGATCGAGGACATGCGGATCTGCTTCGACCAGATCCCGCTCGACAGCGTCTCGACCTCGATGACGATCAACGCGCCGGCGGCGGTCCTGCTGCTGCTCTACGAGCTGGTTGGCTCCGAACAGGGCGTCCCGTCGGAGAAGCTGCGCGGCACGGTCCAAAACGACGTGCTCAAGGAGTACATGGCGCGCGGCAACTACATCTACCCGCCGGTGCCGACGATGCGCCTGACCACCGACATCTTCGAGTACTGCCACCAAAACGTGCCGAAGTGGAACACGATCTCGATCTCCGGCTACCACATCCGCGAGAAGGGCTGCTCGGCCGTTCAGGAGGTTGCGTTCACCCTCTCCAACGCGATCGCCTACGTCGAAGCGGCGCTCGACCGGGGTCTGAAGATCGACGAGTTCGCGCCCCGCCTCGCCTTCTTCTTCAACGGGCACAACCAGGTCTTCCAGGAGATCGCCAAGTTCCGCGCGGTGCGGCGGATGTGGGCGAAAATCGTCGGCGAGCGTTTCGGGGCGCAGGACCCGAACTCGATGAAGATCCGCTTCCACACCCAGACCGGGGGAGTGACGCTGCAGGCGCAGCAGCCAGAGGTCAACATCATCCGCGTCGCCCTGCAGGGCTTCGCCGCCGTCTGCGGCGGCACCCAGAGCCTGCACACCAACGGCTTCGATGAGGCGCTGGCGCTGCCGACCGAGCGCTCGGCCCGGATCGCCCTGCGCACCCAGCAGGTGCTGGCCCACGAGTCCGGTGCCGCCGACACGGTCGACCCGTTCGCCGGCTCCTACTTCGTCGAGTCGCTTACTGACGAGGTCGAGGCGCGCTCCTGGGAGCTGATGGAGAAGGTCGAAGAGCTGGGCGGCTCGGTCGAGGCGCTGGAGTTCATGCAGCGCGAGATCGAGGAGTCCGCGCACAGCTACCACGAGCGCTACCGCAGCGGCCAGGACATCATCGTCGGCGTCAACAAGTACGTCACCGACCAGGTCGACGACGTCGACATCCTCCGCGTCGACCCCGAGGCCGAGCAGCGCCAGCTGGCCCGGCTCAAGGCCTTCAAGGAGCGCCGCGACCAGACCGGCGTCGACGAGAAGCTCGAGTCCCTGCGCGACGTCGCCCGTGGCGAGGGCAACCTCCTGCACCCGATCCGCGCCGCCCTGGCCGCCGACGCCTCGATCGGCGAGGTCTGCGGTGCGATGCGCGACGTCTTCGGCGAATACAAGGGCGGCGCCTTCTTCTAGAGCGTCGTCTCGAGCCGGCACGGCCGCGGCGAAAGCACCGCGAGCCAGGTAGTCCACCGCTCAGGATTGCTCAAGCGAGAGTAGACCCACCTCTGGGGTGGTCAACTCTCGCTTCGTTTTTGTTGAGCAACTTGGCAGCGCGCTTCAGCACATGCGCCACCTTCGGCGCTTCGTACTTCACCTCGTAGTGGGTAAAGCGGAGGGGTGTCATCCCGGCCAGGATGTGGGCTCGATCGCGCTGGACGTCCCGGGCTTGGGACGAAGGAGTGCGGTGGTAGCGCAGGCCGTCGGTCTCGACGACCAGGCCGATCTCCGGCCAATAGAAGTCAACTTCAAAGCCGTTGACCATTTGCTTGGTCAGCGGAAGGGGAAGGCCGGCTCTCTTTGTGATTGGTCGAAACGCGATCTCCAGATCGGAGTCGGAGAGGCGAAAAGTTAGCCCGTCGAGAATCGCGCGCAGAGGACGAACGCCGGGTTCCCCCTGGTGCCCCTTGAGCTCCGTGCGCAGGGTTTCGGGGTCGACCAGATCCAGCTTGTCCGCCTCATTCACGGCGCGCTCAACTGTCAGTGGGCGGAGTTCAGCCGCGATGTCGACCAGCGTCTGCACGATCCCGGTGACGGGGATGCCATCGCGGCGGACGATGCTGTGAGGATCGAGTTCGGAACGCGCATGGGCATGAATGCCGGGTCGGCGAAGCCTCGTCCGACGACGAACGCTTACCTCGAGGAGGTCTCGTCGCTCGGACCCGATCCCCCAGAGGGCTGCGGCGCTGCAATGGCTCAACAGCGCTCCCTCTCCACAAGCCAGAACGCCTGCCATCCACCACCGCTTTCGACTCATCTGCGGCCATCCCACGGCGTAGACACCGCGCATCACGAAATGCAGTCGCCCTCGCGCGACCCGATGCTCAATTTCTCGCGCGCTGAACCCCAGAGCCAGTAGCTGCCGACGCGCGATCACCCCATGCTGCTGCCCCGCCAGCTCCCAGGCCCGCCTACTTCGCTTGTACTTACGCTCTTCCGACATTGACAACACCTGAAGTGGGTCAATGTCGGAAGGGCGCCTCTTCTCCCCTGAACGGACTCACCCAACCGTCCAAGGTGGGAAGGAACGGCGCCGCGCGGGTTGAAGCGCCCCGCATGATCGAAGCAGCACGCACGCTGATGAAGTCCGAGCCGGAGCTCGTCGAGCTGATCGCCGAGGTCGAAGGCGTCGAGGTTACGATGGCCGAGAAGGGCTTTGGCACGCGGGTGGAGCTGCGCGCCGAGGATGGCTCCGGCCTGGCCGAAGCTGACCTCGAGCGTCTGCTCGACCATCTCGCCGAGCCGCAAAAGCAGCCCTTCGGCAATGCCTGAGAGCCACTCCGCTTTCCCGCTGCGCTGACACCGCCTCCCAGGGCGCGGGTAAATAGACTTCCGCGCCCGATGCGCGAGAAGAATCCGGTCACCCACGAGGAGAAGCTCTCCTACCTGCGCGAGCTGCGCGACGCAGCGGTCAATTCGGCTTCCGAGGAGGCCGTGGAGAAGCAGCACGCGAGGGGCAAGTTAACTGCCCGCGAGCGGATCGAGAAGCTACTCGACCCCGGCTCCTTCGAGGAGCTCGACACCTTCGTGCGCCACCGCACCTACGACTTCGAGATGCAGAAGAAACGGCCCTGGGGCGACGCCGTCGTCACCGGCCACGGCACGATCGACGGCCGCACCGTTTTCGTCTTCTCGCAGGACTTCACCGTCTTCGGCGGCAGCCTCGGCGAGGTGATGGCGGAGAAGATGTGCAAGGTGATGGACCTCGCCGCCTCGGTCGGCGCGCCGGTGGTCGGCATCAATGACTCAGGGGGAGCCCGGATTCAGGAGGGCGTCGTCTCGCTCGGTGCCTACGGCGACGTCTTCGCCCGCAACGTCAAGTGCTCGGGCGTGATCCCGCAGATCAGCCTGATCATGGGTCCCTGCGCCGGCGGCGCCGTTTACTCGCCGGCGATGACCGACTTCATCTTCATGGTCAAGGAGACCTCGCACATGTTCATCACCGGTCCGGAAGTGATCAAGACGGTGACCGGCGAGGAAGTCGAGTTCGAGGAGCTCGGTGGGGCGATGAGCCACAACTCGAAGTCAGGGGTGGCCCACTTTGCCTCCGAGGACGAGGAGAGCTGCCTCGAGGACGTTCGCTACCTGCTCGGCTTCCTGCCCTCGAACAACCTCGAGGCGCCGCCGCGGTTCGCCCCATCCGACGACCCCGAGCGCGAAGACGACTCGCTCGACTCTCTGGTCCCCGACGATCCCTCCAAGCCCTACGACATGCGCGAGGTGATCGCCCGCGTCGTCGACGACGAGGAGTTCTTCGAGGTCCATGAGCACTTCGCCAAGAACATCGTCTGCGGTTTCTCACGGCTCGACGGCTTCCCGGTCGGGATCGTCGGCAACCAGCCCGCCTTCCTCGCCGGCGTCCTCAACATCGAGGCTTCCGAGAAGGCCGCCCGCTTCGTCCGCACCTGCGACGCCTACAACGTCCCGATCCTCACCTTCACCGATGTTCCCGGCTTCCTTCCCGGCACCGATCAGGAGTGGAACGGGATCATCCGCCATGGCGCCAAGCTGCTCTACGCCTACACCGAGGCGACGGTGCCAAAGCTCACCGTCGTCACCCGCAAGGCCTACGGCGGCGCCTACGACGTGATGGCCTCAAAGCACATGCTGGCCGATTACAACGTCGCCTGGCCGACCGCTGAGGTCGCCGTGATGGGCCCCGAGGGCGCGGTCAACATCATCTACCGCAAGGACATCGCCTCCTCGCCGACGCCCGACGAGCGCCGCCAGAAGCTGATCGACGACTACAAGGCCCACTTCGCCAACCCCTACTCGGCGGCCGAGCGCGGCTACATCGACGACGTGATCGAGCCACGCGAGACCCGGCCCAAGCTGATCAAGGCGCTGCGGATGCTGCAGAGCAAGCGGGTCGAGCAGCCGAAGCGCAAGCACGGGAACATTCCCCTGTAGCGCCTCGGCGCGGCGGGCCCTGTCGCCGTTTTGGTGCCACCATCCTGCGGGGGCGGCTGCGCCGCCTCCTCGGACGGTCCCCCAAAACCGCGCCACCCCCCGCGAGAGACGTCACAGGGCGAGCGGCCCGGGCTCCATGCGCAACGGCTGAGCCCTGAGAATGCTCCGCCGCAAACGGAAGAGCTGACCGCTCGCCCGCGGTTACCGGGTTTCACGTCGCCCGACTCCGCTTCGAGCTTGGATGTTCGACCGGAGACGCTCCTCGCGGGGGGTGGCACCGTAGGGGGGCCCGCCCCCGAGGACGCTTTAGCGACCGGAGGGGGTGGGGGGTCCCCTGCGGTGACAGGACCCGCCGCGCCGGAGACCTCCGCCGAACTACGGAAGCTGAGCTGCGGCGTCGCGCCGCGAATGCCAGGTCGCCACCGAGGCTGAGGTCATCTCTTCCCAGGCGGCGTCCTCGCCGAAGTACTGCATCACCACGAAATACAGGAGGCCGGGGAGCATCTCGGGCGCGCGGGCGGCGTCGCCGTCCATCAACTTGGCGCACACAAGAGTGTCGATAGCGCCTACCATGAAGGTGGACGTAACAGGAGGTGGAGCTTGGCGAGTGGGAATCTCGCGGCGCGCGCTGTCCAGTGCGCGGGAGAGGCGCTCCATCAGATCGCGCCGTTGGGCGAGCGAGCGCTCGCCTGCCGCGTGCACCTCGACGAAGATCGCTTTCGCGAGCGCCGGCTGGTTGGCGCAGAACTCGAGCAACTCGGCCATCGCCGCGCGCAGGCCCTCGCGCCAGCTCGGCTGGCGTTTGGCGGCGCCGAGCAGGCGCCGGTAGAGCCACTCGCCGGCATCGCCGTAGGCCTGGGCAAAGCAGTCCTCGCGGTCCTCGAAGTACTTGTAGAAGGTCGCCCGGCTCGCCCGCGCCCGCTCGATCACGTGCTTGACCGCGACCTGCTCGTAGCCGAGCTCGCCGCTGACCAGCAGGATCGCCTCCAGCAGGCGCTCGCGTGGCGCCCGCGCGCGCAGCCCCGGGAAGGGCACTACGGGGGCGATCTCCTCGTCTCTCTCGAGTGCGCTCGGCGTTTCCGACATCGGTCCTACCAGTTTTGCAAACGTTGACCTTTTGTCTAGGTATAGCAGCTTTTAAAAACGGTAAATGCACTAGAGCGAGTAGAACGCAATGTTTTCTGTAAAGCAAGAAAGTAGACATTAGATGTATGTTTTGGTACCTTGCCGGAATGGCGGATTCGCGATCGCTCTCCGAAAGGCTCTCGACGATGCCCCCCGGACGGCACCTCGTGCCCCGCGACTTCGTCGCCCAGAACCAGCGCGAGCGCATGCTGCTGGCGACCGCCGAGCTGGTTGCCGAGCGCGGCTACCAGAAGACCACGATCGAGCTGATCGCCAAAACCGCTCGCGTCGCGCTCTCGACCTTCTACGAGCAGTTCTCCAGCAAGGAGGAGTGCTTCCTCGCCGCTTTCGACGAGACGATCGATGCGGCGGCGGAGGTCTTCGCCGAGCTGCTCGATCCCGAGCAGCCGTGGGAGGAACAGATCTCCCGCGGTCTGGAGATCGCGCTCGAGATGATCGCCAAGGAGCCCGCCCGGGCCCGGCTTTGCATCGTCGAGGCGCAGGCCGCCGGTGGAGAGGCGCTGAAGCGCTACCAGGCGATGCTGGAGCGGGTGGCCCCGAAGCTGCGCGAGGGCCGCGTCCACAACCCTCGCGCGGGCCGGTTGCCGGACGGCCTCGAGGTGGCGATCGTGGGCGGCCTCGCCTGGCTGGTCCACCAGCGGCTGCTTGCGGACCGGGTGGACGACATCACTGCCCTGCTGCCGGAGATGCTGCAGGTGACGCTGACTCCCTACGTCGGCGAGGCCGAGGCCGGGCGGGTGGCGGACGCGGCGCAAGCACGCGCCGCTGCGGCTTGATCAAGACGAGCGCAGGGGGAGGGCCGGTCTGATGTGAGTACCGGCAAGGAGCGGCTGCCCCGGGTGTCGAGTGACCCCGCCCGCGCCCGGATCGCGGCGGTGATGATCGACTTGGTCGGCACTCGCGGTTACGCCCAAACCAGCATCGAGATGGTTTGCGAGCAGGCCCGAGCTCGCCGCTCCCACTTCGATCGCTGCTTTGCCGGCATCGAGGACTGCTTCCTCTGCGTGCACGACGAGATCGCCGGCGAGTTCTGCCAGCGTGTGCTCGCCGCCTACGCCGGCCCGAGTTCCTGGCACGATCGAATCTGGGCGGCCGGCTGGGCCGCGATGCGCTTCCTCGCCGAGGACCCGACCCGCGCCCGCTTCCTCGTGGTGGAGGTGAACGGGACCGGGAGCGGTGCCCAGGCCCGCCGCGACCAAGCCCTGCAGCGGCTTGCCGACATCCTCGACGGCGGCCGGCAGGAGTTGGAGAAACCGGACTCGGTCTCCCGCTGCACCGCCGAAATCGTTGCCGGCGCGATCTACGGCACCGTTCTCGGCAAGGTCGAAGACGGCAGCATCGAGCGCGGCGAGGACTTTTTGCCCGAGCTCGTCTACATGGCGGTGATGCCGTACCTCGGTTCGCGCGTCGCCGAGGATGAGTTGCTGGTCCAGTCGCTGCGCTAGCGAGTATCGTCGGGACATGGCCAAGGGGGCGGCGCAAGAGGGCAAGGCGTCCGAGTCTGCATCGACGGGTGCCTCACCGCGCCTGCCTGCCGGTCGGCACGGCCTGCCGCGCGAGTTCATCGAGCAGAACCAGCGCGAGCGGATCATCACCGCCCTGGTCGACACCGTCGCCGAGCGCGGCTACAACGCCACCACCGTCGCCAACATCACCAAGGCGGCCTCCGTATCGCGCCGCACCTTCTACGAGCACTTCGCCGACAAGGAAGCTTGTTTCCTCGCCGCCTACGACATGGTCGCCGATCACATTCGCGCCTCGATGCGGGCGGCGGCCGAGTCGTTCAGCGACTGGCCGCAGCAGGTCCGCGCGGCGCTGGCGACGATGCTGCGCTTCCTCGCCGCCGAGCCCGAGCTGGCTCGCCTCTGCATGGTCGAGCCGGTCGCGGCCGGGGGGGAGATCGCCGCCCGGCACCGGGCGACGATGCAGGGCTTCGTCGCGATCCTCAAGGGCGGTCGACCCGAGCACAGCGGCGAGCGCCCGCTGCCCGAGGCGACCGAGGAAACCCTGGTCGGCGGCATCGTCTCGCTGATCGTGCGCGAAATCAGCGCCGGCAACACCGAGCAGCTGGAGAAGCTCCTCCCCGACCTGGTCGAGCTGATCCTCGCCCCTTACCTGGGCAACGACGAGGCCGAGCGCCTCGCCCGCGAGGGCACCCCTTAGGGCACAGCTGTCGCTGCGGTCTCGACCCCGCCGCCCTCGAACTTGCCGCCGCGACCGGCGGGAGCGCCGCCTTCGTCGCGGGTCAGGCGGTGGGCGAGGTAGACGGGGATGATCGAGATCAGGATCACCAGGACCGCGACGGCGTTGACGATCGGCAGTTCGTGGGGGCGGAAGAGGTTGGAGTAGATCCAGATCGGCAGCGTCTCTTCGCCCGCCCCGATCGTGAAGTTGGTGACGATGATCTCGTCGAAGGAGAGGGCGAAGGCGAGCAGGCCACCGGCGATCAGGGCACTCTTCATCGCCGGGAAGGTGACGAAGCGGAAGGTCTGCCAGGTGTGGGCGCCGAGGTCGGCGGAGGCCTCCTCGAATGAGCCGGAGAGGCGGCGCAGGCGGGCGACGGAGTTGTTGTAGACGACGACGATGCAGAAGGTGGCGTGGCCGACGATCACGGTGAAGAGGCTGAGCGGCACTTCTAGCACCTGGGTGAAGGTGTTGCTGATCGCGACGCCGGTGACGATCCCCGGCAGCGCGATCGGCAGGATCACGAGGAAGGAGATCGTCTCGCGGCCGAAGAAGCGATGGCGCGCCACCGCCAGCGAAGCGAGGGTGCCGAGCACCAGCGCGATCGTGGTTGCCGCCACTCCCGCCTTGATCGAGGTGAAGAAGGCTTCCCGCGCGGCTTCGTTCTTGAATGCCTGTGAGAACCAGTGGGTGGTCCAGCCCGGCGGTGGCCAGGCGAGGATCTTGCTCGAGTTGAAGGCGTAGATCACGATCACGATCAGCGGGATGTAGATGAAGGCAAGGCCCACGCCGACGGCGAGCCGGAGCAGGATTCGTGAGTGTTTCGAGAGCCTCATCGTCTAGACGTGCTCGAAGGCGCCGAGCTTGCGGGCGACCATCAGGTAGGCGATCATGACCACGATCGGGACCAGGGCGAGGGCGGCCGCGAAGGGCTGGTTGTTGGCGATGTTGCTGAAGATGACGTTGCCGATGAACTGGTCGTTGGAGACCAGGCGCGGGGTGATGTAATCACCCAGGGTCAGCGAGAAGGTGAAGATCGAGCCGGCGACGACGGCCGGGAAGCTGAGCGGCAGGATCACCCGCCGGAAGGTCGTGAAGGGCGAAGCGCCGAGGTCCTCGGAGGCGCTGATCAGCGAGTCGGGGATCCGCTCGAGCCCGGCGTAGATCGGCAGGATCATGTACGGCAGCCAGAGGTAGCTGAAGACCAGCCAGACGGCCGTGGTGCCGTAGCCGGGCGTGTCGAGCCCGATCGGGCTCAGCGCCCAGTGGATCGCCCCGTTTGCCGAGAGCAGCGTGCGCCAGGCATAGACCTTGACCAGGTAGCTGGACCAGAGCGGCAGCAGGATCCCGACGACCAGCAGCGCCTTGCCGCGGCGGCTCGCCAGCTTGGCCATGTAGAAGGCGATCGGGAAGGCGATGACCGCGTCGGTGAGGGTGACCAGCAGCGCAGTGCGGATCGTCCGCCAGACGATCGTCCGGTAGACCGGTTCGTTGACCAGCGATTCGAAGTTTTCGAGGGTGAAGTTCTTGACGGTCGCCCCGCTGAGCGGGTCGACCGACCAGAAGGCGGCGACCAGGAGCAGGGCGAGCGAGCCCAGGTAGCCGATCACCAGCCAGCCCACTGGGCCGGCCAGCAGCGCCCCTACCTGCAGGCGCCGGCGACCGTGAAAGAGGTCGGCGAGCCTGTGGCCCGCCGACCTCCTCCCGACAACCGCTTCCGATGACACGGCTCAGACCCGCCGGGCTAGCCCTTGATCGAGGTCCAGGCTTTGACCCAGTCGTTGTAGTCCTTGCAATCTTCTTCGCCGTTGCCGCAATCGGCCACCGGCGTCTCCCAGTAGTAGACCCGCTTCCAGAACGCCGGTTCTTCAGCGTGGTATTCGCTGCAGAAGTTCGGGTTCGCGGTGTGTTCGCAGGCGAGTTCCTGCGCCGGTGCCTCGCCGAAGTATTCGGCCACCTGGGCGTTGACTTTCGGTTCGATGATCCAGTTCATCCACATGTACATGCAGTTCGGATGCTTGGCTTCGGAGCTGATCATCCAGGTGTCCGACCATCCGGTCGCGCCCTCCTTCGGCAGGAAGCCCTGGCTCGCCGGGCTCGCTTTGACCGGCACGCCTTCTTCCTTCAGCGCGAAGTACTGGTACTGCCAGGTGGTGCCGACCGTGACGTCGCCGCCGGCGAAGGCGGAGATCTGCTTGGCCGCTTCCGACCAGTATTCGCCGACGAACTGACGCTGTTCTTTGAGCAGTTCGATCGCCGCGTTGAACTGTTCTTCGTTCAGCTCGTAGGGATTTTCGATCCCCAGGTCGGGCTGGTGGAACTTGAGGTAGAGAGCGGCGTCGGCGATGTAGCTCGATTCGTCGTAGGCGCTGATCTTGCCCTTGTACTTGGCCGCGATCTTGGGATCGAACATGATGTTCCAGGAGTCCGGCGCCGGCTTGACGTCGTTTCCGTTCCACATCAACAGGTTGGCGCCGCGGCCGTGGGGGATGCCGTAGTTGACGCCGTCGAAGGTGTTGTAGGGCTGGTTCTTGAGGTCGGCGAAGACCGTCTTGTAGTTGGGGACGAGGCTGACGTTGACCGGGTCGACTAGGTTGGCGGCGACGAGGCGGGCGGTGGCGTTGCCCGACGCCGAGACCCCGTCGTACTGGCCGGATTTCATCAGCTCGACCATTTCGTCGGAGGTGCCGGCTTCCTTGTCGCTGACCTTGCAACCGGTCTTCTGTTCGAAGGGCTTGGTCCATTCCGGTTCGACGTAGCCGGCCCAGGAGATCAGGTCGAGCGATCCCTCGCCCTTGCCGACCTTCTTCAGTTCGTTGCCGGACGTACTGTCGCTGCTGCTGGAGCCGCAGCCGGCAAACAGGAGCATCGCTGCCAGCAGCCCTCCTACGATCAACCACGCCGTTCGCGCGGGGTTTGCACGCTGCGTTCTCACGGTGATTCCTCCTCTGTAGTCGAACCGCCACTGATGGCGACCGTTTGGTCTGGGCGCCAGCCCACGGTGACCTCCCTTCCCTGCTCGGAGGCAGCGTCTGGCGACGTGCCTTCGACGTTCTGGCGAATCAGCTGAAGCTCTCCGCCCTGCTCGAGGGCGACGGTGTAGCGGGTGACCATGCCGGCGTAGGCGACGTCGGCGATGCGACCGCGCTCGGTGCGCAGGCCGTTTGGCGTCGCGCCCGGATCGACCAGCTGCACCTTCTCGGGGC
>Ga0070683_100004799_pt1 | contig 11188 bp, 5 predicted proteins | sample KBSC713LmetaG_FD_64662 | JGI IMG/M metagenome (GOLD analysis project Ga0070683, IMG submission 64662) | Corn rhizosphere microbial communities from Kellogg Biological Station, Michigan, USA - KBS C7.1-3L metaG | ecosystem: Host-associated > Plants > Roots > Rhizosphere ...
ACTGGACGACCCCCGAGGGCATCGTCGTGAAGCCGCTCTACACGGCCGAGGACCTCGAGGGTCTCGAGACCGCGGGCGCCCTGCCGGGCTTCCCGCCGTTCCTGCGCGGGCCGAAGGCGACGATGTATGCCGGCCGCCCGTGGACGGTGCGCCAGTACGCGGGCTTCTCCACCGCCGAGGAGAGCAACAAGTTCTACCGCGCCAACCTCGCGGCCGGGCAGATGGGCCTGTCGGTGGCGTTCGATCTCGCCACCCACCGCGGCTACGATTCGGATCATCCGCGCGTCGTCGGCGACGTCGGCAAGGCCGGTGTGGCGATCGATAGCGTCGAGGACATGAAGATCCTGTTCGACGGCATCCCGCTCGACAAGATGACCGTGTCGATGACCATGAACGGCGCGGTCCTGCCGGTGCTGGCGGGCTACATCGTCGCCGCCGAGGAGCAGGGCGTGCCGCAGGACAAGCTGGGCGGCACGATCCAGAACGACATCCTCAAGGAGTTCATGGTCCGGAACACCTACATCTATCCGCCCGGACCCAGCATGCGCATCGTGGCCGACATCATCGAGCACACGGCCAAGCACATGCCGAAGTTCAACTCGATCTCGATCTCCGGCTATCACATGCAGGAGGCGGGTGCGACGCTGGTCCAGGAGCTCGCCTTCACACTGGCCGACGGTCTGGAGTACGTGCGTGCCGCGAAAGCCAAAGGCCTCGACATAGACGCCTTCGCGCCGCGCCTGTCGTTCTTCTTCTGCATCGGCATGAACTTCTTCATGGAAGTGGCGAAGCTGCGCGCCGCGCGCTTCCTGTGGGCCGAGCTGATCAAGCCGTTCGAGCCCAAGAAGGCCGATTCGCTGTCACTGCGCACACACTGCCAGACCTCCGGCGTGTCGCTGACCGAGAAGGACCCGTACAACAACGTCATCCGCACCGCCTACGAGGCGATGGCGGCAGTGCTGGGCGGCACGCAGTCGCTGCACACCAACAGCTTCGACGAGGCGATCGCGCTGCCGACCGTGCAGTCGGCGCGAATCGCCCGCAACACGCAGCTGATCCTCCAGCACGAGACCGGCGTCACCAAGGTCGTCGATCCGCTGGCCGGCAGCTACTACGTGGAATCGCTGACGGCGAGCCTGATCGCCGAGGCGCGCAAGCTGATCGCCGAGGTCGAGGCGCTGGGCGGCATGACCAAGGCGGTCGAGGCCGGCATGCCCAAGATGCGCATCGAAGAAGCGGCCGCGCGCAAGCAGGCGCGGATCGATCGCGGCGACGAGGTCGTGGTCGGCGTCAACAAGTTCCAGCTGAAGGAAGAACCGGCGATCGAGATCCTCGACGTCGACAACGACATGGTGCGCGATTCGCAGGTCTCGCGGCTCAACAGGATCCGCGCCAGCCGCGATGAGCAGAAGTGCGTCGCGGCGCTGAAGGCGCTGGGCGAGGCGGCGCGCAACGGCACCGGCAACCTGCTCGCGCTGTCGATCGAGGCGACGCGGGCGCGCGCCACGGTGGGCGAGATCTCGTCGGCTCTGGAAGGCGTCTACGGCCGCTACCAGGCGACCATCCGCTCGATCTCCGGCGTCTATGCCGGCGAATGGGAGGGCGACGAGGGGCTGGCGCGCATCCGCACCGACATCGCCGCCTTCGCCGAGGAAGAGGGCCGCCGGCCGCGCCTGATGGTCGTGAAGATGGGCCAGGACGGCCACGACCGCGGCGCCAAGGTGATCGCCACCGCCTTCGCCGACCTCGGCTTCGACGTCGATATCGGCCCGCTGTTCCAGACCCCGGCCGAAGCCGCGCGGGCGGCGATCGAGAACGACGTCCACGTGATCGGCGTGTCGAGCCAGGCCGCCGGCCACAAGACGCTGGTGCCGCAGCTCATCGAGGAGCTCGCCAAGCAGGGTGGCGACGACGTGATGGTCGTGGTGGGCGGCGTCGTGCCGGCCCAGGACTACGACTTCCTGAAGAAGGCCGGCGTCGCGGCGATCTACGGTCCCGGCACCAACATCCCGGCCGCCGCGGCAGAAATCCTCGCCTTTCTGCGCCAGCGCAATCAGAAGCGCGCGGCGTAGTAACTCAGAGGGGTGAAGCGCAGCGGCGCTTCCGCGCAATCCTGTTATTGCGGCATCCGTGCGCGAGGTTTACTCTACCTCCGCGCGCGAGAACGCTGATCACGGAAAGAATTCCCGGAGATCAATTGAGGCACTGAGCGACGCAGTGCACCGACCAATAAGGGGAGGTGCGTTACCGTGGCCTACAATGTGTCAAGCGAGTTCCCCGCCGGTTGCGACGGAACGGTCATTCTAAAGCAGCTCGACCTCGTGCTCGATCCCGAGTTGGACGAGTCGATCTTGCAACTTGGCTTCGTGCAATCGGTGCAGGTTCGCGACGGCCAGGCCGTCGTCATGCTGCAATTGCCGACAAGCTGGTGTGCGGTGAACTTCGCTTACCTGATGGCGGAGGATGTTCGGCACACGCTGCTGGCGGTGGCGGGTATCCAGCGTGTGACGGTTCGCCTTGGTGACCACTGCGCTGCCGAGGAGATCGAAGCGGCCGTGAACGACGGCCGGCCATTTGCATCTGCCTTCCCTGGTACGGGCGCCGCCGACCTGTCGGCCCTGCGGCTCACTTTCCTGCGCAAGGGGTTTCTGGTTCGCCAGGAGCGGCTGTTGCGCAACCTGCGCGCCGCCGGCTGCTCGCCGGCCACGATTTGCGGCCTGCGCTTGTGCGACATGTCCGTCCGCGACGGCCTTGTATCGACTGAGCCGGCAGGGGTGGCACCCGTTGAGACCGGACCTGCTGAAGTGCTGCGCCACTACCTCGACCGGCGCGCCGAACTCGGCCTCGATTGCGCCCGCAGCGCCCTGCTGATCATCGACACCGAGGGCAGGCCGCTGCCGACGGAGCAACTGGAGAGACACTACCAGGATGCCCGCATGATCCGTGTTGCCCTGGAGGCCAACGGTTCGTTCTGTCGGGCAATGCTCGCCGGACGCCGCGCTCGTGCCGCCAACCCATCCAACCGCGCAATCGGAGGGGAGTTCCATGTACAATCATGATGGACAGGACATCTTCGTCATCGATGGCCACACCCACCTGTGGAACGCCAACCCTGAAAACTGGCGCAACAAGCACGGAGAGAGCTGGGCCAGGTGCTTCTACGCTTATCACAGCGGCTTCAGCCCACCCGAGGCGGTGTGGCCGTTCGACAAGTTCTGTCAGTACGGCGAGAAGGTGATGGTCGACGACCTGTTCCTCAGGGGCTACGTCGACATGGCCATTCTCAACTCGACCTATCTCTACGAGTTCTACAAGAACGGCTTCAATTCGCACGCCCAGAACAACGTCCTCAAGGCCATGCATCCGGACCGCTTCCTGCTGTGCGGCTCCTTCGATCCTCGCGACGAAGCAGCAGGCCTCGATGCCCTTCGGAAGATGACGGCCGAGTATCCGATCAGCGGGCTGAAGCTCTATACCGCCGAATGGCGCGGCGACTCGCGCGGCTGGCGCATGAACGATCCCTGGGCCTACAAGCATCTGGCGCTCGCCCAGGAACTCGGCATCAAGAACATCCACGTGCACAAGGGGCCGACCGTGTACCCATTGAGCATGGATGCGTTCGATGTCCGGGATGTCGACCATGCCGCTACCGAGTTCCCCGAGCTGAATTTCATCGTCGAGCACGTCGGACTGCCCCGGTTGGATGACTTCTGCTGGATCGCTGCGCAGGACACGAACATCTATGCGGGGCTGTCGGTCGCGATGGCCTTCGTGCATCTGCGCCCCCGCTACTTCGGCGAGATCATGGCCAATCTGCTGTTCTGGCTCGGTCCCGACCGGCTGTGCTTCGGCAGCGACTACGCCATCTGGACTCCCAAATGGCTGATCGAGAAGTTCATGGCGTACGAGCTGCCGGACGACCTGAAGCAGGAATACCATTGCGATTTGACGCTCGAGATCAAGCGCAAGATCCTCGGCGAGAATGCCGCGCGCCTGTACGGCATCGACATCGGCGCCCAGAAGGCCAAGCTCAGCCGGGACGCGATTGGCGTCGAACGCGCGTCGCGTGTGTCTGCTTGAGCAGAGCCGAAGGACGATGGTGCCAACCATCGACGTTGCGGCATGGCTGAGGGAGCTCAAGCTCGAGCACTATGAAGCTGCGTTTCGCGACAATGCTGTCGACGGCGAGGTGTTGTCCCACCTGACCGACGCCGATTTGCAGCAGATCGGCGTCCTGCTCGGCCATCGCAAGAAAATGCTGGCGGCGATCGCCCGACTCCACGATGAAGCCGGACCTTCCCCGCAACCCAGATCTGAGCTCGCGATCGCCGAGGGTGAACTGAGGCAGGTCACGGTTCTGTTCGTGGACATTGCAGGCTATAGCGCGCTCAACAGTGAGATCGGCGCCGAGCAAATGCACGACCTGCTCGGCGGGTTCTTTTCCAAGGTCGACCGCGTCATTCGTGACCATGGCGGTCATGTCGACAAGCACATCGGCGATTGCGTGATGGCCGTATTCGGTGCGCCGGTCGCCCATGGCAACGACACCGAGCGCGCGGTCCGAGCGGCGCTCGCGATTCGCGCGACGATGGCGAACGAGGCCACGTCGACGTCACGCATGCTCAAGATCCATGTCGGGATTGCTACCGGTGAAGTGATCGCCAGTGGCACGGGCAGCGACATCCATCGTGAATACACGGTGACGGGCGAGACGGTGAACCTCGCGGCGCGGCTGACCGACGAGGCCGGAGCGGGCGAGATTCTGGTTTCGGACGGAGTCCTACGGGCGCTCGGATCGAAGCTGCAGTGCGACGACGTTGGCGAACTCGTCGTCAAGGGGTTCGCTGCGCCGGTGCGGGCGTTCCGCCTGGGAGCCTACGATGCCGACGCCGACACCACGCTCGGGCCGTTGGTTGGTCGGGATCGCGAATTGCAGCAGTTCACTGCCCTGCTGGCGGCCTGCCGCGGAGGTTCCGAGGGATGCTGCCTCTACGTGCGCGGCGAAGCCGGCATCGGCAAGACGAGATTGGTGCGAGAGTTCGAATGCGAAGCCGTGGCTTCGGGCTTTTCCTGCCACGTCGGGCTGGTGCTTGATTTTGGTGTCGCCATCGATGCAATTCGCGCACTGGTCCGCAGCCTGCTGGGACTGAGCCCGAGTTCGTCGATCGAAGCGCGCGCCCAAACGGCCAGGTCAGCCGTCGAGCAGCAGCTGGTCCCTGCAAACGATCTGGTTTTCCTGAACGACCTGCTCGACGTGCCGCAAACCGCGGACCTCCGCGGTCTCTACGACGCAATGGACAACCCCACACGATTGCAGGGACGGCAGCAGCTGTTGGCCAATCTGGTCAAAGCGTTGTCACGGCGTGCGCCTTGCATGCTGTTGATCGAAGACATCCATTGGGCTGACCGATCGACACTGCAGTCGGTCGCAACTCTGGCCAATGCCGTCGCGGACTGTCCGGCCATCCTGGTCATGACATCGCGTGTCGACGGCGACCCGATCGACAGCCAATGGCGCGCCGATACACCTGCGGCGTCGATGATCACGGTCGATCTCGGCGCCTTGCGCCCGCGTGAAGCCGTGGCATTTGCCCGCTCCCTCATCGATGCCGAGGATTCCGCGATCGAGCGACTGGTCGCGCGCGCCGAAGGCAATCCATTCTTTTTGGAGCAGCTGTTGCGTCACTCGCTGCACGACACGGAGGGAGGGGTGCCGGGCTCCATCCAGCCCCTCGTGCAGGCGCGAATCGACAAGCTGGAACCATTGGCAAAGCGCGCGCTTCAGGCTGCTTCTGTTCTTGGCCAGAGCTTCTCCCTCGATGCCCTCCGGCATCTGCTGGACGACCCGACTTTCGATTGCAGCGATCTGGTCGCGAAGGCGCTGGTCAAGTCGATGGGGCAGCAATACCTGTTCGCTCACGCGTTGATCCGCGACGCGGTTTACGCCTCGCTGCTGCGTGCTCGTCGTCGGGAACTGCATGGCAAGGCGGCGACCTGGTACCCCTCGCGCGATCAGACGCTGCTGGCCGAGCACCTGGAGCGTGCCGAGTCGCCGGATGCGCCGGCAGCGTATTGCGACGCTGCCGAGCGGCAGGCGAACCTTTATCGCTACGAGCAGGCGCTCGAGTTGACGGCGCGAGGGCTCACCCTCGCAACGAGGACGGGCGACACTGTGCGGCTGCGCCAGTTGCAGGCCACCATCCTGCGTGAAATCGGCAAGCCACAAGAGGCCATGGCGGCGTTTCGCGCGCTTGCCGAGATGGCTGAAGATGACGAAGCGCGATGCAGAGCCTGGGTCGGCGTAGCCTCTTGCGATCGCCTGCTCGGTAGCAGCGACGCTGGACTCGCAGCACTGGAACACGCCGCGCCGATCGCGCAACGCCTGAAGCTGGATAGAGAGCTTTCCGAGATAAACTACTACCTCGGCTCGCTGGCGTTTTCCGCCGGCCATATCGAGAAATGCCTCGCCCATTACAGCCGCGCCCGCGAATTCGCCGTGGCGATCCAGGACGGCGAGTGCGAGGCTCGCGCGCTGAGCGGTCTGGGCGATGTCCACTATGGGCGCGGTGAGATGCGCGTGGCGATCGAGCACTTCAAACGCTGTCGGACATTGTCGCAGGAGCATGGCTACGGCCGTGTCGAGGCCGGCAGCATTTTCATGATTGGCGCGATCCGGCGATATCTGGCGGAGCACGAGGAGGCGCTCGACGATTTGCGCAATGCCACGGTCCGCGCCACCACCGTCAACAATTTGCGCACCCGGATGACCGCGCTCACCATATTCGGTGAACAGCTGGTCGATGCGGCAAGAAGTGACGAGGCGCATGAGGCGCTAATCGAAGCGCTACGGCTTGCCGACAGGTTCAACAACCAGCGCTACGGCAGCTATATCCTCTACGAGTTGGGCCGCTGCTGCTACTACGCTCCCGGCCGACGACGGGAAGCGAAGGCTTATCTCGACAAGGCGCTGGCCTTCGGTCGGCGCGTCGACATGAGTTTTGTTGCTCCGCGGGCGTTGGCGACGCTCGCTCTCGTCGACAGTGCGCAACGCATCTCCGCCCTGGCCGAGGGGATGCGCGTCCTGCATACGGGTTGTCTCGCACACAACGTCCTGTGGTTCTATCGCGACGCGATCGAGGCTCATTTGAAGGCAGGCGACCTCGAGCAGGCGAAGGCCTGTGCGACAATGCTGGAGCAGTACACGCGCCAGGACCCGTTGCCCTGGTCGCAGTTCGTCATCGAGCGTGGGCGCTCATTGGCCGAATATGCCGAAGGCCGGCGCGATCATGCATTGTTTGAGGAACTTGCCAATCTCAAGGGACATGGCGAGAGGGCAGGCTTGAACATCGCGCTCCCTGCTATCACGGCCGCCCTCGCCGGTCGCGATTTCGCCGATGTGCAGGCTGCAATGTGAAGAGACGGCCGTTTCGAGGGCCTCTTCAAGGTGAGGCGGATTGCAAGGCGCCTCAAAGCGATCAGCCATAAATGCGGAAATTCGAATTTCCGCATTTTCCGCTAATGCATAACGCCCTTCCGTCGAAAGCCCACGAATGCGCCGCGGCAGGAAACGGGCAGATGGGCAAAAACGGTGAAAACGACCGAAAATGGCCGGCTACTGCACCGTGTCGCGGAAGGAGAGCAGGCGGCCACGGATGGTGCCGAAGAAGGTCTTCGCCTCGAGCTTCACCGGATAGCGCAGCTGCGTCTCGTCCATGCGCGCGAGCCAGACGCGCATCGGCCGTCCGCGATCGGTCTCGGCTTCCTGCGGCGCGTCGTAGAACTCGCCGGCGACACGCTTGGTATAGATGTCGCAGATCAACAGGTCGCCCTTGGCCTCCGGCACGCCGGCGGCTTGTGGCGATTCGGTGCCGATCCTTTCCAGGATGATGTCGATGCGCCGCTTGCCGTCGTTCGTCGGCACCGTGCGGCCGCACGCCGCGTCGCCCGCCGCGCCGACCGAGATCGCCGCCGACAAGGGATCGAGCGACGCATGGAGCTTGTCCGGCGGGATCACCTGCTGCGGTGTCGGCTTCCATTCCGGATTGAAGGTCTGCTTCACCAACCCGCCCGCCCCGTACTCGGCGAGCCAAGTGCGTGCCTGGCCGCCGACCACCAGCGCCAGCGAGCCGCTCGACGGCTGCATGCCCTGCGGCACGAGCGTGCCCCAGGCGCGGTTGCGGCCCTCGTACTGCACGGTCAGGGCCTTCAGGATGCCTTCCTTGAAGACGTGGCTCTCGATGTCGTAGCGGTTGCCCGTGTACTTGGCGGTGAAGTCGATGCGAAACCCGGTCATGCCCACGAAAGTGATCTCGTAGCCGGCCTGGATCTGGCGCGTCGTCTGGGCCAGCGCAGAGGGTGCGGTGCAGCACAAGGCCATGGCGGCCACGGCCGTACGAAAACTCATGAATTCGTGCTCCACCGGGGGACTTACCTCGGGCTCCACGGCACGATAGAAGGCCGACGCCCCCAACGCCACCCATTGCCAGAGCCCCCAACAGGCCCGCCCATGTCGCCGCCGGTCAACGACCGCCCTCCTGCCATCAGCCTCGACCGGTCGTGGGCCGTGCTGAAGATTCTGGGCCGGCACCTCTGGCCGAACGGTGAACGGAACCTGCGCGTCCGGGTCGTTGCAGGGCTTGTGCTGCTGATCCTGGCCAAGATCACCAACGTCTACGTGCCGATCCTCTACAAGCATGCCGTCGACGGGCTGGGGCCCAAGGCCCAGGTGGTGGCGGTGCCGATCGCCCTGATCCTGGCCTATGGCTTCGCCCGGGTCCTGGCCCAGGCGTTCGGCGAGGTGCGCGATGCGATTTTCGCCCCGGTCTCGCAGCGGGCGATCCGCAACCTCGCCCTCGAAGTGTTCGACCATCTCCACGCCCTCAGCCTCCGCTTCCACCTCGAACGCCAGACCGGCGGCCTGAGCCGGGTCATAGAACGCGGGACCCAGGGGATGGAGTTCCTGATCCGGTTCACGACGTTCAACATCCTGCCGACCCTGTTCGAGATCGGCCTGGTCGGGGTGATCCTGTGGACGCTCTACGACTGGCGCTTCACGGCGGTCACGCTGGGCGTGGTCGCCGCCTACATCGTGTTCTCGGTCACCCTGTCGGAATGGCGCATCAAGTTCGTGCGCCGCATGAACGATGCCGACACCGAGGCCAACGCCAAGGCGATCGACAGCCTGCTGAACTACGAGACCGTCAAGTACTTCGGCAACGAGGCGCACGAGGCGCGGCGCTACGACGTCGGCCGCCGCCGCTACGAGGTGGCGGCGATCCGCTCCAGCCGCACCCTGTCGCTGCTCAACATCGGCCAGGGCTCGATCATCTCGGGCGGCCTGGTCGCGGTCATGGTGATGGCGGGCTACGGCGTCACCCAGGGCCGCATGACGCTCGGCGATTTCGTGGCGGTGAACACCTTCCTGATCCAGCTCTACATGCCGCTCAACATGCTGGGCTTCGCCTATCGCGAGATCCGCAACGCGCTGGTGAACATGGAGAAGATGTTCGGCCTGCTCGACCTGCCGGCCGAGATCGCCGACAAGCCTGGCGCGCCGGCACTCAAGGTGAGCGGCGGCGAGATCGTGTTCGACCATGTCGACTTCCACTATGAGAAGGCGCGGCCGATCCTGCACGACGTGAGCTTCCGCGTGGCGCCGGGCGACACGGTGGCGATCGTGGGCTCGAGCGGCGCCGGCAAGTCGACCGTCTCGCGCATCCTGTTCCGCTTCTATGACGTGGCGGCGGGCAGCGTGCGGATCGACGGCCAGGACATTCGCGACGTGACGCAGCAGAGCCTGCGCGCGGCGATCGGCGTGGTGCCGCAGGACACCGTGCTGTTCAACGACACGATCTACTACAACATCTGCTACGGCCATCCCGACTGTACCCGCGAGGAGGTCGAGCAGGCAGCCAGGCTGGCGCGCATCCACGACTTCATCATGGCGCTGCCGCTCGGCTACGAGACCACGGTCGGCGAGCGTGGGTTGAAACTCTCGGGCGGCGAGAAGCAGCGCGTGGCGATCGCCCGCACGATCCTGAAGAATCCCCACATCCTCTTGTTCGACGAGGCGACCAGCGCGCTCGACACCCGCACCGAGCAGGAGATCCAGCGCTCGCTGGAAGAGGTGAGCCGCGGCCGCACCACTCTGGTGATCGCCCATCGGCTGTCGACCATCGTCAATGCCGACGAGATCGTCGTGCTCGATCGCGGCCGGGTCGCCGAGCGCGGCCGCCACGGCGAGCTGCTGGCGAAGAACGGCATGTATGCCGACATGTGGCGGCGCCAGCAGGAGGCCGCCGCCGAAGCCGAACGCAAGACAGTCGAGGAGGTGCCGGAGCCGCCGTCCTTCCGGGCGGAGGGGCATCTCCGTGTCGCCGACTAGTTCGGCGCCGACTGGCCCGGCCATCGCCGATCCGCGCCGCACCCTGCTGCCGGTCTTCGCCGCTTGCGCGGCGATCGGCCTGCAGGCGGGCGTCGGCATGCCGCTGGTGCCGCTGGCGCTCGCGCAGCAGGGCCACGACAAGCTCACCATCGGCATCGTTTCGGCCACCTGGGCCGTCGCCATGCTGGCGTTCGGCACGCGCATCCCGGCGCTGGCGGCGCGCTTCGGCGCGGTACCGGCGATCGTCGGCGCGGTGGTGATCGGCGCGCTGATCAACGCCGCCTACACGGTCACATCGGGCCCGCTCGCCTGGGGCATCCTCACGTTCCTGCACGGCATGGTCGGCGGCGTCCCGTGGGTGGTGAGCGAGATCTGGATGAACGTCGTGGTCGACGAGAAACGCCGCGGCCGGGTGATGGGCCTCTATGCCGCCATGGTGGCGCTCGGCATGGCGCTCGGGCCGGTGGTGCTGCAGGTGGTCGGCGTCTACGGCCCGACGCCATTCCTCACCGGTGCCGCGCTGTCGCTGCTGGTGGCGTTGCCGCTGCTGCCGCACTGGCGCACCGCGCCGCGCATCCGGATCGACCGGGAGAGCGGCTTTGCCACGGTCGTGGTCGCGGCGCCGCTGGCGATGTTCGCGGCCTTCGCCTGCGGCCTGGGCGAGCAGGTCGCCTTCAGCTTCCTGCCGGTCTACGCGGTCGGCGCCGGGGTGGCGCCCGACACCGGCGCGCTCTGGCTGTCGGCCTTCGTGATGGGCAACGTGATCCTGCAATGGCCGATCGGCTGGGCGGCCGACCATGCCGA
>Ga0070683_100004810_pt1 | contig 11180 bp, 12 predicted proteins | sample KBSC713LmetaG_FD_64662 | JGI IMG/M metagenome (GOLD analysis project Ga0070683, IMG submission 64662) | Corn rhizosphere microbial communities from Kellogg Biological Station, Michigan, USA - KBS C7.1-3L metaG | ecosystem: Host-associated > Plants > Roots > Rhizosphere ...
TACGCTCGGCCGCGCGCATCTGCCCTATGGCCGGGGTGTCCAGTACGATCCCGTCCGTCACAAGTTCCGACGACGTGCTGGTCACGAAGAATGAAGCCGAATCCTGCGTGATGATAAACATGACCGGCTCGGCCTGGCCGCTGATCGCACGAAGGTCGGTTTCGAGATCGCGCTGTATCTGCGCCATGTAGCGCGCGTACTTCTCCGCCCCGGAAAAGCTATTGGTATCGTCCTGTCCCTGTTCCCACGGCACGGCGAGGAAGATCGGGCGTTTGCCCTGTGCCTTAAGAAGATCCGAAACCTCCTTCGCATTCTTGAGCAGCGCTTCGTAAGGTGCGGAGCCCTTCTTGAGCTCCATGTAATGCAGCCCGCCGACAGCGGCGGTGAAGATGACGATCGGAACCCAGCGGCCTAGCGTGGCTTGCAGCTGTTCAACGAAGGTGTTGCCGAAGCCTGACAGGCTGCTTTCACTCATCAAATGGCCGTTGTACGAAGTATTAAATTCGTACAGATCGGTAAGGCCGATGATGGTCTCGCCTTGTGGTTGGCGAGCCGGTGCGTGCTGGCCCGGCTGAATGATGCCAGCAAGGACGGCAGCCGCATCCTGCTCGGCAGTATAGGGGCAGAGAACGATGCCGGGATGCACGGGCCTTGTGGTGATTGGATTCTGGGTTTGTCCCGACGTGATCGTAGAGTTGGCGAGCGATTGACCATCAACGATGAAGACCGGAACGGCATTCTGGTCGGTCAGCCAGGCGTAGGCACTGGCAGCGTCGTAGCTGCTCGTAAGTTCGGGAAGCGGCTTGGTGGTGTCGCCCTTTATGTTCGCGACGATGGAATAGATACCGTTCAGCCGCAGATAGACGTTCCCGCTGTCAGCATCAAGATAGTAATCGCCATCGACGCCAGTCGCGTTCGAGGGCGCGCCCGATCCGTTACGCCAGATCGACGACTTGCCGGGCACGCCGCCCTGGACCGTGACGGTAATGTCCTGGCCGCAGCAGATGTTGGAGAAATCAGGATCGCTCATGCCGCCCCAGTGGTTCCCGGGCTGATCCGGACATCTGCGCTGCAGATCGGGTTGAAGCTGTTCGGCGAGCGGGACAGGACTTCGATCAGGTCGAAGTGGTACATCCGCGCCACCAGCGTTTTCATCGTGTCCACCGGGATGGTCCAGCCAAGCGTTCGATCATCGATCGCGCGCAGCATGTTGTTGTCGGTCGTGCAGAGGACGCTTTCGGTAGACGGCGCGCCCGGATATGGCGACAGGCAGAGCTCGAGCGTTTTGCCGATCAGCCCGTATGGCGTCCCATCGGTGCGGTCGATGAGGAAGGTCTTCATCAGGTCGGCGGTGTTGGTGATCACGGCCGCTCCATTCGCGGTTGTACGGTTTTTAGGCCCGTGTATGATCCCGGCCCTTCAAAAAGGATGGCCCTCGTGCAAGGGACGCCAGGCTTGCAATTCGATCATGTGGGAATGGTGGTCAAATCGCTCGCCAAGGGCCGCGACGCGCTTTCCGAGATGCTCGGCACCGTGCAGCGCACACAGGAATTTCGCGATCCCGTCAATGGCGTGCTTTTGCAATTCCTCCGCGACCCGTCTGGCGTCTGCTACGAACTTCTGGAGCCGCTGGACGAGACGAGCCCCGTCTATCCTGCCCTCGTCGGCGGCAAAGCGATCCTGAACCATGTCGCGTATCGGGTGGATGATATCCGCACCCAAGGCGAACGCTTGCGGCTTGCCGGCTGCGCACCGACATCCGAACCGAAGCCGGCGATTGCCTATAACGGCAGGCCCATCCAGTTCTTCGTCACGCCGCTACGCTTTGTGCTTGAGCTGATCGAAGCCCCGGATCACCAGCACAAATATCTTCCGGCCAGTTGAGCGGATACGATGACGGCCCTTTTCCATCCTTCGCTTGATACCCTGAAGTCGCGGCTTATTTCGATCTGGCCCGATCACACGGACTACATCGCCACCAGCTTTCGCGACCGTTCGCTGGAAGTTATGGCCACATCGGAGCAGATCGCATCCTGTGTGCTGAAGCTTGCAGGGAAGAACCCGGACGGGCTCGACGGCTTCTGTCTGGACTACAAGTTTCTGTGCGAGAAGATCGTCTTTCCCGAAGAGCTCTACTTCCGCCGCAACAATCGCTACCGGCTGACAAGATTTTCCGACGCGCTGACCGAGTGCTATGCCAATGCGCCGTTCATGGCGCGATATATGAACGGCCTGCTTGTTTCAAACGTGATGTGGCACAACCACGCTTGCGCGATCTCGTCTTATGTCCACGAATATCTGCCATCGCTACGGGCTGGAAGCGATCATCTGGAGATCGGACCCGGTCACGGCATGTTCCTCTACTTCGCGGCGGCAAGTCCGAATGTGGGGACTGCGACCGGATGGGATGTTAGTCCGACCAGTATCGAGATGACGCGCAATGCCCTGGCAGTCTTAGATGTCACGCAGCCCGTCAATCTCACGCTGCAGAATATGTTTGAGGCCGATGCAGCGCGCACAACGGCGAGATTCGACAGCATCGCGATGAGCGAGATCCTGGAGCATCTAGAAGACCCGGTCGCCGCTCTGAAGTCCGCCTCCGAATGGCTTCGGCCAGGAGGAACGATCTGGGTAAACGTTCCGGCGAATAGCCCCGCTCCGGATCACATCTTCCTGGTCGAAAGCCCGGAGCATGCGTGCGACCTTGTTCGCGAAGCCGGGCTCGAAGTTACATCGTCACACGGCTTTCCGATGACAGGGGCCACCATGGAAAAAGCCCGTAAGCGGAAGCTGGCAATTTCCTGTATCGTGACGGGGCGCAAGCAGTAGTGAGGACCGATGACCCGCGACGAAATCTATAACAAATTGACTCCAATCATGCGCAACACGTTCGACGATTACGACCTTGTCCCCACGGACAGCACCACTAGCGAAGACGTCTCCGAGTGGGACAGCAGTAACCACGTCCGGCTGATCGTCGCGATTGAAATCGAGTTCCAAATCCGGTTTGAGACCGACGAGATATACGCCCCCGAAAATGTCGGCCAGCTTGTCAATCTCATTCAGGCCAAGATGGAGAGTTAGGGCGGCGCACCTTGATAAGGATGGCCGTTCGGAAGGCTCGCGACTAGGCCGCGGTTCCAAGCAAAAAAGCCCTCTAGTTGCTGGCGCTGCGAAGTGGAGAGCGTGCCAGATATAACCATAACGTCGCTGATGACGCCGCCGAAGAAACTAGCGGCAGAGGTACTGTTGGATGCCCCGATGCGAAGGCGCGTCGTTCCTGTATTGAGCGAGCCAATGGTTGTTGGGTTGGGGGTGAAGGCCGTTCCGTTTATCCAGCCATTTTCCGTGGTCGAGAAAAACTGGCCGGACACGATTGCCGGGCTCGAAAGCAGATTTGCTCCCGCGTCTTGGTTGTTCGTCGTTCCATCGGTAACGAAGGGATGGAATGTGCCCGACGCAGACACTCGACGGAGTTGCCCAGCCGTGATGGCACCATAAGCGGCGACCGTTGAAGTCTGCGCGGAGACCTGCGTGCACAGCGCCCAGATTTCACCGGCATTCGCTCCGGTTGGAAGGGCCGTCAATGTCGAGGTGAGCAGGCAGTTCGCCACGCCGTCGAATGTCAGGCCGGGGAATGTCCCGTTGAAGCTTGTTGCGCCCCAGGTTGGACGCGCTGTCGTTGTCGCTGTGACGGAAAGCGCGGTAACGCGGTCGTTCCAGTTCGAGATCAGGCCCGAACCATCGTCCGTCATGCGGACGTAATCCTGCGCGCACCACCACGCAGCCACACTTGATCCCAAGATCGTGAATGGATTTGCGGGCGCCCGGAAGAAAGGAACGCCTGCCTGGGCGACGTCGTCCAGCGCGGGGCCGCCATTGTGGCCGAGCGCTGCGTAGGCCGCCAGCGCAGCGGCTCCGGTGAGAAGCTTGCGGCGGGATTGCATGGTCATTCGATCAGCGCCAGATCGCGGTGTAGTCCCCAGCGGTCGTCCCGCCAGTGACAAGGCAGATACCAGCCGTGCTCGTCCATCCCTCGGGGTACGCCGGAACAGCCGATTGTACGGTGATCGTCCCGACCGTTGTTCCGCCAGAGCAATCCGAGGCAGCGCTATCCTTGACCGTGATCGTGTCCGCCGTTCCGATCTTGTTGATGAGAATGCGCGCGAGCTGATGGCCGGCTGCCGCAGTGAGCCGCGTGTTCGTCTTCGTCGTGATGTTTGTGTAGGCGTAGCCTTCGTAGGTCTGTGTCGGCTGCGTCGGGTCGAGAGCGGCGCCGTTTCCGTCCACCAGCAGCGCCTTCTCGCTTCCGTGCTGGTCGCGCTGGTCGTCAACGCGCTGTCCGTTCGTCACGGTGGGCGCCGAGGAATTGTAGACGCCGCCGGTCTTGACCGGGTTGCCGCCATCGGCCGCCCCGGATGCCACACTGCCGCCAACGTTCAAGCCGCCCCTTGGGCCGCACTGGATGATGAACTGTTGTCCGTCCGTCGGCGTGATGGTGGTGGAGTTATACTGGCAGCCGATCGCTACCGCTTTGGTCGCGGTCGCTGTGGCCGGCGCGATAGGGGCCTGGATGGCCGCTTGGTTTGCCGCCGTGGAACCGGCCGCCGTGCTGGTCGCAATCGCGCTAAGCGAAGTGTTGCCGGTGTCCTGCTTCCCAGAAGTCGCAGGGTCGATCTGCGTCGAACCCGTGTTCAGGACGCCGACATTGCCGGTGATGGCACCCCCGCCACCGCCCGATGTCTGCACCGGATGGGTGGCATCGCAGGGGTAAGCGATATAGGGCGGCCCGCTCGCCGTATTGACGCAATAGAGGATCGCGGCACCCGGAGGCGGCGGCGAATCCAGATTGAACGTCGGTGGCGCGGCGAAGGCCGGCGCGGATACCACGGCGCAAACCAGCGCCAAAAGCGCCCCGAAAACTCTCTTCATCGAATTTTCCTTTGAAGAATTCACGCCATCAGGCGCGCGCGATACGGCGCGAGCAGCGTGGCCATGTCGCCCGAGATCATCGTGTCCGCGAACTTCTCGATTGCGGTGTCGCCGGCACGGTAGGACTTTGCGGGGCCAATCTCGGGATCATTCGCGAGCGTGCGGATCAGCTTGGCGCACACTTCCTTGACCTGGCTCGGCAATCCGGCCGCTGAGAAGCCCGCCACATAGGTGACTTCCACCTCGGTGTAATAGGCCAGCATGATCCCGGCCGGGATCCAGAGTTCGCCGGTGCGGGTGTCAAACTCCGTACTGGCAGGATTGAAGACCTCCCAGGCAGGCGGTCCGCCAAATGTGCTGTAGACCGCAAGCAGATTGAACTCGTCGGTGTTGCCCGATGGCGAGTCCCCGCGGCGGGAATAGGCATAGCGGCCCTTGCCGGAGAGAACCCGCTGCACCGGGCAGCGCTTGACCTGCATGATAGGCCGGTTCTTCGGCATGTGCTTGCGCTCGGTGATCACGAGCCCAGCCTCGAGCAACGCGCCGCCGTCATGGTGATAGGTCACATTCGAGAGCGTGATCGTGTTGCCGGTTTTGGCAACAACGACCACGGCTTCGGTGTCATTTGCGTTGGCGCGGTCCGCGATCAGCGCATCCCCGGGCCCTACAGCCATCAGCGGGCCGGTGACGTTCGCGACCACATTGGTGCCCGGCGCGACCGGTGCGGCCAGGGTCAGTTCGTATGTCGGCGCCAGTGCCGCCATGAAGGCAGGGTTTTGGGCCGAGTCCGGGCTCCAGATCAGGCCTTCCGGCCTGCGCAGCCAGCCGTCGATATAGCCGGATGCTTCCTTGACCTTGTCCGGCGACGTGTTTGGGACGCCGTAGGTCAAGTATTCCGTGTGCTGGAGATATTCCGACACGTCGCGCGATCAGGCGAACGCGCTGACGAGACTGTTGCGGACACGCTTGAGCGGCGTGCGGTTGGCGAGGCCTGCTTCGATCAGGTAGCGCGCCATCTTCTCGTCGACGGATGCGACACCCTTCTCAAACCGGATATCGAAGCGTTTCGGATTGCCATTGCCGTCTTGCCAGTCCGACACGTCGCGATGCAGCGCGCCTGGTGTCACCATCAAGGTGTGGTCGACGTCGTTCTCGAGATAGACCTTCATAAATCCTCCGGGAGAGACAAAGGGCCGGACATTTTCGCCCGGCCCTTATGTTGTGGACAGCACCCGTTACGGGCGCTGCACCGCGACCAAGCCGTGCGCATACGTGGCGCCCTTGATGATGAGCGTGTCGAACTTGACGCCCACAAACTGGCCAGCAAGGTTGCCGATCAGGCCGAGCTGGAACAGACGCGGCTTGGGATCGTCTGTCTTGCCGGAGATGTACGGAATCTCCGTCTCGCTCTCCATCATGATGACGGCATAGTAGTTCTTGTAACCGGCGGCCGGGGCGCTGAAGTTGTACTTGCCCGCGGTATCGGTCGGCATGTAGGGGTCCGGGATCAGCGGAAGATCGCCTGCCTGCGTGCTGATCTTTTTCACCGTCACGCCGGCCGTGATGTTCATCGTGCCGAGTTCGATGTGCGAGGCCTTCGCTTCCTGGTCGATGTAGTCGGCGAGGATCGGGTTCAGGTAGATCGCGGTCGGACGCACCACGAAGCCCTGCTGGGCAACGAGGTTTGCGACTTCGGTCTTGAGCCCGTCGATGATTGACGTGCCGACGGCAACAGTCGCGGTCGTAACCGCGCCGCCCGCCGTGCCGATCTGTGCCAGCGCGCCCATCCATTCGAGCGTGGTGGGCGTCGTCATGCTGGTGTCGGTACCGGCCCACAGCATCTGGCCGCGCTTGACTTCGATGGCGTTCAGAACGTCGTCGACATCTTTGGCGACAACACCGGCGAACTGGCCCTGCTGCTCGGTCACTTCCTTGTCGAACAGGCCGATGTTGGTCTGCGCGATCACGGCCTTGATGAACGCCGGACGTTCGACGCGGGTCGGGGTCGTGCCAGAAGACGACAGGTTGCGGGGGTCCACCGCAGAAGCCGTCGCAATGGCGGTCTGCTCAAAGTAGCGGTGAGGATGGCCCGTGGCACGCGGCGATTTGAAACGCTGTAGTGCGAGGGACGAACGACGCACGAGGTCCATGATCTCCTTTTCGAAGATCGGCACTTCGATGGCGCCCGGGCCGAGAAAGTCTGCGGCCGCCTTCAGGGTCATCGCCTGTGCGACGATGGCAGTGTTTTCCATTTTCATATTCCTTCGGAATTGGGGTGAGGATGTGAGGCGAGCAACCGCGTGTTAAGCGGCGATCAGCCCGGCAGCCTGCAGTTTCAGCTTGGCTTCCATGGCGTTGCGGCCGGTGACTCCCGTCTTCTCGAGCATGGTGTCGACCTGCGCGACGCTGAGCTTGGTGTCGTCCTTCAACTCGAGTCCGCCCTTGGCGAGTAGCTGGACGATCTCGGCCGAAACCGACTTGCGCTCCGGTGCGGAGGCATTGTTGAACGCCTTCGCCTTCAGATCCTCGATGACGGTGCCCTGCGCGGCGATCTTGTCGACGAGCGGCTTGGTGGCTTCCTCGATGACGGTCTTGAGGGTGGCCGCCGTTGCCTCGGCCGCCTTCTTGTCCTTGTCCTCGCCGGACGCGCTGAAGAAGTCGTGGTCGCGGTAGACATGCGGGAGTTCGCCCATCGCTGCGGAGGCGCGAAGGTGAGCCGCCATCTTGCGCGCCATGACGGCGTGACCGCGGGTTTCGTGGCCGCCGATGCCGGCAGCGCACATACCATCGGCGCATGCTTCAAGCGCCTTGGCGTGCGGCTCGACGAGATGCGTCTGGTTGGCGGCTTTCATTCCGCCGGCTTCGATCTTGTCAAGACGGCCGGAGATGGCGGTCAGGTTGTCGTTCATCGGCTTCATCGCATTGGCGATCGCGGCCGCAAGTTCTTCGGGAGTCATGTCGAATTCCTCTGGTTTGCCCTCGGCTCTTGCCGCGAGCGCGGTTGTCATGAAGGCCGCCTTGTCCTTGCGGAGAATAGCTGCGCCGGTGAAGACGCAATCCTTCAGCACCAGGGGGTCCGCGCCCGGGTCTGCCAACACGATGTTGCGGCACTCAAACGAGAAGCCGAGGACATCTTTGTCGGCGCGAATGCGCGCGGCGGCATCTGGGAAGTCGGATGCGTAGATGAAACCTTCGATGTGGATATACGGCCCGCTTTTGTCGGTCCGCACGTCGGCACCATCGATAATGCCGATCTTTTTCTGGGCGTCGTGGTTGTCGAGTTTCGGCGTGTAGTTGACGCCCATGCCGAGCAATGTGGGGAGCGCCTTGTCGGCGCAGGCTCGCGAGATGACGACCTTGCGGCCGCCGGAGCCGTGCGGCGCCAGTTCGGAGACGTGATCGACGCGGACCAGGATTCCGCTGAAGGGCATGCGGTTCGGATGTTCGCCGGTCGGTGTGCCAAGCGACATTGCCTCGATCGACTCGATGGCCAGCGCTTCAAGCTTCGACCACTCCGACGTGTCCATGCCGAGCTCATGCGCGCGGCGAAGGATGCGCTTACGGGCTTCCGAGCGTTCGGCGTCCGTCAGGTCGCTGGTGCGGGTAACCATATCCCAAGCAAGCCGGGTATGGCGTTCGTCCGGGATTGGTAGCTTGCGCTTCCCCGGCACCGCGAAGTGCTCCGACGGCAACGCATCGCGCTCGGCCTTGGTGAGCGCCATGGTCTACAGTTCGTCCACGATTTCGAGCAGGGCAGCGCGCTCGGAACTGTCTTCCGGGAAGAATTCCGCTCCTGTTTTGCAGGCCCGCTTGAACTCGCCGAAGGCGGTATCGAGCGCGTGCAGGCCAGCATGCCTGTGCATGTCGCTCGCGCGCATCGCGGATCGCGTTTCTGCGGCAATGGTTTCGGACAGGCGGACACGCTTGTAGGGCTCTTCACCTTCGGCATGCGTATCGATCACCATCCCCTCTTGGCCAGCGCCTGCCAGAGGCTCGAAGGTGCTATCGACCAGCTTGAAGACGACTTCGCCTTCCTTGGCATCGAGACCGGTTGAGAATTTCTCGTACGTCGCCGTGCCGTTGGCGACAGTGATCTTCAGTTCGTCACCATCGAGTTTGACGAAGTCCGAAGTTGCAAAAGCCTCCACAACGAACACTGCAAACGCAGGCCAAGGCGATAGAACGAAGACCTTGTTCTCGCCGTCGATCTGGCGCGTCTCGAACACGATCTTCGCAGGCACAATCTCTTTCTTCGCTTTCTTTTTCGCTTTCGCCATTGCCGTTCTCCTAGTGGAACACGAGCGCGTCGAACGCAGTGGCGAGCACCGGTTCGGTCGAACTGCGGGGATTGAGAAGGACGTTGAACCCGGCGATGCCCTTGCCGTTGACCGATGCGACGGCGGGTCCGTTCGGCGTGACGAGGATCGCGGCGCCGGCGGCTGGGATCGTGACCGCGACGGTGACCTGGATCGGCTCGCCAATGGGATTGGTGACGACTTGGCCGGTGGCCTGTGTGGTGCCGCCACCACCGGTGAAGGTGATTGCGGAACCGTTCTTGTAGGCCTGCCCGCCCGCAGCCGTGACCTGTCCGACCTGCCATGTCGCGACGTTGAGCGTGAAGCCTGAGCCGGAACCCGACGTCGAGCCCTGTGCCACCGCGTTGGATGGCAACACCGAATAGAGCCCAGCGTTCTGCATGGCATAGGTGTTCACGCCGTACTTCGCGGCCGTGAGCGTAAAGGTTGCGCCGGTACCGATGCCGGATGTGGAGGCCTGCGTGATGCCGCCACCCGTCGTGTTGTTCGCGGTGAAGGCGCCGCCGCTGGCTACGGTGACAGTCTTCACGCCCATCACCACCGACACGACGATACCCGTCGCGCTGGCGTTGTTCGTGACGGGCTCGGAAGCGATGTTGGTCGGGTTGACCGTGTAATCGCCCGCGACGGAAACCACGAGCGCCCCGGTCAGCACACCCGAGCCGTTGATTGTGCCCGTGGCCTGGAACTTGGTGCCGGTGCCCGTCGTGCCGGTCAGGGTGACCGCACCAGGCGTTCCTCCGGTACCACCATTCACCACGGTGGCCGATACGGCCAGTGTGTCCGTGACGGTAAAGACCGGGCCCGTCTGAACACCGGTGCCCGTGCCGGTGATCGTATCGCCGGGGACGTAGCCGGTACCGGCGGCCGGGACCGTCGGCGCCGTGACGATCTTGGTGGTCAGGACCTCGAGGATGCCCTGCTGCGAAGCGGTGCCGCCCGTGAGCGTGATCGTGTCGTTTGGCGCATAGGTCGTGCCCGCCGCAGCAGCTGCAGACGTTGCGATCGCCATGCTGGTGGCGAGCGTGGCGCCTGTACCGTCCGCCGCCGCCGGTGTCGGGATGCTGGTATAGCCCACACCCGGGTTGAGCAGGGCCGCGCCGGTGGCTTCACCTACGGGACCGGGAACCGCCACACCGGTCAGAAGGCCCATCGATAGCTTCCCGAGATCGGTCAGCGCGGAACTGCCCCTCTTGAAGCTGATTGTATGCACATCATGCGACATGGTCAGTTCCTCTTCGTTCGCGAGTTCTTCTTCGCGGGTTCTGGGGATGGGGGTGCGTCCGGAAGCTGGTCGTCTTCGATGGCTTTGGCGCCGCGCGCGGCAGCAATGGCAATCTCGACATCGGCGCGGGTCATCTTGCCCCACATATTGTCCATCGGCGGTTCGCCGCGGCGCCCGCGAATCTCGTCCACGGTGCGCGAGTTTGTCTTCCAGCGCAGTTCGTCGATCTTCGCCGCATCCAGTTCGTCTTCGCGGTCGAGGCCGGCGATGCGAACTTCGATTTGCGAGAAGCCGAGCTTTTCTTCGATCACTTCGCGGTTGATGTGGGCCGTGAGCAGGGTTGCCGTCGGGATGATCGTCTGGCGATAGTCGCGGTCTTCCGCCACTTCGGCGGTGTCGCGATTGACGTCGCGCTCGACGGCGAAGTTCTGCGGGCTCAGCCCCGACGCCGCGCCCAATTCCCGGATCAGCAGTTCGTAGTACAACAGAAACAGCTGGGCGTCGGTGTTGCCCCGCAGCGCCAGCACCTTGGCTTCCTCGGCACCGAAGATCGGCATCTTGCCCTGGCCTTCGATCTCTTCGGTCCAGAAATTCCGGATTGCTTGGAGCCCGTCGCCGTCGACGCCCTTGAAGAAGATCAGGTTTTCCGGTGTCGCGTTGCCGGCGACATTGCCTGCATATTCCGCCGTGCTCAGCAGCCGGCTGAT
>Ga0070683_100004812_pt1 | contig 11178 bp, 9 predicted proteins | sample KBSC713LmetaG_FD_64662 | JGI IMG/M metagenome (GOLD analysis project Ga0070683, IMG submission 64662) | Corn rhizosphere microbial communities from Kellogg Biological Station, Michigan, USA - KBS C7.1-3L metaG | ecosystem: Host-associated > Plants > Roots > Rhizosphere ...
TTGACGACCGCCTCGTAGTCGAGGATCGCGCCGTCCTTCGTCAGGTAGCCGGCGATCATCACATCGGTTTCTTTTTCGCTCATCGTTCCTCCCTCACTGCTTCGACATGAGGAGTTGCATGTGGTCCTCGGGGTCGATCATGTGCGTGTGGTCGTCCTCACCGATCGACAGCTCGACCCAATCGATCTCGCCCGTGAACACGGTCGACTCCAGGCTTGCTCCGGGGAAGACGGGCGTGCCGAGCTCGCGGCCGATCTCGAGGCCTTCGGTCGGGGAGAAGATCATCGGCTGCGTGACTGCGACCTTCCCCTGCCCGACCTGCTCGCCGTCGTAGAAGAGCGTGACGTCGCCGCCCTTGGCGAACCCCTCGCCCGCGTAGGCGAACTCGACACGGACCTGATGCTCTCCGGCCGGTAGCGGCTTCTCGGCATCGGTCACGAAGACGTTGATCCCGAAGAGGCTGTACGCGAAGCGCAGGATGCCCTCGTGCATGAACAGGCCCCAGCCGCCGCCGTTGCCGCCGCCCTGGGCGACGATCGTCCCCTGGACCGTCACGCCCTCGGGGGCGCGGATCTGGCCGGTGACCTGGAACGACTTGTTCTTGATGCTGAGGACGCTCATTTCCGAGATGCGCTTCATGCCCGGATAGAAGATCTGGCGCGTCCCGGCGGCGATCGTCGGCCGGCCCGCCAGCTCCGGTGAGATGCGTTCGACGACCCGGTCGTCGAGCGGGAGAACCATGTACTTTCGCGCCTCTTCCAGCCAGAGGTCCTGGAGGTCCTTCAGCTTTTCGGGCATCTCCTTCGAGAGGTCGTCGACCTGGCTGTAGTCCTTCGAGCCGTCGTAGAGCTCCCAGACGTCCTCGTCGAACGGCACCGTCTTCGTCCCGATCGCGAGCTTCCACGGCGTGCGGTGCTTCGTGACGGCGCTCCAGCCCTCGTGGTAGATCCCTCGATTGCCGAACATCTCGAAGTACTGCGTCTCGTGCCGCTCCGGCGCGTCCGGCGACCCGAATGAGTACGCGATGCTGGTCCCTTCGTACGGGCTCTGCTCGACGCCGCGGACGTGAGTCGGCTCCGGGATGCCCGCCAGCTCGAGCACGGTCGGCGCGACGTCGATCACGTGGCAGAACTGCGAGCGCAGGCCGCCCTGTTCCTCGATCCGGCTGGGCCAGTGGACGATCGTGCCGTTGCGGGTGCCGCCCCAGTGCGAGGCGACCTGCTTCGTCCACTGGAACGGCGAGTCCATCGCCCAGGCCCAGCCGACCGCGTAGTGGTTGTACGCCTCCGGGCTGCCCCACTTGTCCACGCGAGCGGCCAGGAACTCCGGGGTCTCGACGACGTCGCCCATGCCGTTCAGGCAGATCAGCTCGTTGAAGGTGCCCCTGACCGTCCCCTCGGCCGAGGCGCCGTTGTCGCCGATGATGCAGAAGATCAGCGTGTCTTCGAGCATGCCGAGCTCTTCGATCGCGTCGATCACGCGGCCGACGTGGTGGTCGGTGTGCGACAGGAACGCCGCATAGGTCTCCATCTGCCGCTCGAGGACGGGCTTCAGGGCCTCGTCCATCTCGTCCCACGCGGGGATCTCCTCGTGGCGCTTTGTGAGACCGGCATCGTCCGGGATCACGCCGAGCTCCTTCTGGCGCTCGAAGGTGAGCTCGCGCTGCCTGTCCCAGCCGTGCGCGAACTTGCCCTTGTAGCGGTCGATCCACTCCTGCGGAACATGGTGCGGCGCATGAGTCGCGCCGGGCGCGAAGTAGACGAAGAACGGCTTGTCGGGCACGAGCGACTTCTGCGTCTTGATCCACGCGATCGCTTTGTCGGCCAGATCCTCGGTGAGGTGATAGCCCTCCTCCGGCGTCTTCTCGACCTCGATTGGGGTCGTCCCCTCGTAGAGCGACGGGTAGTACTGGTTGTCCTCGCCGCCGATGAAGCCGTAGAAGTACTCGAAGCCCGACCCCGTCGGCCACATGTCGAAGGGGCCGAGGGGGCTGTTCTGGAAGACCGGCACCTCGTGGCATTTGCCGAACTGCGCAGTCGAGTAGCCGTTCAGCTTCAGCGTCTCGGCGAGCGGGGCCTTCGTGTTCGGGCGGAGCGACGAGTATCCAGGCGCGGACGTGGCAAGCTCGGTCACGCTGGCCATTCCGACCGAATGGTGGTTTCGGCCGGTGAGGAGCGCCGCGCGTGTGGGCGCGCAGAGCGCAGTCGTGTGGAAGCGGTTGTAGCGAAGCCCGCCCTTGGCCAGCTTCTCGAAGGTCGGCGTTTCGCAGGGTCCTCCGAATGCGCTGGAGGAGCCGAAGCCGGCGTCGTCCAGGAGGACGATCAGGACGTTCGGCGCTCCTTCGGGGGGCCGAAGCTCCTCGATCGGCGGGAACTTGGCCGCCGGATCCTTTGCATCGAACGGAAGCTCGCCCTCGTACGGCTCGTCCGGAATGGGCAGGACTCTCCTGTCGAGATCATGTCTCTTCGCCATCGTGCTCCCTCCTACTCTCCGCTTCGTTCTCTCAGTCGTCGCGCATGGATCGTCAGGCGGCGCCCGGAACGCTGCTCGAGACGCTTCTCGCGAGGAACAGCGTCGCGAATTCGAGCGCCGGGAGCATCATCCGATCGGGACGATCCGGCGGACCCCTTCTAGCCAGGAGCTTCGTAGCTGACTCGTCGACGCAGCTTGCCCTCGTCCGCCGGGTCGAACCAGATCGAGATCAGGACCGTGCCGCGTTCCGCGGGCGAGTCAACGATCTCCGCGTACTCGAGCGCAGCGGCCACTCCCCGATCCGCTATCGCCTCCAACGCATCGTCGTTCCCCGCCCGCGTGGCGCTCTCGTGCGCTCTGTCCCAGCAGCGAACATCGGCGTGGAGCTCTTCGCCGTCTGCGCGGCGGATCCGGTGCTCGACGGCCCAGCCGTGCTGAGACGGATCGGTTATCTCTTGGGTTCCGAGCAGCTCGGCCATCCCTCTTACCTCCCGTGGCAGTGTTTCCGTTTGCGGCCGGAGCCGCAGGTGCAGGGGTCGTTGCGGCCGCGGTGGGCGTCTTCGGCGGCGTAGAGGCTGACGATCTCTGAGGGTGCGCGGTCTTGGGCGAGCAGGGAGCCCATGATCCGGCCGCCCTGCCACGCAATCTGCACCTCAGGCACACGCGCTTCGCGAGCAGATGGAACGCGGACGGCGCGTCCTCGATCGTCGTCACCGGCGCGACCGTCTCGGAAGCCGTCGCGGAGGAGCCGGTCACATTCGGTCAGACACCGGCAGGAACGGATGTCGGCTTCGAAGGAGCCCGAGGGGTGAACGGCCTCAGCTCGTCCTCTCCCGGCTGGACGATGCCGTAGCTCGACTCCGGCACCTCGTTCCAGGCCCCTGGCAGGTCGCGTAGCGGCTCCGAGACGATGAGCCGCGACTCGTCGGACAGTGTCGCGAGAATCTCGACCTCTGGATGGAGCTCGCGGAGCGTCGGGACGTTGGTCGAGTAGAAGAGCGACCGGGAGTCGCGCTGGCTCGAGTAGCGGAACGCCCAGATAGTGGTCCCGTCCGTCGTTGCGACCGTCATCTGGATCGGATGCTCGACGCCGTGCTTGCGGCCGACCTCCTCGATCAGCCCGACCGCCGACTCGACGGCCGACGGCGGGTCGTCCTCCAACCCGAAGGTGAGCGCGAGGTAGAAGAAGACCTCGGTGTCGCTGGAGCCCTCGATCGACGGGTACAGCGAAGGATCGACGGCGACCACGAGGTCGCGCTTCACCTTGCGGAAGTCGCCGATGGAGCCGTTGTGCATGAAGAGCCAGCGCCCGTAGCGGAAGGGATGGCAATTCGACTCCTGGACCGCCGAGCCGATCGCCGCGCGGATATGCGCGAACACGAGCGGCGACTCGATGTGGGCGGCCAGGTCGCGCAGATTCCGGTTGTTCCAGGCGGGCTCGAGGCTGTGGAAGACGCCTGGGGTCTCCAGCTTGCCGTACCAGCCGACACCGAAGCCGTCCCCGTTCGTCGTCTCGGCGCCGAGCGTCGAGTGGAGGCTCTGATCGATCAGGGAGTGCGTCGGCTTGTAGAGAAGGTCTTCCAGCTGGACCGGCGAGCCGGAGTATGCGAGCCAGCGGCACATGTGTGAGCTCCTTCCTTTTGTCCGAACGATGAGCCCCGCTGGAAGGAAGCGCATCATCCGTTCGGGACGAAAGCCGGGGTGCCCAGCCCGTGATGGAATTGTCCGCCCGTGGCTTCGCGCTATCCCGAGGTTCCCGACGACTGGGAGCGGCTCACCGGACGCTCGGTCGGCCCGTTCACGACACATGTGCGTTTCCGGAAGCCCGACGGCGAGCTCGTCGAGTGGTCGTCCCGCTTCCACCGCAAGCACGCATCGCGGCTCTCGCGCGCGCGGCTGCATCCGGGCGTGTGGTGGGCACCGCGTCGCGCCTCATGGTGGATCGGGGTGCTCTTTGCGATCGGTTCGACCTGCTTTCTGGTCGGCCCGTTTCCGGGCTTCGTCGAGCTCGTCGGCTCGCAGATCGACGGGATCGTCTTCTTCGTCGGCTCGATCTTCTTCACGTCGGCGGCCACGTTGCAGTTCGTGGAGGCGGCAAGCGCCGACCGCGGGCCGGCAGACACCGGGTCACGCTTTCGGCTCGTCGCCTTCGAGCCGCGCCGGATCGACTGGTGGGCCTGCGCCGTCCAGGTCGCCGGGACGCTCTTCTTCAACGTCAGCACGTTCCATGCGCTCCAGGCCGGCCTCGACGCGAACGAGTACAACCGCCTCGTCTGGGCGCCGGATGCGTTCGGGTCGATCTGCTTTCTCGTCTCCGGCTATCTCGCCTATCTCGAGGTCTGCGGCGGGTTGGCCTGCCGGCCGCGGCGCTCGCTCGAGTGGTGGATCGCCGCCGTCAACCTCCTCGGCTGCGTCGCGTTCGGCATCTCGGCGATCGCCGGCTACGTGATCCCCTCGACCGGAAGCGCGGTCGACCTGGCTCGGTCGAACGTCTTCACTGCCCTCGGCGCGCTCTGCTTCCTGATCGGAGCGGTGCTGCTCCTGCCCGAAAGCGCGGACTGACGAGTTGCCGACTTCACCTGTATAGGACGATGTCGCAGGATCGTCGCACCGAGATCCTGAAGCCACTCACGGACAAGGAGCCCCGATGACACTCACGCACCCGAAGGCGCCGAACCCAACCGCCCACGACGCCTCGATCACGTCGATCTTCACGACCGAAGGCGACAGGGTCCCGCGCAGCGAGCTCGCGGATGACGGCCTCCCGCCCGACGTCGCCTACCAGATCATCCACGACGAGCTGATGCTCGACGGCAACGCCCGGATGAACCTCGCCACGTTCGTCACCACCTGGATGGAGCCTCAGGCCGAGAAGCTGATGGCCGAGTGTCTCGACAAGAACATGATCGACAAGGACGAGTATCCGCAGACTGCCGAGCTCGAGATGCGCTGCGTCAACATGATCAGCCGCCTCTGGAACGCACCCGAGGCGCCGAAGGCCACCGGGTGCTCGGCAACGGGCTCGAGTGAGGCGGCGATGCTCGCTGCACTCGCGCTCAAACGGCAGTGGGAGAAGCGGCGCAAGGCCGAAGGCAAGTCGATCGACAACCCGAACATGGTCATGGGCATCAACGTCCAGGTCTGCTGGGAAAAGTTCGCCAAGTACTGGGACGTCGAGATGCGCCTCGTGCCGATGGAGGGGGACCGCTTCAACCTCTCGGCCGAAGAGGCGGTGAAGCTGTGCGACGAGAACACGATCGGCGTGGTCGCAATCCTCGGCTCGACCTTCGACGGCTCGTACGAGCCGATTGCGGACATCTGTGCCGCGCTCGACGACTTCCAGGAGCAGACCGGCATCGACGTTCCCGTGCACGTGGACGGCGCCTCGGGCGGGTTCGTCGCCCCGTTCATCGATCCCGACCTCGTGTGGGACTTCCGCCTGCCGCGGGTCGTGTCGATCAACACCTCGGGTCACAAGTACGGGCTCGTCTACCCGGGCGTCGGCTGGGTCGTCTGGCGAGACGAGAACGCGCTTCCCGACGAGCTCATCTTCTGGGTCAACTACCTCGGCGACGACATGCCCACGCTCGCGCTCAACTTCTCGCGTCCGGGAGCACAGGTCGTCGCCCAGTACTACAACCTGCTGCGCCTAGGCTTCGAGGGGTTCAAGCGGGTACAGGAGTACGCCCGGTCGGTGGCGACGAACCTGTCGGGGCGGATCGAGGAGCTCGGGCCGTTCGAGCTGCTGACCCGCGGGGACGAGCTGCCCGTGTTCGCGTTCAAGGTGAAGGACGAGATCGACAACTTCAATGCGTTCGACGTCTCGAACATCCTCCGCGAGCGCGGCTGGCAGGTGCCGGCGTACACGTTCCCGAAGAACAGGGAGGACCTGACCGCCCTCCGGGTCGTGGTCAAACGGGGCTTCAGCCACGACATGGGCGACCTCCTGATCGGAGACCTCAAACGGCAGCTCCCGAGGCTCCAGAAGCAGCCGGAGCCCGTGCACGACGAGACGACCGCTTCGAGCTTCCGGCACTGAGCGCCCGTCAGCCCGCGGCGGCCGGCTCGCTTTCCGGCGGCGGGACGTGCTCCGCTTCTTCGAGCGCCTTCGCCCGCGCCAACTCGCGGCTGATGTGAAGTGCGGCGGAGGTGAGCGGGGCGGCGAGGACCATCCCGATCATTCCGAAGATCGCCCCGAAGCCAATCGTCACGATCAGGACGACGAGCGGATTGAGATCGAGGGTTGCGCCGAAGGCGATCGGCTGCACGATGTTCTGGAGCAGTCCGTTCGCGAGGATGACCATGACGAGCATGATCGCCGCGTCCGCCGTGCCCTGAGACGAGAGCGTGAGGAGGACCGCGAATGCGCCCGAGACGAACGCGCCGATGAAGGGGACGTACGCGGTCACGAAGACGACCACGGCGATCGTCCCGGCCAGCGGCACCCCGAGGAGGACGGCCGTGATGCCGATCACGATCGCGTTGAACGCGGCCACGATCGAGACCCCGAGGAAGTAGCGGCGCAGCGACCTGATCACATTCCCCGTGATCACGGTTGCGACATCCATCGGCACCCCCAGATGCCGATCGATGAACCGGCGCACGGTCGGCCCGTCCTTGAGCAGGAAGAACGTGGCAAACGTCGTGAACGTGAGGAAGAAGACGAGCGACGTCAGCCCGGCGATCCCATTGAGGACGCCTTCGATGAGTGCCCTCCCGGACTGAACCGCCCCGCTCTTCGTGTTCTGCGTGGTGTCCGACGTGCCGCCCGCGCCGGTGTCATTGACCCAGCCCTGGATCTTGTCGACGGCGTGCGAAAGCGACGACTTGATCTCCGAGGACTGCTCGTAGAGCCCGCCGAAGACCATGAGCGCGACCAGGAACGCGAGTGCGAGCAAAGCGAGCAGGACGATGCCCGCTCCCGCAACCCGGGGCACCCGGTGGGCCTGCATCTTGGTCACGAGCGGGCCGGCGACGGTCGCCAGGATCGCGCCGACGGCGACGGGCATCGTGATCGTCGACGTGAGGCCGAGCAGCCAGACGAGCCCGACGAAGACGATGCCGACGCCGACGAGGAACCAGGCCAGCAGGCCGAGGTCGCGCAGCCACATCGGAGCCGAGAAGACGCGGGACAGCGACGTCGCGTCGATCTCGAGGATCGCTCGTTCGGGTGCTGCTTGCTCATCCGCGGCGGCGTCGCTCTTGTGAAATCGGTCGAAGAAGCCCGTCCTGCGCCGCGGCATGCTCGGGCGGACGCTAACGCGGTCGTCGGCCGGCGTCGGACGTGGAGTCCGGCAGGGCTGCGCTGTACGCTCACCCTCTGATGTCCGAGGCGACCGTCGCAGCCGGCCCCGTCGCGCCCGAACCGGTTTCCAAGCGCCGCCGCGTCGTCAGGATCGTGTCCTGGGTCGTCGGTCTCGCCGTGCTGCTGGTCGTCCTCGAGCTGGCCGGCGTCAACGTCCGGGACTGGCTCAAGCAACTCTGGGACTCCGTCACGGAGATCTCGCTCGCCTACGTGGTGCTCGGCTGCATCTTCCAGTGCCTGCAGACGACGCTGACCGCGCTCGGCTGGTACGGGATCCTCCGCTATGCGTATCCGGGCGGCGTGACGTTCATGCCCGTGCTCGCTGCCTACGCCACCGGCGTCGCGCTGAACGGCTTCCTTCCGGCGAACATCGGCACCTTCGTGACGCTGCTCATGTACGTCGCGATCGTCCGGGGTGCGACGTTCCCCGGAATCCTCGCCGGGTACGTGGTCCAGAAGATCTTCTACCTGGTCATCGGGACGCTGATCTACGTCTACCTGTTCCTCGCCATCGCCGGCTCGTTCGACTTCCAGTTCGGGAACGAGAAGGACGCGGTCCTGAACCATCCCGTTCTCGTCCTCGGGACGATCGGCGGCGCGATCTTCCTCCTCGTGATCCTGGCCCGGATCTTCTGGACCTGGGTCAAGAAGATGTGGGCGAAGGCGAAGCAGGGCGCGGCGATCCTGAGCGATCTCCACACGTATGTGAAGTGGGTGCTCCTGCCGCAGGCGGGTGGCTATCTCGCGAAGGTGATGGTGATCATCGTCTTCCTCGCCGCCTACAGCATTCCGGTCACGTTCGGCTCTGTGATGGCCGTCCTCGGCTCGAACCAGCTGGCGAACATCCTCTCGATCACTCCCGGCGGCGTCGGTGTCAATCAGGCGTTCAACACGTTCGCGCTCGATAGCTACACGAGCTCGACCACGGCCACGGCGTACTCGATCTCGCAACAGCTGGTCACGACCGCGTTCAACGTCGGATACGCGCTCGTGCTCGTCTGCGTCGTCTTCGGCTGGAGCGGAGGTTCGAAGCTCGTGAAGTCGTCCTACGTGGACGCGAAGGAGAAGGCGGCGGAGATGAAGGCGGACCGCGGGAAAGCGTTCGCCGGAGGTGACGACTCGGCGTCGACGGGAGAGGCGACCTAAGGCGCCTCGTCTCCGGGCGACGTGAGTAGACCGTCGTCCGTGAAGTGGGCGCGCGGCTCGACCCCGTCCTCGACGGCGAAGCGAGCTCCGATCCGCGTGGCCAGGAGCGGGTAGGCGAGCACGGAGATCATCCCCGCTCCGATCAGGGATGCGCCGACCGAATCGGAGATCGCCCCGCTGCCCTGTCCGATGCCGACGATCGCCACGATCAGTGGAAGCGCGGTCGCACCGCAGAGCGCGAGGCTCGTCGTCCCCCGGGGGCCGAGCTCTCGCAGCCACAGCAGCGACGGTGTCCCGCGCGTGACGAGCAGGAGGCCGAGGAAGAGTGCAGCGAGGCCAAGCCCCGTGGGCGTGAGCAGGCTGTCGAGGTCGAACGTCAGGCCCGTGGCGACGAAGTAGATCGGGATCAGGAAGCCGAACCCGATGCCTTCGAGGCGCATGCGAACCACTGCACCCTCCGGAGAGTCGAGCGCGAGCCCCACGATGAGCCCCGCGGCGAACGCCCCGAGCACGAACTCGAAGCCGGCATCGGATGCGATGAGGACGAGCAGGCCGAGCAAGAAGATCGCCGCGCGCACCGCGGTCTGACCGGTCGTATGAACGGTCTCGCGGAGGACGCGCAGCACTCGCGGGGGCCGCGCGCGCAGGGCGATCCCCGCCGCGACGAGGACGATTCCGCCGAAGAGCGCGAGGAGCAGGACCTCTCGGAGCGCCCCGTACGCGCTCGTGAGGAAGACCGAGATGAAGATGATCGGCCAGAACTCGCCCGCGACGCCGGTGCCGAGCACCGCGGAGCCGAGGGGAGTCGGCAGCAGATGCGCGTCGGACAGGATCGGGACGAGCGTTCCGAGCGCGGTCGTTGCGAGGGCGACGCCGAGCAGCCACCACTCTGCGTCAACGCCGGCCTGCTGTAGGACGGCTCCGACGGCAAGGGCGATCAGGAGCGAGAGGCCCCAGCCGAGCGTCCCGAGCTTGAGCGCTCGCGCGGCGACCCGTTCCTCGATCACCTCGAGCCCCGCGAAGAAGAAGAGCATCGAGAGGCCGAGGTTGGAGAGAATCGTGATCACCTCGTTCGTCTTCGCGATGCCGAGCACGTCGGGGCCGAAGAGGATGCCGAGGACGATCTCCACCACGACCGTCGGCAGGACGATCGCGCCGTGGATCCGCGACAGGAGCGCGCCGAGAGCCGAGGCCAGGAGGACGAGCACGACCGACCGCGCCTCGGGCCGCGAGAGCTCCGCGAGCGGAAGGGCGGGCAAGGCGGTCACGAGCTCCATCCGGGTAGGGTCCAGCGTCGGTCGGCGAATCGCTCGTCGGCCCCGAGATGGCAGTCACCGATCCCGCTCAGCACCAGCCTTCCGAGGTCGAACACGGCCTCGATCTCTCCCCGGAAACCCTACTCCAGCTCGCTCCGAACGTCCGCACGCGCTTCGACGCGGGGGGACACGTCCTCGTGGACGCGCCCGACGGGACGATCGTCGACATCGGGCCGCGGGGGTACGCGATCCTGGCGCTCTTTTCACGGCCGCTGGCCCTCGGACAGGCGATCGAGCGGCTCGAGGATCGCGAAGGCGTCTCGACGGACTTCGTGCCGACGCTGAGCGTCATCAACATGTTGATCGAGAACCACGCGCTCGTCCGTCCGGAAGCGGGCGAGGACCGCCCGAGCGGCTGGGCGGACCCGGTGGAGCACGCGCGCATGCTCCACGACGAGCGGCGAACGGGCGACTACCTCGAGGCGCTCGCACAGGCCGTGCGACCCGGGGACGTCGTGCTCGACATCGGCACCGGGAGCGGCGTGCTCGCGATCGCGGCCGCTCGGGCGGGCGCCCGACGCGTCTACGCGGTCGAGGCCAGCGACATCGCGGAGGTCGCCGAGCGAGTGTTTGCGGCGAACGGCGTGCAGGATCGAGTCGAGCTCATCGCCGGCTGGTCGCGCACGATCGACCTGCCGGAGCCCGCCGACCTGCTCGTCTCCGAGATCATCGGCAACGAGCCGTTCGAGGAGGAGCTCCTCGAGACGACGCTCGATGCGCGCCGCCGGCTCCTGAAGCCGGGCGCGCGCTTGATTCCCGCTGCCCTCACGCTCTTTGCGCGCCCCCTCCTGCTGCCGGAGACAGAAGCCAGGCAGCGCGCCCTCGGAGGAGCTGCGCTCGAACGCTGGCAAGGGCTGTACGGCATCGACTTCGGGCCGCTCGTCGAGGCTGTGCCTCCACGGCCCGTCAACTCGCCGACCGAGGCCGAGGTCGCAGCGA
>Ga0070683_100004815_pt1 | contig 11175 bp, 12 predicted proteins | sample KBSC713LmetaG_FD_64662 | JGI IMG/M metagenome (GOLD analysis project Ga0070683, IMG submission 64662) | Corn rhizosphere microbial communities from Kellogg Biological Station, Michigan, USA - KBS C7.1-3L metaG | ecosystem: Host-associated > Plants > Roots > Rhizosphere ...
TTGGCGACATTCGCAACATCGACGATCTGCACGGCGAGAACACGCTCCGTATCGGACTCGACAATACGCTCCAGACGCGCGATCCGGTGTACGGTTCGCGCGATCTGGTGACGCTCAATATCGCGAACGACTTCCGTTTTAAACGCGCTCCCGGCGAACGCGACGTATCCGAAATCCACAGCGAGCTCGCCGTCATGCCCGCACGCTGGCTCGAGCTGGGCGTGTATCAAAGCTTCGCGCCGCAAACCTTCACCCTGCGCGAATTCAACACCGGGATCACCTTGCGCGATGGCGACGAATGGACGCTGCGTTTTGCCAGCAATTTCCTCCGCCACGAACTCGACGACTATTTATTTCAGGGCAGCCGGCGCCTCAATGAAGTGTACGAGGCGATCGCACGGGTGCGTTACAACGCGCGCCAGCAACGGTTCGATGAGCAATCGTATGGCGTTCGGCAAAATCTCGGAAATATCTGGAGTATCGATTATCTGGTGACGCTCTACGACGGGCCCCGGCGCGAAAGCCGCTTCGGTTTCAACGTCCGCGTCCAAGCCATCCGATTTTGATTTCCGATCGGATGCAGAGCGGCTATAGGCCGCACTCTCCGCGTAGGCCGCCTGCTTGCAGGCGCTCCGGAAATCTTAACGCGACCGAGTTCGCTGCCGGCGGATCGCGGCCTAACGCCCACGGTGATCGCGGCGTAAAGCCGCTCCTCCAGATTGATCCGGTCGGCTGCGAGCTGGCTCGCGCATCACCGGCCCGATCGCGGCAAGCTCGCGGCCCGTCTTCAACTGCTATATCGCGGTCCACGCCAGGATGATTTTAGCTCGCGGAATCCCATGAGTGTCGTCGGCAGCCAACAACGCACGGTTCTCGCATTGCTCCAGCAATTGCGCCCGCACTGGCGAAACGATCGCAATCTCCCCGCGCGCATTCAAACTCTGCTCGGGCGCCATCGCTCGTTCGGCTCGCGCGACCGGCGCCTCTATCGCGAGCTGATCTACACGACATTGCGGTATCTTCCGTGGGTCCAAACGGAACTCGACCGCGATCCCGAAAATGCCGCGAAACTCGTCGCCTGGCTGGCCGCCGACTCGCCGGTCACGAAGAAATTTCGCGCCGAGCTTATCTCCGATTGGCCGCCCTGCCCGTCCGGCGTTGCTGGAAAAGTGAGCGTTCTCACCACGCAACCGCCATGGAACGAGTTTCCGAATGGCGCCACTCTCCCCTCGCCGGTGCCGGAATGGTTTCGCTCGCATTGTCCGGAGATTTTCGCGGCAGAACAACAACTCGACGCTCTGCTTTCACGCGCGCCGCTCTGGTTGCGTATCCAAACCAGCGATATCGCTCGCGTCACCGACGAATTCGACCAACTCGGCTGGCGCTGGCTGGCTTCATCCGTGCTCACTTCCGCCATTCGACTTTTCGACGATGTCGATGTTTCGACTACGAACGCGCATCGCAACGGATTGATCGAGGTGCAGGACCTCGGATCACAGCTTGTCCTCGAATCGGCTGGAATTGTTTCGGGCGGCCGATGGCTCGATGCCTGCGCCGGCGCCGGCGGGAAAACGCTGCAGCTTTCACGATTGCTCGGCCCGACCGGCCATGTCGACGCGTTCGACGTGCGCTCGTCAGCGCTGCGCGAACTCGAAGCCCGCGCCGTCCGAGCGCGTCTTCCGAACGTCACGATCTTGCACGGCCGGCCCGATAACATTTACGACGGTGTTCTCGTCGACGCGCCATGCAGCGGCTCCGGCACCTGGCGCCGCGCGCCGCATCTGAAATGGACGACGACACAGGAACAAATCCACGCAGCGGCCGCACGCCAGCGCGAGTTGCTGGACGCATTTAGCGGGCACGTCCGGCCGGGTGGCCGGCTCGTTTACGCGACGTGCTCGCTGAGCCACTTCGAAAACGAAGATGTGGTCGCAGATTTTCTCGCGGCGCATCCGGAATTCGCGGCCGAACGCCCCGCGCGCGATTTCGGCGCAACGTTTCGCGGCGGCGGCCTGACGTTCCTTCCCGCGCTGCACGACAGCGACGGATTTTTCGTTGCTGCGCTTCGACGAAGTACAACCGCCGTTCGGATCTCGTAGGCCGCCAGCTCGCTGGCGCTCATGTCGGAGCGGCTTTACGCCGCGATAGCTCGGCCGAATCGCGGGGTAAACCCGCTCCCACACCAATACGCGAGCAAGCCGGCGGGCATGCGGATGACGGAATTGCTATCCAAAACGAAAATCTTCGCAGCTCTTGCCGCGTGATTGTTTTCCCTTGCCGCTTCCGTCGCCGATCCAACGATTCGTCTCAACGTGGTTCCCGATTCCGATTATCGCATCAAGCTTCGCGTCTTTGAAGGGCCGCTCGATTTGCTCCTGTTTCTAATCCGCAAAAACGAGCTCGATATCTATGACATTCCCATTGAATCGGTGACCCGGCAATACATCGAAGCATTGCGCGCCATGCAGCAACTCGATCTCGATCTGGCCGGCGAATTTTTTGTGATGGCCGCCACGTTGATGGAAATAAAAAGCCGGATGCTGCTGCCCAAAGGCCAGCACGCCATCGACCCCAATGCGGATGACGAGGAAATCGATCCGCGCTGGGACCTCGTTCATCAACTCCTGCAGTATAAAAAATTCCGCGAAGCCGCGGCCAAACTCGGCGAACTCGCGGCGTTGCGGCAGGATTTGATGGAGCGACATGTTTCGTCGCTCGCGGGCGATCCGCTCGACCGGCCGTTGAAGAGCGTTGACCGGATCGAACTGTGGAACGCGTTCAATATCGTCCTTCGCCGCCTCGCGGAAAAATTGCTCGTCGGTGAAATTCACGACGAACAAGTCACCGTGGCAGACCGGATGGAATATTTACTCGAGCGAATGAAAACCGAAAAATCGTTCCTGTTTTCCGAACTGCTGACGGAAAAGGTCACGCTGCGGATGCTCGTCAGCACGTTTCTTGCGGTCCTCGAACTTACCCGGCTGCGGCGCCTGCGCCTGCGGCAGGACGAAGCGTTTGCCGACATTGTATGTAGCGCGGCCGAGGACGAAATCCCGCTTGAAAGTATTGCCAACCCCAGCACGGTGACGTTGTGAGCAAGAAGAAAAAAACGCGCAAGCGGACCGCGGCTCTATTGGGCATCGGCTTCGACAATGAGGATGGCCACAAGCGGATTACCACAGGCGAACAATTCGCAATTGTGGGCGGGTCGGCGGAGACCCACGGCCGAATGACCGAGACGGTCGTAAAAACATTTGAAGAGCTGAAACAGCGCGGGAAACAACTGCATCACGTCGAAGCGGACGAGCTGGCGGAAATTTTGCATCGCTCGACGCCACGTTGACCAACGCATGAATCCACTCTGGTCGCGTCGCGGCGAAACCCGCGGTGACCGGCCACGCATCGCACGGTTCATCTTCGCCGGAGTTGCGTCCCACGCATTTGCCAGTCATTTTATTCGTAATTGCTGATCATCATGTCTGAAAAAATCGCTCATCTCACCACCGAGAGTTTCAAATCGACCATCGGCTCGGCCGCCACGCCTGTGCTCGTAGATTTTTGGGCGCCATGGTGCGGGCCCTGCAAAGCCATCGCGCCAATCCTGGAGGAACTGGCGACGGAACTGGATGGCAAGATCACGATTGCGAAGGTGAACATCGACGATCATGACGAAGTCGCGACAGAGTACGGAATCCGCGCGATACCGACGATGCTGCTTTTCAAAGGCGGTCAGGTCGTCGAGCAACTTGTCGGCATGATGCCGAAGGCCGCGCTCAAGGCGAAACTCAACGCCCACGTCGCAGCGTAAGACTTCGGGTCCGCTGTTGCGGAACGCAATGCCCAGGCGGCCAGCTCGCTGGCGCAACCGAAACGACGGTTCGGTGATCTTTAATCGCGCAGGTCTCGTTTGGTTTCGAAATCGCGGCGTCAATTAGCTCCTACAAAACCAAACCGGCACTCAGCAAAAGCGCATAGATCGCTAGCAGCTTGCCCGTGTCGCCGAGCAACGCGATGAGTTCGCCGGGCGTCTCGCTTTTTCGCAGACGGCGCACGTGCCACCATGCCAGCGGCGCAATGGCCAGCGGCAGCAATCGCAATACATCGCGATCTCTGGCGTAGAAAAAAATCGGCAACCCCAGCGCACCGGCGAGGGAAAACGCGTGTTGGAGCCGTGCGGCGCCGCGTCCGAATCGCACGACCAATGTCCGTTTGCCCGCAGCCGCATCCGTGCCGGCGTCGCGATAGTTGTTCACGAGCAAAATATTCGCCGCCAACAAACCGATGGCCGCGCCCGACAGCAACGCATCGCCGGTCACTCTTCCCGTCTGCACGAAGTAAGTCGCGCCGACCGCGATCAGTCCGAAAAATAAAAATACGAAGACATCGCCAAGTCCATGATAGCCGAGCGGCCACGGACCGCCCGTATACGCGACGCCACAAAGGATGCTCGCGATTCCGATCAGCAACAGCCACGGCCCGCCCCAAAATATCAGCCCGAGTCCGCACAAAAATGCCGCGGCAAAGGTTCCCCACATCGCGCCGCGCATCACCGCCGGCGCCACCAGCCCGGCCGCAACCGCTCTTTGCGGTCCCACCCGCGCCGCGCCATCCGCTCCGTGAACAAAGTCGTAATAGTCGTTCGCGAAATTTGTTCCGATCTGCACCAGCAACGCGAATCCGAGGCAAAGCGATGATGCCCGCCAATCGCATGCACCGTCGCGCCATCCGAGTGAAGTGCCGACGACCACAGGCGCCACGGCCGCGGGCAGCGTTCGGGGCCGCGCGGCGGAAAACCAGATTTTCCAGCCGGCTGGTTTCACCACGGCGATCCAAAATGAGAGTGCGGTCGATCGATAAGCACGTGAATTAAGGAAGCCAGGTGGCCCAGCGACATGATGGATCGGTTTCGCGAAACGAAGAACTGCCGCGCGTCAGCTGTCAAAGTTTCATCCTCGCCGTCGCATCAATCGAACGTGAGCGGCGTCAGCTTGCCGGCGCACGATAAATTTGCTCGATCGGCACCGCGAGCTCGCGCTCGAGTTCACGAATTCGCGCCAACACCACATCCGCCGCCGCCGCTTCCACATTTGACGGCAGCCGCGGATGTAGATCCACCAGCCATGCCAGCGCTTCGATTTTGCGCCCGAGTCGCCGAAGCAATTCCGCATGCAACCGCGCGGCGAAATAAGGCGCATCGGGCTGTTGCGACGCACGCCGGTAACTCTCGGCCGCGGCGGCGGTTTCATGCAGACGGTTCAATTCAATGTTCGCTCGCTCGATCCAGAGTGCGGCGTTCGCCGGATGATAAATCATCGCCTCATCGAGGAAACCGAGCGCCCGGCGGGCCTGCACGGCGCTGATCAAAGCCTGTTGAGTCGGTGAAATTTTAAGGGGACCGCCCGCCGCTGCGATTTCCCAAGCCGGCATATCGTAGGCGATGATACGCGCGCCATTTAGCCAAAAATAAATCGGATGCGGGTCCAGCACGCTAGCCAGCTCGAGCAATGTTTCCGTAGCCGGAGCATCGCGCCTTTCCCACGCGAGGTACGCGCGCAACCAAACCAGATCCGCCATCATCGTCCGGCATCCACCCAATATTCCAAACGTCGCACCCTGCCCGACCGCCAGCGCGCCGGGCACCAATCGCAATTCCGGCCGCGCCACGCATCGCGCCCGCGAGACCGGCTCGACAATCCGATGCAGCATCGCGCCGGCGATCGAAAGCCCTACGACGACAGCGAAAAACGCCGGCAATCTAGATTTCACGCCCGCGAAAACTGACGCACGTGAGCGCACAAACAGCCGTCACGTAACCAAGGCTGTAAAGTGTAACCCGGGCGAGATCGCTCCAAACGAAACCGTCACCGAGACCGATCCCGCTCGAGAAATCGAAGATTTGAAAATTCGGCAGCAACAGCGACAACCACCCCGCGAGCCCATGCGTTATCGCAGATCCGGAACGCGCCGCCGCTTCCTGCATCAGAAATTGAAGATGACAAATCACCAGAATCAAGAAACCGCTCACGGTCGTGAAGAGTTGCGTTCGCGCAAAACTCGCCACGAGCAAAGTGAGCGCGGAGAGGACAACCAGCTTCAGCCACTGCGCGAATCCCGCGCCGGCAATTGCGGCATATCCCAGCGTGAAACCGTGATCGAACGCACCCGGTGAACTTCGCATCAGCGCCAGCTCGCGAGCCCACAACACCGTCGCGAGCAAGCCGGTGAGCAACCCGCAAAAACCTGCGGTGATCATCGCGACGCCAAGGAATTTTCCGACCAGAAATTCCGCGCGCCAAACCGGTTTCGCCAGCAGCGTGAGCGCCGTGCGATGGTCGATCTCGCTGAAAAAAAGCTGCGCGGTCGCCGCGATCGCCAGCGCGGCGCCGAAGAAAGCCATCGCGCCGAAACCGAAATCCGCGACGAACTTGAGCTCCGACGAACCAAAGTTGAAGTCGCGCAGCCATTGTGCGCCCAGCGTCAGCGCGAACGCGAGCAGCGCGATAAAAACGAACAGGCGCTGGCGAACTGCCTCCCGCAACGTGTTGCTCGCAATCAGCCACGCGCGGAAAATCGAAAAGGGAACGGCGCTCATTTTGTTCGTGGGAACAGCGGCTTGGTCGATCGGAGCGCGAACTGCATCGCCCAATGCACTCATCGCGCAAGCCCCTGTTCCGCTCGCGTCCGACTCACGTGCTCCAGAAAGATTTTGTCCAGCCGTGCACGCGGAGCCTCGATCATCTCGCAATCGCGCCCGCGCGCCGCGAACCAACTGCGCAATTCCGCAAGCTCTAGCGGCGGCAGCGACTCCACGACAAACGCCTGTTGATCGTTCCGGCGGACGAGTTCGGACGTCCGGCCCTGAAGAATCACCCGGCCATGATCGAGAATCGCGACCCGATCACAGACGTCCTCGATTTGCCCGAGCAGATGAGAGGTGATGAGGATCGTTTTTCCCTCGGACCTCAGCTTCAACAAAAGCTCGCTGATCGCGGCCGCGCCAACCGGGTCGACGCCTGCCGTCGGCTCGTCGAGAATCAAAAGTTGCGGATCATGCACGAGCGCCTGGGCGAGGCCGACGCGTTGCAACATTCCTTTCGAGTACGTCGCGACGCGGCGGTCCGCGGCATCGTGCAGACCCACCGATTCGAGCACGCTGGCGATGCGATCGGCGAGCACCTCGCGTCGAACCCCGCACAGTTGCGCATAAAAACGCACCAACTCGCGACCGGTGAGGTAACGATAAAAATCAGGCGACTCCGGCAGATACCCGACGGCCTTTCGCGCCTCGATCCGGTTACTCGCGACGCCAAAAACTTCACATTTTCCCGCGGTCGGTGCGATCAGGCCGAGGATGATTTTAATCGTGGTGCTCTTGCCGGAGCCGTTGGGACCGAGCAGGCCGAAGATCTCGCCCGAAGCGACACGCAGGTGAAGATCGTCGATCGCTCGGAGTTTCAAGCCGCGAAGGCCGACGGCAAAATCCTTGGTCAAGCCGCGCAGCTCGATCGCAGGAACCGCGCTCATCGAATGGAAAAGCCGCTGAACTGAGGCGCGCGCCGATCGGCCGTGCGTTCGGTTTTCCGAATGAAGCCGTGCATGCGTTCCTCGATCGCAATGACAAAATTTTCGATTTCCGGCGCGACGCCTTCGACCTCGAGTTTCACGCGCCCGTCGGGAAGATTCATCACGTATCCCGACACGACGAATTCCGCCGCGATCTGCATCACCGAGTAGCGAAATCCGACGCCTTGGACGCGGCCCGAGAAGAAAACGGTTTCGTGATGTATTTCGGCCATGAGGAGACGCGCAAATGAAGACCAGGGATGCGTTTGCTTCAACTCGCAAAAATACGGCATTTTCCAAAAATGCAGGCGATCGGTTTTGACGCTCGTTGTACAGAATTTTATTTGCATTTCCCGACCCCGCGCGCTCAGTTTCTGGCAACCGAATGAGTAATTTCGATTCTGACGGAGCCCCGGAAAACGAGTGGGAAGACCGCGGCGACCTGGCTTGGAATGAATTTGATTGGGAACGTTATCTCCGGGAACAGGATGATGCGGTCCACCGTTATCTGGGATTTTACGAGGCGTGCCGGGACAGCAGCGAGCGCATCGACGACGTCGCCGAATTGATGAACTGGGGCACGGACGAATCGGAGGAAGATACGAAGAACGAGTCCGGCAATAACGACGACGATGACGATTCCGCCGATTATGCGGACGGCAACGACGTCTACACCCTGCACAAGAATCCGATTTTTGTTTCGACGAAAGCGCTTTATCTCGGACTTCGGCGGCACTGGGAATTGACGGCTGGCGAGAGCGGAAAAGTGCCCCAGCCGCTTGCGATCGCTTTGCTGTCGTCATTGCACCGCGGGGAAGAACACGCGGTGCAGGCAATCCATGCGCTCGATTTCGGCGACTATGCGATGGCGATCAGTCTTTTCAAGCGAGCGCTGAGCGCGCTGAATGGCACGCTGGCGTTGCTCAACGATCACGGTGCGATCAACCATCGTGCGGTGGCGAACTATCGCGAGATGGCGCTGCCGAGGCTGTTCGACCTGCGCGAAATTTGGCTGCGCGTGGTCCACGAATGCCGCGAGGAGTTGGAGCGCCCGATTGACGGAGAAAGTTGAACGTGCCGGCGGCTGACGATCGGTGCGCGAGCGCCCGACGCGGAGTTTTGATGGAGAAATCCGCCTTGCACTTTCGTGGGGCTGCGTTTGCCTCCCCAACCTGAATCGGAGAGGTGGCTGAGTGGTCGATAGCGGCGCTTTGCTAAAGCGTTGTAGGGGTTTAAATCCCTACCGAGGGTTCGAATCCCTCCCTCTCCGCCAATTCCGCACACGCGGCGCACACAAACTTGTTCTTTTAAAGTTGACTGATTCTTCCAAGACAAACGTGCGGGTGTTTTTCTTTATTTTGCCCCGCGAATCATCTTAAGCTAAGTCCTATCTGCCCGATCTTTTGATTTTCTAATTTGCACTTGCTCGGGGTTGTTCGTACAGTGACATTATGCGGTTAGCATCAGGCTCTAACGTAATCTTGCGTTAAGGCAGAATGCGTTCATCCACAGTAATGTTGTATTCGTTTATCGCATACGTGGACTGATTTCAATCCTCTCTGTCTGTCCACAAGTTGTGGAGTTGTCTAAACCCTCTTAGAGACTAGAGCATTTGTCTTAACTTAAAGCGACATTGCTTAAGACAAATAATGCGTTTGAACTCTGGGCGGTGAGACCTTTTGATCCCGAACTCCTTCCGCTTGCTTTAATTGATTGGCCCTCGCACGTGCCGACACTTGGTAGAGCAAATCGGGCGCTAGCCAAATATGATGGAGTGCTGTACGGCGTTCCCAATCCCGCGGTGCTCTTATCGCCGCTTACAACGCAAGAAGCCGTATTATCCTCAAAGATCGAAGGCACCCAAGCCTCCTTCAACGACGTACTAATTTTTGAAGCTGGCGAGCACGTTGATGACGAAATCAAACAAGTAGACATACGAGAAATTCAGAACTATCGGCGAGCGCTCCACCGCGCAGAGGAGGCACTAAAGAAGAAACCGCTGCACCTGAATCTCTTGCTCGAAATCCATTCGGTGCTGTTAGACAGCGTCCGTGGTCGCGATAAGGGCAGAGGATATTTTCGGACCGTTCAAAATTGGATCGGCCCGGATGACTGCCCTATCGAACAGGCCTCTTTCGTGCCGCCCACGCCAACCGAAATTCCGAGACTTTTGGACAACTGGGAAAAATACTACCATAGCGACGAGAAAGATCCTCTCGCGCAACTAGCAGTAATTCACGCGCAGTTTGAGATAATTCACCCCTTCTTGGACGGCAACGGACGTATCGGTCGCATCTTAATTCCCCTTTTTCTTCACGAGAAAAGGGTTCTCTCTCGCCCGATGTTTTATCTGTCAGAATACTTGGAGGGCCACCGCGATGCGTACGTGGAGCGGTTGCGCACGCTAGGACAGCCAGGATCGTGGGACGCATGGATAAACTTCTTTCTTACGGCACTTGAGTCTCAGGCGGAGAAGAATTGCGCGAAGGCGAGAGAGATTCTCGACCTATACGAGGACCTGAAAAAGAGAGTGATCGGTGCCACACGTTCTCAGTTCGCTGTGCCGCTTCTTGACTTCATCTTCGAGAACCCGGTTTTCAACATGACAAAGCTCGGACTCGATTCGAGGAGTCCCAGCTCACCGATGGTCTCGCGGCTGGTTTCACAGCTTCGAGAAGCCGAGATTCTCAAAGTTATTCGCGAGGGGAGCGGACGACGGCCCGCGGTGTTGGCGCTTCCATCACTGGTCAACCTGTGCGAAGGAAGATCGGTGATCTAATCCGCTGCAACGTCAATCGGTACGTGACGAATTCGGTTTGCCACATGTGTTCAGTTGAACACATGTGCGATTCACCCCGTCAGCCGCTCGATTCGTTCGACGGTCCCTCTTCCGTTCTCCGTCTCGTTTTCCGCCGCGCACGAGCGACGGATTATGATTCACCCACCGGCGGAGTTGGGCGGCTATGTCGTCGCATGCTTCAGCAAGGCAAAGCTTGGCACACTCGACCGCGGCACGTTGCTCGAACACACGCCGAAGGAAATCCGCGCTTTCAATTACGGGCCGCTGACGCTGCGCCGTCCAAGCGTACCGGATACCGTTTTTGCGAGGCTCGTGCGCGAGGGCCTGGCCGTCCTGGTTGGCGTCGGAATTCCCTCGCGAAAGTGAGCGCATTGGTGCTGATAATCGCGCCCCATGGAAGGAAACTCGGACTGATGAACCATCTTCGCCTTTGTTTGCTCGTCTTCTTGGCGTGTGCCGGTTCGGGATTCGCGCAAGTTTCGACTTTAGTTCAGTCCCCGCGAACGAAGCATGCCGAGTTTACCGGGTCGGAAGTCCTGTTCATTCTGGGAATCGATGCGTTCAAATGCGAAGTGCGATTCACCCGCCCGCAGAAGGTCGAGAAGATTGCTCTCGTGGTTGGCCGGACTGAAAACGCAAAGAACATAGAAGAGGAAACGAATCTCGGAGAATACCGAGGATTTCCTGCGGTATCAAGCTACACAGTGGGCTTAGCCCTACGACCCGAGCAAAAGCAACTCATAACGATTCTCGACGGCGGTATGACGCTTTTGCCTCTACCTGATGGATTTAAATACGATTACTCACGCTCT
>Ga0070683_100004817_pt1 | contig 11174 bp, 9 predicted proteins | sample KBSC713LmetaG_FD_64662 | JGI IMG/M metagenome (GOLD analysis project Ga0070683, IMG submission 64662) | Corn rhizosphere microbial communities from Kellogg Biological Station, Michigan, USA - KBS C7.1-3L metaG | ecosystem: Host-associated > Plants > Roots > Rhizosphere ...
GGCAGCACCGCCGTTCCAGGGCTCGCCGCCAAGCCGGTGATTGACATGCTCGCCGTCGTGTCTGACGTGCACCAGCTCGACCGCCACACCGCCGCGTTCGACGCACTCGGCTACGAGGCCATGGGCGAGTACGGCCTGCCGGGACGTCGCTATTTTCGCCGGAATGATTCCGCCGGCGTTCGTACGCACCAGGTGCACGCATACGCCCCGGGGTCCGCTGACGACATCGAGCGCCACCTCGCCTTCAAGGACTTTCTTCGCGCGCACCCCGACGCCGCGCGCGCGTATCATGACCTGAAACAGCGGTTGATTGATGAATGCCACGACGACATGAACTGCTACAGTAATGGGAAGACCGCCTTCATTCGCGACATCGAACGAAGAGCAGCCGAAGTCCGCACCGAGCGCCCGCTCACAGGCGGCTGACCAATGGGAATACACGACCCTGAACCGAATATGCCAATACTGATTCCACAGCCAACGACGCTGCGGGCCGCCGGCAGCAAGCCGAAGCAGATCGAGGAGTACGTCGGACGGGTGAACTCCGGGCACGATGGCGTGAGTGTCGCCCGCATGGTTTCGCCGGAGGGATGGAGCGAACCGGGGCAGCGGCCGCAATTCCAGGAAATCACGATCGTGCTGCGCGGCATGGTGCGGGTGGAGCACGACGGCGGTGTGCTCGAGGCGCGGGCGGGGCAGGGCGTCGTGACGCTCCCCGGCGAATGGGTGCGCTACAGCACACCCGAGTCTGATGGCGCCGAGTATATCGCGGTGTGCACGCCGGCCTTCTCGCAGGAAACCGTGCATCGGGACCACGAGTGAGCGATGTCACGCTCATGGCCCACCGCACGCGGGCCAGACGATCGCCGATCCCTCGAACGATTCGGGAGCGATTCTAACTTTCTCCCTGGCAGTAGGTCCCGATCGTCGCCTGCGGGCAAGTGACCGCTCGCTTCCGACTAACCTCACAGGGCAGACATCACACACGGCCGACATGATCATTCCGGTTCTGAAAGGACTTTCCAGCCCGGACCTCGGGCGAGACCGCCTTCCCGATGATCCTGCGGTCTGCTCCATTTTCTGTGAGGCTGTAATTGGCCCACGGGATGCGGCGGAAGGAGATCTGTTCTCGTTCACTGCGGTGACTGCTCGCGCCTTGCTCAATGAGGAGGGAGCGCGCTGGGGACGCGGGTATCTGATTGTGGACCGATTTTCGTGGGCCGCTGTCGAGCGGGCAATTGACAACCTGTTGATGCACTGCGGTCGCAGCACCTGGGACGGGTGCGCTGCGGAACTCGCCAAGGAAATGAACTGGGAATTCGAACGCTACACTCCGTGACCGTCATGTCAGCGCTCCGGCGCATCGGTTTGTATCTCGAGGCAATCGTGTTCACGGTTCTCGTTTCGGGCGCGGTGCTCTTCTGGCTTCCCGACGCCATTTTCGATGCGCGGACGCTCGCGCTACCCGCGTCGTGGTCCGTTGCCCAGTTCCTGCCGCTTCTGCCACTCGGTCTTGGAACGGCGATCTACCTGCGCTGCCTGTGGGAGTTCGCGACGCGCGGCCGCGGTGTTCCCGCGATGATCGACCACCCGAAGCAACTCGTCGTGTCCGGTCTGTACCGGTACGTGCGGAATCCGATGTACCTCGGTGTTCTCCTGTTTCTCTTCGGGGAGTCGTTGTTCGTGGAGTCCTGGAGTTTCCTTTTCTATGCTGTCGCGTGGCTACTTTTCGTTCATCTGATCGTGCTGCTGTACGAGGAGCCCAACCTTCGGCGCAGGTTCGGGCCGGCCTATGAGCGGTACACCGCGAGAGTCCACCGATGGCTCCCCGGACGGAAGTACGCCGGATGGGCGTACTCGCGTCTACATCATGGTCGACAGTATCACTCCGTCGCTCGATCAGATCAAAGCCGCATGCGGCAGGGTGCTGACGCCGCGCACGGAAATTGGTCCCGGCATGGGCGCGCTCACCGCGGCTACACTGGACACGGTATTCGGCCGGCTGGGCGAGTAGTTGGAGCCCTGGTTACAAAGCGGTCCAACGAACGTCGAAGCCGCCGGGCTCTTGCGGTAGCTCGATGCCCTCGCATTTTATGGGGCCGCCGCAGGCTGAGTGGGATGGAGAATCCTCTCGATTGCCGTACGCGTTGTCGTGCTGCCTTCCTCCCGAAGTGTCAGCGGAAGCCTCTGTTCGTTGACCCTTTCGCTTTGGAGCACTGAACATGGCTATCGTCCTCATCACCGGCACCAGTACCGGTATCGGCATGGCCACCGCGCTTGCGTTTGGACGGGCCGGCCATCGGGTCGCGGCCACCATGCGCAACCCGGGCAAGGCTCCGGCGCTGCGCGAGGCCGCCGAGCGCGAGCGCCTCCCGATCACCGTGTTCCCGATGGACGTGGATGTCGATGCCTCGGTTCGCGATGGGGTGGCAAGGATCGCTCGGGATCTCGGGTCGATCGATGTGCTCGTCAACAATGCCGGCATCGAGCGTATGGGGTCCGTCGAGGAACTGCCGCTGGGGGAGTTCCGCGCCGTGATGGAGACCAATTTTTTCGGCGTCATTCGATGCACCCAGGCGGTCCTTCCGGCCATGCGTGCGCGGCGCAATGGCTGCATCATCAACGTCGCCTCGGTGGCGGGACACGTCGCCGTCGCACCCATGGCCGCGTACACAGCGTCCAAGTACGCGCTGGAATCGCTGAGTGAGTGTCTGGCGCAAGAGGTCAAGACATTCAACATCCGCGTCGCGATCGTCGAACCAGGAATCATTGACACAGCGATGGCCCAGAGCATCGGCACGCAGCGAGCGCCTTCCCCCTATTCCCAGCAGCGTCGGGTCGCCTCCTTGTTCGCGACCGCACTGAGAACGCCGGTGCCCCCCTCGGTGGTGGCCGACAAGATCCTCGAAATCGCCGCCGGGACAACCGCGCAGCTGCGTCACCCCGTGGGTCCGGACGCCGCTCCCTTTCTTGGCTGGCGTCGAAGCATGAGCGACGAGGAATGGGTCGAGCTTGGGGCGCTCGACGACGCGGCGTGGTACGACCGCATCGAAGCCGACTTCGGCATGGACGCGCGCCCGGTCTGACAGCAGGGCGCGCCGCGTCTTTCAGCGCCGACCCGGCTACCGCACCTTCTTCCCCGGTATGTCCCGTCCGCCCTGGTGCAGAACCACCGATGTCACCGCGCCCGCCGAGTCCTGCACGAACGTGAACTGTGCGTCGATCTCCTTCAGGAAGAAGTCGTGCTGCGACTCCGGCCACAGGCGCGACGTCGCCTGGTCGGTGGGGTGCACCCACAACGCACCATCCTTGAGCGTCACCTCGAGGGAGAATTTCGGCGACAGCTCGTACGTGCCGACGTAGCGCGCCAGCACGTCCGTCGACACCGCGATCGCGGTGTGCTGCCTCGCCGCGGGCGTGAGGGGGAGCGCAGCATCGAGGAGATGGAAGCCGATGTCATCCGCGCCCGCCCCACCGCTGTTCGTCATCACCACCACGCCGATCTTTCGCGACGGCTCGAATCCGATGAACGTGCGATAGCCGCCGGTGCCGCCGTTGTGCCACACGATGGTGTCGCTGCCGGCGTACAGCGTAAACCAGTTCAGACCGATCCTCATGTTGCCCGCGGCCGCGCGCTCCTCATGCGCGAATGCCATCGCGCGCTCGAGCTTCCCGCGCTCGGGGTGCAGGTTGGCATCGAGGAATCGGATCATGTCGTTGGTCGTCGACCGAATGCCGCCGGCGCCGGCGAGCGTGGGGATGTCCCAGTTGGACACCACGCCACCCTGTTCATCGTGGCCGAGCGCGAGATGGGACTTCATCCACGGCGTGAACGTGATGGCCGTGTGGGTCATGCCGAGCGGCGTCCACACGCGCTCGCGCTCGAGCTCCGCGTAGGGCTTGCCGGCAGCGAGCGACAGCACGTGGCCGAGCAGACCGACGCCGAGGTTCGAGTACTCGAACAGCGCGCCCGGATCGCGCGGCAGCTGATAGCTCGACAGGAAGTCGTACATCTGCTGAACGCTGTAGTCGGCGTACGGATTGGTGCTGTCCGCGGGATGGAAGTTCGTCGGCATTCGTGGGAGCCCGGAGTTCTGCTCCGAGAGGTCGGCGAGCGTGATCACCTTGCCGTCGCGCGCCGGCAGGTGCACGCTCGACGGCAGATAGCGCTGGGCTGGATCGTCGAGCCGGACCTTGCCATCCTGCACCATCTCCGCCAGCGCGGTGGCCGTGAACACCTTCGAGATCGATCCGATCTCGAACACGCTGTTGCCGTCGAGGGGCGGCTGCCCGGGTCCCGGGTCGCCGTACGCGACGACGCGCGACTGGTCGTCTGCGTCGATGACGCCGACCACGATGCCGGCGCTCCGCTTCTCCTCCACGCGTTGCCGAATGATCGACAGGATCGTGCTGTCGGAGGGAAGGATGTGTGCCGTCGCCGTCGCGGTCGCCGCTGCCGTCTGCGATTGCGCGGCGGCGCTGCGAGTTGTGAGGGTGCCGAGGATCGCGAGGGCTGTGAGTCGAAGAACGCGCATGATCCGATTCCCGGTTGGGGTCGAAGACACGAAAGGCGGGGCTGCGCTGCAGGCCGGGCGGCTCGACGGCGGACGAGGCTCGCGTCCGCGAGTGAACGGAGCGCCAGTGTGCGCCGGGCACGGCCATCTCCAATCTCCGGATTCCGGACCGTGACCGCCAGATACCGTGCCCAACCGGTCCCATCGCGCGCGCTGATTCCTCCGGCACACCGCGTCCAGGGGATCCGCGCCGCCCGCTCGTCCCCTTGCTTACCTTGAGGAGCCGCCGTAGACTCTCCCTTGGTAACCAAGTGGAGACCCGATGAGCCGGCCAACTGACCTGGTGCAGGGGACGCTCAATCTGCTCGTGCTCAAGATGGTGGCACTGGAGCCGATGAATGGCTTCGCCATCAGCCAGCGACTGAAGCAGGTCTCGAACGAAGTCCTCCAGGTCACGGACGGATCGCTGTATCCTGCGCTCCACAAGCTGGAGCAGGAGGGTCTCATCAAGGCCGAATGGCGCCAGTCGGAGAACAATCGGCGAGCCAGGTATTACTCGCTCACCAGACTCGGCCGGCGGCGGCTGGCGCAGGAGCGCGAGGCATGGGATCGGCTTTCGGCGGCGATCTCCATGGTCATCCGCCTCCGGGAGGCCTGACGATGCGCATCGAGCGCTGGTTCTACATCGTGCCCCTCCGGCTGCGAGCGCTGTTCCGTCGTCAGTTGGTGGAGACGGATCTCGACGACGAGTTTCGTGATCACGTCGAGCGGCAGACGGAGGAGTACGTGCGGCAGGGCGCGTCGCCGATTGAAGCCCGGACCCGGGCGCTGCGGGCATTTGGCCGTGTGGACCTGCACAAGGAAGCGGCGCGCGACGCGCGCGGCGTCGCGGGGATCGAGCATGCCGTGCAGGACGTGACGTTTGCCGTGCGCATGCTCAAGAAGAGCGCGGGCTTCACCACGGTCGCGGTGCTGACGCTGGCGCTCGGCATCGGCGCCAACACAGCGATCTTTGGTCTCGCGCAAGCGGTGATGTTGCGATCCATGCCCTACGCGCACGCGGACCGCCTGGTCGCGCTGTACGAAACCGACACGCATGGCGCGTTGGTGGGCATCTCCAAGCTCGACTTTCAGGATTGGCTGCGACAGGCGCACAGCTTCGCCCATATCGCCGCGGCCGGATGGTTCGGCGCCACCATCACGCGCGGTACGGCGTCGAGCTATGTGCCGTCCGCGCAGGTCTCGCCGGAACTGTTCCAGGTCCTCGGCGTGAAGCCACTCGAAGGGAGCACGGGCGCGACCACGGGCCAGAGCGTGGTCATCAGCGAGCGCTACTGGCGACGTGAGTTCGGCGCGGGACATGTCATCGGCCAAACGCTGGTTGTCGACGATACCGGGCGCCTGATCACCGGTGTCATGCCCGCACAGTTCGATTACCCGCACGGCGTGGACATCTGGATCCCGCAGAACATGATCCCGCGCGTCAACGTCGCGCGAACCATTCGCTACTGGGACATGGTGGCCGATCTCAAACCCGGCATGACCGTCGACGCGGCGCAGCGGGAGATGTCCGGCGTTGCCGCCCGGCTCGCCGCGACGTATCCCACCACGAACGCCGGCGTCGGGGCGAAGGTCATGACGCTGCAGGAAAGTCTCATCGGGGACGTGAAACCCACTCTTCTGCTGCTCACCGGAAGCGCCGTGCTGATGCTGTTGCTTGCGTGCGCGAATCTCGCGAATCTGATGCTGGTGCGCGGCGTCGCGCGGCGGCGCGAGATGGCCGTACGCACCGCGCTCGGTGCGACCCGCTCGCGGCTCCAACGGCAGCTTCTCACCGAGTCGCTCATGCTGGCTGTTGGCGGCGCGCTGCTGGGACTGCCCGTCGCGGTGTGGGGCTCGGCGGCGCTGCGTTCGCTGCCACAGGTGCGCACGCTCCAGTTCGAGCTGCATCAATCGAATCTGACGCTGCTGCTGCTCGCGGCGGCGATCACCATGTTGACCACCGTCGTGTTCGGGATGGTGCCGGCAGTCCGCGCCGCGCGCGTGGACGTGGTGACGAATCTCAAGGAGGCGGCCGGCCGGGGGGTGACGAGCATCAATTTGAGCGGTGGCCTGGTTGCGGGTGAAGTCGCGATCGCCACGATCCTGTGCGTCGGCGCGGCGCTGGCGATGCGAAGCCTGTCCCGACTCGAGGGCGAACAGCTCGGATTCGATCCGGACGGCGTGGTGGTAGCCCAGGGGAATCTGACGCGTGGAGCCCGTGGCGACGCGCGCGCGCCGATGATCAGGCGAATCCTCGACAATGTTCGTCAGATGCCGGTTGTCGCATCGGCGGCCCTGGCGGACGCGCCGCCGTTTACCAATCGAAACGCCAGTACGGTCATCATCGAGGGAGAGCCGAGCGGCGAAACCGCGCATTGGCATCAGGCCCTCGAGCGGACTGTCTCGAGCGACTATTTCCGAACGCTCAGGATTCCGTTCAAGCAGGGCAGGGACTTCGTTCCAGCCGATGCGCATGGGGAACCATGCGTCGTGGTGAACGAGTCGTTTGCGCGAACCTATTTGTCGTGGCGCGCTCCAGTGGGAGCTCACATCGCGCAGCCCGAGATGGACAGCACCCAGTGGGCGGCCTACAATCGCGGGCAGGTCACCTGGTCCACGGTGGTCGGCGTCGTGGGCGACGTGCGTGATGTGGAGCTTGGGACGCCGCCGCAACCCACTGTATACTCGGCCTACGTTCAGCACCCTGATCTGGGCTACGCCAACATCGTCGCGCGGACCAGGGCGTCACCAACCGCCGTGGCGAGCGCGATCTCCGGCAGTGTGAAGACGGTCGATCCACTCGCCGACATGCGGGTGGCGGATCTTCGGGACTACATGCAGCGGGCCGTGATCGCGCCGCGCATTCGAACCCTCGTGCTGGCGGCGTTTGCCGCGCTGGCGCTGGTACTGGCATCCATTGGGGTATACGGTGTCACGTCACACGTGACGGCGCAGCGCACCGCGGAGATTGGCATCCGCATGGCGCTCGGCGCGCGCTCCTTCCAGGTCATCTCCGCCGTGGCAGGCAGGATTGCCATGTATTCCTGTGCGGGGTTGCTCATCGGCATCACCGGCGCGGCCGTGGCCGCCCGCGTGATCCGGGCACTGTTGTATGGAATTGGACCCATGGACGTGGCCGCGTTTGCCGGCGGCGGTGTCGTGGCGATGGGCATTGCGGCCGCGGCTGCGTGGATACCGGCGCGGCGCGCCACGAGGGTCGACCCCGGCGCGGCGCTGCGATCGGAATGAATTACCGGGAGCCCGCCGGTGCTCCGGGCAGCGCTCGCCTGGCCACCGCGAGCGAACCGGCGGCGCACACGGCGGAGGCGAGCGTGAGTGTGGCGGAGATGTCCAGCACTTGACTCCCGGAGAGTGATGTACCTTTGACGAAGAGGGCTGAGAGCAGCAGGCCGCCCGTGGCCCCCCACGTGGCAAAGCGCGGCAGCGACATCTGATCGAAGCGCCGACGGCCTTCGGTCAGCACGAGAAGCCCGGAGACGGTGATCCCGGCAATGAAACCGAGTGCCCCGAAGAGGAAGGGAAACGGGAGGTCGGAGTTGATGCCGAGCACCCAGCGCGGCACGAACCCTACTGCGGCCCATGCTGCCGCCCAGATGCAGCCCATCCCGATTGCCCCGCGAGCGCGTCGCAGCCACTTCCGCATGATCAGCTCCCATCCGGCGCCGTGCAGATCCACAGACTCTGCCGTCCGACTGATGGCCAAGTCCTTTGTGTCGTAAAGTACAAGTCCGGGAGGCGGAATTCAATCACGCGCATCGCGGGTTTGGCGAACGCGCGGCCGCTGCGCCATTGTGGTCCGGGCTTGCCGAGCTTCGCATTGATCGCTCAATTTGTGGCGACTTGCGGACACGCGATCGCCGGATTGCCTGCTCTTGCGTCCCATCACGCGATGGATCGCCATCCCGGCGAGCCATTTGGCCCACTCTGCCGGTGAATGCCTGATCACACATTCCGCTGCGCTGGCATCACTGCGCCACGTGTGCGACGCGGCAGACTCGCGCGAGCCTCACGCGTAGCGATCGCGCTCGTCGCACTTGGCCTGGCAGCGTGCGAGAATTCACTGGCACCGGGCGTCTCATATCAGATCCGGGTCCTGGACGCCGGTGCTGCCAGTGATACCGTCCTTTCGATGGCCACTCACCCCCTCAGCGTGGAAGTGGACGACCGAAACGGTCGCCCTGAAGTCGGCGTAGTCGTAAAGTTCCTCGCCTTGGCGGCCGATTCAGCCGACTCGGCCAAGGGCGCACGCGGCATGTACGTCTGTGCCGTGCAGACAAGCCCGTGCGCGCGGTATTATTCCGAGAGAGGCTACAGCGTAAATCTCGCTCTGTGGCAAAGAACAGACTCCGCGGGACGGGCGCAGGCACACGTGCAATTCGGTGTCATTGCGGGCCCCGCCGCGATTGGAGTTTCCCTGCAGGACTCGGCGGGACCTCTGGAGCGAGTCAAATACACCACACGGCCCGGCGCACTGGCGCGCGTAGTCGCGACAGTGCCTGACACCGCGGTCTACGTCGGGAGAACGTATGACCTGGGCGCCCACGCAGCGGATCGGTTTGGCAATGCGCGCCCTGAGCTGGTAACGCTCGCAGATGCAACGCCGACTGTGATTCACGTGAGTTCCTCCGGGCAGGTGACCGCGAGTGGCACGGGACGCGGCCGCGTGCGGATGCGCTCAGGGGACATCACTGACAGCGCCTGGGTGAGCGTGCCGCCGCGTGGGCGTCTGGCCGCGTTTGGATGGGCCCCGGGCCTTAGCGCGGTGAATCAACTCGTGCTGATCAACACCGACGGTTCCGACCCGGTTCTTCTTGCAACAACGCCCGGAGTCAGCGGAATAGCGCTGCCGCTATGGACTCCGGATGGGAATGCGCTCGTGTTCGAGGCGGCCACCGGCGGCGGCAGTGGGCAACTGAACATCATTGACATGATGGGGACGCAGCGTGTGCTGCTCCATGCGCCGGGCGACTTCTCGGAGAGTGTCGAGCCAGCATTTTCTTCCTCTACCTGGGCACTGTACTTCTTCGGGACCGTAGACAGCACTGGCCAGAGCGGCGTGTTCCGTGCCAGGGCAGACGGCTCCGGCTCGACGTTCATCTTCCCCGGCGTCCAGCCCGCGCCGTCGCCCGACGGTTCACACGTCGCATACGTCAGCGATACGTTGTTGATGGTGCGCGACATGGCGAGTGGGCAGGTGACTGTCATCGCGGCAAACCCGGTACTGCCGCGATGGTCGCCGAAGGCGGATCTGATTGCATTCGTTTCGTTCGAGCCGTTTCAGCAGGTGCAAATCGTGCGGGCTGACGGCAGTGGCCTTCGTACCATCACTTCGGGCGTCAGCAGTTTTGTCGTTTCCTGGTCGCCTGATGGCGCGTGGCTCGCGGCGGCGCATTGGGACGGAGGTCTTGAGCTCATCCGAGTCGCAGATGGGGAACAGCTGCCGATACCGGGCACCAGTCATCTCACGCAGCCGACGTGGCGGCCTACACAGTAGTAGATGAGCTTCACTATTCCTGCGTAAGGGATTGAAGCAGATGGTCATTGCCGAGCGCCTGGACGCATTCTGGATCGCGGCGCGATGGCCAGCGTGTTCGAGGCCGAGCAGTGGACCTTGAAGCGGATCGCAGAGATCTGCTCGCGCCACCGACTGCTCACGAATTCGTGGCCAGGTACCGAGCACACCCGGCACCCGAATCGAAACAGGGGCACCATGGCGACCACCCGACCGACGCCCAAGAACATTGACGAGTACATCGCAGCTTTCCCGCTGGACGTCCAGGTCATTCTCCAGACCATCCGACGAACGATCAGCACCGCGGCCCCCGAGGCCCGGGAGACCATCAGCTATCGGATCCCGACGTTCACGCTGCACGGCCCGCTCGTGTACTTCGCGGCGTTCAGGCATCACATCGGCCTCTATCCGCCCGTGAGGGGCGATGCACGGCTGGAGCGGGCGCTGTCGCCCTATGCCGGCGAGAAGGGGAATCTGCGATTTCCCCTCGATCAGCCCATCCCCTACAAGCTCATCGGGCGAATCGTGAAGCTCAGAGTGAAACAGAACACGGCGAAAGCCTCCGCGAAGAAGGCACGTCGATGAGGCAGCACCTCGCGGCGGCCGGTCATCACTATTCCGGTCGCTTGATCGCCGCGAACACACTCCTTGGATACCACTGGGGCCGCGTCTCGCGATCGGCCACCGCCTTCACGACGTCGAAGTACATGGAGTCGAACTTCACCGCGGTCTCGAAGTTCACCGGCTGCGCGAGATCGTCCGACGGTTTGTGGTAGCGCTGCGTGAGCCACGCGCCCACCGTCGAGTCTTCCGGTGAGTCCTTCGTGTAGCCGGCCTTGAACGCCAGCGATGGGATGCCGCGCTGTATGAAGCTGTACTGATCGCTGCGGATGAAGCGTACCTGCTCGGGCTCGGGATCCTCGAGATTCCGGAGCCCGTGCTTTTTCAATACCGGCAGCACGTCACTCCCCAGGTCCGACTCGTTCCATCCGTACACGAACACACCCGTGAGCGGAATGATCGGCAGATACATGTCGGTATTGAGATCGGCGACGATCGCCGGCGCGCTCACCGTGGGATGCAGC
>Ga0070683_100004818_pt1 | contig 11173 bp, 4 predicted proteins | sample KBSC713LmetaG_FD_64662 | JGI IMG/M metagenome (GOLD analysis project Ga0070683, IMG submission 64662) | Corn rhizosphere microbial communities from Kellogg Biological Station, Michigan, USA - KBS C7.1-3L metaG | ecosystem: Host-associated > Plants > Roots > Rhizosphere ...
CCCGGCCGGTTCCTTGGCGTGACTGAACGCCGGGCGGACGGTCACAACCACGAGGTCCCTCTCCTTCGTCAGGCGATCACGGGCGCCGGTATCTCCGGCATCTCGGGCACCGCCGGCTCATCTGGTCCTGCTCCTCCGCCGCCGGTGAACGGCACCCCGTTCGCGTTGCCGCAGTCGCAGTCGTTCAGGTCCTGGTTCTCCGCGTGCTGGTGCTTGGCCTTGGCCCGTACCCGGCTGTCGACCCGGTCGCCCTTGTCGTCGAAATAGATGTGGCCGGGTGGGAGACCCAGGCCCCAGACGAAGACCTCCTTGCCGCCGAATATGCCGCCCTGGTACCAGTGCTCGAACACGATGAAGGTGTCCGCCCAGTTGCTCAACTCGGTGCCGTTGCTGACGTCGCGGACGCCAAGGAACCAGAGCTCAAGCGTGTAATTGAGCAGCTGCTCGTCCACCACGGCCTCGGTGGACGGGCCGGTGTAGCGCTTGACCTCGTACAGGTACTTCTCGTTGGTCATGATGTCGCGTCGGGTACCGTTCGAACCTCCCGGTCCGACCTCCCAGTCGACGTCCGGGCTGATCGCCGTCGCCCCGCCGAGCCAGTTGTCCTTGAACCCTTGCCACGCGCTCTCCCGCCTCCGGTTGAGCTCGTTGATGGCGACGGACTGGGCGGCCCGCTCCGGCTGGTGCTTGTTCCAGAGGTCGTTGAGGCACCAGTTGCGCCCGGCCAGGCAGTCGGGCCTGATATAGCCGCGGGTGCACAGGGACACACCCTGGAAGTCCTTTGCATGCCTGGTGATGTCGTTCGGGCCGCCCGCCTTGCATCCGGCGGCCATCAGGCGTGCCGGCGCCAGGATCTGGTTCAACACCGCGCCGATGATGTTCCCGATCGACGCGGCCAGCGAGGACTGTCCGGTCGGGTCGACGGAGTTGACCGGATCGTTGTTCCCGTACGAGTAGGAGCTGACCGTGTCGGTACGCCCGACGTACGTGCTGATCGGGTCACGGCTGGTGAACCGGCTCACGCTCGGGTCGTAGTCCCGGGCGCGCAGGTTGACCAGCGAGTCCACGGTCAGCTCGCCCCGGTACCCGAAGGTGGGCGTGGTGGCGGTCGTGGTGGTGCCCGTTGACGCACCGAACACGTCGTACCCGGTGGCTTGCGCCCAGGGCTGCGTGGCGGTGGTCAGCAGGGTCGAGCCGAACGCGTCGTGCGAGAACTCTGCCGAGCCGCTCGACCGGTCGGCGAAGACCCGGCCGTACCCGTAGGTGAACGACGCGGCGTTGGTGCCCTGCTGGGCCACCAGTTGCGGGGCGGTCCCGTCGGGGAACCACATGTACTTGGTCGTGCTGGTCCCGTTGGTGACGCTGGCGAGCAGCCCGTCGGCGTCGTGCGTCATGGCCAGCGTGCTGGTGGTGCCGCCCTTCTGCTCGACCTGCTTGGCCGGTTCGCCGAACCCGTCGTAGGTGATGGACAGGTCGTCACCGCCACCGCTGCGACTGGTCAGCCGCCCGGCCGAGTCGTACTGGTAGATCACCTGCGTGCCGCCGCCGTCCGTACCGACCAGCTCGTCGGCGGCATCGTAGGTCAGCGTCGTGGTCGTGCCGTCGCGGTCGATCGAGGTACGGTTGCCGACCGCGTCGTAGGTCGAGGTGAGCGTCCCACCCGGCCCGCTCGCGGACAGCAGCTGCCCGGCCGGGTCGTAGGAGTAGGTCGTCCGACCGTCCAAATTGGATGCCGACACGATCCGGCCGGCCTGGTCATGGGTCAGGTCGGTGTCTACGGCGACGGTCGACCCGTGCTTCTCCTGGTAGCCGGTCAGGGTCCCGTGGTCATAGGTGTAGCTGCGCGACCAGTTGTTGGGCAGGGCCTCGCCGAGTAGCCGGCCATCCGCGTCCAGCGTGTACGAGACGCTACCGCCCTTGGCATCGGTCATCCCGATCACCTGGTTGTTAGGGTTGTAGCGATAGTCCACAGTGGTCCCGTCCGGGTAAGTCAGCTTGGTGCGCCTACCCGCCACATCGTATGTCCACGAGTACGTCGACCCGTCCGGGTGTACCTCCGATAGCAGCCGGCCCGCCGGGTCGAACTCGAACCGCGTGGTACCGGTCGCGTCCGTCATGGCGGTTCGCCGCCCGGCCGCGTCCCAGGTGAACGTCTGGACGCTGCCGTCCGAGCCGGTCCGCTTCACCAGCTCGTCATCGACGTCGTACTCCATCCGTTGAATGCTGCCGTCCGGTTCGGTCACCTGCGTGAGATTGCCGTGGCCGTCGTAGGTCTGCTTGGTGACCCGGCCCAACTGGTCGGTGACCGACGTCTGCCGCCCGGCCGTGTCGTAGGTGTACTTCGTCGTCCCGCCGTTGGCGTCGGTGAGCGTGGTCAGATGCCCGGCCGGGTCGTATTCGTACCTGGTCTGCTTCCCGTCGGCGTCCGTTGCGGTGACCAGTTGCCCGGCGCTGTCGTACTCGTCGCGCAGCACCCCGCCGTCGGGCCTGGTGACTGTGGTCTGCTCGCCGCGCGTGGAGTACCCGTACCGGCTCACCTGACCGCCCGGATCCGTGACCGTGGTGCGGTTACCCGCGTCGTCGTAGCCGTACTTCGTCACCAGCCCCGCCGCGCTGGTCTGCGAGACGAGCCGCCCGTCGGCGTCGTGGGCGTTCTTCGTCACGCCGCCGTTGGCGTCGGTGACCGTCGCCACGTTGCCCGCGCTGTCGTATGTGTACTTGACGGTCTGGCCGATCGGGTCGCTCGACGCCACCAGCCGACCCGCACTGTCGTACTGGTCGTGCGAGACGGCACCGTTGGGCGTCTGCCGCTGCACCACGTTGCCCGCCGCATCGTACTTGGTGTACCAGACACCGCCGATCGGGTCGTGCAGCTCGATCTGCCGGTCGTTCTTATCGTAGACATACCGGGTGGTGCGCCCCATCGCGTCAGTGGTCGACGTGACGTTGCCGTGCGCGTCGTAGGTCGTGGCTACCGTACCCGTCGGCTCCGCCTGGCTGGTCTGGTTGCCTTCCGCGTCGTAGCTGTAGCGCGTCACCGCGCCGGTGGCGTCAGTCAGGGTGGCCAGCCGGCCGTTGGGGTCGTAGCTGTATTTCGCGACCGCGCCGTTCGGGTCGGTCACCGTGGCCAGGTTGCCGGAGCCGTCGTAGGTGTACTTGGTGGTGCGGCCCAGCGCGTCGGTCATGCTGGTCTGGTTCCCGGAGCCGTCGTATCCGTACGACGTCGCCGCGCCGGTCGGGTCGATCGTCTTGCTCAACAGCCCCGCCGCCGAGTACTCGTACTGCGTCGTCGCCCCGCTCGGGTCTGTCTTCGCCACCATCCGGCCCGCGCCGTCATACCCGTACCGCGTCGTCAGGCCGAGCGGCGAGGTCTCGACGGTCCGGTTGCCCTGCGCGTCATACTCCATGCTGCCCGTGTTGCCATCCGGATCGGTGACGGATGCGGGCAACCGCTGGGCGTTGTAGCTGATCTTCGTCGTGTCGCCGGTGGCGTCAGTGACGGAGGTGACCAATCCGTTCTGGACGGTCTGGTGCTCGCTGGAGCCGTCCGGCAACGTGATCGTCGTGGGTGTCAGGCCGGCGCCGTCGTAGGCGTACCGCGTCGTACTGCCGTTGGGATCCGTGGTGCTGAGCAACCGGTCCTGCGCGTCATAGGTGAACGACGTGGTGGCGCCGGCCCAGGTCGTGCTGGTGACGTTGCCGTGGGCGTCGTAGCTGGCGGCGATGTTGTTTCCGCCGGCGGTGATGATGGTCGTCGGTCGGCCGTTGGCGTCGAACGTCTGCGTCTGCACGGATCCGTCCGGTCCGGTCAGCTTGACCAGCCGTCCGGACGCATCCTGCTGGAAAATGGCACTGGTGTTGGCGGCCGGGTCGGTCACCGTGGTGGCGCCGGTAGCGAGGTCGTATGCGAGGTCGAGCGCCTCGCCGTCCGCGAGCTGCTGCGCCTGCACCCGACCAGCGCCGTCGTAGGTCGTCTTGACGGTGCGCCCGTCGGCGTCGGTGATCAGCGTGATCCGCCCGTTCCCGTCGGTGGCGTAGTTGTCCGTCAAGGTCGGGCTGGTCGCGGTGACCAGGTCACCCGCGTCGTCGTACGCGTAGCTGACCGACCGGTCGCCGGGACCGTCCACGCGCGTCAGCTTGTCGCCCGTGTACGTCAGGGCCAGCTCCTGGCCGGTACCGTCGTCCACTGTGGACAGCCGGCCAGTGCCGTCGTATCCGAACGTCACCTTCTCGCCGTCGCCGGTACGGCCCATCGCCCGGCCATTGGCGTCGAACGTCCACGTCCAGCCGTTGAGGTACCTGAGCTGGTACTGCCCGTCGTCGCCACGCGTCAGGTTCGCGTCCAGATCCTGTGGCGGGGTGTACCCGCTGCCGCTCGACACGAACGTCAACTGGCGCCCGTCCTCGTCCACGAACAGCACGTTGCCGTCGTCTTCCGGTACGAGCTGAGCGGAGTAGCCCAGCGCCCAGCCGCGCCCGAGCGGCCCTGGGGTCGCATCCAGCGAGTTGTACGTGCGGGTCCAGTCCAGCGGGCTGCCGGCGACCGCCAGATCGTCGACTGCGAGCGTGTAATTTCCAGTGGCGGTGTTGATTCCGCCCGCCACCACGCCGTACCCGGTGTGCCTGCCGAAAATCTCCGCGACCGGCCTGGTGATGAGGGCGGGATCGGCGGCCGCCCCGGGCGGCAACCCGTAGACGGCAACGATGATGGCAGCGGTGAACGCCGCTACTTTGCGCAGACGCATGTACATCAACTCCCGAGGTGGTCGGCACGCCAACGCGGGCGCGCGGAACAGATCACGGTGGGGAGGAGTTGGGGCGACCATCGCCCAACGACAGGCCGTATTCCCCGTGTCCCGGCCTGCGTGTGCCAAACAGTAACGAGGCCCACTGACGGATGTCAATGACTATCGGCGGCTCTCACGCGCGTGCGTCTGTCCACAGAGGACATACGGCAGCGTGCGGGTACCTGTTTGCCGCGCCCCGCTGGCACAATGACCTCATGGGCACACGCGGCTTCGTCGGGTTCGTCATCGACAACACCGAGAAGATCTTCATCAGTCACGGCGACTCCTACCCGAGCGAGGTCGGAAGCGCCGTGCTGAGCTGGCTGACGGGTAGCAGGAACGCACTGCTGAACCGGGCACCGGGTGGGGTACCGGACAAGGTCCGGGCGCTTCGGCTCCTAGACGACGAGGCCGAACGGGACCCGGCCGACATCGAGTGGATCCGGGGCCTGTTGCGCGAAAGCCCCGAGTGGGCCGACTCTGCGGGTTTCATCGACGACGTCAGCGAGGAGGAGTTGCTGGAGTTCGTCACGTACGATCTGGACACCCTGCTGGAGGCCGGCATCACCGGGGACGGCTCGGAGTTCCCGACGGATTCGCTCTTCTGCGAATGGGGGTACCTGATCGACCTGGACGCCGCCACGTTCGAGGTGTACCGCGGATTCCAGAGGGCGCCCCACGACGCGGGCCGGTTCGCGCACCGCCCACCCGCGCGGGAGCATTATTACCCGGTCGCTCTGGTGGCGTCATGGCCACTGGCGAACCTGCCGGACCGGGCCCAATTCCTGGCGACGCTCGACCCGAATTGACCATCCACGACCCGACACTCGCGGGATCGGAATACCGCGAGGTCGAGGTGTTCGACGACCGGGTACCGGAACTCCGAGGCCGTGTTAGGGATCTTGTTAGGGAACCGTGCGGGATCTCTCGCCCGGAGCTGGGATCTACTGGGATACTGCTGAGACGAATCCGCAGGATAGTTGGATCGCGCGGAACCGGACGTTACCCCGTGGGACGACCCACGAGATGCTTCCAAACTGACGGTGAGGGTTCGATACCCTTCGGCCGCTCTCAATACTCCAGCCCTGCTCAGGGCCTCTTTCCGCTTCTTGTCGCTCGTGCTTGTCGATCTCCGTTCGTGGCTTGGGCCATTCGCGGGCCATTAGCCGACTCGGGCCATCGTGCCGTCGTCCCGGTTGTCGCGCGCTGGTCTGCTTCCTGGTGGGCTTGGGCCAGTCGGTGTGACGGAGGGGAGGCCAACTGATGTACAGCAGCGAAGTACAGCAGCCCAGCCAGCCGATCCCCACCTGCAACACCCCAAGATGCGGCCCGACCTCGCATCCGGCCGTGAGCGAAGGCGTTGCCCCTAGTCCCTCGGACGCGGGTCAGGTCGCGCCCCTCCTCGTAAACGGCTCCAGGAGCGTACTCACCAGGCGACGACAGGGCGGGCTTCGATCGCTCCGGATGTATGTCACGACGGTTCGACTCAGCGGCGCGTCTTCCACATCGACATGATGACCCACGCCCGGCAAGGCAAGGGCCTCGCCGGGCGCGTGCTGATCGCGGTGCCTCTGGGTCTGCTCGCCGCCCTGGAGTGTCGCCGATGGGTCAGGACGAGGCGTCGATGAAGTACCCTTCCTCGTCGACCACCACGTGCACGGTGCCGGAGCTGCCGTTGTACACCGCGATACCGGTATCGTCCGCCGTGGCGACGAGGTTGGGCACGGTGTCGCGGGGGTTGAAGTTCAGGTTCGAGGCCAGTGGACGGGTCTCGAACCTCGGGTAGACGGTGAGGTAGCCGGGTGCGGTCGGCTGCGTGACGGTCACGTTGAGCACGGCAGCCGTCGCACGCGGGCACGTCGGTACGCAGGTGCCGTCGATCCAGGTCGGGTAGACCGGCAACTCCCCGCCGGGTGCGACCGGGCCGGCGAGGGGCAGGTCCAGTCCGGTCCCGTCGCGGGTGTCGGCGAGCCGTAGGGGTCCGTACGGGACGAAGACCTGCGTGGCGCCGGAGGCGGCGGTACCGAAGAAGCCGGCCAGGTCGGCGACCACGTGCACGGTTCCACTGGCAGCGTTGTAGAAGTCGACCTTGCCGTCGTGGACCGGCACCATCACGAGGTTGGGTACGGTCTGCCCGGCGGTGAAGTTGAGGTTGGACGCCGAGGGCGGTGCCACGCCGTCCGGGTACACGGTGAGGAAACCCGGGGCGGTCGGTTCGGTGACGGTGGTGTTGAGGATGACGGCTGTTGCCCCGGCCGGTACCCGACTGGACAGGTCGAGCTGCAGGACGCTGCCGGCGCCGATCGGCCGCGCCGTGCCGGTCCCGGTGCCGTCCCTGGTGTCCAGGACCCGCACCGGGGACTGCCCCTTGAACCCGCTACCGCCCGAGCCGTAGAAGCCGGCGAGGTCGGCGACCACGTGGACCGTGCCGGGACTGCCGTTGTGGAATGCGATGCTCCCGTTGACCACGGGCACGGTCACCAGGTTCGGCACCGTCTGGTACGGGACGAAGTTGAGGTTCGACGCGGACGGCAGGGTGGTTCCGGCCGGGTAGACGGTCAGGTAGCCGGACGCCGTCGGCGCGGTGACGGTCACGTTGAGCACGACCGCGCTGATGTCACCGGCCGGTACCGATCCGATGGCCGGCAGGGGCAGGGTCAGGTCGCTGTTCGGCGGTATCGGCGCGGGGCTGCTGACTCCGGTCGTGGTACGGGTGTCCAGAATCCGGGTCGGCGTCACCGGGGTGTAGTAGGCCCCGAGGACCGTGCACGGCCCCGAGCCACCCACACCGGTGCCCGTTCGGAAGCCGTCTTTGCTGATGAAACTGCTGCTGAGGCAATGCTCGCCTGCCTTGCGGAACGTGTGCTGCAGACTCGTCGCCTTCGTGACGACCGCATAGGAACCGTCGTCGAAACGGTAGGCAACTTCGCCGACCGGCCCATTGGTGACCCACGACGTGGAATTCACGACGGTGGCGGTCACCTCGAACGGGGCACCGCCCACCGTGTGGCCGAGGGTTCCTCCGCCAGCGGTACCGACGCCCTCAAGCTCGCCGGCGCCGCGGTCGTAATAGCCGGTTCCGGTTCCCGTGTTGGCGACGTCCGGGTCGTCTGCACGGGCGTTGTCCAGCATGTCGGTGGTCAGTTCACCCGGCGCGTCGGCATTGGCCGAGTCGACCGCGGGGGACGCGGCGGAGATCGGGTACCAGGCCATGTCCGTGCCCCTGGCACGAAGAAGCCCAGGGTTCGCGGCGATGTCGTGGCCACCCTGGCCGGTCGCCGACTGGAACGACGGCAGATCCAGGTAGCTGGCGTTGCCCCAGGTGTAGAGGGCACCGGTGCTTGTCGGATCGATGAGGTTGTAGTCGGCGACGGTCTGCGGGATCGAGGCGTCAGAGACGGTGATCGCGGTCGCCGCGCTCGGACTGGGACACGCGGACGGGGCGTCCGGCACGTCGCGGGCGGCGTCCACGATGTTGTTCTGGATCGAGACCCCCGGCGAGGTGCCCGTCACAGTGATCCCCGCGCGGCATTCCGTCCGGATTGTGTTGCCGGTGACCGTGGTGCCCGGTGCGTCGGTGATGGCGAGTCCACCGAGGTCGAGTGTGTTCTCGCTGATCTGGGTGCGGGCGGCACCGGGGTCGATCTGGATACCCGTTGCCCTGCCGTCGAGGACGTAGGTCCTGCTGATGGTGACGTCGCTGGACGCGCCGGTGACTTGGATGCCGTTCGGACTCAGGCCGTTGACGGCGCCTCCGTCCAGGGTGACCCGGGCCGAGTTGTTCACGAGGACGACCGGTGCTCGCTGCCGAACGCGAGGAATCCCCGCACGACCACGTCGTGGACGTTGGAGAGATTGAAGATCGAACCGTTCACCTGCTGCGCGACGCTGCCGACCATGACCAGCCCGAGGTTCGTGTTGTCCGCGACGAAGGTGATGGGCGCCGAACTGGTACCCGAGCGGGTGAATGTGACCGCTTCGTAGTACGTGCCGGGCTCGACGTGGACGGTCTGCCCGGGCGAGACGACGGCCGCCGCGGCCGAGATGGTGCAGAACGCTGCCCATTGGCTGCCGTCGGCCCCCGCGCACTGGGCGTGCGAGTCGACATAGAGGTCCGCCGACGTCGAGACTGCCGGAGTGGTACCCGCCGCGGACGGCCTGGCTTCGAACGGTGCCGTCAAGCCGACTCCAGCCGCAAGCAGGACAACGGCAAACTTGACGATTCGCCCAGCCTTCATTGGTGTTCCCCCGTCGCGGTACCCGGCAATGCGTCCACATCGTAGTGATCCCGGAGGTCGCCGCAATCCCGCATCCGGGCATGACCGGGAGAGCGTTCCCCATATGCTGGCCGCGACCAGAAGCGCGACCGTGCCGTCACCCGACCGAGCCGAATCCTGGCAGCGGATCGCCGAAGGCTCCTGGAGTCTGGTCCACGAACCGCCCGTCGGTCGTCGTACACGGCCGTACAGAGAGCGGCATCGGAAGACCAAGATCAAACGGCGTACGGCTGCGTCCAAGGGTGTGGTGTACGACGGGCCTGGTTGTGGGCGTGTCGTGAAGTAGAAGACGGTCACCGCGTAGATCCTTTTTCAGACCGCCAAAGTCATGATCAAGGAGAACGACGCGATGACCGCACCGAAGAGTATGGACCCTGGGCAGTTCCTGCGGGAGCAGGCCGCCTCAGCGGACTCGGATGTGTTACGGGCGATGGTGAAGACGTTTGCCGACGCGCTGATGGGCGCTGAGGCGGACGCGATCTGCGGCGCGCCGTACGGGCAGCGCAGCGATGAGCGCACCAATCACCGCAACGGCTACCGGCCGCGGGAGTGGGACACCAGGGCCGGCACGGTGGAGCTGGCTATTCCGAAGCTGCGGCAGGGCAGCTATTTCCCGGATTGGTTGTTGCAGCATCGCCGGCGGGCCGAGCAGGCGTTGGTGTCGGTGGTGGCGACCAGTTACCTGCTGGGTGTGTCGACGCGGCGGGTGGAGAAGCTGGTCGAGCAGCTGGGCGTGGCTTCGTTGTCCAAGTCGCAGGTGTCGGAGATGGCCACGTACTTGGACGCGCAGGTTGAGGCGTTCCGTAACCGGCCGTTGGACGCCGGGCCGTACACGTTCGTGTGGCTGGACGCGTTGACCATCAAGGTGCGGGAGGCGGGCCGCACGGTCAACGTGCACGCCCTGGTCGCCGTCGGCGTCAACGCTGACGGCGGTCGGGAGGTCCTCGGGTTGGACGTCGCCTCGCAGGAGGACGGGGCCGGCTGGTTGGGGTTCTTGCGGTCGTTGACGGCCCGTGGCCTTGGCGGGGTGCGGCTGGTCGTATCCGATGCGCACCGGGGTCTGGTCGACGCGATCGCGGCCGCGCTGCCGGGCGCCGCTTGGCAGCGGTGCCGGACCCACTACCTGAGGAATCTGTTGACGAAGGTACCCAAGTCGGCGCAGCCGTGGGTGGCTACTATGGTGCGGACCATCTTCGACCAACCCGACGCCGCCGCCGTGCGCGACCAGTACGGCCGCGTGGTCGAGGCCATCGAGGCCCGTTTCCCCGCCGCCGCAACGCATCTGGACGAAGCCAGGGAGGACCTGTTGGCGTTTTCGGTGTTCCCACACGAGATCTGGCGCCAGATCTGGAGCAACAACCCGCAAGAGCGCCTGAACAAAGAGATCCGGCGTCGCACCGACGTCGTGGGCATCTTCCCGAACCGGGCCGCGATCATCAGGCTGGTCGGCGCGGTGCTGGCCGAGCAGACCGACGAATGGACGGAGCAACGCCGCTACATGGGCATCGAACTACTCACCAAGGCCCGACTCACCCTCGTCGATGGCGACACGCCCACCGACACCACTGAACCCGTACCCGCGGCGATCGCCGCATAGGATCAACCCGGATCCGCTCGGTGATCGTCTTCTACACCACGAGCGTGGACGTGGCCCGGCGTACCGCCAGGTCGCAGCAGGCGCGAAGGCTCGAACAGCCCGGGGAGCCGAGGCTGCGCGTTCATTTCGAGACCGCCGGCGACCATCGACATCCGAGACGAGGGGGCGGATGCCAGCAACGAAGCACAGCAGCCGTGGCAGCCGAGTCGCACCACGAGGAGCCTTCATAGGACGCCCGACCTCGTGTCCGACCTTCAGCGACCGCGTTGCTGTTAATCAGTAGGGGCACGGTTCCAGGCCCCCCGCCGATCGCTCGCCCGGTCAAATCGCACCCGTCTCTAGGTGGGTATTAGCGCTTCCTGAGCCGAGCGCGCCAGCGCGACGGAAGTACGGGACGAGCGCCACCGGCCGGGCGCCAGACCTCCAGACCGTGCGGGGGTTGCAGATCACGCATGACTTGGTACCCGGCCGCCCTCAACGCCGCCGCGCATCCGGTCAAAGCGTCCTGGCCA
>Ga0070683_100004819_pt1 | contig 11172 bp, 12 predicted proteins | sample KBSC713LmetaG_FD_64662 | JGI IMG/M metagenome (GOLD analysis project Ga0070683, IMG submission 64662) | Corn rhizosphere microbial communities from Kellogg Biological Station, Michigan, USA - KBS C7.1-3L metaG | ecosystem: Host-associated > Plants > Roots > Rhizosphere ...
GCAGTGTACAGAACGCTGATAAAGCTTCCAGTTCTCCCCTGTCGTACACCGTCCCGAGTTCGGTAGAATTGGAAATATACACGAGTTTAGGCATTACCTGGTGCGGTACATTGCGGTGCGATTCTAAAACAGGAGCGATGTCGGATGGTTTCAGTTTCCCATCGCTGGTTTCAATGCTTAAAACTTTATGTCCGGTAGCCTCAATGGCTCCCGTTTCATTATTGAGAATATGCCCGGTAGCAGCTGAAATTGCACACTGATAAGGCCGTAGGACGGAAGAAATAACAATCAGGTTGGCCTGCGTCCCTCCTGAAATAAAATAAATATCTGAAGTGTGGCTGTTCATGCGCGCTCTGATCAGCTCTTTAGCCTGCATGGAATATTGATCCTCTCCGTAACCCGCCTGCTGATCCTCATTATGTTCTAAAAGTGCCCGCAGGATATTCGGGTGGCAGCCTTCGGAATAATCGTTTTTAAATGAAAATTTCATGGTACAAAATTAAAAAAACTTAAAATAGCAAGGCCGCGTTTGAATTATTATTTTGTTAGATTTGTAAGGAAAACTGTCTAACATGCCGAAAATAACCTTAACCGAAGAAAATTACCTGAAAGCCCTGTTTCATGTTGTTGACCCAGAAGGTAAAGTGACCATCAATGAGCTCAGCAAGTTCCTCAATGTAAAGATGCCGAGTGTCAACAATATGATGAAGAAATTCGCTGATAAAGGCTGGGTAGTCTATGAAACGTACAAACCGCTCCTGGTCACGGAAAAAGGCCGGCGCGAAGCTGCGCTGGTCGTCCGTAAGCACCGCCTTACGGAAATGTTTCTCGTAAAGAATATGAATTTCGGATGGGAAAATGTCCATGAAATTGCCGAACAGCTTGAACATGTCCATTCACAGGTTTTCTTTGACAAAATGGATGAGATCCTTAACTATCCTAAATTTGATCCGCACGGTGAGCCCATTCCCGATAAAGACGGTAACATCATTGCCCAGGACCTGCAGAAACTCAGCAGCTGTGAAACCGGCGAGACCGTAGTTTTCACTTCTGTTACCCTTTCCGACGATGCCTTCCTGAGTTATCTCAATGAACGCAACCTTCTGTTGGATACCAAAATAAGGGTCATCAAAATTGAGAACTTTGATAAATCCATGACTATAGAAATTGAAGGAAAAAAAGAAATCCTCAGCAAAAAAGCCACTGAAAAAATCCTGGTCAGGAAATAGCCTCATCCGGTAGAACTCCCTTTCCACAGGACAAAAAAAATCCCGGCCACAAGACCGGGAGGATGATATAGACACAAAGCTTAATCCAGCACACTCCACCCTCTTTTCGGGTTGTTGTTGGATGAAACTTCCTGTTCGTTGACGATGATATTTTCTTTTCTCTGTCCGATGTAATCCAGTTCGCTTAACTTGGAAAAAATCGTTTCCAGGCTTCGCAGCATCTGCTGGATGTAGATCAGCGGTTCTCCGCAGTTGTGGTGGTCATAATTTGTTTCCGCTACAATGGATAGCTGGTTGAGCAGCGTATGCGGTGCAATCTCGCTCCATTCAAGGCTGTAATTCAGCATTTCTTCCAGTTCTGCAGGAACCAGTACTTGCGTGGAATTGTACAGATGAAGGGCCAGTTTGGCAAAGCTTTCAATCAGAAATACAGGCGGCTGCCACGGAATGATATTCCTGAACTGGAAATACATATCCCCGAACGTATTCACCATCGTGGTACATAAAAACTTCACATTCTGGGCTAAAGCTGTATTCTGGTTTTTATGGGAAGCTTTCTGGATGATCTTGAATGCATATTGCTGCAGGTTACCGATGGATTTGGCAAAGCCGTTATAATAGTCCAGCAAAGCCGGATGGCTCTGAATGGAGGTACATGGCGGGATAAACGATGAATCTACCTGGGCGATATTGCCTTTCAGGTCTACCTTACCGATGATCAGGTAATTTCCTCCCGAGAAGCTGCTGTTCAGGGAAGTTACCGGAAGCAGTTCAATATGGTAATTCGGTTGTGCATTCGGGTGGCGCGGCGGAATTTCTTCCGGGTCGATATCACCGAATGGGACTTTATCAAAAGGATTGACAGAAATCAGGATATAATAGTCTCCGTCTGCCTGTTCTTCGTTCATAGACCGGGCCAGGGACTTTACACTCACTCTCCTGTCGGTAAGTTCAATCCGGTATCCGGCCAGCGTCAGGGCACTGCAGCGTTTGATGACCAGCTGTACATCATTGGTTGCCGTATTGTGGACATCAAAGATCGTACGGTCTGTAAATTCATTGGAAATCGGCAGCAAACCGTAATTGTAAGTGGTGATTTCTAAGGAATTGGAATCCCGGATCATATCCGTCAGGAAATTATCCTGGTCATTCAGGTGCCGCTGGGAAACCTTCATGCCGTCTACCCAGTTGATTGCAAAATGTTTTATTGGCTGTATCATAGTATATCCTTTTAAATTGTGTGATTATGATTTTCTGGCTCCCTCCTCTTCATGCTGGATCACCCGCTTGCAGATCACCACTTCATTTTCAGAAATGCTGTTGGCTGTTATATCTTCGTTGAAGTCAATGTATTTACGGAAGCTGAAAAACGATTTCTTGGTGTAAAAGATCCAGTAGTACGGTTCTTTCTGCTGGTCGGTAAGATGGATGATCGAATTCGGGTTTTTATGGTTGTAATCATCTACCACACGGTAAAACCAGTCGCCGAACGTTACCCCCGTAGGAAGCGTCTTGGCTTTTATCCTGAATCGGTTGGCATCTTCAAGGTTCTTGCTCAGTTCTACGTTCAGTACCATCAGGCGATCGAAATCCGCGCCTTCAAAATCAGGAAGCTTCTGATCCGGGGAATACCGCCATGTTTTATAAATATCGAACGGAATCGTAATGAACTGGATGTAGCAGTAATAAAAAACCATCGGCACCAGGAAGATCAGCATGCTGGTTGCCGCCATGGCTGCATAACCCGTTCCCTTGCCCATCCAGTTGAAAATCAACGTGAACAGATACCCTCCGATTACCATACAGGTAAGAGTAAGCAGGGATTCAAACAGGATGCTCATGGAAACGGATTCAATGTGTTTCTTAAAATAATGGTCCATCAGGTTCACATGGATGATTCCGAAAATCAGGAAAATAATCTGTGCGATAAGATACCAGTAAGGATTGAAAAGGTTCCCTGCAAAACCGAAAAATCCGGGTAAGGCAAGGCATAGGCCGCATAATAAAACATATACGATGATCACCTTGATCTTGATGGCCGGTTTGTTCCTTCGGATAACCCCGAGAACGGTCATCATGATTACCGCCAGTAACGGCATAAGAATATACCTTAAAAAGACTCCTTTTACTGAAGAAATTTCCATGTTTAATTTTTCAAATTTATATTATGTTGGTCAATGTAAATATACTAAAATATTTTACAGGAATGTAGAGTATCCGAGGCGGCTGGCATTTCTTTCATCATCTTCCAGGGAGAAAGAAAAATCCTGTTTTTCCGTGATGAAGTTTTCCTCTACATCTACCGTTACCGGAAGGAAATGATCATACAACGCCCTGAGTACATTTCGAAACGGGCTCCCCTCTATATAATTTTTCATTTCCATGTATGGAATAGGCCCGATATTCACTACCCAGTTGCGTTCTCCGTCCATGTGTCTGCCGCTTGGAATATACGTTACCCCCAGCCTTGAATTGCCCAGAAGCATGGAATCATCTTCCTGCTCTATCCTATCAATGACATTCGGGGCAAAGGTTACTTCCACAGGGACCATTAAAAATGCGCTCATACAGCGCTCGAACCAGGCCTTGTCACCGCGGATCTGATGGAAGAATGGAAGAATGTAGATGAAGATGGAAGCATGATGGCGGTCCAGCATGCGGAGCAGGGGCCAGAGCTCACTGACTGTATTCAGAAGCGTATGGGTATCGCTGGCAATATCAAAGTCGAATTCCTTCAGCAGCGCACTGACTTCCGTAAAGAAAATTTCAAGCTCAAAAGGCCGGAAAAATTTCCGGGCATCCTCCTCTACTTTTTTCTGTTTACGGATCTCCCTCACGATATGGTCTACATTCTTACGTGAGGCGCCCAGCGAAGGCGGATGGAAAAGCCCTTCCGGAAGGTAGTCATAAATGCCTTCGCGGTAAGTCTCTATTGTGTACACCTCTTCATCGAATCCCAGGTACTGGCTGGTAATCCTTCTGATATCTTTGAGATAAGCACGGTCATTGATGCCGAGGCGTTCTATAAATATATTGCTGACAGCCCTGTGGTATTTCAAAAGATTTACCGCTACTGCCTCCGCCTTAAAATCAGTCTGGAGCTGATTATAATGCAGGGTTGCAACAGAATTTTCATACATCATAGTTTCTGTGATAATTTGGCTGATAAAGGTAATATTTCTCTTTCTACAGAAAAACACTTTTCCTGTATATCATCCTAAAATTAATCATTTTTTATTAATCTTAAAACAGTCAGGCCAAAAAAGGAAAATATAAATCATAACCTGATAATCATTACCTATGATTATGAGAACATTATATATAGCTTACAGAGTAGCCGCCTTAGACCGTCCAATAATTAAACACTGTGATAATGCCCGTATAAAAACCCATATTAAGAATTATTATTGCAATAAATTGATTGTACAGAATACATTGTACCGGTGTGAAGCGTATCTTTGCATCTCAAAATGTTACTGAACAATGAAAAGTATGTATTCTAAATTACTGATGCTTGCATTCATCTCCTCTTCGTTATACAGCTATGCGTGGGGACTGACAGGGCACAGGATTATTGCAGAAATTGCAGAAAACCACCTTTCCGGGAAAGCCAGGAGGGAAATCAAAAAGATGATGGGCCGCGAAAGGCTGGCGTATTGGGCCAACTGGCCGGATTTCATTAAATCCGATACCACGGGAGCATGGAAGCAGGCATCAGCATGGCATTATGTGAACATTGACCCGCAGACCGACTTCAAAACGTTTGAACAGAAACTTAAGATGCAGGCAGGACCAAGCCTGTATACACAGGTCAATACCCTGTCCAGCCAGATTAAAGACAGCAGGACCTCTGAAAAGGACCGTAAAATTGCGCTTATTTTCCTGATCCACATTATGGGTGACCTTGCCCAGCCTCTGCATGTGGGACGCGCAGAAGATTTGGGCGGAAACAAGATCAACGTTACCTATTTCGGGGAAAAGACCAACCTTCATTCCGTATGGGACGGCAAACTGGTAGATTCGCAAAAATACAGCTATACGGAATACTCCAGGCTTCTGGACATCAAGTCTGATGATGAAGTGAAAAAAATCCAGTCCGGTACCCTGGAAGACTGGCTGTATGATTCCCATACCATTGCCAACAGAATTTATGCTCAGACACCTGACGGTTCAAAACTGTCTTTCGACTATCAGTATAAATTCAACGACACCGTGGAAAGACAATTGCTGTACGGAGGACTGAGACTGGCAAAATGGCTGAATGATCTGTTCTAGGAAACGGACAGGATAATCAGAATTAAGATATCATCAGGTGGAGTGAATGCTTCACCTTTTTTTATTGCAGTAGCGCATAGATCATGTCAAGGCACAAATTACAACATATTTTTCATCGGTATCCATAAAAAAACAAATATTTTCAAAAATGGTGTAACCTTTTCATCTTCTCAGGCGTATTATATATACTAACTCTTTTTTGAGGAAAAATAAATGAGACAGTTAAAAATTACTAAGCAGGTAACCAACAGGGAAACTGCTTCATTAGACAAGTATCTGCAGGAGATCGGTAAAGTGGAACTGATTACCGCAGACGAAGAGGTGGAATTGGCACAAAGGATCCGTGCCGGCGACAGAGCCGCACTGGAGAAGCTGATCAAGGCCAACCTTCGTTTCGTGGTTTCCGTATCCAAACAGTACCAGAACCAGGGTCTTTCACTGCCCGACTTGATTAATGAAGGAAACCTGGGGTTGATGAAAGCGGCCAAAAGATATGACGAAACCAGAGGTTTCAAATTCATTTCCTATGCCGTGTGGTGGATCCGTCAGTCAATCTTACAGGCTTTGGCAGAACAGTCCAGAATTGTAAGATTACCGTTGAATAAAATCGGTTCAATCAACAAGATCAATAAAGCATATGCCCACCTTGAACAGGAAAATGAAAGACCGCCTTCCCCGGAGGAGCTGGCTGAAGTTCTGGACATGAGTGAGGAAGACATCAAGGAATCCATGAAAAATTCCGGAAGGCATTTGTCGATGGATGCTCCGTTGGTGGAAGGAGAAGATTCCAACCTGTATGACGTACTGCGTTCAGGAGAATCTCCAAGCCCGGATAAAGACCTGATGCTGGAATCTCTTCAGATTGAGATTGAAAGAGCCCTGAATACCCTTACGCCAAGAGAAGCGGATCTGGTAAGACTGTATTTCGGTCTTAACGGAAAGCATCCGATGACGTTGGAAGAAATCGGGGAAACGTTTGATCTTACGAGGGAACGTGTAAGACAGATCAAAGAAAAAGCAATCAAAAGATTGAAGCACAACACCAGAAGCAAGATCCTTAAATCTTATCTGGGTAAATAAGATACATAACCATTAGCGGAGCCTGATTTTTTCAGGCTCCGCTTTTTTTATATATTCGTATAGTCTAATCAGAATACAAAAACCGGTTATGAAAAAAATAATAATTCCATGTTTGCTTTTAGTGGTGCTTTCGTGCGGAGGCCCTGCAGCGGAAAATAAGACGGCTGTAGACCAGGCGATCAACAAATCAGAATCCGTCGCTTCGATCGACAGTTATTCCCGGAATGTTAACCGTGTGATCAGCATTTATAATGAACTGGTCAAAAAGGACCCGCAACTTCAGGCTCTTGAGAAAAAAATTGATGCCATAAAAGAAGAGACCTCAGCGGTGACGTCAAAATATACAGATATCATTACCCAGTCCGAAACCTATTATGAGGATGCGCGTACTCTTGCGAAATCGGTTACCGACTCCGTCTCCCGGCAGGCTATTGAACAGCAGATTTCATCCAGTTCAGAACAGTACAATGCAAGGATAAAGCACATCCGGGATCTGATCAGCAGCATTCAGAATAATGCGGTTATGATCAATGATCAGCACACCCTCTTTATGATTTCAAAAACCCTTCCGGAGATCAGGAAATATCAGGATGCCCATAGCCTGAAACCGGATAGCCTGATCAGTTTTATCAACAAGCAGAATACTTTGCTTCATGAACTGAAGAATATAAAGTAGAAGAATTACCGGATGACCCTCTTTATGATACACTACCCTTGCTTTGTAGCAGGTGATATGTTATTTATTTTGCATCAGATTTTCCAGCTTATCAATCATTTCTTTTTGCTGCTGAATCATACGTTCATATAATTCAACTATTTTATCAATAGGATTGAATGAAGGCTGGTAACTGAATCCTGAAGCAACAGCATGATCTTTAAAATCCTGGAAAGAGTACGTATTCGCAATTACATTCACTGCCTGTTCTTCCTCAAAATTCTGAAAAACTTCTATGGGAATATTTAATACTTTGGATATTTTTTGAAGCAGGATCTCTTCTATAAGATCTTTTTGTTCAAGAAGGGAGATTTTTTTTTGGTCCCATCCATCACCTAAGTCCAGTGCAAGATTTTCCTGCTTGACACCCAGCATCTCCCTGAAGCGTTTGACATTGTGCCCCTGGTGTATCTTGTGTTTCATTACTTGTGTTTTACTAAGATTTAGTTTGTGGCAGATATTATTTATCCTGTATCAGCTTCTCTAATCTGACTATCACCTCATCTTTCTCTCTAAGCATTCGTTCATAAAGACTCATTTTTTCATCATTAATCTTCTTTATTTCTTCCAATGCTTCAAGCCATTTTTCAATTGGGTTGATGTTGTTGATGGGATGTATACTTACACCACTGGATTGGTCATGAGTGTTAAATGTATTCGCAATAACTGTTATCGCCTGCTCCTCATCAAAATTCTGAAACGCCTCTACGGGAATATGCAGTATTTCGGATATTTTTTGAAGAATCGCCTCTTCGATGACGTCTTTTTGTTCCAGGAGAGAAACTTTCTTTTGATTCCATTCATCGCCTAAGTCAAGAGCGAGGGCTTCCTGCTTAACGCCCAGCATCTCCCTGAAGCGTTTGACATTGCGTCCCTGATGTATTTTTTGTTCCATTACTGGTGTTTTATTTTTACTAAGGAGTAAATTTAAAAATTATTGAGGGATTGAGCAAGCGCAGAAGCGACTTTGCCACCTCATCCGTGATTACCTGATAACGCACGTAAGAATTATGATCACATTTGAAAATATAAAAATGCATTGTGATACAAACCGGTTAAATCAAGATTAACTGCTACCAGTTTGAAAAGATGTTCAGCTTATGGCAGCAGGCTTTGCATTATACTCTGTCCGAACCTGCACGCGATGAGCTGTAAGTTTATCTTTGTAAAAGCATTAATACGTATTCATCATTCCTCCATCCAGAGGAATACTGGTTCCGGTAATATAAGATGCATAATCCGAAGCGAGGAAAGCAACCAGATGGCCATATTCTTCAGGTTTGCCTAATCTTTTCATCGGGATTTTGTCTTCCCTGGCTTTTCTGATTTCTTCAATACTTTTTCCGGTTTTTTCAGCTTCTTCATTGATCAGGCTTTCAATCCTCCGGGTATCGAATGATCCGGTCAGGATAGTATTGACGGTAATTTGATGCGCTCCCACTTCAAGGGATAATGTCTTAGCCCATGCCACTACTGCTGAACGGATGGAATTGGACAAAGCAAGATTCGGGATCGGTTCTTTCACCGACGATGAAGATACGTTGATAATGCGTCCGCTCCCCCTTTTAATCATGCCGGGAATGGCCAGATGGGTCGTTTCACAAACCGTCTTGAATAAAAGGTCGAAGGCAGACTGGTAATCTTCAGTGTTCAGATCTGAATCCTTACCCGCTTTCGGACCGTTGGTATTATTGACCAGGATATCTACTTCAGATTCATTGAAATAGTCAGTAATAATCTGTCTGAATTTGTCAAAATCGGAAAAGTCAGCTACCAGGTAACGATGGTGCTGCCCTTGATGTACAATGGGAAGGGATGCCGTAAAGCTTTTGAGTTTCTCTTCATTTCGGGCCATGACCGTTACATTGGCTCGACACCTGGCCAGTTCTGTTGCGATACCTGCTCCGATACCATCTGTTGCAGCACCGACCAATGCATTTTTTGAATTAAGCTGTATGTTCATGAGTAATAATTGATGATTGATAATGGATATAATGCAGCAATGCGCATACCATTAAGAGCAGAGGTGCATCGGGAACAAAAAAGACCGCTTCTATTGAAACAGTCTATGTATTGTTGCCCATCCGAAGATCAGAGCATGTAGTGCAGATATTGTAAGGATCTTATTTTTTGATAAACGGATAGGTTTTATCGTCAAGCCTTAGAAGATAAGATCCCGTAGGCAATCCCTGAACCGGAATACTATTTTTGTACCTGAAAGGATCTTTTTCAAGGTAGATCTGTTTTCCTGAATAATCCAGTATTTCTGCGGTACGGACCGCATCCGTTTTTCCGTTCACGAAAATAGTTTCGGAAACAGGATTAGGATAGAGCTTCAGGTTGTTATTTTCATTGGACGCAGACAGGATATCGGAAGTTCCTAAAACGCCTAAATTCTGGCAGTAATTGGTTCCGTATACCTCCCATTCGTTGATATCGAATGTAACAGCAGGCTGGTTAATGCTGCTCTTTCTATATAAGGAAACATTGGCAAGCACTGAGGAATTGTTCTGTCCTGTCACTCCGATGGCATCAACAGTCGCATTACTTTTATATCTCAGCTCAACATACTGGTTCCCGGAGAAGGTCATCTGGGGAGCTGCCGTCACAAATCTTGCCTGATCAAGAGTGTAACAGGAGAAATTCGCTCCGGGATTCAGGATGACGGCCGTTTGATTGTTCTGGAGGATGCCTTCAAGTTCGTAAGGGTCCGGAAAATAAAAGCTGCTGCTGCTTGGCATCTGTATGGAAAGCCTGTAATCACTCAGGTTAACCGGGTGTCCGGTCTTATTGGTGATTTCAAGTGCCTTATTATTGGAAGTGCCTTCAAGGTATTTTGAAATAAACAGATCCTTAGCGTAGGCATCAGATGCTGCCGTGGTCACGGATACCGTATTGCTGTCCGCGGAATACAGATAGCCGTTGTCATACGCTTTCACCGTAAATGTATAGGCTGTGGAAGGAGTAAGATGATCTATACTGATGGAAGTACCTCTGGTAGCGCCTGCCAGATTGCCGTTCTGATAGATTTTATACCCGATGACATCGCTGCTTGTACTGGCAGACCAGCTTAAAGTAGCAAAATGGGCTCCCGTCTGGATCGCCGCTGCATTTCCCGGTACCTGAGGGGCAACGGCATCAGGAGCCTGTCCCCAGATGGCGCTGACCCATGCCGGATTATCAATAAAGGGATTCCTGTTATGTTGAATAGCATACACAGCATTATTCCGGTCAATCTCCCGCTGGGAAACCGGATCCTGGGCATGCCACTGCATAAGCATGGCAATATAGGCAGGATCAAAAGCCCTTTCTTCTGTGCCGTCCAGCGGATTGGTATCCGAAGCAGGGCTTACATTATTATCGAAATTGAAAGTCCCTAATTTTCCTTCATACCTCACCGCAAAATACAAAAGGCTCCTCGCTACATCCCCTTTGAACTCATCGATAGGCTCATAGACACGGCCGGTATACACCCAGTTGGGAATGGCACTCTTCCCTATTTTCGATGTGTTGGTAAATGTATAATAGATATTGGAAGCGGTTGTGGTTGAAATCCCGTACGGATAATTGCTCCTGAGCTGGTTGATCCTCGCATCCGTAGGTACAACATAGAAAAGATCCGAATACATCGGGTAATTGCTGTAAAATGTACTCTGAGGCATCATGTGCTCCCTGTTCCAGCCCTGTCCCTCTGCACTCGCACTTCCTATGATATTGGCAGTGGTATATTCGTATGCATCCGGTCCGGAAGGAATTTCAGAATACATATCCAGGAGAATCGTGGTATTGCTGGCGCCATGGTCATAATACCGGTCCAGATCGGTCTGGTTATAGTAATTGGTAAGGTCTCCGTAATTCCAGTTGATATTCCTG
>Ga0070683_100004820_pt1 | contig 11171 bp, 12 predicted proteins | sample KBSC713LmetaG_FD_64662 | JGI IMG/M metagenome (GOLD analysis project Ga0070683, IMG submission 64662) | Corn rhizosphere microbial communities from Kellogg Biological Station, Michigan, USA - KBS C7.1-3L metaG | ecosystem: Host-associated > Plants > Roots > Rhizosphere ...
TCCCTGCGCCAGTTCTTCCGCGAGCTGGCCGTCAACGCCGAAGTCGCCGCCTGAGATTCCACCCCTGATCTTGTCATCCTGAGCGCAGCGAACGACCCGCTGTTCGTCACCTCCACCAACAACCACCGTCCTCCTACCCCCAACCACCTTGTCATCCTGAGCGCAGCGAAGGACCCGCTGTTTGCTCTTGCTTGTCTTTCTGCCCTGTCACTCCCGCAGCAAATCTGCTGCCTACTCAACCACCTTGTCATCCTGAGCGAAGCGAAGGACCCGCTGTTCGTCACCACCACCAACAACCACCGCCCTCCTACCCCCAACCACCTTGTCATCCTGAGCGCAGCGAAGGACCCGCTGTTCCCGTCACAGCAGATCAGAATTGCCACCACAAGCCCATTCCCCGCATCCTTAAGGGCATGAGCATCGAAAAAGCAACATTCGGAGCAGGCTGTTTCTGGGGCGTCGAAATGAAGTTTGCCGCCATGCCCGGCGTGACCGCCACCGCCGTGGGCTACGAAGGCGGCAGCATGGACAGTCCCTCCTATAAGGATGTGTGCACCGATCAGACCGGCCACGCCGAAGTAGTCGAGCTTGATTTCGACAACGAGAAGATCCCCTACGAGCAGCTTCTGGATGCATTCTTCTCCCTGCACGATCCAACCACGATGAACCGCCAGGGTCCTGATTGGGGAACCCAGTACCGTTCCGCGATCTTCTTCCATTCGCCGGACCAGGAGCGCCAGGCGCGCGCCAAGATCGAGCAGCTCACGAAGGAGGGCCGTTTCGCGCCCCGCCGCATCATCACGCAGGTCGTCCCCGCGCAGACCTTCTGGCGCGCCGAAGAATACCACCAGCGCTATCTCGAAAAGCGCGGCCAGACGAGCTGCCACATTTGACCGCGAATAGCGCGATCGCCGGCATCACCACGGATTCTGAGTGGATGTGTCTGACAGTTCGCGTTGTAACAGGGCACGACTTCACAGCTTGCTAAAAAATGATTTCCACAAGCTTTGTAACAAGGGCACGGCTTCAGCCGGGCCGGCAAGCTGCTAATTCTAATGATCTGGGCTTTAGCCCCTGCTATCGCCGGCAGCTCGCAATCCACTTTTTTGGCACGCTCTTCTGTAGTGCCGCGAGCCCGCCTGATGAGTTTCCGCGCTTTACAAAAAAGTGTCTAGCGCCGGGTCTGCTGCTGTCCCGGATCGGGCGCGGACACTACAATGCCTGTCAGCTCGCCGGCCACGTGAACCGGCTGCTGGGCTGTGCCATAGCTCCGCAGGAGCTTGGTTTCAGTGTGGGTGGCCGGCCACGAGCCGGCGGGGTCCTGAATCTCGACGTAGTCGTTGTCCACTCCCTCGGCTTGGAGAATGTAATCGCCTTCGGGAACGAAGCCGAACGTAAACGTGTTGTCGTCTTTTGAGACCGATGCCTTGCTGGCCTCCGAGCCGTCGTCGCCGTAAAGCAGAGACAGCTTGCCCCCGTTCAGAATGTGCCCGTCGTGGGCGGCGACGATGTTGCCGCGAATGGTGTGCAGCCTGGTAAGTGGGATCTCGATGTCCTGCCCGCCCAGCTCTTCGCCCGCCGTCACCGTCAAGGGCTTCCCATCTTTGCGGCGGGAGCTGCCGCCCGCATAGAACGAAAGCGAGTAGGTGGAGTTCTGGGAAACACTGGTGCCAGTCTCCTTAGTCACTTTGTAGATCATCTCGTACAGTCTGAGGTGAGCTTCCAGCAGGTATTCGCCCGGGGGTAGGCCGCTGATTCGGTAACGGCCCTGGTCGTCGGTTCCCGCCGAGTAGGACTGGGCGGCGACCGGGCTGGAGGGCAGATTAGTCCAGTCGTTCTTCGTGCGAACCAGTATCGAGACGGATACGCCGACCGCGGGGCTACCGTCGTCGTACAGGATCGTGCCGCTCACCGCAGCGCCGCGCTCGATGGTCACGCTGACCGACACCGGCAAGCTTCCCTGCACGACGATCCGTGGCGCCGTCATCACCGGCTTCTTTGGTTTCACGGAGCCGGCTTCAGGTCCATGGGCCGGCGGAGCATACATGGCAGTCAGCGGCGACACGTAGCCCTCCTGCGTGGCGATCACGTAGTACACTCCGGGCTCGACGTGAGGAATGCTGAAGCCCCCATCCAGCAATGTCTGCACCAGCTGACCGTGCGACGTGATGGTGTCGTCTTCGCCGGGCCGGATGGCATCGATCTGGCTGGCCGGCTGCAGGACCACGCTGGCCATGCGCGCCGGCGCATTGGTGTCCGCGCAATACACATGCCCATAAACAGTGCTTGTGGCTGCGTGCGGCGCAGGCCGCTTCTGCTGGCTGAGTGCGGTGGCAACGACAGTGCAGAGAATAAGCGTGAGACCCGCGGCTTTCATGCACCACAGCCTGCGCCCGCCAGCCTTGGTTACGCCGTGACGACGAACACAGCGACTTCGACCGTCCCCTTCGGCGCACCACTGACAACTGACAACTGAAAACTGAAAACTGAAAACTGTCGGAACTACGAACTGCATTGCGAACCGAAAACTGACAACTGAAAACTGTAAACTGACGTTGGTATGCCGCACGCTCTGGCACAGGCCGTGGAAGTCGGGACCACGGTGCTCGCCGTGGCGGGAATGGGATACTTCATCGCGGCCCTGCTGGCCGCCTTCGTGTTTCTGGGCAGGCGTCGCCCGGCCGCCGCGGCCTTCGCGCCCGGCGTGAGCATCCTCAAGTCGCTGAAGGGTCTTGACCCCGCGATGCTCGACGCGTTCCGTAGCCATTGCCGCCAGACCTATACAGGCGAGCACGAGCTGTTGTTCGGGATCTCGACCGACGACGATCCCGCGGCCGACGCCGTTCGGCAATTGCAGAATGAGTTTCCCGGCCACGCGATCAGGCTCATCGTATGCCCCCGGCGGCTCGGGACGAACGGCAAAGTCAGCACCCTGGCGCAGCTTGTGCCTCATGCGCGATACGACTACCTGCTGATCAATGATTCGGATATCACGGTCTCGCCCCGCTACCTCGAGCGCGTCATGGCCCAGTTCGCGCCTACGCCCGAACAGCCCGGACAGCGCACCGTAGGGCTCGTGACCGCTCTCTATCGCGGCCGTCCGCATGGCAGCTTATGGTCGCGGTTCGAGGCCCTCGGCATCGCCACCGATTTTCAGCCCAGCGTTCTGCTGGCCCGCTGGATCGAGGGCGGCCTGCGCTATGGGCTCGGGTCCACGCTGGCGGTGAGCCGCGAAGCGCTCACCGCAATCGGCGGATTCGCATCCCTCGCCGACGACCTGGCCGACGACTACCAGTTAGGCGCCCGAATCTACGCCGCCGGCTACGCGGTTGCGCTCAGCCGCGAGGTGGTTGAGACTAGCGTGCCCGACTACTCGTGGCGCGGATTCTTCGATCACCAGGTTCGCTGGTATCGCACCGTTCGTGACGCGCGCCCCGGCGGATACGCGGGCCTGATCTTCACCCAGGGCCTCGCGTGGGCCGTGCTGAACATGGTGGCCAGCGGACTCAGCCCGGTGAGCCTGTGGCTGTTGGCCATGAGCTTCTTTCTGCGCCTGGCCATGGCCATGGGCGTAGCCACCAACGTGCTCGCGGACCACGATGTGCTCCCCAACCTGTGGCTCCTTCCATTGCGCGATCTGGTGGCAATGGGAATATGGATAGCCGGGTTCGCCGGCAACACCATCGTCTGGCGCGGCGAGCGCTTCCACGTAAAACACGGCAAGCTCACGCGTGCGTGACGCGCACCCGTTTAAGGTTCCGCAGCTCGCTGAAAAATGCCCGCGCCACACCTTACTGAAGACCGCGCCACACCTTACTGAAAACCGCGCCACACCTTACTGAAAACCCCGCGTCACCAGCTTGCTCAACGATGCCGTGCCACGACCTGCTGAAAAGGTCGCGGATGAGGCTTTGTAACAAGGGCACGACTTCAGTCGGGCCAATAATCCGCCATTTCCATGAATCTGGGCTTTAGCCCATGCCATTTCTCGCAGCTCACGATGCGGAGCCGGCCCACCTTGACGCCAGCACCAGATCGCGGGACCATAAGGAACCGCAGACGAGCGGCGCTTCTTCGCAATTTCAATCCCCAGGGTCGCTATCGATCGTCTAACGAATATCTCGCCCAGGGAGGGGCCGCCATGCAAAATGACGCTGCAAAAGACCGCAGACGGCCCGCCGTCGTAGTTTCGGCCGCTGCCCACGCGGCGCTCCTGACCCTGCTGATCGCCCCTCTGGGACTTCACATGAAGACCCGCCCCTTGCCTCCGGCCACCCGTTGCTGCTTCACGCTTCTCGAGACCGCGGGCGGATCGCACACCCCTGTCATGCCGGTGCCGGGCGTTCCTGGAATGCAGACGACGCTCCGGCCGAATCACGACCTGGAACTCGAGAAGAAGCGCATCGACCCGGTTCATCCCGCAAAGGCGGCCAAAGCCGCGGCGCCTCCTCCGCCATCGCAGAGCACGGGAACGGGAACTGGCGCAGCGGCCACCGGTAGCGGCAGCGACAACCAGAACGCCACGCCTGCCTTCCCGGTATTTTCTCCCAAGCCTCCGGTCAACGACCGCGCGCTCCTGCCTGCGAGCGAGCAGCAGATCGTGGTGGACGTGAATGTGAACGCTGCGGGCGAAGTCACCGCCGAGAGCCTCGTCAAGGGCATGGGGACCCCGCTCGACCAGATCGTGCTCGAGACGGTGAAGACCTGGAAGTTTCACCCCGCAACGGTGAATGGCAACCCCATCGCGAGCGAAGCCGAGCTCATCTTCCCGTTCAATCGGAGCTATCCGGTGAGCGGGGCGTAGTCGCATCGACATTCAGGGCACCCCGAAATCCAAGCGAGTGAACCATGAGGCGATACAGGATTCGAACATGGCTACTTTCCCTCTGTGCGATGGTGGCCTGCGCGCAGGCCCTTTCGGCGCAGAGCCAATCGCCCGACCCTCTTCAACTGCTTGACCACCTCGCAGGAGACTGGATCCTGACCGGAACCATTGCCGGTAAGCAGACCACGCACGATGTGCAGGCGGCCTGGGTGCTGCGCCGCGAATATCTGCAGATCCACGAAGTGTCGCGCGAGAAGAACGCCAACGGCGAGCCCGCCTATGAAGCCATCATCCTGGTGAGCTGGGATGCAAACGCCAAACAGTATGCCTGTCTGTGGATGGACTCGACCGCTGGCGGCGCGTTGACCTCGCCAGTAACCTGCCGGGCTGCGGCGGCGCCCGATTCCATTCCGTTCCTCTTCACCTTGTCGCCGTCCGAGTCGCTGCACACCACCTTCCGTTACCGCAGGGCAACAGACAGATGGCAGTGGACCATCGACGATGAGAAAGATGGAAAGATGGAACGATTCGCCGACGTAGAGCTGGCAAGGAAAAAGTGAAGCTGTTACCGCTGGATCACTTTTCCCAGGGATTCACAACCGAAAACCCGGCATCTTCAAAATGCCGTGTGTCCCCGCCAATCGCATGAAGTCTTTTTGCTGAAAGATGTTCGTATTCCACGCCGCGCCGTAGGCGCAAGGTTCGTTAACCCCGCGTTTCAACGTGGGGAAAGCTCGACCGGCAGGGCTTCGAAGTCCCGTAGGGACCCTGCAAAGCTCGCGAGCAGCATCTCATCCCGCATTCATGCAATCACCCTGACCACACCCCAGCCCCGAACCGAATGCAGTACGCTGAGAGCACACCATGGTTCAGCGCATCGCCATCCTGGGTACTGGCTTGCTCGGCGCCTCCGTCGGCCGCGCGTTGCGTGCCGCGGGATTCACCGGCTCCATTTCCGGATGGAACCGCGGTGCTGCCGGCGCGGAGCGGGCCCTCGCGATGGGGGCGATCGATTCCATTGCCGCCAATCCGCTCCAGGCCGCGCGCGAAGCGCAAATCACGGTTCTCGCCGTGCCCATCTTCGCCACCCTCGATCTGATGGAGCAGCTCGCAGCCGTCCTCACCCCCGATCAGCTCCTCACCGACGTAGGCAGCACCAAGGGACAGATCACAACGGCGGCCGCGCGTCTCTACAACACCCCCACCCGCGCAGCCTTCCTCCCCGGCCATCCCATGGCCGGCAAGGAACGCGGCGGCGCCGAACTCGCCGACGCCGATCTGTTTCGCAATGCTGTCTGGCTTTTCACCGACGATCCCGCCTGGCAGCGTTCCCCCACCGGTTCAGCTCTGGTCAAAGAATGGCGCGAACTGGTCGTCCAGATGGGCTCCCGCACCATCGACATCGACCCCATCCGCCACGACGAGATGGTCGCCTGGGTCAGCCACCTGCCGCAGTTCACGGCCACAGCCCTGAGCGCCCTGCTCGAAGAAGAAGTGGGCGACGCGCCGGAACTCAAAGACGTGGGCGGACGCGCTCTCCGCGAAATGACCCGCCTCGGCGCCAGCCCCTTCTCCATGTGGCGCGACATCGCCGCCACCAACACCGCGGCCATTGAAAAAGCGCTCCTCGCCCTCGAGCAGCGCCTCCAGCACATCCGCGAGAACCTGCGCGGCCCCGCCCTCCGCGACGAGTTCGACCAGGCCAACCGCTTCCGCCAGGGATCTTGACTTGAGGCTTGAGGTTTTTTCGTTTTTAGACGATTATGGCCATGTACGAACTTCGGAATTACATCACGGCAGAGGGCAAGGACATTGTCGCGCTTTGGCTCACCCGATTGCACGACAGGCAGGCCCGGGTCGCAATCGACCGGCGCATGAACAGGATGGAGAACGGGAATTTCGGAGACCACCGATTCTGCCGCGATGGCATTTGGGAACTGCGCATCGACATTGGACCTGGTTACCGGGTTTATTACGCGCTCGACGGACAACGGGTGGTTCTTCTCCTGTGTGGAGGAGACAAACACACCCAGAGCACTGACATTACGCGCGCGTGCGACTACTGGAAGGATTGGCAACGGAGGCTTGGCTTATGAGAGACATCTCCCACGACGACGCCATGGCGGAAACCTTTCGCGAGGATCCGCAGTACGCCGTCGACTTGCTGAACGCCATTCTTAAGGACGGAGATCAGGCCGAGCTGCTCATCGTGCTCCGTCAGTTGGCCAAGGCATTTGGGGGCGTGCAGACCATCGCGGAAAAAGCCGACCTCAATCCGACCCAGCTCTATCGCACTTTGTCCAGCGAAGGCAATCCTGAATTGCGGAGTCTTTGGGCCATCCTCAAGGCGATGGGACTGCGATTGACAATCGAACGCGTGAAAGCCGCTTAAAACTGGGCTAGCCAATCGCGAGCCGAACAGCCCCGCCCCTCGCCCTAAACCGCTTCCGCTTCTTTCGCGCTGTCAGTGAGCGTGTCCATCTCCATCGCCGGGTTGATCACCTGCAGATCCCGTGTGCAGCAAACGACAAATTCGGACCTGTTGATCATGCAGTAACTGACGGGTGGGGGAAATTCGTTCGGAATACTCTTTCGGTGAGGTTGAAAAAGGGCGATCGCTGATCTTCACAGCGATTTCCTTTTCCTCTAGCGCTGCAAAACTCTATAGTGCTTTTATCTCTTCTCCCCATGGAGAAAGCGTGAGACTCCCAGCGTCGACGCGTTTGACCCGAACTCTCCTTTGTCTTGCCGTGTTCGCCTGCTTCCGGTCCCAATTCGCGACCGGGCAGCCAGTTTCCCCAAAGAGCCCATCCTTCCCAGCGCCATTCGTCGTGCATGGTCTCGGCCGCGCCACCATACCGGTTGACGGCACGTGGCAGTTCCGCGAAGGCGACAACATGGCCTGGGCAGCCCCCGGTTTCGATGATTCCGGATGGGAGCCCATCCAGGTGGGCCGCCCGTGGGAAGGCCAAGGCCACCGGAACCTCACCGGCTTCGCGTGGTACCGGCGGCACATCGTCTTCAATCTTGATGGCAACGCAGACTGGGAAGCCGCGCTGGCGTTCTATAGCGTGCAAGACGCAGCGGAGGTCTACTGGAACGGCCGGCTTATCGGTAAAGTCGGCAAAGTCTGGCCGCACGCGTTATGGCGCAGACCGGGCCCGGCGCAAACTTTCAGCCTCGGTCCGGTGAAGCAATTGGGCGCCGGCGGTGTTCTCGCGGTCCGCGTGTGGGCCGCGCCCTACTACGCCTATGCGCCGGATGAAACCGGCGGCCTGAATGGCACTCCGCTTATCGGGGATGCGGCTGCCCTCAATGCACTCTGTTCTCTGTGGCTCTATGAAGGAATAGAGCGGAACCTCTACTCGTACGCGCTCGCATTGCTCTCCGCGCTCGTAAGCCTGCTTGCCCTGCTGGCCTGGTTGCGCGACCGGCGCCAGTGGACGCTCGTCTGGCTGGCTATCTTTACCGCAAGGGTTCCGGCGCTCACATGGGCGGGCTTGCCATGGCACTCCTTCCGGCTGAGCTATGGAACGGTGGGCATCATCTTCATGGCGGGCGATGCCGCGCTTTGGCTCCTGCTCCTCGATCTGTTTCGCCTTCGCGATCGTCCGCTCCTGGTGCGGTGGACGCGGATTCTTGCAGTGCTGATCGTAGGACTGCAAGTTCTGGAAGCATTCGAGCAGTTCTTCGACTGGACGCGCGCGCCGCGTTTCTTTCTCCTTGCCGACATTGGCGTCACGTTGCCGTGCTTCATCATCCTGTCCTGGTCCATCGTTCTCTTCGGGTTCGGGTTACGCAAAAAGCTCCCACCCCCCTTCTGGGCTCTCGCCATCACCGGTATCGCGGCGGACATCGCACTGAATATGTCGAGCATCGTCGGCCTTGGAGGCCGCTGGACGCACTTGAATGGTCTTGCGGCACGGCTCAGTGCTCCGCTTTTTCAGATTGCCGGAAATTCCTTCGACTGGGGCACCATTTGCTCAACCCTGCTGCTGGTTGCAATCGTCTACGCCGTGTGGCGCTACCAGAGAAAGCAGCAGCAGCGTGAAGTCCAGGTGGCGGAAGAGTTCCGCAACGCCCAGGAGGTGCAGCAGGTGCTGGTGCCCAAAGACCTGCCCGAACTCCCAGGGTTCAAACTGACGTCTGCTTACCGTCCCGCGCAGGAGGTTGGCGGTGACTTCTTCCAGTTGATCCCATTGCCAGGCGGCGCGGCGTTGCTCGTGATCGGCGACGTGAGCGGCAAGGGTCTGCACGCGGCCATGACGGTGTCGCTCATCGTCGGTGCGCTGCGTACCGCCGCAATCGCAACCAGCGACCCGGGAGAGATTCTGGGAGTGCTGAATCACCTGCTGCATGGCCGTATGCGGCACGGCTTTGCGACCTGCCTGGCGATGCGTCTCGACGCGGACGGCAAGTGTTTCGCGGCGAATGCCGGGCATCTGCCTCCCTACTGCGATGACCGTGAGGTCGAGCTGCCTGCGGCGCTTCCGTTGGGACTTGTGGCGGATGCCCACTATGAGAGCGTGGAGATCCAAATCGCACCGGAGGACCGCCTCACTCTTTACACCGACGGATTGCCGGAGGCGCGGAACGCGTCAGGAGAATTGCTGGGTTTCGAGCGCGTAGCCGCGTTGCTGGCGCGCTGTGCGGACGCGAACCAGATCGCCGATGCCGCATGCAGCTTCGGGCAGGACGATGACATCACGGTGCTTACACTGGAAATCGCCGCGGTTCCCGCAATACATTCGCGGTAGATGCCCTAAACCGCTTCCGCTTCTTTCGCGCTGTCAGTGAGCGTGTCCATCTCCATCGCCGGGTTGATCACCTGCAGCCCTTCGGCCCGTGCCGCTTCCAGCAATAGCTTCGATGTCGAAACAAAGATAATGTCGGTCCCTTGGAACATGTCGCGGGCTACCAGCGCCGCGCCCAACTGGACGGCATCGGGCCAGCGCAGCAGACGGCGGTCCAGCAACTGGCGCGCGCATTCCAGCACCGCGGGATTCAGCGGCTCCTGCACGGTGCGCGCGGCTTCGATGCGCAGGATCTCCAGGGCAGCCGTGGCGTCCTCTTTGCTGATACCTCCCGCGCGTTCCCGGCGGCGGATTGCCGCGTAAACCTCCAGCGGAGTCGAAGCCGCAATGAGCTTGCGGTTGTCCTCAATCGTCTCCATCAGGCGGATCAGCGCGTCGGTGCCCGGTTCGCGCACAAAGAGCCGCGCGAACGCGGTGGCTTCAAGAAAGTAGCAGCTCACACAACCCCCCGTTCTTCTTCCAGAACGGCGGTAAGCGACTCGCCGTGAACGGCGACGGGATGAAAGCGCTGCGCCTCTTCGGGAATGCCGGCTTCGGCGCGATTCAGGCGGATGGTCGTAGTCGGGTAGGCCGGCGTCTTGGGATTCGCGATCTTGCTGGTCAACACCACGCCTCGCTGAATTGCCTCGGCAAGCACGGCTTGGCGCGATTCGGGATTCTGGTTCCAGCGGAACGTCTTGCGCGGCAGAAAGGAATCGCGGAACCACTTCAGCGCAATGAACGCGTGGCCTCCCCGCTCGGCTTCGGCCAGCGCTGCGCAGAGCTCTTTCACACGGGCATCCATGTCGGCCGTTCCTGGCTCCCCGCTATCGTCAAACTCGGCCGAATGGTCCACGGCAGCGCGCGGGGTGGCTCGAACAGAGCGCGAAGCGCCATCTTCCCCACCAACGCGCTCGAAGTAAATGCGTACCTCGTCTTCCTCGGGCGACCAGCTGTCTGCCATGGCATTGCGGCGCTTGCTGCGCCCGTTCTCGCTGCACAGTTCCACGATTGCCTGGTACCCCGGGGGCGCCAGAAAACGCAGCGCGCGCACCAGGCCCGGATCTTGCGAATAGCCTAGCTCGTTCAATGCCTCTTCAATGATCTCTTCCGCATCGGGAATAGCAAGACCACTTACATCTACGCTCGCTTGCGCCACTCTTGCCGTCTTCATACTTTCATCTCCGTATACCGCAACTCCGACTACCCGCGGCCGCGGTCCACCTGTCCGGATGGTGAAGGGCGGAATGCGATGTGTAGCGCATCCCGCGTCGGCGCGGCCATGCGTACTAGCCGCATTGGCAGTTCCCGGGGGTTGTTCGAGACAACGGCTCCCAATCTCGGAGCATGGATCCTGGTTTTTTGACGTGAGACCCCGCAACAGAAAGGTTCTACATTAATCGAGTGGATACTAACCCCGAGTAAGTGTAAACGATCTCTTGATCTGTGGTCACCTGAAAATTTCTCTTATTTTAAACGATTTTAGCAGGTCTTGAAAGCTTTCGACTCGGAATCCTATCGCTGTTTGGCGTGAGTTACCGATCCCGGTAAAA
>Ga0070683_100004821_pt1 | contig 11169 bp, 10 predicted proteins | sample KBSC713LmetaG_FD_64662 | JGI IMG/M metagenome (GOLD analysis project Ga0070683, IMG submission 64662) | Corn rhizosphere microbial communities from Kellogg Biological Station, Michigan, USA - KBS C7.1-3L metaG | ecosystem: Host-associated > Plants > Roots > Rhizosphere ...
TACTTCAGCCGGTCTTTCGACCGGGACGACGAAAGTCCGAGACCGGCGATCTCCGTCCCGTTCGCGCAGCAGCCTGTGGCCTTTCAGCCCAGACCAGCTGCTCCGGCACCTTCACCTGTGCCCCCCGCGCCTCCGGTTGCGGCCCAGCCGCAGCCTGAAGTTGCGAACCATCACGTTCCCAGAACGCCCGTGCGGCGCCCCGTGGCCAACGGCAAGCACGAGGCTGCCCGCCCCCACCACAGTCGGCCCGCGGCTCATAAGCCTGCCTCACCCAGCCGTTCTGCTTCATCGAACGGCCACGCCGCCCGCCGCGGCTCTGATCCGCGTAAGAAGAGCGCATCTCCCCGGCCTACCGGGGAATCTCGCTGGAGCGGCGCCAAGAACGGCAAGCACACCCACTCCGGCAACGGTCACGCATCCGGATCAAACGGGCGCTCAGCAAACGGAACGACATCGCATCGCCAAGAGAAGTCATCGTCGCCGTCCTGGACCAAGCGGGCCGGTACAGCCAAGCCTAAGCCTCCAGCGTCTCGCAGCGCTGCACGTCCGGCAGGAAAGAGCCGTCCTGCATTGACGGCTGCTGGACGCGCGGCCGGAGGCGGCAAACGCTTCTTCAATAGCCGATCGAAAAATGGTGCTCGCCCTGGGAACGGGTCCCGGCCTGGAGCCAAAAAGCGCGGATGAGTCCGGAAGAGTCACCCGCACTGAAATCGAAGCGCAACTTCGTCGTAGCGATTGACGGCCCGGCTGGCGCAGGCAAGAGCACGATCGCCCGCCACCTGGCTCGTCACTACGGTCTGCTCAATCTCGAGACCGGCGCCATGTACCGCGCACTTGCCCTGAAGGCTCTCCGCCGTGAGGTCCCGCTCGACGATCCCGCCGCTCTCGAACGTCTCGCCACCGACACAGACATCCAACTCGAATCGGGCGATAGAGAGAATCGCGTTTTGCTGGACGGCGAAGATGTCACCGGCCAGATCCGCAATCAGATTGTCACGGACGCCGCCTCACGCGTCAGCATCCATCCCGCCGTTCGCGCCGGAATGGTCAAGCGCCAGCAGGAGATGGCTGCCCGAGGCGGGGTTGTCATGGAAGGCCGCGACATCGGCACGGTGGTGTTTCCGGACGCGGAGGTAAAGATCTTCCTGGATGCCGCGCCCGAAGTTCGAGGGATGCGCCGTTACGATCAGATTGGCCAAAACGGTAAACCATCCGCTCCGCCGGAAGAGGTCATCCGCGACCTCCGTGCACGCGACGAACGGGATCGCAATCGCGCCGACTCTCCTCTTCGCGCGGCTTCTGACGCATTCATCCTCGACTCCACTACGCTGACCCTTGACGAAGCTCTCAAAGCAGCAGAATCGGCAGTAGACGATTGGCTCGCCAAGAACCGCAACGACGGCCGCGTTCAGAAGGGGACCTAGTTCCTGTCGCAGATGCAGAGAACAGGTAGAATGTTCGTAACGCTCTCGGGCCCAAAGAATCAGCGGCTGGTGTTCACGGAATCTTCACCTCTTGTGTGACATACTCACGGGACTCTGTTCCAAAAGCAGCAATGTTGAGTCTGGAGGGTGAAATTTCTCTTTACTGCCATGAATGCGGATCTACCGACCTTCGGGTCTCCCGGCTGCACCTGCGTGACTACGCTCAGCTGATCATGATGAAGTACCCGATTCGCTGTCGAACGTGCAAGACGAGATCCTTTGCGCCGCTTCGCCTCGCTTTTCAATTGCCACGGCTGCATCGTTCCGGCACTCGTCGGCGAAGTGCTCTTTAGCGTGAGGTTGCTCTGTCACATTTGTTCGGGACCCCGCTCTCGTTTAGGGAGTCTCACGGGCCGTCACCGGATGCTATAGGCTTTATGCATGGAGTGTGCTCGCTGCCATCAGCCCGTATCCGAGGAAGGCTGTTATTGCCCGGCATGCGGGCTGCCACAGCTCGTATACTCGGCCGAGCCTGGCACCGTTCCGGCGTCTTCGGAACGATGGCCCGAAGCTGTTCGCGATGCGAGTTCGATCGACTGGAAGGTAGGAATCCGAACCATTCTGGTCCTTGCGGCGGTCGCCGGCATTCTCGCCTCCCGATACTCTCCAGTGCACGCTCTCGGCCTCTTCTGGATGGCGGCTGCCGCAGCATGGGCTGTCTTGCTCTACATGCGCAGGCAGGGTCCTGCCTGGATCACGCTTGGTGCTGGAGCCCGCATCGGCATGGTCACCGGCCTGATCGCCGGATGGCTGGCATTTGGGTTCAGCGGCGCTGGCTTCTTCGTAACCCGCGTCGTTCGACATCAGGGGAACCAGATCGATTCAGGATGGCACGCAATGGTTGATCAGGATCAACAGATAACGCAGCAATTGATCAAGCAGGCAGGCATTCCTGTTGATGCAGCCCAGGTCAACGCACAGCGCAACTGGATGCTCTCGCCGGAGGCGCATGCGGGTCTCGAGACCATGCAACTCGCTCGCAACTCCCTCCTGTTCCTCCTCTGTGCGGTAGCCGGAGGAGCGCTCGGCGCCAGAACGGTTGGTCGCCGGCGCCGCCCCGAAATCTAATGGGTTCCGACTTCACTTCGACAGGATCTGCTCAAAATAATCGAGCGCCCGCGGATCGTGGGTTTGTCCCAGCCAGAAGATCGCCTCTTTCCGCACCGTAGGGCTCGCATTTGTCTGCGCAACGTGCAGCAGCTCCGGGACCGCCTCGTCTTTCGGCAGCTGGCTTAAGGCAAACACTGCCTTCTTCTTCACGCCCACTTCAGGATCGTTGTCCACTGTGTCCTTCAGCATCGCAACAGCCTTTTTGCCGGCCTTCTGTCCTACCCAGAAGATGGCCTGCTCGCGAACGCCGACGTCCTTGTCGGACTTTGCCATCCCGATCAGATCGTCGACGGCGGCGGGATCGTGGCTGACAAACAAGTCGAAACTCAACTTTTTTCGGAAGTCCGGATCTGCATCGCCCTCCAGCTTCTTCAGTGCGAGAAATCCTTCGTGGCCTCGACCAGCACCTAGCCAGAACGCACCTTTCTCGCGCAACCACAACGGATTGGCCGATGACGCAAACCCCTCCAGCGCCGTGGTCGCCTTCTGTGTCTCGTGCATCGCAATCGCCGCCAGTGCCTGATCGGCGTGCCGCTTGTCATCCGCTGTCACCAGGCTCGACAGCCACGCCACGCTCTCGTCGGCCTTCACATCCGTCAGCCACGTGAACGGCAATCCGCTCGCGTCCACCTGACAGCTCGTGCCGATGAAACGAACCCTGTCGATAGCACCGTTCTCAATCCGGACCAGCACCTCTATGCTCGTCTCCGTTCCATGATCCCCATCGGAAGAGCGGTAGTTGTTGTTCTCCGCCTCCAGCCGATACACGCCGCAGCAACCGTCGCCATTCGACGAGTCATCGCCAGAACACATAGAAAAATGCGATCCGGGAACCGCCGACACGGCGTAGCCCAGCCACTGCGGTCCGCTCGAATGCTTCAGTTGCTCCACCGCCGCCGGCAATCCCGCTCCGGCCGGCTGCGCGTGCATCTGCGCGTTGATCACCTTGGGCTGTTGCGCCTCCGCGAAGAACGACATCCCAAATACCGCTACCACCAACAAGATTCGTCTCATGGGGATCCTCTCTACTTGTTCAGAATTTCCATCATGTACTTTGTCGCTTCCTGGTTGTGCATCAGGCTCAGCTGCTGCACCAGGTATTGCTTCATCTGGATGTCCTTCTCGCCGCGCGCAAGCGTCACCAGGTCCGGCGCGTCGTTGGCGAGAAAGAGGGACTGCGCCGCAGCCCGCTTCGTCTCCACATCCGAGTTCTTCTGATATGTCTCCACCAGGATGGGAGCCACCGACATACCGCCTGAAATTCCAAGGTTGCGAATCGCTTTTCGCCTCAGCCCCGCATCCTGCTCCGACTTCGCAATCTCCGATAGCGATCCGACGCCTTTCTGACCGCATGGAATCAGTGCGCTGATGATGTCTTCCTTCGTTTGCGCATTGTTCGCTGAACGGTACATCGCCAGTAGGTCCGAGGCTGCGCCCATGGCTCCAAGGGTATGAACTGCAGTCCTCGCCAGTTCTGGATTGCTTTCCTGACGCGCGGCCTCCAACAGCTTCGAGGGATCCCCGGTCATGAGGTACGACTGGAGAATCGCCCTCTTTACCTGCGTATCGCTGCTCTTCTGATAGATAGAAGCCAGCGTCTCATTGGCGCCCTTCCCCTTTGCAATCGCCAGCATCCGGATCGCCTTGATCTGCAATGGCGCTCCCGACTGCCCCTGAGCAATCTGGCCGATTAAAGCGTCAGCCTGCGGCGAGCGGCTCTCAGCCAGCACAAATAATGCACGGCTCTTCAACTCGTCTGACTGGTTGCCGCTCAGAATCTTCTGCAGGATAGGAACAGCCTGCGCCTGATCCTGCTGCATCAGCGCATTGAGCGCCAGGAGCTTCAGGTTTTCGTCGGGCTCACCTTGCGGAGAAACCGGGTGCCCGCTCTTGCCTCGCACCTCAATCTCCAATGCCCCGCACTCGTCGATCCAATGGCTCTTCGGGAATTTCTTCCGCAGCTCTCCGCACGTGCTCAGCGCGCTCGCCGGCTGGCCTTCCTTGTTCTCTGCGTACGCCTTCCAGTAGAGCGCTCCCTCGGCGTGCTCTCCGTGCATCTGCGCGACGCGATCGAAGAGCCCGGCAGCTTCTGACCAGCGGCTTTCGTTGATCGCCCGTGTTCCATCGGCGTACAGGCTCGCCTCATCGGCCATGCCGCCGCCTACCCCGCCGAACGAAACCAGCATCGGTGTTGGATATTCCGCGCGCATTGCGCCCGGAGCAATCGCCAGTCCTGCTGCCAGAAAGATTGCAAATGATCTGTTCGCTTTCATTAGATCGAGACTCCCTTCGCGGACATTGGCCCGCTTTCCTGATTTGGTTTGCGCGCGAGCAATACCCGCACCTCAAAAAGAATTCCGCTGGTATTCATGTCTTTCCGCACCCGCTCAAGGTCCGCAGCCGTCAGATGCGGATCATTGGCGACCTCCGCCAGCACCCGCTCCAGCCGGTCCAGCGCCCCAGCCAGCGCCGGATCCCCCTCCTTGTTCGCGCTCACCCGGTAAAGCCGGTTAGACGCGAGCAGTTCCCTCGCCTCGGTCTGAAGCTGAGCATTCTCGACCTTGTCCCCTGAATCCGCATGGTTCAACTGCACCAGCAATCGCTCCGTGCGATCCAGATGATCCGTCAGCACCACGACCACGACACGCTGTTGCGGTTGGACATTGGCCGCAAGATCAGAACCGGTCGACGTCCTGTGCTCCCAGAAACGTCCACCGATGAACGCCGCGGTCATCAGTGCCAGGCACGCCGCAGCCGCGGTGGCCGTCTTCCACCAGCTCCACCCCTGCCAACCCGCCGTCTTCTTTTCGTACGGGATCAACTGCGGCCGTAGCGCCTGCCACACAAAGTCGCCGTAGTCAGGGCCTCTCTGCGGAATCTCCTCAGACTTGATCGCATCGACGCTGCGCTTGAACTTCGCATACTCCGCCGCGCACTCCCGGCATGCCTTCAAATGCGCCTTCGCTGCTTCCGAACCTTCGTCGTAATACATCTCCATCTGCTCGTCTTCGCTCAGGTGCTTCATGCATTCCCCCTCAGCGGCGCAAGTTCCCGGCGCAACTTCTGTACAGCGCGAAACACAGCCTGCTTCGCCGCATTCGGCGCCACTCCAAGGACCTCCGCGATTTCGCTCATGGAGCGGTCCTCCAGATGCCGCAACACAAATGCGCACTTCTCCGTCGCCGTAAGCCTGCGCATCGCCGTTTCCTGCGCCGCGCTCACTTCACGCCCCAGCAGGACTCTTTCCGGATCGGCATCCTGCGTTGCCACCTGCACCGTCTTTATCTCCGGGTCGCTCTCTTCGCCGTGCGTGTACTCGGCCTCGATGCCCGGCTGCCCCACCCGATTGAGCGCGCAGTTCACGGCGATCCGGTAGACCCACGTTCCAAACGTCGAACGCTGTTCGAATTTCTCCAGCCGCTGATACGCGCGCAGAAACGTCTCCTGCACTATCTCCTCCGCGTCGGCCTCATTGCCGGCAATCCGAAAAGCCACCCGAAACACAGCCGCACTGTGCGCGCGGACCAGCGTCCCATACGCTTCCTTGTCCCCGGCCAGCACTGCCCGGACTACGGAGTGGTCATTTCCCTGCATTCAGCACCTTTGACAGGAGGATTAACCTGCGGTTAGGAGATTATTTGCAACAGGCTGGCAATCGCCATCAGCATCTCCAGGCTGTGCCCTGCTCGAAATCCTACCCTCGACACTGAGTAGACCCTTCCCGTCCGGGCTCAGGCGAAAGCGCCAATAGCTAAGAGCTGGAGCCTCATAGCTGTTTCTCCACAACTTGCCCCGCCCCCCCACGGCCTTCTATCATCCGGCGAGAGACTTACTGCGGTTTCACTGACTCCTGGAGCTGTCCAGCTCTTAAACGGCATCTTCCTGCAAAGCGAAACCGCTCAAGCGGCACTGAGAGAGCCTATGAGCGAACAAACTACTGCACCGGCCCTGCGTGTGAAGGGCAGGCTGATGTCCGCCTCGGAGATTGAGCGCACCCTGGTGCGTCTAGCCCACGAAATTGTGGAGAAGAGCAACGGCAGCGAAGATCTGACCCTGATCGGCATCAAGCGGCGCGGAGTGCCCTTTGCGCAGCGGCTCGGAAAGCTGATCTCGAACATTGAGAAGCGGGCTGTGGAGACCGGCACGCTGGACATCCAGTTCTATCGCGACGATCTCTCGACGGCCGATGTGCGTCCGGTGGTTACGCCCGGCGCGCTTGGGTGCGATGTGGAAGGCCGCGATGTGGTGCTCTGCGACGACGTGCTTTACACCGGCCGCACCGTTCGCGCGGCGCTTGACGCGCTCTTCGATCACGGGCGCCCGCGACGTGTTCAGCTCGCGGCGCTTATCGATCGCGGCCACCGGGAACTGCCCATTGAAGCCACCTACGTCGGCCGCCACGTCCCCACGAGCAGCCGCGAGATCATCGAAGTGAAATTCCAAGAGGTCGACAACGACGAGCAGGTACTGCTCGTTGAGAGGGTGGACTAAGAAAGGCAGCTTTCAGCCATTAGCTCTCAGCTTCTCCGTTGGAAGCTCGGACTAACGGCTAAGAGCTAAGAGCTGAAGGCCAAATCCATGAACGCATCGACCGCAACGCCACCTGCACGTCGCCACCTTCAAACTCCGCAACCGCCGGCATCATTGTTTCCTTACAATCCCGGGTCGCTGCTCTCCGTGATGGATTTGGATCTGGATGCCGTGAGCCACTTACTGACGCGTGCGACAGCGCTCGAGAATCAGGATCCGCTTACGCGCGACCGGATTCTGTTGAAGCGGCGCATCGCTCTGCTCTTTTACGAGTCTTCGACGCGGACGCGCACCAGCTTCGAGCTTGCCGCCAAGAGCCTTGGCGCCGATACGACGCTGGTTTCGAGTTTGTCGTCGAGCATCGAGAAGGGCGAGACGCTGAAGGACACAGGGCTGACGCTGCGGGCGCTTGGGGCGGAGGCGATCATTCTGCGGCACAATTCTTCCGGCGCTCCGTGGCTTCTGGAGCAGGAGACAGGGCTGCCGGTGCTCAATGCCGGTGACGGAATGCACGAGCACCCTACGCAAGCGTTGCTCGATCTGCGCACGATGCTGGCCCATTTGCGGCCCGGGGTGGACAAGGTGGGCGCGGAGACGCTGGCCGGGGTTACCGTCACGATTGTTGGGGATATTCTGCACAGCCGGGTGGCGCGATCGAACATGCTGCTGCTACCGAGGCTGGGGGCACGCGTGCTGCTTTGTGGACCGACGCAGCTTCTGCCGGACTCTGCCGCGAACGCGGGGCCAGGGATCGCGGTGGAACGCGACTTTGAGGCTGCGCTCCGCCAGTCGCAAGTGGTGATGATGCTGCGTATCCAGGCAGAACGCCTTGCCGGAGTGCAGATCGATCTGGCTCAGTACAAGGATGCGTACCAGCTGACGGGGCAGCGGCTCTCGGCTCATGCGCCAGAGGCGCTGGTGATGCATCCGGGGCCGATCATACGAGGGCTGGAACTAACGGCCGGGGTAGCCGACGGCCGGCAGTCCGCGATTCTGGAGCAGGTGCGGCATGGCGTGGCGATCCGCATGGCGGTGGTTGAACGCGCACTTGGAGCGCAACCGAAAGAAGGCCGCGCATGAGTTCAGTTCTGATTCGCAACGGACACTTGATCGATCCGGCGGCGGGAGTGGACGCTGCAAAGGACATTCTGCTGAAAGATGGGCGTGTTGCCGAGATCGCAGGCGCGGGCAAGATCAAGGCGGGCCACGAAGCGGGGTCGGACGTGCAGGTGCTCGATGCGTCCGGATTGACGGTGGCTCCAGGGCTTATTGATATCCATGTCCATCTGCGGGAGCCCGGGCAGGGTCACAAAGAGACGATCGCGACCGGGACAGCTGCGGCGGCAGCTGGGGGATTTACTGCGGTAGCGGCGATGCCCAACACGACTCCGGTGAATGACTCGCCAGAGATCACGCGCTGGATGCTATCGCCCGAACGGGGGGCATGCGTGCGGGTCTACCCGATTGGGGCCGCTACGCGCGGATCAAAGGGCGAACAGATCAACGATTTCGCCGCACTGAAGGCAGCAGGCGCGGTGGCCGTAACGGATGATGGGCACCCGATCTTGAAGGACGGCATTATGCGCGAGACGCTCGCGGCTGCCGCCCGAGTGGGCCTCAGCGTCATCCAGCATGCGGAAGATACGCGCATGACACAGGGCGCCAGCATGAACGCCGGCCCCATGGCCTTTAAGCTCGGGCTGCGTGGCATGCCTGTGGAAGCTGAGAGCAGCCTGGTGGAGCGGGACATCCGGCTGGTGACCGAACTTCGGGATGCTCGCGTCCATCTGCATGTGGCGCATACGTCCACGGCCGCTGCGATTGCGGCAGTGCGGCAGGCGCGACGCAATGGACTCCGCGTGACCTGCGAAGTGGCGCCGCATCACTTCCTGCTGACGGAAGAGCACGTCGGCCTTTACAACACCAATGCCAAGATGAATCCACCGCTGCGCTCAGCCGCCGATCGCGACGCGATGATCGAGGCGATCCTCGACGGCGTGGTTGACGCGATTGCGACCGATCACGCGCCGCACGCCGTGCACGAGAAAGAAGTGGAGTTCGAACACGCCCCGAACGGGATCACCGGCCTCGAGACCGCACTCGGCCTCTGCCTGCGATGGCTCCACAAGGAATGGAAACTCCCACTGGGCCGCGTTCTCAGTCTGCTGAGCGCGCAACCCGCCGCGCTGCTCGGGCTCAAAGGACGCGGCACGCTGGCAGTCGGCAGTTTCGCCGACGTGGTTGTCTTCGATCCCAAAGCCGAATGGACCTATCACGCCAAGGAGACGCACTCCAAGGCGCATAACACCCCATTCGACGGCTGGACGATGCAGGGCAGAGTTCGATGGACGATCAGCGAGGGCCGGATAGCCTATGCAGCTAAAGATCCCCAATGACAGGTCTTTGTCGCGGGGCAAAAGAATAAAAGCGGGTGTCCGAATCGCGACCGTTCTGATTGTTCCAGCTAATCCTGCTTAGGACGCCTTCCCCAGCAGAGCCTGCTCTGCGCGGAGCCAATCCTCGGCGTCGTGGCCGTGCTGGTACCCGCGCTCCGCCCAGAAACGGTGTGCAAGGGCCGCAATCTCTTCCTGGCTCACGCTGCGGATCTCTTGAACGCTCTTTGAGGTCTTCTTGGGGGCGATTGCCTTGGGGGCCGAGGCCGAGGCGCTGGTCTTCTTCCGGGTGGTGGACTTCTTGATGGTCTCTGTCATCAGAGGGTTCCTCCTGATAAGGGTATGGATAAGTTCGGGCCGCCGCGGAAGTCGATCGAAATCCGCCACATAACTGGGCCTTCGTCTTCAGGTTACTAGATAGTTAAATCCAGACAAAGCAAGAACAGCCGACTGGTACCAATTCGATCAGCGGAAACCCGCATCTTCATTGCTTCCAACGCATAGGCAATGTTTCCCGTCTGTTAACGATTTCGCAATATGAAACTGTGTGGGTGTGATTCTTTGTTGCCCAGATTGGAGGTGGGTGCCTATTCTTGTCGGGCGCGGATGGGCTCATCGTTTAATCGGCCGTCCGCCGCGAGGTCATCGCCGAAAATGGACAAACGGGAATTCCTCAAGTCGTCAGGAGCAATCGTGGCCGGAAGCATTGCCTCTCGTTTCGCATCGGGACAGCCGGGGTCGCAGCCGCACGCCAAGCAGCCCGCTCCGCATGAGAACTGGGCCGGCAACATCCACTACAGCACCGACCACGTCCACACCCCCGCGAACTTGGAGGAGGTGCAGGACGCCGTCAAAAAGTGCTCGAAACTGCGCGCGTTGGGTTCCCGCCACTCGTTCAACCGGATCGCAGACAGCACGGCCAATCAGGTCTCGCTCGACCGCCTGAACCAGATCGAGATCGACGAGAAGGCGCGCACGGTCACCGTGGGAGCCGGGGTCCGATACGGCCAGCTCGCGCCTGTGATCGACGGCAAAGGTTTCGCGCTGCACAATCTCGCTTCCCTGCCGCACATCTCGGTGGCCGGGGCTATCGCTACGGCGACACACGGGTCAGGGATTCATAACGGCAACCTTGCGACTGTTGTCCGCGCTCTGGAGATTGTCACAGCGAATGGGGAGGTCGTACACCTCTCCCGCGACAACGATGGAGATCAGTTCCTCGCGGCTGTCGTGGGCCTGGGCGCGGTGGGCGTGGTCACCCGGGTCACACTCGACCTGCAGCCGACGTTTCAGGTTGCGCAGACTGTGTACCAGAATCTCTCTTTCTCTGAGCTGGAGCACAATTTTGACGGAATCTTCGGCGCGGGCTACAGCGTGAGTCTATTTACGGACTGGCAGAATCATCGCGCCACGCAGGTGTGGATCAAGCGCCGCCTTGCGGCGGGCGAGACGCACAGCTCTCCTGAGCTCTTTTACAACGCGAAACGCGCAACCGAGAAGTTGCACCCCATCACCGGCCATCCGGCCGAAAGCTGTACGGAACAGATGGGGATCCCTGGGCCGTGGTATCAGCGGCTGCCGCACTTCAAGATGGAGTTCACTCCCTCCAGCGGCCGCGAACTGCAGACCGAGTACTTCGTGCCCCGCGAGCA
>Ga0070683_100004831_pt1 | contig 11158 bp, 8 predicted proteins | sample KBSC713LmetaG_FD_64662 | JGI IMG/M metagenome (GOLD analysis project Ga0070683, IMG submission 64662) | Corn rhizosphere microbial communities from Kellogg Biological Station, Michigan, USA - KBS C7.1-3L metaG | ecosystem: Host-associated > Plants > Roots > Rhizosphere ...
TTCGACCGGAAAAAGAAGAACGGCACCAGAAAGGCGAGCGCGAACGCGGTCGCGGCGTTGGCGGCGTAATACCAGTCGGGCGCGGGCCGCGCCTCGATGCCTAATACCTGCGCCGCGACGCCGGTCTTGCACATGGCGAGCAGCGCCGCCGGCAGCGCCGCGCCCAGCGTCGCCAGCAGCCAGTCGTCCGGGCCAAACAGCAGCAACGAGATCGCCGCCATCGCGATGAACGGCAGGAGGCCGCCCGATGGCTCGGTGAACAGCACCGCGCCCGCAAACACGCAGACGTTGGCGTTCACGATCAAGAGGAGACGGCCGGCGCGATGCGCGCCGCTCGCGTTCAGCGCGAGCACCCCCACGAAGCCGGCCAGGAACCCGACCTCCAGGGGCAGGGTGCCGCGATCGCCGACCACCGCCTCGATCAACGCCCAGAGAAACATGATGACCGCGCCGCCCAACGCATTGACGTTGCAGAGCCGGATCCGTTTCTGCGTGTCGACGGCCTGCGCGCCGTTCGTTCCGAGGCGCAGGATCCGGTCGAGCAGCCGGCGCGCGGGCGCAAGCCGCTCAGCCAGCGGCCGCGGGCGCGCGCGACGGGGCGGCGGCGGCCGTCGCATCGCGCGGCTCATCCTTTCGCCGATGTCGATCTGCACCTTCGTCGCACCGGTAAAGTGCGGCACCCCGTCCACCTGGCTCAGGCTCGCCATCTACATCCCCGCCCTGAGTCCACGTAGCACCGCGCCTTGCAAATTCAACCCGGTGCGTTGCGAATGGCCCACAAATCAGCCGTCACCTCGTAAGGCGATCTCGCTCTTAGTTTTTGAAAGGGGAACGAGGTGCAACGATGAACGGAACAGCTGAAAGCAAGGAAGCAATGGAACGGAGGGTCGTCGATTCGGTCTGGTGGACGATGCGAATGAGCTTCGGGTTGATGCCGTTGCTGGCCGGCCTGGACAAGTTTTTCAACCTGCTGACCCACTGGCCGAAATACATCGCGCCTGCGTTCGCGAGCGCTCTCCCGGTCTCGCCGCAGCACTTCATGTACATCGTCGGCATCATCGAGATCGTCGCGGGCCTCGCGATGTTGCTGTCGCCGTGGACGAAGGTGTTCTCCTACGTGGTGGCGGCGTGGCTGGCGGCGATCGCCCTCAACCTCATCGGCGGTGGCTTCTACGACATCGCGGTGCGCGACATCGTCATGGCGGTCTCCGCGGTCTCGCTCGCGCGCCTGACCGACGTCGTGCACGTCACCTCGACGGCGCGGCGGGTCGAAGCCTCCTACGCGTCGACATAGCGCCCGCGACCGCCGACGCCGCTACTCGACCTCGGGCGGCGGGGGAGGAGGCGGCGGTGGCGGTGGCGCCGGCGGCAGCGGCGTCGTGCCCGGCGGCGGCGGCGTGGAGCCCGGCGGCGGAACGGGAGGCGGTTGAGGCACTCCCGTTTCGATCTGCGCGCAGGACGACAGGTCGAAGACCATGAACTCCAGCGCCTTCTCCTGGGGCGACATATCCAGCGAGCTCCCGCAGCGGCCCGGGAACGGATCGTCGCCCAGGTCGCCGCCACCCAGCGAGACGTGAACGTCGCTGAACACCATGCGGCCGCAGACATTCGCAGGGGCGCTGCCGACCGGCGTGGTGAACGAGAAGTACTCGACCACTGTCGGCGGGCTGCGTCCCGTGTCGGTGCCGTAGATCCACTGCTGCGCGACGCCCTGGATCACCGAATCGACGGTGTGCTCGCCGTTGCTGATCACGATCTGGCCGGGCGTGGTCGACGCGCCGACCGTGACCAGCCAGTCGCGGAAGGCCATTCCCTTCGGGAAGGTCGAATCGATCAGCAGCGTGATCGGCTCGGCGAGCTGGTGCCCGCCCGACGCGAACTTCACCACCTGCGGGTAGCCCGCGTTCGGCTCGCCGTCCTCGGACCGGATCCAGTTGTTGTGGAAGTGCGACCCGAAGATGCGCCCGCCCATGTCGGCGTAGCCGCGCACAGCCGCGTACTGCGCCGCCGTGCGTGACTCCGACGGGCTGTCGTTGCCCTCGCAGGCCATGAAGACCGCGTCGTATCTCCGCATGCTGGTGACGCTGGCCCACAGATTGTCGGCGCTGCGCAGGGCCGCGCTCGCGCCGCCCGTCATGATCGTCGGCGACGCCTGGTAGCCCTGGAACAGGTTGATGCGGCCCGTGCCCGAGTCGTTCGTGAACTCGGTCTCGTCGAGGCCGATCTTGCGGAACAGGCACTCGACGGCGTCGGCGTGGCCGGTCGCGATCGCGATCAGCGGGATGTTGCCCTCGCTCTTGTTGCGCGGCAGCCGCGTCTGGTTCTTATCGGTGAGCGCCGTCGACGTGCAGGCGGGGACGCTGGCCACCGTGATCTGCCGCCGCCACTTGCCGGTCTGGATGACCAGCGGGATGTTCGCGCCCGACGGGACGCCCTTCAGCGAGAAGCGCCCCTGCGCGTCGGTCAGCGCGACGGCGATCGGTTGCCCGGTGACGTAGGTGTCGCACTTGTCGCACGCGGCGCCGGAGGTGATCGCCGACGGCGTCGTGTTCGGGACGTAGACGAGGATGTTGTAGAGCGGGTTCTTGCCGGCCGGATCGTAGATGACGCCGGTCAGCGTCGTCGGCGACGCCGTCGGGCAGTTGTCCTTCGTTATTTGGCACTGCAGCCCGCTGCAGGTGCCGCCCGATCCCGGGCAGGCATGGCTGGCCGGGCAGGCGACGCCACCTGGGCAGGTTGCCGGGCACTCGAGCGCCTTCCCGCAGCCGTTGCCGATCGTGCCGCAGTACTGGCCGCCGCCCATCGGGTTGCACGCGATCGGCACGCAGTTCGGATCGCCGCACACGTTGGCGATGCCGGTGCCGCCGCAGGTCTGCGGCGCGCTGCAGCCGCAGTCGATCGTCTTTCCGCAGCCGTCGCCGATCCGGCCGCAGTACTTGCCGCCGCCGCCCGGGATGTCGCAGCCAGCGGGCGTGCAGTTCGCGGGCACGCACACGCCGTCGCTGCTGCAGGCGGCACCCGCCGGGCACGCGCCGCAATCCAGCGCGTCGCCGCAGCCGGTTCCGACGCGGCCGCAGTAGCGGGCGCCGCCCGGGCCGTCGCAGGTGCCGCGCGTGCAGCCGGGACCCTCGACGCAGACGCCGCCCGTGCAGACCTGGCCTGCGCCGGGGCAGGTCCCGCAGTCCTTCGACTTGTGGCAGCCGTCGCCGATCACGCCGCAGTACTGGCCGCCGGTCGGCGTGCACGACACCGGCGTGCAGGGCGGGCCGTCTGGGGTGGGGATCGCGATGTCGACCGTCGGCTTCACGTCGGCGATCACCGGCGCGTCGCTGCTGATCGGAACGTCGGCGCTGCCGCCGTCGTTGCCGCCGGATCCGGGGGTTGCGCTGACACCCGCGGTGCAACCCGCGAGCAACGCGGTGACCGCGAGGGACCAGAGGGAGGCGCGGGGCCCGGTCGGCATGGGTGTGAGGTGTCCCCTCGCGTCGTCCACGGTCCAGGCGGTGGGAGCTCGACTCGGATTCGTCCGAATTCTCGCTGGCTTGCGCCGCGGGTCAGGTCAGCGCGTCTGTCACGTCAACGTCACACGAACGAAGCAAAGCCCAGACGGCTTCGGGGCATAGTGCCGGGTCGCATGCGGCAGTTGGGACCAGCGGGTTTGGCGCTGATCGTCCTGTGCATCTCGGTGGCAGGTGGGACCAGCGGGGCGGGGTGCAGCATCTTGCTCGACAGCAGCGCCAACCCATACAAGTGCGTGACCGACGACGATTGCGTGCGCTTTCCGAGCGCCGCGTGCGACGACATCAAGAAGGAATGCGTGCCGCGGCTGCCGATGTTCGACGCGGGCATGGTCGACACCGGCGGTGCCGGCGGAACGTCGGGGCTGACCTGCGAGCTCTCGTTCGACAACAAGGCGCGCATCAACGTCACGGGACCGGACGGCGGGTTGCGTCCGCTGCCGCCGCAGGACGGCGGGCCATGACCGCGCGCCGGCTGACAACGATGCTCGCGGGCCTGACGGTCGCGCTCGCCGCCCGGAGCGTGGGCGCCGTCGAATGCGCGACGCTGCCGATGACGATCTACGCGACCGGCTCGACGGCCGCGAAGCCGCTGCTCGCCGAGATCGGCAAGTTCATGGCCGGGCAGACGCCGGCCGTGACCGTCGTGTACCTGGGGGCCGGCTCGTGCGCGGGCGTCGACGCGATCCTCTCGGGGACGCCGATCATGGCGACCGGCCTCAGCTACTGGGACACCAGCGGCACCGAACAGAAGTGCGACGTCACCTCGGCCAGCGGCGTCTCCGCCAACATCGGGATCTCCGACGTCTTCGCGACGACCTGCTTCAAGCTGCCCGGCGGCGTGCCCGCGTCGGTCTCCGACACGCTGGGACCGGTGCAGGCGATGATGTTCGTGACCCACCGGCTGTCGGTCGAAAAAGCCATCAGCGCCGAGGCCGCCTACAACGTCTACGGCTTCGGCGGGCAGTCGCAGGTCCCACCCTGGACGTTCGAGGGGAGCATCTTCCGGCGCGACGCGCTGTCGGGCACGCAGGCGATGATCGCGACGGCGATCGGCGTGCCGGCCGATCAGTGGCAAGGAACGGCCACGACGTCCAGCAGCGACATGGTGATGCGCGTCGGCATGGCGAACTTCGCCAATCAGTCGATCGGCATCCTGTCGGCGGAGGTGGCGCAGGACAACCGGCAGATGATCAAGGTGCTCGCCTACCAGAACTTCGGCCAGACCTGCGCGATCTTCCCGGACAGCTCGGAGATGGCGAACGACAAGACGAACGTTCGCAACGGCCAGTATCCGATCTGGGGGCCGCTGCACCTGTTCGTGCGGCTGAACGCGTCGGGCTTCCCGGTGAACGCGAAGGCGGGCGAGGTCGTCGGCTACATCGCCGGCACGCGGCCCGCGCCGGCCGGCCTGGATCTGGTGAAGATCGAGGCGCAGCGGCACGCGGTGCCTCCGTGCGCGATGCGCGTGCGGCGCATGCAGGAGATGGGACCGCCGATGTCGGTCGCGCCGACCGGCGCCTGCGGCTGCTACTACGAGATGGCCGCGACCAACGCGACGACGTGCAAGAAGTGCTCGACCGCCTCGGAGTGCCCGGCGAGCGCGCCGATCTGCAGCTACGGATACTGCGAGACGCAGTGAGCGCGCCGGTGCTTCAGCGGGGATCGCGGAACGTCAGGTAGAGCGAGACGGCCGTCATCAGCGCCGTGCCGATGAGGAGACCGTCGGTGGCGAGCGCGAAGCCGTGCGTCCGGCGCCTGTCGTAGTCGATCTCGATGTCGTCGGCCGGGAACTGCTGCAGCTGGTAGTCGAGATCGTGCTTGGCGTTCACGGCGATCGAGCCGGTGATCGCCGCGCTGCCGGCGAGCAGCCCGGTCAGCGTCCACGACTTCCAGGGAAACGACCGGGCCGGCCTCGACGGCGACGACGTGGCCACCAGCTCCGGCACCGCGTGCGAGCTCGTCGCCGCGGGTGTCGCGACCGCGGCGATCGTGATCGGGGCGGGCGCCGGCGCGGGGCGTGGCGGGGGCGGTGGCGCGACGAGCGTGAGACGCGGAAACGGGACGCGCAGGATCTCGCCCGAGCCGACGTCGACCTGGCGGGTCTGGTGCTCGCCGCTCCGCGCGACCACGTCGACCTTCCGCGGCCCGCCGTTGACCGCGATCAGCGCGCGCAGCGGCGTCTTCCCGACGAGGACGTCGTCCACGAACACCTCGGCGCCGTCCTCGGGCGTTTCGATCTGCAGGCGGCCCACGCGCTGCTCGAGGTCCGTGATGTCGGCGGTCACCTCCTGCCGGCGCTCGGCGGAGATCTGGTCGACGCCGTCGGTCAGGTACTGCCGGAAGTAGCGGAGCGCGGCCGCGTGATCGTGCCGCTGGTAGGTCACCTGGCCGAGGTTGTAGAGCAGCCTGTAATTGGGGACCAGCTCGTAGGCGCGCGTGAACTCGCCCTGGGCGGCCGCGAACTCGCCGCTCTTGTAGAGGTCGATGCCGCGACGGAAGCGGCGCTGCGCGTCGCTCACCTTGGCGTCGTCACCGTCGCGCGGCGCCGCTTGCGCGGTCGCCTTCGCCGGCGCGGCTGCCTGCGCGCGCGCCACACCCGCGCCGCCCCCGATCGCGGCCACCGCGAAGGTCAGGATCGCGAGGGCTTTCATTTGAACGGATCGGCCTCGTCGATCGTCCGCAGCGCCGCGGGACGCTTCCTCTCGACGCTCACGTCGTCGAACAACGCGTTGTCGCCGCGCGTCTCGACGGCACGGCGGGCGGTGCCGTCGTGCTCTTCGTGGCGCGCCGCGCTCGCCCGCCGCGCGAAGTGGCTCTTCGTGGCGGCCGAGGTGGGCAGCGTCGACGGCTCGCCGCCCGTCGGCGCGGCCGGGGCCGTGGCTGCGACGGTGTTCATCGCCGCGAGGGTGGGCGTCGCGGCGCCGGCCGGCGCGATCGCGGGCCTCCCGCAGGTCGCCGCCGAGCAGGCCGCGGCGGGCAGCGGCGCGATCTCCGCGTGGACCGTGCGAGCTGGCGCGGCGGGCGTGGCCAGCGCCGGTCGGGCCGGTGGTGACGACGCACCCGCGCTGGCGAAGATCAGGCCGACGACGGCGGCGACCGCCGCTATGCCCGCGATCGCGGTGCCCAGGCCGACGCGCGATCGGCGTCGGACCGCCGCTGGCGGCGGCGGTGGTGGTGGCACCACCCGTCGGCGCGGCACGACTGTCTCCGCGATGACGTTCGCTTCGTCGACCACCGTCACGTCCAGCACGTCATCCAGCACGTCGGCGGCGTCGTTCAGGAAGTGATCGATCGACCGCGCCCAGGCGGGATCCGTCACCCAGCCCGCCGGCGCCGCGACCGGGTGACCCGTCACGACCGCGCGCGCGATCAGCGACTCGCGCTCCGCGCGCGGCGTCGTGAACGCGTGAGACACCACGCGCCCGAGCGTGCGCGAGTGCGAGTCCGCCGCGCCGACCATCACGTTGCGGAGATCGATCTCCAGCTCGGCGGCGGTCGCGTAGCGCTCGTCGGGGTTCATGGCCAGCGCGCGTGCGCAGATCCCGCCCAGCACCGGCGGGCGCGTCGGGTCCGGCGGCAGGTCGGGCATCTTCACGCCGGCCGCTAGATGGTGAACGATCTCGGCGTCCGCCTTTCCCTGCCACAGGCGGCGTCCCGTCAGCAGCTCCCACAGCATCACGCCGACGGCGAACACGTCGGCGCGCCGATCGATCGCGTAGTCGTTGCGCAGGTACTCCGGCGCGAGGTAGGCGAGCTTGCCCGCGATCCCGCCCGGTCGCGTGCGCTGGCCGGCGGCCTCGGCCTTGGCGACGCCGAAGTCCATCAGCTTCACCTGCCCGTCGTACGTCACGAACACGTTGTTCGGGCTGACGTCGCGGTGAACGACGCCCAGCGGTGTGCCGCCGTAGTCGGCCAGCTCGTGCGCGTAGTGCAATCCCGCCAGCACGTCGGCGACGACGCGCATGCGCAGCTGCAGACTGAGCTCGCGCGGTCCGCCGAGCCGATTCAGGACGGCGGTCAGCGTCTGCCCGTGCAGGTACTCCATCACGATCGCGAGATGCCCCCGCTCCTCGATCACCTCGTACGTCTGCACCACGTTCGGGTGGTTCAGGCGGATCGAGAGGCGCGCCTCCTCGCGGAACATCGCGACGAAGGTCTGGTCGGAAGAAAGATCCGGCCAGATGCGCTTCAGGACGACGACCTTGCTGACGCCGCTGCCCGCGTCCATGAGCGTCAGCAGAACCTCCGCCATCCCGCCGCGGCCGATCGGCGCGATCGGCTTGTAGCGGGGTTTCACTTCGATCAAGGCCTGGGCAGTCACGGGGCGCAGATTAGGCCTCTCGCGCGAGGCCGGCGGGGAATACCTCGTGACGTTTACGTGTCGCCGTCTGACCTGCCGCGATACCGGAATTTCGAAGCAACGGCCGGCCGTTGCGCATAGCAAGGCCGGCCGCCGTGGCTGAGCTTTCCGATCACATTCCGAGGAGCGACCGCAGATCGGTCGCGCCTGGTAGCTGACCCTGATTCATGAAGGGCAGGCCCAGCAGGTCCTCGATCGTCTTCAGCATCGCGGCGTGCGTCCCGACGCCGGTCTGCGTGATGTTGCCCTTGTGCGACGTCGGCGCGATGTGGAGGTTCGGGACCGGATGGTCCTCGTCGTACCAGACGAAGACCGCGACCGTGCCCGCCTTGTAGGCCGCGCTGTCGAGAACGCGCTGGATGTTGGTCGCTGCCCACGTGTTCACCGTCGCGTCGTTGCAGTCGTGTCCATCGTTGCAGAGTGTGGGCGTGATGAACGCGTACGTGGGCAGGTTGTTGACGTCGAGCTCGCTGTACGGGCGCACCTCGGTGTTGCAGAAGTCGTGGTCGCTGTGGGTGCCGGTGCCGTCGGTGTACGTGCCGAAGTAGTAGAGCGCCGGGATGTGCTTGGCGGCGTTGCCGCTCGCCGAGCAGCCGGTGGTCGCGCCCTCGACGTAGCTGCGCGCGGTGCCGCCCGCGACGCGCACCTGACGGAAGACGTTGTCGTCGGTCGAACGACAGGTCGTCGACGGGTTGCAGTCGTTCACCGTGTTCGGGTTGTTCACGCCGCTGGTCTCACCGATGTACTGCGTGAGGCTGTTCTGGCTGGTGCTCGTCTCCGTCCAGTCCTGGAAGTACGAGCACTGCGACGCGAGCGAATGCAGGTACGGCATCGTGCTCGCCGAGAAGCCGAGGCCCACGTTGGACCAGGTCCGGTTCTCGAACGAGAAGACGACGACGTGCTGGTAGTGCGCGGGCGGAGCCGCGGTCGAACCGCAGACGCCCGTCGATCCACCGGTGCCACCGGTGCCACCGGTGCCACCGGTGCCGGTCGTTCCGGCGCTGCCGGTCGTGCCCGCTGTGCCGCCGCAGGTGCCGCAGTCTTGCGGGCACGAGGAACAGGTCTCGCGGTGATCGCAGCTGCCGTTTCCGCAGAAGCTCCGCGCTTCCGAGGCGCGCTGCGTGATGTCGTTCGAGGCCGGGCTGCTGTCTTCGTTGATCTGGTCAGAGCAGGCGACGAGAACCAAGCCGCCGCCGCACACGATGGATACGAGGGTTCCCACTACACGCGATCGATTCATGGCTTCCTCCTGTGGAAGGTTGGAAGCACGGTAGAGGTGCGCTTTGCGCGCGGCGGTGAAAGCAGCGCAACATGCTCGCGTCCGAGCCCCGATTCTCCGGTGACGGTTTCACCACATCGATCGGCCGCGACCGCGGCGCGCGCTCAGCGCATGCCGGGGCAGTCGGTGCGCAGCAGCGCGTGCGACAGCCACAGCAGCGGCGCCTGGCCGTGCGTGTCGTTCGAGCCGAGCGCGATGTTCATGTAGAACTGCTGCTGCGACTGCAGCGTCCCGGCGTTCGCCTGACCGGTGCCCGGGCAGACGCGATCCAGCTGGCCCGAGGCGTTCGTCTTGTTGGCGACCGCGATCCAGCCCTTGCGCGCGGCCGTCGAGTAGTTCGAACCGGAGATCCAGCCGTTCTTCAGCGCCGTCGTCAGCGCGAACGTGAACATCGCCGTGCAGGAGCTCTCCGGGTTCGCCGTGCTGACGTCCAGCACCTGGCGCCACATGCCGTCGTCGTTGCCGCCGCTCACCTGCAGCGGCAGCAGGCCGTTCAGCTGCTTCTTGAAGCCGGCCATCACCATGTCGCGCTGGCTCCCGGCCGGCAGATCGATCAACAGCTCGGCGGCCCCGGCGGCCACCCAGCCGTTCGCGCGGCCCCAGTACGCGTGCGACTGCATCGTGTGCCAGAAGAGGCCGTCCGCCTGCTGCAGCTTCGCCTGGTAATCGATCAGCGTCGTCGCGGCGCGCGTCAGGTACATCGGATCCTTGGTGACCCGGTACGCTTCGACCTGCAGCACGGTGATCATGTACATGTCGTCGGCCCAGTAGCGCGCGTCCTTCGTGATGCCGTTGGTCGCGCCCTGCCACTGCATGTCCGCGCGCTGGAGGCCGATCGTCTTGCAGCGCGTGTCCATGTTCTGCTGCCAGATCTCCAGCGGCAGGTCGCCGAACGCGCGCGTGTCGACGGTCGCGCTGGCGCCGTTTTCGACGCTGACCGAGCCGGACGCGTACGGCTCGAACTGCTGGATGAAGTACGTGTTGTTGGTCGTGTCGCCGACGAACTTCGAGAAGCGGAGCGCGCCGAACCACGTGAACGCCAGCGCGTAGCCCGCGCCGCCGTACGTGTTCGTGGTGATGGGCAGCATGCCGCCGAGGTAGCTCTTGAAGTTGCTGACCGCCTTCGGGCCGATGTCCGCGGGACCCTTGCCCGACGGCCACGCGGTCATGAAGTCGCTGATCTGCGGGCACGCGTTCGCGCCGCCCGCGCCGGTCGAACCGCCCGTCCCCGTCGCGCCGCCTGCGCCTGCGGAACCCCCGCCGCCCCCACGGCCGGCGGCACCGCCGGTCCCGCCGCGTCCGGCGCCGCCGCCACCGGTGCCGGTCGATCCACCGCCGCCGCCACCCGTACCGCTGCCGCCGGTGCCGCTACCGCCCGTTCCGGCTGAGCCGACCGAACCGCCCGTGCCCGCGGAGCCCGTCGTGCCCGCGATCCCGGTCGCGCTGCCGCCGTTGCCGGTCGTTCCCGCGTCGCCGACCGAACCGCCGCTGCCCGTGGTCCCGGCCGAGCCGCTGGTCCCGGCGGCGCCCGTCGTCCCCGCGCTGCCCATCGTGCCGGCCGTGCCGGTCGACCCGCCCGTACCGGGCGAGCCGCCGCTCGACGTCCCGCATCCGGCCACGAGCAAGGTCGCGGAAAGCGCGACGAATCCGGCGCGGCGAACGGCAATAAGGAAGGGCGCGCGAACCAAGAACCTGGAGGGCATGGTACTGAATGCCCGGAAATGCGGCTACCGATCGCGGGCCCGGTCTGAAAAAGCCTTTGGCTAGGCCCATTTCCCGGATTGCGCCGCCGCCCGGCCAGCGCCGCGTCGCCCCCGCGACGTGAAAGCGTGACGAGGTTGTCGCCGCCGCCGTCGTCCCAGCGGGCGCAGGCTCGCCCGCTTCGAGAAGGAGCTGGTCATGCAGCGGACGACGACGGGTGCCCTGGTGTTGACGGTCATGATCGCCACGGCGGCCGGCCTCGGCGGGGGCGGCTGCTCCGACAGCACGCTGGGCGGT
>Ga0070683_100004839_pt1 | contig 11149 bp, 8 predicted proteins | sample KBSC713LmetaG_FD_64662 | JGI IMG/M metagenome (GOLD analysis project Ga0070683, IMG submission 64662) | Corn rhizosphere microbial communities from Kellogg Biological Station, Michigan, USA - KBS C7.1-3L metaG | ecosystem: Host-associated > Plants > Roots > Rhizosphere ...
CTGGTCGGCGGTGACGTTCGCGCTGACGAACGTGCAGCTCGGCGGGTTGGGCCCGGGCATCGAGCCGCCGACCAGCGCGGCCGCGGCCTGCGCCGAGCGGGCCCCGGCCTCCATCGCGGTCTGCGGGTCGGCCCCGTCCTCGAGCGCGTCGAGCATCGCCGGCACCGCGGCCGCCACGGCGGCGTGCGAGGCGGTGTCGGCCCGGCTCGACGACGAGACGCCGTCGCAGACGATGCCGATCACCGCGCCGCCGACCGCCGAGCCGACGGCGATCGCGATCGCGTCCTCGTTGACGTGGTGGCGGTGGCCGATGTCGGTGACCCCGGCGACCGCGCCGAGATCGAGCTCGGTGTGGTTCTTGCCGGCCGGGCGGCGCTGCCCGCAGCTGTCGCAGAAGCCGTCGCTGGCTTCGTCGGCGCCACAGGCCGGACACCTGGTCGCCGGGTCGACCGAGGTCAGGTAGCGGGTCGGGATGACCGGCGGAGCCGCCGCGGCCAGCGGGGCACCGCGCTCGTGCCCGCAGTTCTCACAGAACCTGAAGTCCGGCGGCATCGACGCGCCGCAGGCCACGCACAGTTCGTCAGGCATAGATCTAGACCACCGTCCGCGGCCGCACGGCATTGGCCTGGTCGACGAGCGCGTACCGGGTCAACGGGTCGGTCTCCTGCGCGGCCAGCACGCGGTAGGCCCGTTCGAGGCCGAAGCGCACCTCGCGCTCGGTCAGTGACTGGCCGAGCAGCTTGCCGACCGCTGCTTGCGCCGGGACCGGCCGTCGCGGCGGCCCGCCGGCCGTGGCACTGAGCCAGCTGAGCGCGGCCATGAACATCTCCACGGCGAGCCGGGCCCGCCGCTCGGCGTCCAGCCGCAGCCGCTCGAGGCGCCCGGACGAGGCGACGAAATCGTTGGCGGTCAACGGACCGCTGCCCGGGTGCAGGGTCGCCCGTACCGCGGCGATCTGGGCGGCCACGTGGTGGCTGGAGCTGTCGGAGACCTCGTCGAGGACCGCGACCGCACCGGCCCGATCGCCCCTCGCCAGCCGGGTCCGGGCCAGGCCGAACGCGGCGCTGACGAAACCGTGGTCGACCCGCCAGACCCGCTCGTAGCGGCGGGCCGCGCCGTCGACGTCGCCACCCAGCTCGCAGGCCGCGGCCAGGGCCAGCCGGGCGGCCGGCTCGCCGGGCAGCGCGTCGTAGACGGCGTCGAACGCGGCGATCGCCTGCTGCCACTGGCCGGCTGCGAGCCAGATCAGTCCGGCCGACCAGTCGCGGCGCCAGTCGCTGCCGTCGTCGGGCAGCACCTGCAGCTCGGCCGACGCGCCGGCCAGGTCGCCGAGCTCGACCAACGCGCGGACCAGCTGCAGCACGACCTCGGCGGTCCGCTGCGGAGCCGCGCGCAGGGCGGCCACGGTGGCCTGCAGGTCGGCGGTGTTGAGCGTGGCCAGGAACCCGGCGGCGGGGTCGGCCGGATCGACCAGCGGCAGCGGCAGCGCGATCGCGACGGCGGCGCCGCTCAGCGGCTCGCCGGTCGTCGCCGTGCCGAACGCCCGGTGCTCCGGTGTGAACTGGGTGGACGCGGCCGGGCGGGGCATGCCGTCCTCGGCCGAGAGGATTTCGCGCAGGACGCCGACGAGCTGCTCACCCATGTCGCCGGCGGAGAAGAACCGGCGGCCGGGGTCCTTGTGGGTCGATCGGCGCAGCACCCGGTAGTACGACTCCTGGGTCCTGAGCAGCTCGATGTCGGCCGGATCGGGCAGGCGATCCGCATATCGGCTGGAGAACCCCGAGAAGTCGAAGCTCAGCACGGCCAGGGTGCGCCCGACGGTGTAGATGTCGGAGGCGACCGACGCGCCCGCGGTGGCCAGCTCCGGCGCCTGGTAGCCGGGCGTGCCCCACAGCGGGGACGTGTGGTCGTCGACGTGCCGGACGGCGCCGAGGTCGATGATCTTCAGCCGCTCCTCGGTGTGCATGACGTTGTCCGGCTTGAAGTCGCAGAAGAGCAGCCCGCGGTCGTGGATGTAGCCGAGGGCCGGGAGGACCTCGATGCCGTAGGCGAGCACGTGCGCGAGCGGCAGCGGCACCCGCCGCCCGTCCGGGCCGAGGTTGGCCAGCGCCAGGTCCTTGAGGGACTTGCCGCCGACGTACTCCATGACGATGTAGCCCTTCATCTCCCCCGTCTTGGGGTCGGGATGCTGGGCCAGGTCGTGGATCTTGACGATGTTCGGGTGGTCGATCTCGACGAGGAACCGCCGCTCGGCCATCGCGGCCGCCATCGCGTCGAGGTCGCTGGTGTTGATGAGCCCCTTGAGCACGACCCACCGGTCGGCCCCGGACTCGCTGATATTGCGGTCGCGGGCCAGGTAGATCCAGCCGAGGCCGCCGTGGGCGAGTGCGCCGAGCACCTCGTAGCGCTTGTCGACGCGGTCGCCCGGGTGCAGTTGCGGGACGAACGAGTAGGGTGTGCCATCGCGCGGGCAGAAGCCCTCGGAACGGCCCGGCTGCCCGTCCCGGCCCCGGCCGACCGGCTCGCCGCACTTGCTGCAGTAGCGCTGGGACTCCGGCACGCTCGGGTTGGCCTTGACCGCCGAGGCCGGGTCGCGCAGCGGCACCGGCGGCATGACGACGAGGCCGCCGCCGAGGCGGCCACGGCTGCCGGTGCGGGTCCGGCTGCGGGTGCCGGTCCCGGTCGAGCTGCCGCTGAGGCCGGCCCCGGTGACCGATGACCCGGTCATCGCACCGGTCGCCGGGCTGCCCGGTGCGGAAACGGTTGCCGCGCTGACGCCGGCCGGTGCCTTGTGCCCGCACTCGTCGCAGTACCCGTCCACGTAGGTGCCGGTGCAGCCCGGCCGGGTGCAGCGCTCGCCCATATCGACCACCTACTCTTCCAACAGTGCGGACAGGGTCTGCTGGTAGGCCAGCACCGCCCGGGTGCCGGCCCGCAGATCGCAGGGGGCGGTATACAACACCATATGCGCCTCGTCGTACCGGTTCGTCAGCTCGGGGTGCTCGACCAGCCCCTTGCTCGACGCCTTGGCCCGGTAGGCGTCCAGCCGGCCGCGCAACTCCTCGCGCCGGTCGAGCAGGCCGGTGGCGACCTGGCGCAGGTAGGTGACCCGCTCGCGGGCGTCCCGGGCCGACTTCTCGGTGGCCGCCATCGTGTCGGCGAGCGTGGCCCACTCGCCGCTGGCCCCGAGCCGCTCGAGCTGGTCGGCCGTCGTGCGCAGGCCGGCCCCGAGCGAGGGAAGGGCGGCCAGGCCCGGCTCGAGGATCTTCTCGGTGACGCGGGCGTAGACCTCGGCCAGCTCCCGCTCGGCGGCGATCACGTCGTCGGCGAGCCCGCGCAGGGCGGCGACGCGCTGCTGGTAGCCGTCGCGCAGCGACTTCAGCTCGGCGAGGCGCTGCCGGGTCGCGTCGACGCGAGCGGACAGCTCACGCAGCCCGTCCTCGACGCGCCCGCCGATCCGGCCGCCGGGCGCACCGGCCAGGGGGTCCTCGATGGCCGTGCTCTGCAGGTTGGCCAGGGTCGCGCGCAGCGGCTCGACGGTGTCGGCCGCGCCGAGCTCGGCGGCCAGGGCCATGGCCTTGTCGACGGCCTCGGTGATCGGGGCCAGCCGGCCGGCCACGGCCGACCAGGCGGCGTCCACTTCAGACAGTTGGGCGGCGACCGCGGCGCAGCGCTGCTCGAGCTGCTGGGCGAGGTCCCACACCTTGATCCAGGTGACCGCCGGGTTGCCGCTGCCGTCGGAGGGCAGGCCGGCCGCGTCCAGGCCGATCGTCGACTCCTGCAGCATCGCGCTGAGCTCGCCCCACTCGGCGTCGCCCGGCCGGCGGGCGCCGCGGATCGCCCGGGCCTGCTCGACGACCACGCCGAGCAGGGTGAAGTGCGCCCACAGCAGGTCGAGCTCGGGCCGCAGCGTCTGCCAGCGGCCGGCCGTGGTGCCGGTCAGCGTGCTGCCCCGCAAGTAGCCCAGCGCCGGCTGGCTGTCCAGGGCGAACATGGCCGCGGCGATGCGGTCGTGCGCCGCGCCCAGGCCGGCGAGCATCTGATCCGCCGCGTCCCGGCTTATCGAGGGCGTGCCCACCGGCGTCAGTCCCGGTAGCCGGCGGCCGGCGGCTCCGGTATGTCACCAAGGAGCCACTGGTGGTAGATGGCCTTCCAGGTGCCGTCCGAACGGATCCGCTCGAGGACGCCGTTGACGAAGCGCAGCAGGTCGTTGGCGTCCTTGTTGACGGCGATGCCATAGGGCTCGTCGGTGAACTTGGGTCCGACCAGCTTGAGGTTGGAGTCCTGGAAGGCCATGCCCTGCAGAATGGTGTCGTCGGTGGAGATCGCGTCGACCTGGCCCTGCTGCAGGAGCACCAGGCAGTCGGCCCAGTCGGGGACCGACACCGCGATCGGGTGCGACGGGGCCTTGCCGATGTTGACAATCGAGGTGCTGCCCTCGGCCGCGCACACCTTCTTGCCGCCGAGGTCCTGGATGCCGGTGGCGGTCGACGTGCTGGGCACCAGCACCCGCTGGCCGGCGTCGAAGTAGACGCTGGAGAAGTCGACCTGCTTGAGCCGGTCGCAGTTGATCGTCATGGTGTGAGCGACCAGGTCGACCTCGTGGTTCTGCACGACCGGGATGCGCTGGGCCGAGGTGATCGCCCGGAACTGGATGGCGTTGGGGTTGCCGAGCAGATCCTTGGCGATCTGGCGCACGATGTCGGTGTCGAAGCCGATGATCTGGCCGGTCTTCGCGTCGCGGTAGCCGAACTGATAGGTGGTCTGGTCGACCCCGACGATGAGCCGGCCGCGGGCCTTGATCTTGTCGAGGGTCGGGCCACCGGCCGGGTTGCCGGCTTCCGGGCGCAGGCTGGAGTGCCGCACGTCGCAGCTTGTCGAGCCGCCGGCCTGAGCGCTCGGCGTCGGCGCCGGGTCCTTCACCCCGACCGGCATCGGCGGGGCGAAGGACGGGGCGGGCGTGGTCGTGTTGTCGGCGCTGCTGCCGCACGCGGCCAGCAGCCCGACGATCAGAAGGCCGGCAGCCGCGGGGCCGAACCTGTGGCCAAACCTGCGCATCACCGGTACTCCGCGATTCGTTGCTGGTAGCCGACCGCAACCCCGGCCAGCAGCAGGATGGTGATGATGATGCCGCCGGCGGTCTGCCCGCCCAGCCCGTCGGCCGCGGCCGACGCCTGCCGGTCGAACGTGGCGCTGGTGACCCGGATCGCCGAGCCGAGGCTGTCGTCGACCCGCTTGAAGATCGACGCGGCGCTGCCCTGGTCGCTGCCGATGGCCAGCTTCACCGCGCCCGGGTAGTCGCCGCCGTCGTCGGCCTTGCGCAGCTGGCCGTGGACGGTCGACCAGCTGTTGACGTCCTTGATCGCCGCGTCGAGCTTGGCCCGCACGTCGTCGTCGGTGGCCGCGTCGCGCGCCTTGTTGAGCAGCCCACTGCGCCCGTCCGGGTTGATCAGGTCGCCGAACTTCTTCTTGAAGTCGTCCTCGAACTCGCCGCCGCTGCCCCGGGCGACCAGCGTCAGCGCCTCGTCGGCACGGGCCTGCAGCGCCGCGATGCGGGCCTTGGACAGCAGCTCGACCTGAGCGGCGCCCTGCCGGTCGGCCGCGCTGAGGTGAGCGGCCACGGCCACCCAGGCAATGCCGTTCCACAGCACCATGACCAGCGCGAGGAGGGTCGCCACGAGGAGCCCGACATTGATGGTGCGGTGGGTCTGCCGGCTGAGCCGGGCCTGCGCCCAGAAGAGCACGACCACCAGCCCGACTCCGAACAGCAGCGCCAGCCACGGCAGCGCGCCGGCCCCACCGCGCTCGTCGTCGAGGTTGGCGCTCTGCTGCTGGTAAAGCCGCTGGGCGGCGGGCAGCAGCTCACCGCGCATGAGCCCGGAGGCTTCGCGCAGGTAGGCGGCGCCGACCGGGAAACCCTGCCGGTTGTAGGTGCGGGCGGTCTCAACCAGCCCGGTGTAGATCGGCAGCTGCGCGGAGATCTGCTGGACGGCGACCTCGTTGGCGCTGTTGCCGGCGGAGACCGCGGCCAGTGCGGTGGTTGCGGCGGCAATGTCCGACTGATACCGGTTGCGCAGGTCGGCCGGCTCGGCGCCGCTGGACAGGAACGCACTGGCGGCCGTCGCATCGGCGTCGGACAGCGCGCGGTAGAGCTCCTGGGCCTGCACGGCCAGCCGGCCGCTGCCGCTGCGCACGCCGTCGGCCAGCGAGGAGCGCTGCGTGGCGCCGATCACCCAGGCCACACCGGCCGCGAGAGCGAGCGCCAGCACCACGGTCATCAGCACCACGAGCCGGCCCGGCGTGCTTCGGGCCCGGGCCTGCAGCCGGCCGGCGCCCCGTTTCGCCGGCGGTGTCCGCACCGGTTGAGGCGCGGTCAACAGGGCCACGTCGGCCTCATTCAGGTGCCCTCCCCGTAAGACCAAGAGTCCACGAAAGTCTGCGGTCACCGTAGCGGACATGGTCAAACGCCGCGACGGCCGGTCGGGCAGACTGGCGAGCATGACCTTCACCGACGCCGGACTGGACCGGCTGCAACAGGCGACCCAGCAACGCATCGACAAGGGCGAGTTGCCCGGCGTGGTGATGCTCGTGGCCGACGGCGGCGAGGAGTTCGTGGCCGCGCAGGGCACATCGACCTTCGGGGGCACCGAGCCGCTGCAGCGCGACACCCCGTTTCGCATCGCGTCGATGACCAAGCCGATGGTTGCCGCGGTCACGATGATGCTCGTCGACGACGGCACGCTGAACCTGACCGATCCGGTGGAGCGGTGGCTCCCGGAGCTGGCCGACCGCCGCGTCCTGACGCGCATCGACGGCCCGCTCGACGAGACCGCCCCGGCGGAGCGCCCGATCACGGTCGACGACCTGCTCACGTTCCGGCTCGGGCACGGGCTGATCACCGAGCCGGAGTTCAACCCGCCGAGCTACCCGATCATCCAGGCGGCGAACGAGCTCGACTTGTGCATGGCCGAGCCGGACCCGCGGACGCCGCACGAGCCGGACGAGTGGCTGCGCCTGTTCGCCACGCTCCCGCTGATGGACCAGCCGGGTGTGCGCTGGCGGTACAACACGGGATCGTTGATCCTCGGGGTGCTGCTGGCTCGCGTCAGCGACCGTTGCCTGCCCGAGGTCCTCGCCGAGCGACTGTTCACGCCCCTCGGCATGGCGGACACCGGCTTCTGGCTGCCGCTCGAGCGGGCGGAGCGGTTGCCGGGCTACTACATGACCGACTTCTCCACCGGCAAGATGACCGAGCGGCCGATCTCCGGCCCGGACGTGTGGAGCCGGCCGCCCGCGTACCCGTCCGGGGCCGCCGGGCTCGCGTCCACAGTGGACGACGTTCGGCGGTTCGCACGGCTCTTGCACGATCGGGGCGCCGGGCTGCTGTCGGCTTCCGCGTACCAGATGATGACCACGAACGTCCTGACCCCGCAGCAGATCGCCGGCGGCGGGTTCATCCTGGCCGGCCGCGGGTGGAGCTACGGGATGTCGGTCGCGGTCACCCCCGACGAGGTGTCGGCGGCTCCGGGCCGCTACGGCTGGGAGGGCGGCTACGGCACGCTGTGGTTCAACGACCCGGCGAGCGGCCGCACCGTGATCCTGCTGACGCAGGTGTCGGACGCGCTGTTCAACGGCACGTTCACCGAATTCGGCAAGCTAGCGCTGGCGGCTTAGGGTCGGTATCAAGGCAGGGCCCAGGCGGCGGCCTCGCCTCCCACCGACCCCTACCTTGATACAGACCCTAAGAAGATCGGGTTGGTCAGGGCCACCATGGTGCCGTCCGCGCGGCGGACTTCGGCCCGCACATAACGGGAGTTGCGCGGCGTGGTCGTCCAGGTCACGGTGCCCGGCCCCGATGCCGGCAGCGCCGCGGTAAAGCGCACGCCCTGGTCGGTGATGAGCCGGGCCCCGGTCCCTGGTGCGCCGTCGACGGTCAGCGTCACGGTGACCGGGGTGGCGTCGCCGACGGCCAGCCGCGCGCCGATGCCGGCTTCCCGCGCGCCGCCGGAAACCGAAAACGTCAGGTTGACCGCGGACGACTCGGCCAGCCAGAGCCGGCCGGCCTTGACCCCGGCCAGGATCGAGCGGCGGTCCAGGTCGTCGGCGAGCACGACGTTGTGCGGCAGGCCGATCACCTGCGGCTCGCTGTGCGCGTCGCTGTCCCCGACGGCCGGGATCCACTTCCCGGCCACCAGCAGGTTGTCCCAACCGGCGAGCACCGCTTCGTCGTCGAGTGTCCACGGCCCGTTCCACACCTCGACCGCGTCGAGCCCGGCGTAGCCGAACTTCCAGCCGCAGGCCACGCAGGGCGCGAGCGGGTGGGCGGCGACCGCGAGCCCACCGGCGCGGTGGATCTGTGCGACGTTGCCGGCCAGCCCACCGTCGACCGCCCGGTAGCGCCAGTCGATCCAGGTGCCGGCCGGCAGGCCGAGCGCCGTGTAGTGGCCGTTGCGGGTGGTGATCTCCTCGCCGTCGATGATGAGCAGGTCGGGCCCGGCGAACTCGCCCCAGACGCCGGCCGCGCTGGACGTGTTGTGATCGGTGGAGACGATGTAGTCCAGGCCCGCGGCCCGCGCCCCGGCGGCCACCTCGGCCGGTAGCCGGCGGCCGTCGGAGTGCACGGTGTGCAGGTGCATGTCGCCGCGGTACCAGGCGCGGCCGCGGCCGGTCGCCCGCGGCGGGGCCGGCCGGGGCACGTAGGGCGGGCCGTCGGGACCGTAGCTCAGCTCGACGGTCAGCGACCAGTTCATCCCCTGCGGAGCCACCGTGTAGGGGCCGAAGATCACGTGCCACGTCCCGCGCCGCACCGGGCCGGGCAGGTAGCCGGGGGTGGCGTCGGAGGCGCTGATCGTGAAGCTGGTGCGAAACCCGCCGGACCAGCCGCGAAAGCCGGCCGCGTTGCCCAGCTCGATGCCGCTGTTGTCGAAGATGCCGATGTCCAGCGCGTTGCCGGCGGAGCCGGGCGGCGGGGTCGGCCGATCGTAGGCGTAGGTGACGGTGATCCGGTTGACCCCGGACGGGACCTCAACCGGCACGTAGACCCAGTCCGGTGCGCCGTACTCGATATGCCCGCTGACGGTCTGCTGGGTCGCGCCGGCCGCGCTCGCCGAACCGGTGAAAACGAGCGGCTCGAGCACGACGGCGGTCCCGGCCGCGGCGGCCGAGACCAGCAGTTGACGGCGGCTCACCTCGGTCATCTTCGATCCCTCCCCTCCCCGCCACGGTACGCTTGATCGCGATGCGGTACTGGGAGGACTTCCGGGTCGGCGACACGTTTGAGCTCGGCTCGGTGACGATCGACGGCGATGAGATGCTGGGCTTCGCGCAGCGGTTCGACCCGCAGCCGTTCCACGTCGACCCGGTTGCCGCGAAGGACACTCCGTTCGGCGGGCTGATCGCCAGCGGCTGGTTCACCGGGTCGCTCTTCATGCGGTTGTACGTGGACGCTGTGCTCTCCGGCGCGGCCAGCGAGGGCTCGCCCGGCCTGTCCGAGTTGCGGTGGCTGGCCCCCGTCCGGGCGGGTGACGTGCTCACCGGGCGGCTCACCGTGCTCGACATGGCACCGTCCAGCACCAAGACCACCCGGGGCACGGTGTTCCTGCGCGGTGAGCTGGTGCGGGCCGGCGACCCGGTCCTGACCACGACGTTCCGGGGTCTGTTCGGCCGCCGGCCCGAGTAGGTTTCCCGGCGCTTCGTTGCGAAAGGTACTATTCGCCCACATTCCGGCTTATCTGGCGGCTACCGTCCCTGCATGACGGTGAGGCGGGCCGCCGTGGCTCTCGGCTTGTTGCTGGCACTCCTTCCGGGTCACGCTGCTCTGGCCGCCGATCCTTCCGGTCCCCCGGTTCCCGGCGACGGTGGCTGGGCGGGCGCCGGTGACCACGCTCCCGTCGACCGTTCCGAGTCGGCCAAGCCGACGGTCGCCGATTTCCCGGTGACCGGCATCGACGTGTCCAGCCACGATCACTCGGTCCATCCGATCGCCTGGCCGGCGGTGGCCGCGAGCGGCACGAAGTTCGCCTACATCAAGGCGACCGAGGGCCGCACCTACACCAACCCGTACTTCGCCGACGACTACCGAGCCGCGCGGGGCGCCGGGCTGCTCGTCGGCGCGTACGCGTTCGGCCGGCCGGACCTCGGCGACCCGGTCGGCCAGGCCCGGTACTTCGTCACCCAGTCCCAGTGGACCCCGGACACCGGCACGCTGGTGCCGTTCCTGGACATGGAGTGGCCGTACGGGGCACTGCACCGGCCGGCCTGCTGGGGCCTCACGCCGGTGCAGATGACGACCTGGATCCGCGCATTCGTCACCGAGGTGACCGCGCGGATCGGCCGGCGCCCGATGATCTACACGAACACCAACTGGTGGAACCCGTGCACCGGCTCGGACGCCTCGTTCGGCGACTATCCGCTCAACATCGCCGGGTACACGAAAAGCCCGCCGCGGCTGCCGGCCGGCTGGAGCACGTTTACCGTCTGGCAGCACGCCGCCGGGTCCAACGCCGAGGCCGGCAACTACGACAAGGACGTGTTCAACGGCGACCTCCTGGCCCTGCGGACGCTCGCCGGGCCGGCCGCGGCCACCAAGAGCCTGCGGGCGCGGGTCAACCGGCGGTTCGTCTGCGCCGACAAGGGCGGCGCCGGCCCGCTCATCGCCAACCGGCCGGTCGTCGGCGGCAGCTGGGAGCAGTTCGACCTGGTCGACCTCGGCGGCGGGCTGACCGCGCTGCGCTCGCGGGCCAACGGCCGCTACGTGACCGCCGAGAACGCCGGCCGGTCGCCGCTCGTCGCCCGGGCCATCGCGGTCAGTACGTGGGAGAGGTTCCAGCTCATCCACAACACCGACGGCACGGTGAGCCTTCGAGCGATGATCAACGGCCGCTACGTGACCGCCGACGACGCCGGGCGCAAGCCGCTCATCGCCAACCGGACCGCGATCGGCTCCTGGGAACGGTTCGACCTGACGTAGGCCTGTCCCAGGCCCTAGACGTCCTCGATGTCGGCGTAGATCGCGGCATGGTCGGAGCCGGCGTGCACGGCTTGGGTCATCGTGTCGTACACCGGCCAGAGCCGCCCCCGCCGCCCACCCCAGACGCCGGTGCGCAGGATCCCGCCGCCGGTGGCCTTGGCGAACAGCGTCGGGGACAGC
>Ga0070683_100004840_pt1 | contig 11148 bp, 10 predicted proteins | sample KBSC713LmetaG_FD_64662 | JGI IMG/M metagenome (GOLD analysis project Ga0070683, IMG submission 64662) | Corn rhizosphere microbial communities from Kellogg Biological Station, Michigan, USA - KBS C7.1-3L metaG | ecosystem: Host-associated > Plants > Roots > Rhizosphere ...
GTCGCGATAATTCAGCGACACAGCATGAATCTTGACCAGCACCTCGCCCGGCCCCGGCTGCGGAGTCGCCCGCTCAACAAGCTCAAGAGAATCAATGCCAAAACTCGAAATCTGCCATACACGCATGGGAAGTTCTCCGTTGAAAGCGATATTAAATCTGATTCGATGCCGTCTTATCCGTGGTACGACGCTTTGACTTCACTCGTAGAATGAACATATGGCGCGCGGTTGGGAAAGTAAATCGGTGGAGGAGCAGATCGCAAATGCCACCGAAACCAGGCCAGTTCGCGCCGGAGAGGCCTCAATGAGCGAAGCAGAACGGCGTCTTGTCGTCGAAAACCGCGCCGCAACCGAACGCCGCCGCCAATCCCTCGACCTCCAACGCGAAAACATTCTTTCGCAGCGCACCTCCAACCCAGCCCGTCGCGCAGCACTGGAGTCGGCGCTGGCCGAAATCGAGTCGCAGCTCGCCGCACTCGATTAACACCTGCATCCTGCACGGATGATTCAATCTGATCCTCTCTCCTCCGGCGAGTACAGACCTCTGCCGGCAGATGCCTTACGCATTCTCCAGCAAGTCTCCGCACCTCCGCGCCTCCTGGCCCACCTCATTCTCGTCCACGACGCCGCGTGCACCTTGATCGACCGCATCTCCGCCGAATTTCCTGCTGCACATCTCAACCCCGACCTCGTTCTCTTCGGCGCCGCCGTCCACGACATCGGAAAAACCGTGCACCCCGAAGAACTCACCCAGTCCGGCGAACACAAACATCAGCGGGCCGGTCTCGAACTTCTCCAGTCCCTGGGTATTCCCAACGAGCGCGCTCGCTTCGCGTGGACACACGGTAACTGGAACGGCGAGCAGATCACACTCGAAGACCTCATCGTCGCCCTCGCCGATAAATCTTGGAAGGGCAAGCGAGTCGACGAACTCGAAACCCGCACCGCGGAGTTCCTCAGCATCGTAACTGGTCGCACACCATGTGACTGCTACGCCAGGCTCGATGAGATCCTTCAAGAACTCTCGCAACACGCCGACAAGAAGCTTGCCTGGCAGGCGAACTTCACTATTTAGTTCTCGCCTGATTTACTCTTCCCGATGAAACAGCAGCGAATTCGCCTGCTGCACCGGCGTCATCAGCACGCGCGCAATATTCACATGCGCCGGCCTCATCGCCGCCCACACAATCACTTCGGCCACATCTTCCGGCGTCAGCGGCTTCACGCCCTTGTACACCTTGGCCGCGCGCTCCGTATCGCCATGGAACCGGACCAGGCTGAAGTCCGTTTGCACCATTCCGGGATCCACACTCGTTACGCGGATCGGAGTTCCCAGCACATCCTGTCGTAGTCCGTCATTAATCGCGCGCTCCGCTGCTTTGCTTGCGCAATAGACTGCGCCGTTGGGATAGGTCATCTCTCCCGCGGTAGATCCGAGGTTGATCACGTGTCCCCGTCCGCGCACCACCATCCCCGGCACCACCGCGCGCGTTACGTACAGCAGGCCCTTCACGTTGGTGTCGATCATCTCCTCCCAGTCTTCGATCTTGCCCATGTAGAGCTTTTCGAGTCCGCGGCTCAATCCCGCGTTGTTCACCAGGATTTCGATGTCGGCCCACTCCGCCGGCAACCTGTCGATTGCATTCTGCACCGCTCGCCGATCCCTTACGTCCAGATCGATCGAATGCACCTCCGGTGCTCCACGCTCCTTGGCCTTCGAGGCCGCTTCCGCCAGCCGCCCTGCACGCCGCGCCGCCAGCAGGAGCCTCGCTCCCTGTTCCGCAAAAGCAAGTGCGGTAGCCGCGCCAATCCCCGCGCTGGCTCCCGTAACAAAAACGATCTTTCCCTGAAGCGTCATCTCACCATCCTAGCGAACTCGCTCAATGCCAAACGTGACGCCAGCCACTGGCTAGTCCCTATGTCCCTATGTTTCCAGTCCCTATGTCCCTAATACCTGCTTTTCGCGCCACCCGGTACTGCCCCACCGCCCAGTCCTCATTGGCCATCCCCGCTCGCTTTGCCTCTTCAAAGATCGCCGCAAGATTATCCGCCATGCTCAATCGCGCACCTCGAGCCGCCGCGGCCTCCCGCAACAGCCGTGTATCCTTTGCCCCCAACTCAATGGTGGCTCCCGGCTGCTCCGGCGGATGCAGCATAACATTCCCATACGAGGCATAAAACGGCGATTGAAACAGCGCGTTGTTCACCGCCTCCAGAAACACGCCCGGCTCGATCCCTTGCGACTCCGCAAACACAAACGCTTCGCTCAGTGACTGAATCATAGTGCTGATCAGGAAATTTCCACCCACTTTCAGCGCATGCGCCTGCCATGGTTCATTTCCCACCACCGAAATCCCGCGGGACATCGCCTCAAGAATCGGCCGCGCGCGCTCCACATTTTCCGCCGCCCCAGCAGCGACAATCCAAAGCTTGCCCGCCTCAGCCACATTCGGTCGGCCGAACACGGGCGCCGCCACAAACGGAATCCTTCGCCGCGCATGTTCCCGCGTGAGCCGTTCTGAAAGCGCCACGCTTATCGTGCTGCATGAAATGTGAAGAGTCGACGGCGTAAGCGCGTCCATCAATCCGTTCGACCCGAACAGCACCTCTTCGTGCGCATGATCGTCGAAGAGCATCGTGATCACCGCGTCTGCGCTCAGTTCAGCCTCCGCCGGAGTTCCCGCCACGATCGCCCCTTCCCGCGCCAGAGGCTCCGTCTTCCCCTCGGTTCGATTCCACACCGCGAGTTCATGCCCGGCTTCAATCAAACGGTGCGCCATCGCCGCGCCCATCTTGCCCAATCCAAGAAAACCAATCCTCATCGATCCTTTTCACCCTTTCGCTTTTGTACGGCTTTATTGCTTCCTTGTAGAAACTCCGGATCCGGATTCGGAGGGAGCGGCAGCCTTTAGGCTGCCGAATGCTGTTGCAATGATCGAAACCGGCTTTAGCCGCGGAACTCCTCACGCGATGTCCATGAAGATCCAGCTTCGATCATCCGGTTCTGCTCAACTCCAACTCGCAGCGCCCCGATCGCTCCCGCTAAACTGAATCTTCGATGCTTAGAACAGCCCGAGCGACGCGTTATGTGGTCCCGCTGCGCGAGGGCGGCTCTCTGCCTGCGATTGTAGAGGCTGACGACCTCGGTCTCTATGTCGTCAAGTTCCGCGGAGCAGGGCAGGGAATCCTCGCCCTCATCGCCGAACTCCTGGCCGGCGAAATCGGCCGCGCCCTCGGCCTCCGTGTTCCCGAAATCGTCTTTATGGAGATCGACCCAGCCCTCGGCCGCAACGATCCCGACTACGAAATTCGACAGCTCCTCAAAGCCAGCCCCGGCATCAACCTCGCGCTCGACTACCTCCCCGGCTCCACCATGTTCGACCCCGCTGCCCGCGACACCGCACCTGTCGACGAAGCCTCCATGCTCGTCTGGTTCGACGCCTTCACGCAAAACATCGATCGCACCCCGCGCAACGCCAATCTCCTCGTCTGGCACCGCAAGCTCTACCCCATCGACCATGGCGCCGCCCTCTTCTTCCATCACGACTGGCCCACCATGGATCAGAAAATCGCCTCCCCGTTCCCGCAGATCAAAGATCACATCCTCCTCCCCTGGGCCAATGACATCCCCGCCGCATCGCGCATCGCTCACCAGCGCCTCACCGACTCCGTCGTCACTGCCATCGTCGACCTCATTCCCGAAGAATGGCTGGCATCCATCCCCGACGGCATCTCTCCCGCCGCCCGTCGCGCCGGTTACATGAATTTCTTCACGCGGAGACTCGCGTCTTCCACCGCATTTGAAGAGGAGGCCATCCGTGCCCAATCCGGCCTCATTTGATTACGCAATCCTCCGCGTCGTCCCTCGCGTCGAGCGCCAGGAGTTCATCAACGCCGGCGTCGTTGCCTTCTGCCTCGAGAAGCGCTACCTCGCCGCGCGCATCCACCTCGACGAATCCCGCCTCCGCGCCCTCTGGCCCGAAGCCGATGTCGATCTCGCCCGCGAACACCTCGAAGCCGTCCGCCGCATCTGCGAAGGCGATCCCGCCGCCGGCCCCATCGCCAGGCTCTCCCAGCGGGAGCGTTTTCACTGGATCACCTCACCCCGCAGCACCATCATCCAGCCCTCGCCCATTCACACCGGTGTCTGCGACGAAACCGGCAGCGTCCTCGACCGCCTGGCGACTCAATTTCTGTTCTCGTAATGCATTTCTCACCGCCGTAGCTGCCGCATGTCCCTCAGTCCCTCAGTCCCTCAGTCCCTCAGTCCCTATGTCCCTTAGTCCTTATGTCCCTTAGTCCCTATGTCCCTAGTCCCTAGTCCCTCTATCCCTCAGTCCCTTCGCTTCTTCAGGCATACCCCCCGTCCCAGCTATCATCTAAACGAACTCGCGGACGGGAAAGGAAATACGCCATGCGTAAAGTTCTCATCGCCATCGCCGTCATTGTGGTCGTCGTCGTCGCAGGGGCAGCAATCTTCGTCGCCACCTTCGACGTGAACAAATATCGCGGCACCATTCAGGCGCAACTTCAGCAGCACCTGGGCCGCCCTGTTCAACTCGGCGACATGCATCTCAAGCTCTTCCCGCCCAGCATCACCGTGCAAAACCTCGCCATCGCCGACGATCCGCGTTTCAGCCCCGACGCCCCCTTCGTCAAAGCGAGCGAACTCGACGTCGCCGTCAAACTCATGCCGCTTCTGCACAAAGATGTCGAGATTGAGTCGCTCAATCTTCAGCAACCCACCGTCAATCTCATCAAGAACAAAGCCGGCCAATGGAACTTCTCTTCCATCGGCAACGGCAGTCAGTCATCGGCATCGCAATCCTCAAGTCAGCAGTTCTCCCTCGGCGACCTGACCATCAAAGACGGAGAAATTTCTCTGCTTGATCAGACCCAGAGCAGCACTCCCACTCTTTACAACCACATCGACGTCAAACTCTCAGACTTCGCGCCCAACACTCCCTTCACCGTTGATGCGTCCGTCCACATGGCCGGGGCTGGTGAACAAGCCATCACCCTTCAAGGCAAAGGTGGCCCCATCAACTCGCAGGATGCGTCCCTTACGCCCTTCCACGGCACGCTCCAGCTGAAGAACGTCGGCGTCAGCGATTTCACTAAATTCCTCAATTCTCCGGCCACAGCCGGCACCGACGGAGTCTTGACAGGCGAAACCAAAATCGACAGCGACGGCGTCAAAGTCACAGCCAACGGTCAGACCAACATCGAGAAAGCCAAAGTCCGTGGCATGGAACTCGGCTTCCCCGTTTCTATGCAATACGACCTCACAGACGACGTGCCCAACGGTGCCATCACCGTCCGCAACCTCACCACGAAGCTCGGCAGCACTCCCATCAACCTCAACGGCACCATGCAGACGAAGTCGACGCCCGCACACATCGATGTGAACCTCCGCGCCAACAACGTCTCCGTTGCCGAGGCAGCCAAGTATGCCGCAGCCGCCGGCATCGCTCTTACCCCCGGCACCACCGTCTCCGGCACCGTCAACGCCAACATCCATGCCGTCGGATCAGCTGACAAACCTGCCCTCAGCGGAACACTATCTGCCGCCAACCTCCAGGCCAGCGGAAAGGACCTTCCCCAGCCCGTTCAGATTCAGTCAATCAATCTCAACCTGACCCCGACCCAGATCCAGTCCAACCCCTTCACCATCACCTCCGGCACAACCACTGCCAACGCACAGCTCACCATGCGCAACTACACTGCGCCTTCCGCCACCGTCGACGCCACCCTCCGCGCACCCAACGCCCAACTTCCCGCCATCCTCGCCATGGCCAAGGCATATGGCGTCACTTCTCTGGACAAAGTCAGCGGGCAGGGAACACTCAACGTCGACATGCGCGCCTCCGGCGCGGTTAAATCTCTAACCGCAGCCGAAATCGAAAAGACCCTCAACGGCACCGTGAACGTGAACTTCAACAACGTGAAGTACTCCGGCGCAAACATGAGCAGCGAACTCAGCAAGATCGCCGGCTTCCTTCGACCCGGCTCCTCGCAAAGCACCTCAGGCATGACCAATATCTCCAAAATGACTGGCAACATTGCTGTCAGAGACGGTATCGCGGAGACCAAGGACCTTCAAGCAACACTCGACATCGGCAACGTCGGCCTCGTGGGCACCGCAAACCTCGCAACCGAAGCGCTGAACATGCGCGCCACCGCCGTAATCGCTCAGAACGTCAGTCAGCAGGTCGGCGGCCAGCAGATCGGCGGATTCATGAAGACCGCCCTCGCCAACAACCAGGGCGAACTTGTCATTCCCGCCATCATCAGCGGTACTTTCTCCAACCCGCACTTCCAGCCCGACGTCCAGCAGCTCGCGCAAATGAGGCTCAAAGGCCTCGTTCCCAACCTCAGCAATCCCAGCTCTCTCACTGGTGTTCTAGGTGGCCTCCTCGGCGGCACAAAAACTCCCGGCCAGACCACGACCCAGCAACCCGGCCAACAGCAGAAACCGGCTGATGCGGTGCAGCAAGTCCTGGGCGGCCTCTTCGGCAAAAAGAAGCAAACCAACCCGCCGCCAAAGTAGACCGGCTTCCGACAGCCGGCTCAACCTCGCCAATTGAGGAGAATTTCCGGGCTTCAGCCGTGACCGGTGTAATTGCCAGATGGACCGTTATAGCCAGTTAATTCAGATCTAGACCGGCGGCAGCAGCAAACTTGCCCTCTAAACGCAACTGTCATTCTGAGCGCACGGGGCCCACGCGGTTTCTTCATGGGTCCCCAAAGAGAGGTTTTGCTTTTCAACGCTCAAAACGTCCAAACTTCCGCGCGCGGATAAATACTTCCGACTAGATGCAGCTGTCATTCTGAGCGCACGGGGCCCCAAGCGCTTTCTTCAGCTTGGGGGTGGTAAGCGAAGAATCTGCTTTTTGTTTGGCTCAAATTCTCAAGTTCAGATTTGGCTTTGACGCAACCGGAACGATCGCGGGACTGAACTGGGTCGTTGTGCATATCTCGATAGTGCCAGCGCAGCGACCAACTTCAATTGAGCGTGATCCCCTCATCAGCGAAGTCGCCGTCCACTTTTGAATCGAGCGCTCGTGCCTTGGTCACGTCCGCATCCGCACCGGCCTCATCGCCATTCCGACGCTTCACAATACCCCTTCCAAAGAAGCACGCAGCACAATTCGGATCCACCTTGATCCCATGTTCGAAAAAGGTAATGGCAAGATCGCGATTATTCTTCTTCATCTCTGCGATACCGCGGCTCAGATACCCAATCGCGTAGTCCGGGCTGACTTCAATTACCAACTTGAAGTCTGTGATCGCGCGTTCGATTTGGTTGCTTCGTAGATAGGCCTCGCCACGATTGTCGAGCGGCCACATCCATCGCGGCGCTAACTTGATCGCGTGATTGTAGTCGGCGATCGCGTCATCGTATTCCCGGTTACGAAGGTGGATGTCTCCGCGAAAGGTCCACGCTTCGGGCGAGTGCGGATTGAGTTGGAGAGACTTTGAGCAAGACTGGATTGCTTCTCTTGTGTCCTTACCGATTGTGCCCTGAATCGAGCAGAGCTGCGCCCAGGCAAATGAATCAGCAGGATTCAGTCTCACGGCTTGGCTCAAATCGTCCTGTGTCATCTCCGCGTGCTCCCTACCGTGCGCCCAGGCACGGTGTACATAAGCTGTCGCGACTTCGCCCGGCAATGCATCTCCCGACTGAATCAACCACGTGCAAGCGGCCAACTTCTTGTCCGAATCCTTCGCCCGCTCTCCCTTCAGGTCCGCCATACATGTGCGCCAGAAACCGGTTTTCTCGGCATGTTTATTCCAGAACTCGATTTCGTTTTTCGCTTCTCTTTCGGCCGTTGCAGGGGGAATTACCCGATTACCGACTGAAGGATCGTAGCTTATCGCTTTCACAATTTCCCCTGTACGGCGGATACGGATGTAGAGGCTAGCCGGTCCGACCCAGTGGTACAAAAGGATGTCATCCTGATCTCCAGTCGAGATCGCAATGTTATGTAAAGGGCTCGATGAATCAGCTTCGTTGTCTCTCGCGGCAATGTCCCGAATCGGCCAGCCTTCGCCAGGGTTCGACAGGTCGAGCGGATTTGAAATAGGGGCTTCAAGTAAATGCTCGCGCCCATTCTCTTCGATCAGGGTAAAGATCCGTTTCAGGAGCTCAGAGGATAAGGAATAGCTTGTCGGTCTGGCTGGTACCTCTTGAGGAAGCGCCGCGAGGCAGTTTTGGGGCGCGGCAAGGGTAAGAGACGAAGCCAGGATAAAAACCAAAAATCGGGGGATGAGTACTCGCCTTATATCCACTGTTTTACCAAGCCAAATGTAGTCCGAGTTGCCAGATTCGTTCTGTGCTGGAGACCACAAGGTGTGTTGGTGGGTTAACCCGGACCTTTGACGAATCTTCGCCAAAAGTCACACCAATACCCGCCCAGATCCTCGATTGGATGTTCGCTTGATCGAGCCTTACTGTTGCTGTCCCTGCGGCGCCACCAGCTGGTGCGCAATCGCAAACAGCGCCAACTCCAGACGCGTCGAAACACCCGTCTTGTCGAAAATATTCGACAGGTGCCGTTTCACCGTCTCCTCGCTCAGCGTGAACTGCTTGGCGATGTCGCGGTTGCTGCAGCCTTCCACAATGCAACCCACCACATCCAGTTCGCGCGGCGTGAGCCCATACGTCTTGCGTTGCGGAGGTTGTGCCTGCCGCATCAACTCGTGCAGAGCCGATACCAGGTTCACCACCCGTTTCCCGCCGATCCAGTAGTCCCCGGCATACACCGTTTTGATGGCAGTGTGCAGGGCGCCGGCCAGCGCATCCTTCAGCACGATTCCACGGGCTCCAATATGAAGCGCCTCGATGATTTGCTGAGTAGTGATCGTGGAAGTTAAAAGAATGATCTTGACCGTGGGCGACCCGTTCATGATCGCCCGCATGGCCTCCAGGCCAGGCAGCCGCGGCATCTGAACATCCAGCAGAAGGATGTCGGGCGTCTGTTCCAGGGTTTGCGTGATAGCTTCATCGCCGTCATCGGCTTCGCCTACCACTTCGAAACCGTCGCGCTCGGTCAGCATGTTGCGCACGCCGATGCGGACTACCGGATGATCGTCGGCCAATACGATGCGGATGGGTTGTTCCACGAGCCTAATCCTCCGAAAAGCCCAAACTAACGAGCAGGCAACCGAAGCGGCCCGCATTTATATATCTCACGCCCCTGCGCAAACGCCAAACACCTCTCGTAACCTACGCAGGAAATTCCTTTTCCAGCATACGCTCCAGTCTTTGCGTAGCTGTATCCAACTCTTGCAGCGCAGCCGCACAGTTATCCAGTTGGTCACTCTTCGATTCGAACAAAGCCCCCAGCTTGGCCGCCTGCATCGCCCCCGCCATCCCGCACCCACCCTTGATGGCATGACCGATTCGCCTTATATCCTCCGATTTCCTCTCGGCAATCGCCTTCTCCAGCGCTTCCTGCCGCTTGTGAAGATCGCTCACCACCGCCGCATAGATCTCCCGGATCGTAGTTTCCGTCATGAGTTGGCGAAACTGTACCAGGGTTTCGGGATTCACCACGGGATCCGTATCTTCAGTAACTACCTTGGCCTTCGGCTTGTGCTGCCCCAGCTCCTTGGCCAGATCCTGCGCCCCGAACGGCTTCATAAGGAATCCGTCTGCAGCCCCAATCAGTTCATCGGCCGGCTGGCTGCCGCTGATCAGCAGAATCTCGGCAGCGCACGCTTCGCGCAATTTCTCGATCAGTGCAATCCCGCTGAGACCGGGAATCTGCGCATCCATGAGCACCACGTCTGGCGTCACAGTCCCTGCCGCCAGCATCTCCAGCCCGCCATCTCCCGTCTCCGCTGTATGGACCAGGTGCCCATGCAGCGTGAGTACGGTGGCGATCACTTCGCGGCTGACGAGGTCATCATCGATTAAAAGAACAATAGGTAATTCGTGCTTTTCGCCAATACCGAGCATACTTCCTGCCCTACTTACAAACCACGCCTAACTGTGCCCCATCCATCGCACCGTTTTTGTGCGATGGGTGGGAGGAACCACTACTCATCCGCCACCGAAATCTCGTGCAACCATCCCGGCGCCTTCAACAATTCCCGCGGTCTCGATCCATCCGCCGGACCAACCAGTCCATCCCGTTCCATCAGATCGATCAAATGTGCAGCCCGGCCATATCCGATCCGCAGCCGCCTTTGCAGCAGAGAAGTCGATGCCTTCCCAAACTCGAAAACCAGCCGGACAGCGTCATCGAACATTGGATCGCTCTCATCCTCGTTCCCGCTGCCGCCCTCAAGACTGTTCTGCCGCTCTTCCTTCGGTGATTCCAGGAAGCCCTCAACGTACTCGGCCTGTCCCTGGTCCTTCCAGAATGCCACCACTGCGGCCGTTTCCTTCTCGCTCACATACGGCGCATGCAACCTTAGTAACCGGCTCGTCCCCGGCGGAAGGAAGAGCATATCGCCCCTTCCCAGCAGCGCCTCCGCCCCGTTTGTATCCAGAATCGTTCGCGAATCCACCTTCGTCGCCAGCCTGAAACTGATGCGCGTCGGCACATTCGCCTTGATTAATCCCGTAATCACGTCGACAGACGGCCTCTGTGTCGCCAGCACCAGGTGGATGCCCACCGCACGCGCCATCTGCGCCAGCCGCGTAATCGACTCTTCGACGTTCGCCCGGTCCAGCATCATCAAATCTGCCAGCTCGTCGATGATGATCACGATGTAGGGCAGCGGACTCTCCTCGGTTCCATCGTCAAACAACGAAGGCATCGCGCTCTCGAAGAGCTTGTTGTACTGGTCGATATTCCGCACGCTGCGACTTGCCAGCAGCTTCAGCCGCCGTTCCATCTCCCGCACCGCATTCCGCAGCGCATTCGCCGCCAGCTTTGGCTCCGTGATGATCGGCGTGAACAGGTGCGGAATCCCCTCGTACATCCCCAGTTCCACCCGCTTCGGATCAACAAGGATCAGCCTTACCTGCGCCGGAGTCGTCCGATACAGCAGGCTCATGATCATCGCATTGATCGCCACTGACTTGCCCGATCCCGTCGAGCCCGCAATCAGCACGTGCGGCATCGAAGCCAGGTCTGCCGTCACAATGCGTCCGTTGATGTCCTTGCCCATCGCCAGCGTCAGCCTCGACTTCGC
>Ga0070683_100004843_pt1 | contig 11143 bp, 9 predicted proteins | sample KBSC713LmetaG_FD_64662 | JGI IMG/M metagenome (GOLD analysis project Ga0070683, IMG submission 64662) | Corn rhizosphere microbial communities from Kellogg Biological Station, Michigan, USA - KBS C7.1-3L metaG | ecosystem: Host-associated > Plants > Roots > Rhizosphere ...
AAGGTCGGCCGCAACCCGGGTGTGAGCGCCTTCGGCACGACCAGGAAGAGCTCCTGGATGAAGAAAATCAGGTTGAACGCGAAAGCGCACAACAACGCCGACTGGATGACCGGTGTCCAGTCCCAACGAAGCTGGCGCGTCTCGGATAGGGTCATAACAGGCCTCACCGCATTCCCCGCCCCCTGTGCGGACAAAGGAACAGCTCACCGCTTGATAACGCTGAATGCTACATGTCTACTTGGCGCTTCAGTCAAGGGGTGCGTCAATGTGGCGATTTGAACCTCCGGCGTCGTTCGCAAAGAGATTTCGGCCGCTCGCACTCGTGCTGTACCTGCCAGCGATGACGCTGGGCCTGGCCCAAGCGCCGCTCGTAAGGGCTGACACAGTGCTGATTACCGGGGCGAACTCCGGAATCGGCCTGGAATTCGCACGACAATACGCTGCCAAAGGATGGGCGGTGATCGCCACTCACCGCCGGGCGGAAACACCACGAACACTCACCGACCTGGCCGCCAGATACAACAAGGTGCGGATCGAGAAGCTCGACGTCACCAGCGTGGAGCAGGTGAATGCGCTGGCTGCCCGGCTGTCGGATACTCCCATTGACGTGCTGATCAACAACGCCGGTGTCTACAACGATCGCTCGAAATGCGCCGGGGACGACGAGGGTTGCGCCGGTGATTGGACCGTCGAGAGCTTCGGCTCTCTGAAGTACTCGCTGCTCGATACCATCATGGCGGTCAACATCAAGGGGCCGCTCATCGTCTCGGAGAGGTTCTACAAGAACGTGCTGGCGAGCACTCAGAAGAAGATCGTCGCCGTCAGCTCGAGCAACGGGACATTGACGGGTGAAGCGCAACCGCGTCCAGGCGCCATTTTCTATCGGATGTCCAAGGCCGCACTCAACCGTGAGATGCAGATCGTGGCCTCTTCTACCCGCAAGGACGGTGTTACCGTCATCATGCTCAATCCTGGGCCTACGCTCACCGAGCACCAGGAATATCTCAAAAGCTACAAGGGAATGCTCGAGACCTCATTCACCGTGGAAAACATGATCGCCACGATCGGCAAAGTGACGATCGCGGACACGGGGCGCTTCCTCCGTTACGACGGCGCTACCGAGCCGTGGTGACCGGTCACTTCCGCTGGCCCATGGATCCGGCGGGCCGCGTCTTCACCATCCAGGGGTCGATCATACGGTCACGACGACCTTGCCGACCTGTTGGTTCGACTCCAGGTAGCGATGCGCATCCGCGATCTGCGCAAACGGAAACGTCTTCGCAATCACAGGCTTCAGGTGGCCCAGCGCGAGCCCTTGCAGAATGAGATCGCGGTTGTATGCAAAGCGCTCCGGCCGGCTCCAGATCGACGAGGCGACCCAGCCGCGCAGGCTCAGGTTTTTCAACGCCATCGGCCAATGCGGATACGGCGTTGGCTTTCCACTCAAGCCGCCATAGATGAAGATGATGCCGTCCTGCGCCGCCGCGAGCGCGAGCTTCTCGACATCCGGACCGCCCACTGGATCGAAAATGACACGCGCGCCTTTTCCCCCTGTAATGCGTTGGACCTCGGCTACGAGATCCGTCTCGTCGGTAGGAATCACGTGCGCCGCGCCCTGTTGTTTCAGGGCAGCGATTTTGTCGCTCTTGCGAGTGGTGGCAATCGACACGGCCCCGGCCCAGTTCGCCAACTGGATCGCTGCCAGACCGACGCTGCTGGAGGCCGCGCGGATGATGACGTAGTCACCCATTCTCGCCTGTGCAACTTCGATGATGGCCATCGCGGTGAAATATTGCATCCAGATCGAGGCCGCCTCGATGGAGCTCAGGTTGGGAGGTGGCTGCAGCAGGCTGCGCGCCGGAATGATGGCGCGTTCGCCATAGAGGCCGTACTCCCCGAGACGGAAATTCGGCAGCACACAGACACGCTCACCGGGGCCGAAACCCTGCACTCCCGGGCCCACCGCCTCGATCACTCCCACGCCCTCATAGCCGATGAGAGTCGGAAGCTTGGGCAACACCGGATAGGCGCCCAGTCGAAACATGGCCTCCGAGCGGTTGAGCCCGATCGCCTCGACTTTGAGGCGAACCTCTCCCGGCCCGGGATCGCCAATGTCGAGATCCTCGATCCGCAGTTCCTCCGGTCCGCCGTGTCGATGTACCCGGACGACTCTGGTCATGATTCATGTGCTCCTGTGCTCGTATTCTAGTCTCTCGAACGCAAGCTTTTCGAGGAGCGCAAGTTCCGGGTGTCGGCCATGACCGGTGGGCGGCGATCATGTTGCCCAACGCCGAAGCACCGCAGCCGCAACGAGGAGCCCACCATGTCCTTCCGCATCACCGGCCTTTCCCCCGAGCCGTTCCGTGCCCTGTTCAGCCTGCCTGAGGCAGAGCTCACTGCCCGGGGGATCAAGCGGTACGTCGTCGACTCGAAGCCGGGATTTCCCGACCGGGTCGAATTGCGGGATGCCGAGCCTGGCGAGGCCGTCTTGTTACTCAACTACACGCATCAGCCCGCGAGCAATCCCTACCGCGCAAGTCATGCGATCTTCGTGGCCGAGGGCGCGAAGCAGCGCTATGACCGGATCGACGAGGTTCCGCCGGCCATGCGCATCAGGACATTGTCCCTGCGAGCCTTCGATGCGAACGACCTGATCGTCGCTGCGGACCTCGTCGAGGGTCACGAGGTCGAGGAGCTGATCGGACGATTTTTCGACAATCCGCAAGTCGCCTACATCCACGCCCACTATGCGAAATATGGGTGTTACGCGGGCCGGATCGATCGCGTCAATTGAGGAAAGGCTGCAGGCAAGCTCACCTGGGTGGAAGCGCTGTGGCCTCTTTGACCGCCGTCACGGCGGCGAGCCGCTTGTTACGGAGCCGCTCTCCGAAGAGGGACCCCTCGAGCGACTGGCGCTCCTCTGCAGTGAGCGTGACGACAGCAGCAGCGTCACGCGCTCGCTGGAGGTAGTCGGCCTGAGGATAGGGTTGATCCTCCAGGCCGGTACGCCCGCGGGCATCGGACTCGCAAGCCAACAGCAACTCGCGGAAGCGATCCGGGCGGCGAAAGGCGTCGATCGTTTCCAACAGCTTCAGCAACGTGCTGGGGCGAAGCTCGGCGGCGCGATGCACCGATGCATGATGCCGCGCGGTCAGGATCGCGAGATCGCGGTAGCCGTTCGGTACTTTCAGCCTGTCGCAAAGCTTCTCGATGAGTGGGACGCCGGCCTCCTCGTGCCCATGGTGACTCGGCCACTTCTCGGGCGGTGATAGCGCCTTTCCGAGATCGTGCATGAGCGAGGCGAAACGAACGGTTGTCGGCGCACCGATCCTGGCGGCATATCGCACAACCAACATGGTGTGCACGCCCGTATCGATCTCGGGGTGCCAGCGGGGCGGTTGCGGAATGCCGAAGAGAGCATCGATCTCCGGAAAGATCTTCGCGAGCGCGCCGCAGCCGCGAAGAGTCTCGAAGAAAACATCGGGACGCGTTTCACCCAGCGCGCGCTCGGTTTCCTGCCAGACACGCTCGGGGACCAGGGCATCGACTTCGCCCGATTCGGTCATGCGCTTCATCAAGGCAACTGTATCTTCGGCCACGCGAAAGCCGAGATCGGCATAGCGGGCCGCGAAACGAGCCACACGCAGGATGCGCACGGGATCTTCAACAAAGGCTTCCGAAACGTGCCGGAGCAGGCGCGCTTGCAGATCCCGTCGTCCGCCATAGGGATCGATGACCTCCCCGGATGGCGTTTCAGCCATGGCGTTGATCGTGAGGTCGCGGCGCCTGAGGTCCTCCTCCAGTGTGACGTCTGGAGCAAACTGCGTGGTGAATCCCTTGTAGCCCAAGCCTACTTTGCGCTCGAGGCGAGCGAGAGCGTATTCCTCGTGCGTCTGCGGATGCAGAAATACTGGGAATTCGCGCCCTACCGGCACGAACCCGTCACGCTCGAGCTCTTCGGGGCGGGCGCCAACAACGACCCAATCGCGCTCGTGTACGGGACGTCCGAGCAAACGGTCCCGAACCGCACCGCCAACCAAGTAGACTTCCATGCCTCAATTTTACCCGAGAGTGCTCATGCGCTGTGCGCAGGACCGCGTATTTTGCCTCGCCTGCCGGTCCTCTGACCGAGCGGTCAGCGAGGAAATCCCCAGCGGGGACGGGCTGGTTCATGGTTCCTCCGGCCTGGCCCGGTGGCCCTCGAAGCTGCCCTCTGTATCTTCCGGGCTGCTGCTTCGCCTGCTGCTGATCGCGGGCCTGGTGGCAACCCTCTCTGGCTGCTATGTCATGCAGGCGGCCACCGGGCAGATGCGCGTGCTGGATGCACGCAAGCCGATCGACAAAGTGATCGGGGACCCCGGCACCCCCGAGTCGCTCAAACAAACGCTGACGGAAGTCAGAGCCGCGCGCGAGTTCGCCTCGAGGCGGCTCAAACTCCCGGACAACAAGAGCTACCGCACCTACTCGAACATCAACCGGCCGTTCGTCGTCTGGAACGTGGTGGCGACTCCCGAATTCTCCGTTCATCCCAAACAATGGTGCTTCCCGATCGTCGGCTGCGTGAGCTACCGGGGCTACCTCTCGGAGAAGAACGCGCGGAAGTTTGCCGAAGGGCTGAAGAAAAGAGGATTTGACGTCACCCTGGACGGAGTGCCGGCGTACTCCACGTTGGGAAAGTTCGCAGACCCCGTGTTGAGCACCATGCTCCCGTACGGACCCGATGAGCTCGCGGCGACCATCTTTCACGAATTGGCTCACCAGTTGCTTTACGTGAAGGACGACACCCAGTTCAACGAGGCATTCGCGACCACGGTGGAGAATGCAGGTCTCGAGCGGTGGCTGAAATTCACCGGGCGCGCGGATAGATTCGAACGCTACCGTAAGGACAGTAACCGTGAGCGTCAGTTCGTCGAGCTGTTCGCGCACACGCGGGCGCAACTTGCGAAGCTGTACGCCTCGGGTGCGTCCCCTGAAGAAATGCGGCAGAAGAAGGCACAAGCATTCGCGGACCTGGCGAGCGAGATCCGCAATCTCGAGAAACGCCTGGGCCTGCACAGGACGCTCTACGATGAGTGGATCGAGGAAGGGCTCAACAACGCAAGGCTCGCCTCCGAGGCGAACTACTACGACTGTGTGCCGGGATTCGAGCGTCTGCTCGCGGACCAGGGTGATGACTTGCCGCGCTTCTACGCGGCTGCCCGGGAGATATCGAAACTTCCGATGGCGGAGCGCCATGCGAAGCTTTGTCGGACACCGGCGGCGCCCTCGGAAACCACCGCCGGAGGAGAATCTCAGTAATTGGGACTACTTGCGGGGCGGTGGAACCTTCAGTGCGCCTGCGGGACCGGCATTGCCTGCGCCGCCGCCCTTGGCGTTCGGATCGTCCTCTTCCCAGTTATCCCGCATCTTGTCCGCCCAGCTCTTGTAGTTCGACCAGGTGTAAAGATTTTTGGTGATCGCCGCGTGGCGCGCGCGAGCGCGCTGCATGCGATCGAGCCAATTGGCATAGGGATCGGCTGCATCCGCAGATCCGGGTGTGGTGCCGGTTGGGACCGGGTCGTGTCGCGAACCGGGCGCGTCGCCGCGCCCTCTGTCAGACGAGCTCATGAGAAGCTCCGTGATGTTTCGCGAAGCGTACCGGGCGTCCCTGCTGCGGACGCAGGAACTGGGTCACAAGCGTGTCGCTACTTGACTACGCTGCGACATACCTTCGGTAAATTGCCGCGTGTTGTTAAATGCAGATGGCGTTATGTCACGCGCAACTGTTAGGCCCAACGTCTCAGGCCACGAGACGATAGACCGGCCGGTACTCCGTGCCCGGCAATTTCATCCGCCGCTGTGCGACAAAAGCCGCCAGCAACTCATCGAGGAGACGCATGATCGCAGGGTCGCCGGCGAGCTCATACGGCCCATGGCGCTCGATCGCCTTGATGCCGTACTCCTTAACATTTCCGGTCACGATACCGGAGAACGCGCGCCGCAGGTTGGCGGCGAGCTGGTGCATCGGTTGGTTTTTGTGCAGCTGCAGCGAGCGCATGGACTCGTGCGTCACTTCGAAAGGCCGCTGAAATTCAGGCTCAATCGACAGCAGCCAGTTGAAGTTGTAGGAGTCGCTGTTGGTTTTGCGGTACTCGCGCACGGCCTCCATGCCGCGCACCATGTGACGCCCGACTTCCGCGGGATCGTCGATGATGACGGTGAAACGGCGCAGCGCTTCTGCGCCCAACGTGCCGACGATGAAGCGGCTCACGGTCTCGAAGTACGCCGCGCTGTCGCGCGGACCTGTCAGAACGACCGGGAACGGCTGCGCCTGGTTGGCCGGATTCAACAGGATACCGACCAGGTAAAGAATCTCCTCGGCCGTACCGGCGCCGCCGGGGAACACGACGATGCCATGTGCGAGTCGCACGAAGGCTTCGAGCCGCTTCTCGATGTCAGGCATGATCGAGAGTTGATTCACGATCGGATTCGGGGGCTCGGAGGCGATGATACCGGGCTCGGTAATGCCGATATAGCGGCCGTGCTCGATGCGCTGCTTGGCATGGCCGATGGTGGCGCCCTTCATCGGGCCCTTCATCGCGCCAGGGCCGCAGCCCGTACATACATCGAGGGCGCGCAAACCGAGCGCATAGCCGACGTTCTTCGTGTACTGGTATTCGGTGACGCCGATCGAATGCCCGCCCCAGCACACGACGAGGTTCGGCCGGGCCTTGTAATCGAGCAGACGCGCGTTGCGCACGACGTGGAATACCGCGTTGGTGATGTCCGCCGAATCGCTGAGATCGAAACGCCCGCTTTCGATGATCTCGTTCGAGATGAACACCACGTCGCGCAGCACCGCGAACAGATGCTCCTTGATGCCGCGGATCATCTGGCCATCGACGAACGCGGCGGCCGGGGCGTTGTGCATCTCTAGCTTGATGCCCCACGCATGCCGCACAATTTTGATGTCGAAATCGCGGTAGCGGTCGAAGATTTCCTTGGCGTTGTCGGTGTCGGCGCCCGAGCCGCTGTTGAGCACCGCCAGCGCGCAGCGGCGGAACAGGGGATAGAGGCCGCCCTGCCCGGAATCGAGCAGCTTGCCGATCTCCGCCTGTGAGAGGTTCTCGAGGCTCCCACGCGGTCCGACGCGGGCGTCAATGAATTCGGGAACGACGATACTGCTGTCCAAAGGAGTCTTCCCCGAAGAGTTGTGTCAGCGTCCTCGCGCCAGGAGCCTGTCAGGCCGGCTCCTACGGAAGGATGTCGATGGGCGCGTTGTCCGGCGTGAGGAGCCAGACCTCCACCATGTCGGCATTAGACAGGGCGATGCAGCCGTCGGTCCAATCGCTGATTTCGTAGTACTTGGGCTCGTGCTTCAACTGGTTTGGCAGCCCGTGGATCATGATCGATCCGCCGGCGTCCCAATGATTCTTGTGCGCACGTCTCATGTCGGTCTCGTTGGGATAGGAGACCTGAATGGATAGAAAATAGTCGCTGCGAGGATTGCGGCGCGTGAGGTAGTAGCGTCCCTCGGGAGTGCGGAAATCTCCGGCACGCTCCTTCGTCCCGACCGGGTTCAGGCCAAGGGCGATCTTGTATGAGCGCACCACCGTGTCCCCGTGCAGCAGCAGGAGGCGCCGCTCGGTTTTGTGCACGACGAGATGGTCGACGGCGGGCAGGCTCTCCGTGGACCGTAACATCACGCGCTCTGCCTGGGGCAGAGGGTCCGCATGGACGGTAAGGGCCAGGCAGGCAAGAGCCAGGCAGAGGAGACTGAAGCGGAGAACCATGCCCAAATTATATGCGTTCGGGTTGCTGTCGGCGATGTACATCCGTCACAGCGTCGCCGGCCGCAGACTACGGGAACCCCTGCGACGCTCGAGAGTTTGACCTTGGATCACACTTTGGGTTCGATGGGACCCGCTTGAGGGCCTGCCCGCAACTCATGCCGCTCGGGAGCGCGCGACGCGCGCGCAGCGAGCCTGAATCTCGCGCGTGGCACCGCAAGCCCGAACCCTAAGACTTTAGAGAGATTTCACGTGAAGCTCAGCCGTACGTCTCATTCCGCTGCCGCCGGTAGTCCCGCATCGCGCCACTGCCGCTTTTCGGGACTTCCTCCGCTGCGGTCCGCTTGTTGGGCACTGGGCGTCCTGGCCATGGCCCTCGGCGCCTGCTCGAGCACCCCCCCACAGCCGGTGGTCGACCGGCTCGACCCTGACACCGCAACCACCGTCACCGTGCTCAAAAAGCCGGTGGAGCTGGTGGCGGAGAGCCTCCACAACGTGGGCGGGGATCCGTTCGCCTTCATCGCTCCTTTCGAAACAGACCGCATGGGCAATCGTGCCCAGTACCTCTGGATGTCTGCCCCGGGTGTCGAAAAGGCCAAAGTCGAGCCGCAACTCGCGTGTGACGGGCAGATACTGAAGTTATCACCGGTGGAAGGCGATATCGGACACCTCGGCCTGGCGCACCCGCCGTACGAGAAACCGGCCCCGTGGAGTCTGCAGTGGTACTTCCAACTTCCGCCGGAAACGCTGCGGTGCCTGGCGGATGCGCAACGAGTGACATTGGAGACCCGGGCTGACACGGGCCAGTCAGACCAGTTCAGCGTCGATGCCAAGGGGCTCTCGACGCTGAAGGCTTTCGGCACCCGGTAGGAGTCTTTCCGCCGGGCCCCTAGCTCCCGCTGGCCACCACCGGCTCGACTCGCGGCATCACAATCTGCGTGCCGGGGTGCAGGTCGGCGAGATCCAGGTCGGGGTTGTACTGCTGTATGAGCCAGACGGGCAATTCCGCGAAGCGCTGGGTTATGGTCCACATCGAATCGCCACGGCGCGCGATGTATACCTCCGTTCCCACTATGCGGTGCGACGCGAAGTAGCTCGCCTGCAGTGTCTGATGATACTCATGCCGCTTCTGCTCGAACTCCTCATGCGACACCCGGTGGAAGTCGAGATGCACCTTGTGTCCGACGATCACCGGCTTGCCGTAACCCAGCTTGTTGAGTTGCCGCAGCTTCGCTGCCGATACCCGCAGCCAGTCGGCGTAGTGTCCTAGTGTCTCGGCGGTAGCCACGACGATGGTGTCGTCCTTCGACACAGAATAATCGGTAGGGTCCGCGTTCTGCTGTGCATCGTCAGCAGCAGCCCCTAGTGCAGGGCTTACCTCTTCTGCCTGGGCGGCCGAGACAGGTTGCGAGCTCGCCGCGCGTCCGTGCGCCTTCTTCTCAGCAGTCGCCGCGGCGACGTCCTCCTTACTCTCCTCCTCGGCCTCAGCAACTGCCACAGCACCCGTCCCAACAGGGCCCTTCGTCACCGGTACCGCGCTTGCGAGCGCGGGCATGGAAGTTTGCGCTCTACTCGGCGCCTTGCCACCCGGGGCGGCCGTGGAAGCGACCTGCGCCGGCGGTTGTACGCCCGGTTTGATCGCGAGTTGCTCACCCTCAAAAATGAAGTCGCGATTGCGGATGTTGTTGAGATCCAGCAGCTGCCCCTCGGTGAGACCGAACTTGGAAGCGATCTCAGCCGGTGACTCCCCGCGCTTTACGATGTAAATACCTGCTGCCTCCGTAGCGGCATTGGCTGGTATCGCCGTGCCAGGCATCGCCGCAGGTCCACTTGGCATTGCGGCCGGAGGAGCTCCCGCCTTACCCAGAGTGACGGGTGCGGCCGGTGCGCTCGGAGGTGCTGGCGTAAGTGTGGCGGCAAGCGTAGGAGCAGCCTGCTCCGGAAGGCTGATGACCCGACCTGCCCGCAGCTTGCCACTGGTCCTCATCCGATTCAGACGCGCGAGCGTCTCGGGGCTCACGCCGTATTCCTGCGCGACGCTGACAACCGTATCGCCCCGTTGAACGCGATAGCGCCGGGGCGCTGGCTGCCCCGCAAACAGATCCGATGGATTGAGCCGTGCGGCAAGCATGTCGCTCGTCCACTGGTGCCCATCGACAGGCAAGCGCAGGTGGTAGGCCTTTGGAACGTGTCGCTGGCCGGCCCAGACGGATCGCAATAGAGCCGGATTCAAAGCACGCAATTTGGGCTCATCGACTTTCAGAGCGCGCTCGAGCGTAGTGATATTGACGAACCCCGGAACGATGACCTCCTGGAACTTCGCTTCATTTTGCTTCTCGATGCCGCCGAAGTACTTCTCGGGATTGCGGTCGACTTCGAGCGCGGCAAGGAAAGACACATAAAAGTTGCGGGACGCGAATCCAAAGGTGCGGCCGTTGTATTGCCGGACAATTTTGACGATGTCGTCCGTGCCGAGGGTCTCTTTGGCGTGGCGAACACCGGCAGCACCGTGGTTGTAAGCCGTTATCGCGAGCGGCCAGCTCCCGAGGATGCGGTAGTTGTAGGCGAGGAGCTGCGCGGCGGCTTCCGTGGAACGGAACGGGTCCAGGCGATCGTCCACGGCGCTATCGATCCGCATGTAGCGACGTCCCGTCGAACGCATGAACTGCCACAACCCTGCGGCGCCCACCTTCGAATATGCGGCGGGGTTGAAGGACGACTCGACGTGAGGGAGTACTGCAAGCTCGGGCGGCAGACCCAGATTGGCCAGCGTCTCCGCGATGTGAGTCTCCCAGGCGCCGGAGCGAATGAGACCCTCTCGGAAACGATCCGATTGTCCAAGCTGAAACCGGATGTCTTCGGTCGCTTCGTTGAGGCGTGAGGGCGTGCCCTCGGCGCCCCACATGTTCTTTATTCGCTGATCGTCCTCAGAGAGTGGGCCGTCCTTTGCGGCTGCTATACGGCGGAGCGCGGCTACATAGCGATTACGTGCCTGGTCGACGGCGCGCTCGCGCTCTCGCGATGAGGCGTTCGGTGAGAAGTGGAGGGTCTCATAGACCACGGACAGGTTGTACTGATCGTGCAGGAAGCCGCCGTTCGTATCGACCTGGGTGTAGACGCGCACCCAGAACTGCACGTCGCGCTCGAGCGCTTTCGGGCGCGGCATGACGGTGTCGACGATGGGGGTGATCGCGGTGGCCTCAGGAGCAGAGGCATCAGCGACATCAGCCGTATCAGCGGCCGGCGTAGCATGGGTGCTGGTGTCTCCGGACGGATCTGCCGTGGGCTCGGTAGCGAGCGCGCACGTCGTAGTAACCCACGCAAACGCCATTAACCATAACCTGCGGAACGCCTGGCCCATGGGTCCGCCGGGC
>Ga0070683_100004845_pt1 | contig 11141 bp, 4 predicted proteins | sample KBSC713LmetaG_FD_64662 | JGI IMG/M metagenome (GOLD analysis project Ga0070683, IMG submission 64662) | Corn rhizosphere microbial communities from Kellogg Biological Station, Michigan, USA - KBS C7.1-3L metaG | ecosystem: Host-associated > Plants > Roots > Rhizosphere ...
GACCTAGCCCAGGGCGTCCGCCGCCAATAGCGGCACAAGCACCGCCCCGCTCTCGTGGATAACAGCAAGAAGCGCGGCGCGCGGCCTCGCGGCCAGTCATAGTGGACCGCCGGCCACAGCCCAGTGTGGCCGGCGGTCCACTTTCTTGCCGAGGCCCTGCTGCCATCTAGCCCAGGCCCGCCCAGCACCCTGCCCGGCCTCACCCTGCCGATAACAGCAAGAATCGCTCCGCGCCGCCCGCCCGTCTGGTTACCGTGGACCGCTGGCCACAGCCCAGTGTGGCCAGCGGTCCACTATCTCGCCCAAGCCCCGGGTCACATCGAGCCCGCGACTCCGTCGTTTCTGATAACAGCAACAAGTGTGAAAGTGGAACGCGGCGCCGGGCGAGGCCCGCGCCCCCGCGATCCTCCGTGCGCCGTCTCTTCGCCCGTGAGAATTTCCCCACACCTAGGACGAAAATTCGTATACCGGGTGATATGGGATGGACGCGACGGGTATCGCGGCCCAGGTCGGCCGCCGGGTGCAGAAACCGCACCGGAAGCGTGATTTCGCGCACGGCCCCGTGGTCTGTGAGATCGGCGGTTTCGGGCCGTTTTGGCTGGGTATCGCTCACCTACCGATCTTGTGGCAGCCTCCCGCACACCGGGGCGCTCGCCGACGTATCGGTGTCCGTCGGCGCTGTCATCCACCTATTGCGCACGCGTCGCACGTGCACCAGATCCTTACAGACTGCTCACAAGTGAACTCTAGTAAGGATTTCACCCGTCATGTAATCTCTATGTAACTTACGTGTAGCAGCAGGGCCAGCGTCGTCCCCCCGCAGCAAGCGCAGTACAGCGGAGATATGACGACAGGAGAATCGATGGTGCCTGCCGCGTCGAACGGACCGAACGCTCTTTTTTTTGACCCCCATCCTGGGCGCCCAACCGGCCGGGACCGCGAGGAAAACGAACGTTCGCTGTACGACAGCCGTTTCGAACACGACGCCTGCGGCGTCGGCTTTGTCGCGGACCTGCGCGCCAGGGGCGGCCACGATGTGGTGGCCAGCGCCCTGCGCGTCCTGTGCAATCTCGAGCATCGCGGCGCGGCGGGCGCCGACCCTGACACCGGCGACGGGGCCGGCATCCTCACCCAGCTTCCGGACGCGTTCTTCCGCGCGGTCACCGGGTTCGCCCTGCCCGCGGCGGGCAGCTATGCCGCCGGCATCGCCTTCCTTTCAACCGATCCTTCCGAACGGGATCGTGCCTTCGCCCAGATCGCCGACCTCGCCGCCGACGAGGGGCTGACCGTCCTCGGCTGGCGCGATGTCCCGGTCAACGAGGCCGCGTGCGGGCCGGGCGCGCTGGAAGTGCTGCCCCACCTGGCCCAGCTGTTCGTGGCGGGCGAGGCGGGCGAGAGCGGCCTCGGTCTCGACCGGATGGTGTTCTGCCTGCGTAAGCGGGCCGAGCACGAGACCGGCGTCTACTTCGCGTCCCTGTCGAGCCGGACGATCGTCTACAAGGGCATGCTCTCGGCGCCGCAGGTCGAGCCGTTCTTCCCCGACCTGTCCGACGAGCGCTACGCCTCCAGCCTCGCGCTGGTGCACTCCCGGTTCTCCACGAACACGTTCCCGTCCTGGCCGCGGTCGCACCCGTACCGCTACGTGGCGCACAACGGCGAGATCAACACCGTGCAGGGCAACCGGAACTGGATGCGCGCCCGCGAGGCGATGCTCGCCTCCCCGCTGATCCCGACGTCGAAGTCGGGCAAGGGCATCGAGCGGCTCTTCCCGATCATCGACCCGGACGGCTCTGACTCCGGGTCGTTCGACGAGTGCCTGGAACTGCTGCACCTCGGCGGCAGGCCGCTGCCGCACGCGCTGCTCATGATGATCCCCGAGCCGTGGGAGAACCACGAGGAGATGGACGCCAAGCGGCGCGCCTTCTACCAGTTCCACGCGGCGCTGATGGAGCCGTGGGACGGCCCCGCGCTGATCGCGTTCACCGACGGTTCGGTCATCGGCGCCGTGCTCGACCGCAACGGCCTGCGCCCCGGCCGGTACTGGGTCACCGCCGACGGGCTAGTGGTCCTGGCCTCGGAGGTCGGCGTGCTCGACATCGAGCCCGCCCGCGTCGTGCGCCGCGGCCGGCTCCAGCCAGGCCGCATCTTCCTCGCCGACACCGCCGCCGGCCGCATCGTCGAAGACGAAGAGGTGAAGTCGGCGCTCGCCGCCGAGCACCCCTACCAGGACTGGCTGCACGCAGGGCTGGTGCACCTCGACGACCTGCCCGACCGGGAGCGGGTCGTGCCCACCGCGGCGAACCTGCTGACGCGCCAGCGCACCTTCGGCTACACCGAAGAGGAGCTGCGCGTCATCCTCGCCCCCATGGCCCGGGCCGGCGCGGAGCCGATCGGCTCGATGGGCACCGACACCCCCGTGGCCGTGCTCTCCGACCGGCCCCGGCTCGTCTTCGACTACTTCACCCAGCTGTTCGCGCAGGTCACCAACCCGCCGCTGGACGCGATCCGCGAGGAGCTCGTCACCTCGCTCGCCACCAACATCGGCCCGGAGCAGAACCTGCTCGATCCTAGCCCGGCCTCGTGCCGCCAGGTGATCCTGCCGTTCCCGGTGATCGGCGAGCAGGACCTGGCCAAGCTCGTGCACATCAACGACGACGGGAACCTGCCAGGGCTTGCCACGCACGTCGTGGACGGCCGGTTCGACCCGGCGGGCGGCGGCGACGGCCTGCGCGCCCGGCTGACCGAGATCTGCGCCGAGGTGACGACGGCGATCTTCAAGGGTGCCCGGCTCATCGTCTTGTCCGACCGCGGACCCGAGCACGACCGGCTCATCCCGATCCCGTCGCTGGTGCTGACGGGTGCCGTGCACCACCACCTGATCAGGGAGAAGACCCGCACCCGGGTCGGCCTCATCGTCGAGTCGGGCGACGCCCGCGAGACCCACCACGTCGCGCTGCTGGCCGGCTACGGCGCCGCCGCCATCTGTCCGTACCTCGCGATCGAGACCGTCCGCGACCTGGCCGCATCGGGCCAGCTGATCAGCGCCTCGGGGCAGCCGATCACGCCGGACCGGGCGGAGAAGAACCTCATCAAGGCGCTCGGCAAGGGCCTGCTCAAGGTCATGTCGAAGATGGGCGTCTCCACCGTCGCCTCCTACACCGGCGCGCAGATCTTCGAGGCGATCGGCCTCGGCGACGAGGTCATCGGCACCTGCTTCGTCGGGACCGCCTCCCGGCTCGGCGGCGTCGGCTTCTCCGTGCTCGCCGAGGAGGCCGCCCGCCGCGCGGCCGTCGCCGAGGGCGGGGCCGGGCTCAACCACCGCCGCCTGGAGATCGGCGGGGAGTACCAGTGGCGGCGCGAGGGCGAGCCGCACCTGTTCAGTCCGGAGACGGTCTTCAAGCTGCAGCACGCGACGCGCAGCCGCAGGTACGAGATCTTCAAGGAGTACACCTCGCTGATCGACGACCAGTCGGCGAAGCTGAAGACGCTGCGCGGCCTGCTCCGCATCAAGGGGGTCGACGACACAGACGCCTTCCGGGGGGACGCCCCCCCGCTCCGCTCGCCCGGGGGGACGACCCCCCCAAACCCCCCCGCGGCCCCGGCTGCGCGCCCGATGGCAAACCCGGCCATCGTATCGGGCGCGCGAGAAAGCTCGCGTATCCCCATCGACGAGGTCGAGCCGATCGCGGAGATCGTGCGGCGGTTCGCCACCGGGGCGATGTCCTACGGGTCGATCTCCGCCGAGGCGCACGAGACGCTGGCCATCGCGATGAACCGGCTCGGCGGCCGGTCCAACACCGGCGAGGGCGGCGAGGACCCCGACCGGTTCAGCCCCGACCCCAACGGTGACCTGCGGCGCTCGGCCGTCAAGCAGGTGGCCTCCGGCCGGTTCGGCGTGACCAGCGAGTACCTGGTCAACGCCGACGACCTGCAGATCAAGATGGCGCAGGGCGCGAAGCCCGGCGAGGGCGGCCAGCTGCCCGGGCACAAGGTGTACCCGTGGATCGCGAAGACCAGGTACTCCACGCCCGGTGTCGGCCTGATCTCGCCGCCGCCGCACCACGACATCTACTCGATCGAAGACCTGGCGCAGCTCATCCACGACCTGAAGAACGCCAACCCGGCCGCCCGGGTGCACGTGAAGCTGGTCGCCGAGGTGGGCGTCGGCACGGTCGCGGCGGGCGTCTCCAAGGCGCACGCCGACGTCGTGCTGATCTCCGGGCACGACGGCGGGACCGGCGCCGCCCCGCTGACCTCGCTCAAGCACGCGGGCGCGCCCTGGGAGCTCGGCCTCGCCGAGACGCAGCAGACGCTGCTGCGCAACAAGCTGCGCGACCGGATCGTCGTGCAGGTGGACGGGCAGCTCAAGACCGGCCGGGACGTGGTGATCGCCGCGCTGCTCGGCGCCGAGGAATTCGGGTTCGCGTCCGCGCCGCTCGTCGTCAGCGGCTGCATCATGATGCGGGTCTGTCACCTGGACACCTGTCCGGTCGGCGTCGCCACGCAGAACCCGGAGTTGCGCAAGCGGTTCACCGGCAAGCCGGAGTTCGTGGTGAACTTCTTCGAGTTCATCGCCGAAGAGGTCCGCGAGTACCTCGCCGCGCTCGGCCTCCGTTCGATCGAAGAGGCCGTCGGGCGCGTCGACCTGCTCGACACCGCGCTCGCCGTGTCGCACTGGAAGGCCGCCGGGCTCGACCTCGCCCCGGTGCTGCACGCGCCGGAGGGCACGTTCGACGGGTCGAGGCCCGCGGTGGCGCTGCGCCAGGTCACCGCGCAGGACCACGGCCTGGACAAGGCCCTCGACAACACGCTCATCCAGCTCGCCGAGGGTGCGCTCGAAGAAGGTTTGCCCGTTCACCTGGAACTGCCGATCCGCAACGTCAACCGGACCGTCGGCACCATGCTCGGCTACGAGGTGACCAGGCGCTGGGGCGGCGAGGGACTGCCGGACGACACGATCACGGTCGCGTTCACCGGCTCGGCCGGCCAGTCGTTCGGCGCGTTCGTGCCGCGCGGCATCACGCTGAAGCTGACCGGCGACGCCAACGACTACCTCGGCAAGGGGCTGTCCGGCGGCCGCCTGGTCGTCGCTTCGGCCGCCGACTCGCCGTTCGAGGCGGAGACCCAGGTCGTCGCCGGCAACGTGATCGGGTACGGCGCGACGAGCGGGGAGATCTTCCTGCGCGGCGTGGTGGGCGAGCGGTTCTGCGTCCGCAACTCCGGCGCCACGGCCGTCGCCGAGGGCGTCGGCGACCACGGCTGCGAGTACATGACCGGCGGGCGCGTGGTGATCCTCGGCCCCACCGGGCGGAACTTCGCCGCGGGCATGTCCGGCGGCACCGCGTACGTCCTCGACCTGAACCCCGCGCGGCTGAACCGGGAGATGGTCGACGTCGACCCCCTGGAAGACGCCGACGTGGAGTTCCTGCGCGAGGTGATCTCCCGGCACCACGCCGAGACCGGCTCGGCGGTGGCCGCCCGGCTGCTGGCCGACTGGGACGCGGCCGTCGGCCGGTTCACGAAGGTCATGCCAAAGGACTACAAGCGGGTCCTCGCCGCGGCCTCGGCCGCCGAGCGCGAGGGCCGGGACGTCAACGAGGCCGTCATGGCCGCGGCGCACGGTTAAGGACGGGAGGGGTAATCATGGCTGACATCAGGGGCTTCTTGAAGCATGACCGCGAGCTGCCGCGGCGGCGTCCCGTTGACGTCCGTATCGCGGACTGGCGGGAGGTATACGAGCCTTTCCCGAACGAGCGGACCGAGCGGCAGGCGGCCCGCTGCATGGACTGTGGCATCCCGTTCTGCCACCACGGCTGTCCGCTCGGCAACCTGATCCCCGAGTGGAACGACCTCGTCTACCGGTCCGACTGGGCGGCGGCGGCCGAGCGGCTGCACGCGACCAACAACTTCCCCGAGTTCACCGGGCGGCTGTGCCCCGCGCCCTGCGAGACGGCCTGCGTGCTCGGCATCAACCAGCCGGCGGTCACGATCAAGCAGATCGAGGTGGAGATCGCCGAGCGCGCTTGGGCGGACGGCGACGTCGTGCCCCTGCCGCCCGAGACGCTGACCGGGTTCACCGTCGCTGTCGTCGGCTCCGGCCCCGCCGGGCTCGCCGCCGCGCAGCAGCTGACCCGGGCCGGCCACCAGGTGACGGTCTTCGAGCGCGACGACGCGATCGGCGGGCTGCTCCGCTACGGCATCCCCGAGTTCAAGATGGAAAAGCGGTACCTGGACCGGCGGATCGCGCAGCTGGAGGCGGAAGGCACCCGGTTCGTGACCGGCGTGTCCGTCGAGTCGGCGGCCCAGCTCGCGGAGTTCAACGCGATCGTGCTCGCCGGCGGCGCGCGGGTCGCCCGCGACCTGCCCGTGCCCGGCCGCGACCTGGCCGGCATCCACCAGGCGATGGAGTTCTTGCCGCTCGGCAACCGGCACGGAGCCGACTCGCCGATCAACGCCGCGGGCAAGCACGTCGTGATCATCGGCGGCGGCGACACCGGTGCGGACTGCCTCGGCACCTCGCACCGCCAGGGCGCGCTGTCGGTGACGCAACTGGAGATCATGCCCCGGCCGCCGAAGTCCCGCGCGGACAACCAGCCGTGGCCGACCTACCCGATGATCTACCGGGTCTCCTCGGCGCACGAGGAGGGCGGCGACCGCGTCTACGCGGCCTCCACCGAAGAGTTCGTCGGCGACGAGTACGGCGCGGTGCGGGCGCTGCGGCTGACCGAGGTGGCCTCCGAGGGCGGCCGGTTCGCCCCGGTGCCCGGCACCCGCCGCGAGATCCCGGCCGGCCTGGTGCTGCTCGCGATGGGCTTCACCGGCGCTGAGAAGCCCGGCCTGCTCGAGGACCTCGGCGTGGACTTCGACGCGCGGGGCAACGTGGCCCGCGACGCCTCGTTCCAGACGTCGGCGCCCGGCGTGTTCGTGGCCGGCGACATGGGCCGCGGCCAGTCGCTGATCGTCTGGGCGATCGCCGAGGGCCGCAGCGCCGCGGCCTCGGTCGACCAGTACCTGCACGGCCTTCCCCGGCCCGCGCTCCCGGTTGCGATCCCGCCGACCGCGCGGCCGCTCGTCTGACCCGCCCTTCCGGTTCGCCCGCGCTTCCTGGCGCCGCGGCCAGGGCCGCTGCGCGGGCGGGCCGGAAAAGGTACATAACGACCAGGTGACGGTGCGGGCCCCGGACGGCCGTCATCCGCACAATAGAACTCTCTTCTTCTGACGTTGCTGGTGGTCTAGACCTTAGACTCAGGCCAGAAAAAGAGAGTTCATGAGAAATTCTTACTTACTTCCTTCGGGCTTGGGCGGGAGCGGCGGAATGGTGCACGCTGCGGTACGGGCCGGCGGTGCGGCCGGCCGGGCGGCGCGCGGGCGGGTCAGGCAGCGCGGCCTTGACCTGGCGACTACTCCGGGGCGGCTGTGGCTGGTCCTGATCGGTCTGGTCCTGCTCAGTCTCGCCTGGGGAGCGCTCGCCGCGTTCACCGCCACGAGGTACGCGTCGGCCGCCTCGAGCGTGGTGACCACCAACGAGCCGCTGAGCCTGGACGCGCAGCGGATCTACGCGAAGCTGTCCGACGCCAACGACGCCGCCACGACCGCGTTCCTGACCGGGGGGATCGAGCCCGCCGCCGCCAGGCAACGGTACCTGTCCGATATCAGCACGGCGAGTTCCGCGATCGAGAACGCGACCGCCCAGGTCGGGGCGGGCCCGGGGAACGCCGCGCGGGACCTCGCCACGCTCGCCGCCGACCTGCCCGCCTACACCCAGGAGGTGGGCAACGCCGACGCGGACAACCGGCTCGCCCTGCCGCTCGGCGCGGCGTACCTGCGGGAAGCCTCGGGGCTCATGCGCATCACGCTGCTGCCCGCCGCCAAAGACCTGTACGCCGCGCAGAACGCCAGCCTGAGCGACGCGAGCGCCCAGGCGACCGGGCTGCCGTTGTTCCTCATTACGGCGGTGATCGGCCTGGCCGTCGGCTACCTCGTGTACCGGGCGTCGCGCTGGCTGCGCGGCCGCACGAACCGGGTGCTGAACGTCGGCCTGGTCGCCGCGGGCGCGCTTGTCGTCATCTCGCTGGCCTGGCTCGCGGCCGCGTACACCGGCGCCCGGGGCGACCTGCTCGACGCGCAGGCCCGCGGCTCGGCGACGGTCGAGGCGGCCGCCCAGGTGGGGATCGTGGCGCAGGAGGCGCACGCCGACGAGAGCCTCACGCTGATCGACAACACCGGCGACGACTCCTACCAGACGGACTACAAAAAGCAGGAGAGCGCCCTCGGCCCGGGGCCGGGCACGCTGCTCGCCGCCGCGTCGACGGCCGCCAGCGGCACCCCGGCGGCGAAGGCGGTGGCGGCGGCGGTCAGCGACGCGCAGGCCTGGTTCGCCGCGCACAAGAAGGTCCGGGCGCTCGACGGCAACGGGAACCATCTCAAGGCCGTGATGTCGGTCCTCGGCACGCAGCCGGGGGACGCCGGAGCGTCGTTCAGCAGGCTGTCGGCGGACCTCGACTCGGCGATAGCCAGCGACCAGGCGGTGTTCGACTCCACCGCGCGCTCCGCCGCGAGCGCCTACACCGGGCTTGAGGCCGTCGTCATCGCGGCGGCGCTGCTGATGGCGGCCGCCTGCGCCTGGGGCCTGAGCCGCCGCATCGCGGAGTACCGGTGAACAGGGAGGCGGCAGACATGAACCCGGTGACTTCCGGCCGACCCGCCGCTGAATCCCGGCGGCGCCGACCGAGGCCGCGCGCGGTGGCGCTCGCCGTGGCCGCCGTCGCCGCGGCGGCCACGGTGAGCGCCACGGTGGCCGGCTGCGCGGCGGCCCCCGCCCCGCGCTCCGTCGCGACGGCCCCGTCCGCCGCCGCCCGCTCCGCGGCCGAGGACCGTGCCGTGCACCAGTCGCGGACGGGTAACCAGGCCGCCACGGCGGCGTGCGATCCCGCGGCCGCCAGCCTCGCTCCGCTCGGCCCGCCGCAGGTGACCGACGGCTCGTTCATGGCCAAGATCCGCCAGCGCGGCTACCTCATCGCCGGGGTCGACCAGAGCACGTACCACTTCGGCTACCTCAACCCGCTCGACGGCCAGATCGAGGGGTTCGACATCGACATGATCCGCGCGGTGGCCCAGGCGATCTTCGGCAACCCGGACAAGGTCCAGTACAGGGCCATCTCCGACGAGCAGCGGATCCCCGACATCCTCAACGACAGCGTCGACATCGTCGCGCACACGATGACGATCACCTGCGACCGGCTGAAGCAGGTCGACTTCTCCAGCGTCTACTTCGACGCGCACCAGCGGGTGCTCATCCCCAACAACTCCGCCGCGGACGGCGGCCTGGCCGACCTCGGCGGCAAGAAGGTGTGCGCGACCAAGGGCTCGGACTCGGTGAACACGATCGCGGACTTCCAGTCCCACCCGAAGGTCGTCCAGGTGCAGTTCTGGACCGACTGCCTGGTCCTGCTGCAGCAGGACCAGGTGGCGGCGGTCTCGACCGACGACGCGATCTTGTACGGGCTCGCCGCGCAGGACCCGTTCACCAAGGTCGTCGGCCCCGAACTGACCGATGAGCCCTACGGCCTCGCGATCTCCAAGCAGCATCCGGAGTTCGTCCGCTTCGTCAACGCGGTCCTCGCCAAGGAGCGCTCCGACGGCGCCTGGGAGGCCAGCTACCACCACTGGGTCGGCTCACAGGACGCGGCGCCGCCGCCCGCCCGGTACGCCGGCTGACCGTGTCCTCACGCCGGCTGACCGTGCCCGGCAACGCCTGTCTCACCGCGTAACCAGCGCTTGCATATCGTATACAACAGTTGGGTGAACTCTTTGTGACCGGGGTCACCGCTGGCTCATGATCCGCTAAGGTGGTATAGACCACCGGAAGGGGACGAAATGAGTCGGCGTGCGAAGATTGTCTGCACCCTTGGGCCAGCGACCTCGAGCCAGGAGCAGATCACCGCGCTGATCAGGGCCGGCATGGATGTGGCGCGGCTCAACATGAGCCACGGCAGCCAGGCCGACCACCTTGAGACCTACCGCCGCGTCCGGGTCGGGTCCGACGCGACCGGCCGGTCCGTCGGCGTCCTCGCCGACCTCCAGGGGCCGAAGATCCGCCTGGGCGAATTCCCCGGCGGCCCCGTCCGCCTCAGCGCGGGCGACGAGTTCGTCATCACCACCGAGGACATCCCCGGCGACTCCCGCGAGGCGTCCACCACCTACAAGGGACTCGCCGACGACGTGCGGGCGGGCGACCGCATCCTCATCGACGACGGCAACGTGCAGCTCGACGTCACCGGCGTCAGCGGCACCCGGGTGTACCTGCGGGTCGTCGTCGGCGGCAAGATCTCCGACCACAAGGGCATCAACCTGCCCGGCATCAACGTCAGCGCCCCCGCGCTGCCGGAGAAGGACGAGGCCGACCTGCGCTGGGCCCTGTCCACCGGCGCGGACATCATCGCGATGTCCTTCGTCCGCACCCCGGACGACGCGAGCCTGGCCCGCAAGATCATGACCGACATGGGCCGCCCCGGCGTCCCGCTGATCGCCAAGATCGAGAAGCCGGAAGCCGTTAACGTCCTGCCCGACATCGTGGACGCGTTCGACGGCATCATGGTCGCCCGCGGCGACCTGGGCGTCGAGCTGCCGCTCGAGCAGGTGCCCGCCGTGCAGACGCGGGCGATCAAGCTGGCCAGGGAGCGCGCCCGGCCGGTCATCGTGGCGACCCAGATGCTCGAGTCGATGATCAACTCGCCGCGCCCGACGCGCGCCGAGGTGTCCGACGTGGCCGGCGCGGTCGCCGCGGGCGCGGACGCGGTGATGCTCTCCGCCGAGACCAGCGTCGGCGCCTACCCGATCGACACGGTCGCCACGATGAGCAGGATCGTCGCCGCCGCCGAGGAGTCCTCGCTGCGCGCCGAGCACCACCTGTCGCGGATGCCCACCACGACCGGCGGCGCGATCGCGCGCGCGGCCGCCGAGGTCGGCGCGATCGTCGGGGCCAAGGCCCTGGTGGCGTTCACGATGTCCGGCGAGACCGCCCGGCGCCTGGCCCGCTACCGCTCGCCGATCCCGCTGCTGGCGTTCACCTCCAACCCGCAGGTGCGCGGCCAGCTCGCGCTGACCTGGGGCGTGGAGACGTTCGAGGTGCCGTTCGTGCA
>Ga0070683_100004848_pt1 | contig 11140 bp, 11 predicted proteins | sample KBSC713LmetaG_FD_64662 | JGI IMG/M metagenome (GOLD analysis project Ga0070683, IMG submission 64662) | Corn rhizosphere microbial communities from Kellogg Biological Station, Michigan, USA - KBS C7.1-3L metaG | ecosystem: Host-associated > Plants > Roots > Rhizosphere ...
GCTGCCGCGACGGCCCGCGCGCCCCCACTGCTGGCGGAGCGACGCGACGGTGCCCGGGAACCCGACGCTGATTACGGCGTCGAGGAGACCGACGTCGATCCCGAGCTCCAGCGCGTTCGTGGCCGTCACGCCGAGCAGGTCGCCCTCCAGCAGGCGACGCTCGATCGTCCGTCGTTCCTGCGCGGTGTAGCCGGCGCGATACGGCGACAGGTGGGCGTCGTCGCCGATGCGCTCGGCGGTGAAGCGGTGGATCAGCTCCGCCGCCTTGCGGCTCTTGGCGAACGTCAGCGTGCGGAGCCCGCGCTCGACGAACATCGCCTGGAGCTTCGCCGCCTCCGCGAGGGACGAGTTGCGGACGCCGAGCTCGGCGTCCTGGAGCGCCGGGTTCCAGAGCACGATCGTCCGCTCGGCTCTGGGCGCGCCGTCGTCCCCGACGACGGTGACGCGTTCGTCGAGCAGCGCCCCCGCGAGCTCACCGGGATTCGAGATCGTCGCCGACGCGAGCAGGAACTGCGGCTCGGAGCCGTAGACGAGCGCCAGGCGCTTCAGGCGGCGCAGCACGTTCGCGACCTGCGAGCCGAAGACGCCGCGATACACGTGCGCCTCGTCGATGACGACGTAGCGGAGGTTCGAGAGCACGTCGCCCCAACGGTCGTGGTTGGGGAGCACGCCGACGTGGACCATGTCGGGGTTCGTCAGGATCACGTTCGCCCACGTGCGGATCTGCCGGCGCTGCTCCGTCGGCGTGTCGCCGTCGTAGATCGCCGGCCGAAGCTGCGGCACGGCATAGCCCGACAGCGTCCGGAACTGATCCTGGGCGAGCGCCTTCGTCGGATACAGGTAGAGCGCCCGCACCTTCGGGTCGCGCGCGATCGCGTCGACGACGGGCAGGTTGAATGCGAGCGTCTTTCCCGAGGCGGTGCCGGTCGAGACGAGCACGTGCTCGCCGCGCGCGGCCGCGTCCCAGGCCGCCCGTTGGTGGGTGTAGAGCCGGTCGACGCCGACCGGCGCTGCGAGCAGCTCGGGCAACGGGGCATACCGCGCATCCCGCGCCGGCTCCGTCGCCAGGTGCGCCAGCTCCTCGCCCGCCAGGAGCCCTTCCCACCGAAGCACGTCGACGGACATGCGACCGATGCTAACTTCGCCCTACCGGGGTGCCCCGTCGGGGGCTGAGATCACACCCGTCGAACCTGATCCGGCTCATACCGGCGAAGGGAGTGCAGTGATACCAAGGGCTTTGACGATCGCCGGCTCCGACAGCGGCGGCGGCGCAGGCGTCCAGGCCGACCTGAAGGCGTTCGCCGCCGCAGGCGCCTACGGCATGTCGGCGATCGTCGCGCTGACCGCGCAGAACACGGTCGGAGTGACGGCCGTGCACGAGCTCCCCGCCGAGTTCGTGACGGCGCAGCTCGACGCGGTCTTCTCCGACATCGGCGTCGACGCCGCGAAGACCGGGATGCTGTTCTCGCGCGCGGTGATCGAGGCGGTCGCGGCATTCCTCGCCGATCATCCGGTGCCGCTCGTCGTCGACCCGGTGATGATCGCGTCCTCCGGCGCCCGGCTGCTGCAGGACGACGCTGCCGGTGGGCTGGTGACGTGCCTGTTCCCGCTCGCCGCCGTCGTGACGCCGAACCTGATGGAGGCGCGCGCGCTCGTGGGGGAGGGGACACGGCACGAGCTCGCGGTGCGGCTCGTCGGCCTGGGCGCGCGCGCGGCGATCGTGACCGGAGGTCACGGGGACGACGCCGTCGATCACCTCTTCGACGGCCGCGACCACCACGAGATTCCGGTCGAGCGGCTCGACGTCCAGGCGACGCACGGAGCCGGCTGCACCCACTCGGCCACGCTCGCCGCGCTGCTCGCGCGCGGGCTGCCGCTCGTCGAGGCCGCGCGCGGCGCGGCCCGCGCCGCCGAAGACGCGGTTCGGCATGGTCTGCCCGAGCTCGGCGCGGGCGACGGTCCCGTCGACATCCTCAACGTGAAAGGGAGAACGTGAGCCCAGGAGACTCGCTTCGTCTCGTGCGCGAGCGCAAGCCGCTCGTCCACCAGATCACCAACTACGTCGTCATGAACGAGACGGCGAACGCCACCCTCGCGCTCGGCGCGCTGCCCGTGATGGCGCACGCGCAGGAAGAAGTTGCCGAGATGGTTCGTCTCGCCGGCGCGCTGGTGCTGAACATCGGCACGCTCTCGCCGCCGTGGATCGAGGCGATGCTGATCGCCGGTGCGGCCGCGAACGAGGCCGGCGTTCCCGTCGTTCTCGACCCGGTCGGCGTCGGCGCGACCTCGTTCCGCACCGACACCGCGAAGCGCATCCTCGATGTTGTCGACGTGGCGGTGCTGCGCGGCAATGCGGGCGAGGTGGCGACGCTCGTCGGAGTCGAGGCCGAGGTGCGCGGCGTCGAGTCGATCGCCGCGGGTGACGACGCTGCCGCGATCGCGCGTGTCGCGGCGTCCACGCTGGATGTCGTCGCCTCGGTCACCGGCCCCGTCGACCACGTCTCGGACGGCGACCGCTCGGCGGCGGTCGCAAACGGCCATCCACTGCTCGCCGCGGTCACCGGCACCGGGTGCATGTCGAGCGCGATCACGGGCTGCTTCCTCGCCGTCGCCGAGCCGTTCGCCGCCGCCGTGGCGGCGCTCGTCGCCTTCGGCGTCGCCGGTGAGGACGCGGCGCGCGACGCGAAGGGGCCCGGCTCGTTCCACGTGGGCCTGTACGACGCGCTCGCCGCGCTCGATCCGCAGTCACTCGACGAGAGAGCCCGCGTCACGTGAGAGTGCACGCGATCGTCGACACGCTCGAGACCGCGCACCGTGCGGTCGCGGCCGGCGCGACCGTCGTGCAACTGCGCGTGAAGGCGCCGACGGCGGTCGTGATCGAGCGCGGCCACGGCTTCGCGGAGCTGGGCGTGACGTTCGTCGTCAACGACGACGTCGAGGCGGCGATCAGGCTCGACGCCGACGGCGTGCACCTCGGCCAGGCCGACGAAGGCGCGGAGCGTGCGCACGCGCACGGTCTCTGGGTCGGCCGCTCGGTCGCGACCGTCGAACAGGCCGCCGCCGTACGCGCCGACTACCTCGGCGCCGGCCCGGTGTGGGCGACGCCGTCGAAGCAGGACGCCGAGCCGCCGATCGGCCTCGAAGGGCTGCGCCGCATCTGTGCCGTGGTGGACGTGCCGGTCGTCGCGATCGGCGGCATCGACGCGTCGAACGCGGCGGCGTGCATCGAGTCCGGCGCGGCCGGTGTCGCCGTCATCCGCGCTGCGACCGACCCGGCGTTGAGGAGGGCCGTTGACGAAGCTCTCGGAGACGGGTGAGCTCGCGCTCCTCGCGGAGCTCGAGCGGCGGGGGTTGATCGCCGGGGTCGAGCACGACGCCGCCGTGGTCGGCGGGCTCGTCGTCACGCAGGACGCGCTCGTCGAGGGCGTCCACTTCCTGCTCGACCGGATCACATGGCGGGAGCTGGGCTTCCGGTCCGCGGCGGTGAACATCAGCGACCTGGCGGCCTCGGGCGCTCTTCCGGAGGCGTTGTTCGTCGGCCTCGCGCTGCCCGGCGAGACCGAGCTCGACGACGCGCTCGCGCTCTACGAGGGAATCGCGGAAGCCGGAGTGCCCGTCCGAGGAGGCGACACGACCGCGGCGCCGGTCGTGTGCATCACCGTCACCGCCCTCGGGCGCAGCGAGCGCGTCCCGGGCCGTGCCGGCGCGCAGCCGGGCGACACGCTCGTCGTCACCGGGCCGCTCGGTGCTGCCGGAGCGGCGTTTCGGGACGGGCGCTACGTCAGGCCCCCGGTGCGCGTCGACGAGGGACGCGAGCTGGCGCGCACCGCCCGTGCGCTGATGGACGTCTCGGATGGGCTCGGTGCCGATCTCGCCCACATCGCGCGCCGCTCGGGCGTGCGCTGCGTCGTCGAGCTCGATCGCGTGCCGCTCGGCCAGGGCGCGACCGTCGAGGATCTCGGGTTCGGGGAGGACTTCGAGCTGCTCGCCGCCGTTCCGGAGCCGGGCCGGTTCACCGCGATCGGGCGGGTCGAGGCGGGCCAGGGCGTCGAGCTGCTGCTTCACGGAGTACCCCACGCGCTCTCCGGCTGGGAGCACTTCGCAACCGGTGTCTGACACCGTGAGTGTCAGACACCTCTTAGATACGCAGCGAATGCCTTCTCGAAGTGCTTCTTCGGCCGGGCGCCGAGCACGGTCTCGCGCGGCTCGCCGCCCGCGAACAGGATCACCGTCGGCAGGGAGAGGACGCCGTAGCGCGCAGCGGTCGACGGGTTCGCGTCGATGTCGAGCTTCACGACGTCGAGCGGCAGCTCCTCGAGCGCCGGCTCGATCGCCTTGCACGGCCCGCACCACGGCGCCCAGAAGTCGACGACCACGGGCGCGCCGGCGGCGAGAACCTCGTCGGCGAACGTCGCGTCGGTCACCTCGCGCACGCCGCCTATCATCGCCACCATGGCCACGTTGCCGCGGAACGACGTGCTCGCGGAGCAGTTCGACCTGCTCGCGGACCTGATGGAGCTCGAAGGAGCCGATTCGTTTCGCATCGGCGCGTACCGCAAGGCGTCGGCGCGGATTCGCGAGACGCCGTCGTCGGTTGCACAGCTCGCGCTCGACGGCAAGGCGAAGCTGCTGCAGGGCATCGGCAAGACGATCGAGGCGAAGATCGTCGAGGTGGTCGACGACGGCGAGATCCACGCGCTGACGAAGCGGAAGGCGGAGGTGCCCGCCGAGGTGGCGACGTTCATGCGACTGCCCGGCCTCGGCCCGAAGACGGCGCGGCGCATCTGGAAGGAGCTCGGGATCACCACGGTCGACGGGTTGAAGGCGGCCGCCGAGTCGCAGCAGCTGCGCGGGCACGCCGGGATCGGCGCCGGCACCGAGGAGAAGATCGCGACCGCGCTCGCGAAGCCGCAGGCGGCGCAGGGCCCGCGCCGGTCGCTGCTCGGCACGACGCTGCCGAAGTTACGTGCCGTCGTCGAGGAGCTGCGCGGGCATCCGGCGTCCGTCGAGGTCTCCCTCGCCGGGTCGGCGAGGCGCATGCGCGAGACCGTGCGCGACCTCGACATCATCGCGACCGCCACCGATCCGCAGGCGCTGGTCGACCACTTCTGCACGCTGCCGTTCGTCGTCGACGTCGCCGCCCAGGGCTCGACGAAGGCCACGGTCGTCTCGCACGAGGGCTACCGCTTCGACCTGCGCGTGGTTCCACCGGAGAGCTACGGGAATCTCCTGCAGCACTTCACAGGGTCGAAGAACCACAACGTCGCGCTTCGCGAGGACGCGGTGCGCCGCGGCTTCTCCGTCTCCGAGTACTCCGTGACCGAGGTGGAGAGCGGCGAGGAGCATCGCTTCGCGCGCGAGGAGGACGTCTATCGCTTCCTCGGCTACGACTGGATCCCGCCCGAGCTGCGCGAGGACGGCGGCGAGCTCGCCGCGGCGCGCAAGGGCGAGCTGCCCCACCTCGTCGAGCTCTCCGACCTCCGCGGCGACCTGCACACGCACACGACCTGGTCGGACGGCAAGGACTCCCTCGAGGCGATGGTCGAGGCCGCGGTCGAGCGCGGGTATGCGTACTACGCGATCTGCGACCACTCGCAGCGCCTGCGCGGCGACCTGCTGCGGAAGCAGTCGGAGCAGATCGACGCGCTCGACGACGCCACGAAGTCACTCCAGATCCTCAAGGGGATCGAGGTCAACATCCGTCCCGACGGCACGCTCGACGTGACGGACGAGGAGCTCGCGACACGGGACTGGGTGGTGGCGTCGGTGCACTCGCGGTTCGACCACGCTCCGGTCGAGCGAATCTTCGCCGCGATGGAGTCGCCGTACGTCGACTGCATCGGGCACCTCACGAACCGGAAGATCGGCAAGCGCTCGCCGTCGCAGGTCGACATCGAGCGCGTCGTCGAGAAGGCGCTCGAGACCGGGACGTTCCTCGAGATCAACTCACAGCCGGATCGCCTCGACCTGACCGACGTCCACGCGCGCGCTGCGCGCGAGGCGGGTCTCAAGCTCGTGATCGACTCGGACGGCCACGAGGTCGGCGCGCTCGGCTACGTCGAGCTCGGCGTCGGCCAGGCGCGGCGCGCGTGGCTCACGAAGGACGACGTTCTGAACACGCGGTCGTGGGCGCAGATCCAGAAGCTCAAGAAGACGCGTTGACGTTTCGCGACGACCTCGATCGCGCCGCCGACTGGGCCGACGCGTACCTGAAGCGGGTCGGAGAGCTGCCGGTCGCGGCGCGCGTCGAGCCCGGCGACGTGCGCGCGCGGCTGCCGGACGCGCCGCCCGAGCACGGCGAGCCGTTCGAGGCGATGTTGCGCGACGTCGACGAGCTGATCGTCCCCGGGCTCACGCACTGGAATCACCCGCGCTTCTTCGCCTGGTTCGCGAACACCGGGTCGGAGCCGGGCGTGCTCGCCGAGCTGCTCATCGCCGCCCTGAACGTGAACGCCTTCACGTGGTTGTCGTCGCCGGCGGCGACCGAGCTCGAGGTGACGGTGATGGACTGGCTCGCCCAGCTGCTCGGCCTGCCGCGCGGCTGGCACGGCCACATCGAGGACACCGCCTCGACCGCAACCATCGCCGCGCTCGCAGCCGCGCGCACGCTGCGGCCGGGCGGGGTCGTGGTCGCCTCGGAGCAGGCGAACTTCAGCGTTGAGAAGGCCGCGCGGCTCGTCGGCCTTCCGTACCGCAAGGCGCCCGTGGACGACGAGTTCCGGATGCTGCCCGACCTCGACCTGGACGGCGTGACGGCGGTGGTCGCGACGGCCGGGACGACCGCGACGACCTCGGTCGACCCGGTGCGGGAGCTCGCGCGCCGGTGCACGGAGGCCGGGGTGTGGCTCCACGTCGACGCGGCGTACGCCGGCTCGGCCGCGGTCTGTCCCGAGCTCCGCTGGTGCCTCGACGGGGTCGACCAGGCGGACTCGGTCGTCGTCAACCCGCACAAGTGGCTCTTCACGCCGATGGACTGCTCCGCGCTCTGGACGCGGCGCCCGGAGGCGTTCCACGAGGCGTTCTCGTACGTGCCCGAGTATCTCGCGGCGACTCCGGAGGCGATCGACATCAAGGACTACGGCCCGGCGCTCGGCCGGCGGTTCCGGGCGCTCAAGCTCTGGTTCGTCCTCCGCTGGTACGGCGCCGAGGGCCTGCGTGCGCTGATCCGCGAGCACGTGCGGCTCGCCCAGCTCTTCGCCTCGCTCGTCGAGTCGGAACCGGGTTGGGAGGTGGTCGCGCCGCACCCGTTCTCGACCGTGTGCTTCCGGCACGTCGAGGCCGACAACGACCGGATCGCGCGGACCGCGACCGCGACGGGCGAGCTGTTCGTCGCGACCACGAAGCTCCGCGGCCGGACGATCATCCGGCTCGCGATCGGCAACGAGCGGACGACGGAAGCCGACATTCGACGCTCCTGGGAGGTCCTACGGCAGTCCGTGGCGTGATTTTCGACCTGTGGGAGACGTTGATCGACTGGAACCACGAGGCGAACGCGCGCATGCACGCGCAGGTGCGCGAGCGCCTCGGGTTCGACTTCCACGAGCGCTGGAACCGCGCGACCGAGCGGTACACGATGCCGGTGCGCCAGGTGCTCGCGGGCGTCGGTGTTCCCGCCGAGGCGATGGACGACGTGATGTCCTACCGTGCCGAGTTCGTCCGCACGTGCCTCGTTCCGCGCGCGGGCGCGGTGGAGACGCTCGCAGAGCTGCGGGCGCGCGGGCTCAAGGTCGGGTTGATCACCGTCTGCACCGAGGACGTCGAGCTCCTCTGGCCCGAGTCGCAGTTCGCGGGCCTCTTCGACGCGGAGATCTTCTCCAACGCGATCGGGCTGTCGAAGCCCGACCCGCGCATCTACCTCGCCTGCTGCGAGCAGCTCGGCGTCGAGCCGCGCGAGGCGGTGTTCGTCGGCGACGGTGCGAACGACGAGCTCGAGGGCGCACGGCGCGTCGGGCTGCATCCGATCCTCATCCACAAGGAAGGCAAGGATCCCGTGTGGTCCGAGGTGCGGACGTGGAGTGGTGCGCGCGTGACGTCGATCCCCGAGGTGCTGGAGCACCTGTGATCCGCCGTTCCGGCCGCGACGAGGCGGAGACGCACTTCGCGATCCAGCGCGCCGCGTGCCTGCCGGCGCTCGCGCACATCTTCCCGCCCGAGCTGTACCCGTTTCCCGACGACGAGATCCGGCGTCGCTGGCAGGAGTTCGGCGGCGTCGTGCTCGTCGCGGAGCGCGACGGCGCGGCCGCCGGGATCGCCGGCGTCCAGGACTGCTGGCTGCACGGCTTCTACGTGCGGCCGGAGTGGTGGGGCACCGGCGTCGCCGGCGAGCTGCACGAGGCCGCGCTCGAGGCGATGCCGGACTGCGCGGAGCTGAGGCTCTGGGTGCTCGAGGAGAACCGACGGGCGCGCGCCTTCTACGAGAGACGCGGGTGGCGCGCGAACGGCGAGACGCGTGTGGTGCCGTACCCGCCGAGCCCGCTCGACGTCGGCTACTCGTACATCCGCGAGGAACCGTGAGGCGCCGCAGGGTTCCTGCGCTCGAGCTGCTCGATGTGACGCTGCCGGAGCTCCGGCACGGGCTGACCGAGGGCGCTGCGCGCTCCATCGCGTACGAGCTGTTCGAGAAGCTCGGCTACGGCGCGGTCGCCGTCACCGACCTGCAGGCGGTGCTCGCGTTCGTCGGCGCGGGCGCCGACCATCACGGCGCCGGAGACCGGCCGATCCGCCCGGTGTACGAAGCGACGTCGAAAGACGTTCCGTTGCTCGCTCCGCTCGGGATCCGCACCGAGTGTGGGAACCCGGCCTGCCCACTCGGGGCGGCCGCGGTCGTGCCGCTGCGACTGCGCGACGGCCCGGTCGGAGCGATCGTCGCGTATGCGACGTCCGGCTCGCCGCTCGACGAGATCGCAGTCGAGACGCTCGAGCAGGTGGGCCGCCACCTGTCCACGCAGCTGCAATTGTCGGAGCTGCACAGCGCGACCACCACCGCGCTGCAGGCGCAGATGGAGCCGCACTTCGTCTTCAACGCGCTGAACACGATCGCGTCGTTCATCCGCACCGAGCCCGAGCGCGCGCGCCGTCTCGTGCTGGCGTTCGCGGACCACCTGCGCAGCCGGCTCGCGCGTGCGGGCGAGCTGATCACGCTCGAGGAAGAGCTGCGCCACGTGCAGAGCTACCTCGAGCTGGAGCAGGCGCGATTCGGGTCACAGCTGCGGGTCACCGTCGACGCGGCGCCCGACACGCTCGGCGTGCGCCTCCCGCCGCTGCTCGTCCAGCCGCTCGTCGAGAACGCGATCAAGCACGGCAAGACCGACCGCCCGCTCAACCTGCTCGTCCGCGCGCGGCTGCGGCGAGGCCGCCTGCGCGTGACCGTGCGCGACGACGGCCGCGGCATCGCGCGGGACGCGATCGAGCGTGTCCTCGAGCCGGGCGTCGGGGAAGGCACCGGGATCGGCCTCGCCAACGTCAATCTCCGTCTCACCGCCCATTACGGTGAGGGCGTGAAGCTCCGCTCCTTCCCATTCGGGACCGTCGTGAGGCTCGAGGTTCCCGAATGACGGTGCGCGCGCTGATCGTCGACGACGAAGCCCCCGCACGATCCGAGCTTCGCTACCTGTTGCAGGCGCATCCGGAGGTGGAGGTCGTCGGTGAGGCCGCGAGCGCGACCGAGGCGATCGCGCTGACGCGCGAGCTCGCCTGCGACGTCGTCTTCCTCGACGTGGAGATGCCGGGTGCGACGGGGCTCGAGACCGCGCCGCACATCCACGAGCGTCGCGAGCCGCCCGCGATCGTCTTCGTCACCGCGCACGCGGAGTACGCCGTCGATGCGTTCGCGGTCGAGGCGTTCGACTACCTGTTGAAGCCCGTCGATCCCGAGCGGTTGGCACGCGTCGTCGAGCGGCTGCACGAGCGCTCGCACGAGAACGCGGCTCCGGTCGAGAAGGTTGCGGTCGTCGCAGGTGGCAGGACCGAGCTGCTCGATCCGGATCAGATCCACTACGCGCAGGCCGAGGGCGACTACAGCCGCGTCCACACCTACGACCGCGCGTACCTCTGCACGTCCTCGCTCGGCGAGCTCGAGGATCGGCTCGGACCCCGCTTCGCCCGCATCCACCGCTCGTACATCGTCAACCTCGCGAAGGTCAGCGGTGTGCGGCGCGCGCCGGACCGGTTCCGGCTGCAGCTCGCGGACGAGGCGCGGACCGAGCTCGACGTCTCCCGCCGCCAGTCGCGCGAGGTGCGCGAGCGCCTCGGGCTTTAGAGCCGCTTCAGGATCTCGAGGAATGCCTCGGGCGAGCCGACGATCACGTCGGCGAGCTCACCCAGCTCGCTCGGCCCCTCGGCCGACGCGATCGCGACCCGAACCGCGAGCTCGAGCCCGTCGAGCGCGAGGAACCCGTCGAGGTCGGTGACGTCGTCGCCGGCGTACAGCGCCCGCCTGAGCCCCGACTCCGCGAGCAGCGCGCGCACGGCGGAGCCCTTCGACGCGTCGACCGGTGGGACGACCTCGAGCACGAAGCGGCCCCACTTGGTGCGGAAGCCGTGCTCGAGCGCGTCCGTCGCGACCGCCTCGAGCGCCTGCCGAGCTGCGTCCCGGTCGTCCGCACGGCGGTAGTGGAACGCCGCGGTCAGCGGCTTCACCTCCAGATCGGGCCAGCCGGTCGCGCGGGCGAACGCATGGATCTCGGCGGCGAACCGCGCCGCCGAAGCGTCGAGCTCCAGGCCGTGCTGGCCGACGTAGCGCAGCCCGTCGACGCCGACGATCTCCCGCGCGAGCTCGCTCGTGCGGCCCGTCACGCACGTGACGAGGCCGTAGGAGCCTGCGAGGCGCGCGAGCTCGTGCTGCGTCCCGAGGGGCACGTGCGCGTCGTCCGGCCGCTCGACGATGGGTGCGAGGACCCCGTCGACGTCCAGGAAGAGCGCCGCCTGGTCGGGCTCGGCGGCAAGCGCGGCGAGCAGGTCCACGCACCGTAGTCTGGCGGACGTGGCAGAGATCGGGAACACTTCACGGGTCGTGACGGAAGATGTGTGGATCCCACTGGTCGACGAGCCGATCGGCTCGATCGTCGCCCAGCTGCAGAGCGAGAACCCGGAGATCGATGCGCTCGTCTCGAGCCCGGGCCGGATCCTCGCGTTCCGCACG
>Ga0070683_100004849_pt1 | contig 11140 bp, 9 predicted proteins | sample KBSC713LmetaG_FD_64662 | JGI IMG/M metagenome (GOLD analysis project Ga0070683, IMG submission 64662) | Corn rhizosphere microbial communities from Kellogg Biological Station, Michigan, USA - KBS C7.1-3L metaG | ecosystem: Host-associated > Plants > Roots > Rhizosphere ...
CTGCGCGAGCACGAGGTGCGCGTCGCTCATCGGCGCGGAGAAGAACCACTTGTGTCCCACCAGCTCGTAGAGCTGCCCCGCACCGGCGACGACGACCGGCGTGGCGCGCGTCGTGTTCGTGCGCACGTCCGAGCCGCCCTGCTTCTCCGTCATCCCCATCCCGATCGTGTTCCCCTGCTTCACCTTCGCCGGGACGGAGCGGCCGTCGTACACGGTCGCCGTGATGCGCGGCGTCCACTCGCGCACGAGCTCGGCCTGATGCTCGAGCGACGGCACGCACGCGTACGTCATCGTCAGCGGGCAGCTCGTCCCCTGATCGGCCTGATTGTGCAGGTACAGCAGCGCCGCACGCGCGACGTGTGCTCCCCCTCCCTCGCGCCGCACGTTGCGCCACGCGAAGCCGGTCACGCCGTGCTCGATCGCGAGCTCCATCAACCGGTGATAGGCCGGATGATACTCGACGTCGTCGGTGCGATGCCCGGAGCGGTCGTACGCGTGCAGCGTGGGCCGATGCACGTTCGCCGCAACGCCGAGTGCCATCGCCTCGCCCCCGGCGATCGGGCCGTACGCGGCGACCTGCGGCTCCGCCCACGCGCCCCCCTCGCGCGCCAGTGCCTCGCGCAGCGGCGTGTCGGTGGCGTACGCGTCGTACGGCACCAGTGGCGGCGCCTGGTTGTCGACGTCGTGCGAGCGGAAGCGATCGGCGAGCGACACGCCGTTCATCATGTCGCGCTCTGTCTCAATGCGATAGGTGCCGCGGTCGGGTTGTGTGGTGCATCACCGGTCGGCGCACGCCGAAGGAATTCGACGCCGCGCCGCGTGCTGGCGGTCACAGCCGCAGCCCGGTCCCTGGGCGAATCTTCCCCGACGTCGTTCTGCAACTGCTTGGTTTCCACACAGACGGAGGAAGTCGAATGGCCCGGATCGAGTCGCGCGCACGCGTCGCGCGTGCTTTCATGTTCGTTCCCCTGGTCGCCGTCGCCGCCTGTAGCGACGCGGCCGCCCCGTCGGCGTCGTCGATGGTCAGCGTCGCCTTCCGCACTGCGCCCGCGACGTCGGGGCTGAGCGCGGCGCGCCTGTTCGATGGCACGTCGGACAGCGCGGCGACCGTCAACGACATCACGCTCACCAAGGTGCAGCTCGTGCTGTCGCACATCCAGCTGTCGCGGATCGACAGCGCCTGCGTGCGTCCCGACACCACGGACGACGCGAACGACGAGGTGGAGCGTCGCGACGACTGCCACGAGATCAAGCTCGCCCCGATGCTCGTCGACCTCCCGATCACGCCGGACGCGAAGGTCGAGCTGACGGCGCCCGTGCCGTCGGGCAAGTACCGGAATCTGCACGCGCGGATCACCGCGCTCACCTCGGAGAGCCGCCAGAAGGGCGCGGCCGACTTCGTCGCCGCCAACCCCGACTTCGCCGGCACGAGCGTCCGCATCGAGGGCACGTACAAGGGCGAGCCGTTCACCTTCGTCAGCAACCTGCGAGCGGAGATCTACATCCCGTTCCGTCCCCCGCTCGATCTGACCGATACCACGAAGGCGCCCGCCGTCACCGTGGCGGTCGATCCGTCGCGCTGGTTCAAGACGCAGAGCGGCACGACGATCGATCCGACGACGGTCGGCCTCGATCAGCCGAACAACGCCTACATCGCCGCCAACATCCGTCGCTCCTTCCGCATCTTCCGCGATGACAATCACGATGGGCGCGGGGATCACGAGCATCAGGGGCAGGACTGAGAAGCGGTGAGCGGGTGAGTGTGTGAGTGTGGAACGGCCTCGGGACGCTTCGGCGCTCCGAGGCCGTTCTGTCATCCCGAGCGAAGTCGAGGGATCTGCACTGGCCGAGGCCTTTTCAACGACGGAACGTGGATCTGGAACGGCGATGCCGCGGGAAAGGCCGGATCCATTCCCTTTCAGTGCTGACGCTGACCGTACTGTTGAAGCTGACGGCTGACCGCTCGCCGTTGTCCGCTCGCCGCTGGGCTCAGCTGACGGCTCGCCGCTCGGAAGCTCGATGCTCGCTGCTCGATTGCGCAACCGCTCAGTGCTCGCCGCTCGACGTGTCGCGCTCTGTCCCAACAGTGCGCACGCGCTTGCACTCTCCGCCACGCGATCGCAGAATTGCCGAACTCTTCCGGGCCCAACGTCGGACTCGTCCTCCACGTAAGACAGCGATCACGATGTTCGACTCGACTCGTCTCCGCGCGACCATCGTCGCGCTCGCAACTCTCTCGCTCGTGCAGCTCGGCTGCGGCGGTGCGAGCGACGGCGGCGGCACGGATGTCACGAACCCGCCTTCGTCGACGGGCGCAAAGCTCGTCGTCATGGTGCAGCCGCTCGGCAATGGCCGCGACGCGGATGGCTTCAGCGCGACGCTCGACGGCACGTCGGCGCGCACGGTCGCGGACGACCCGACGTCGGTCACCTACGACAACCTGTCGCCCGGCGATCACACGATCCGCATCGCCGGCGTCGCACCGCATTGCAGCGCGTCGGCCGACAGCATCACGCACACGGTGAAGGCGGGCACCTCCGACACGGTCACCGTCGGGCTGGCGTGCCTGGGCGGGTTCGCCTACCTCGAGGTCGTCGACACCATGCGGTACGACATCAGGTATCTCACCGAGGATGGGCGCACGATCCAGCTCACGAACGGGCCCGACATCAAGCTCATCGACTCCTGGTCGCCCGACGGGACGCGATTGCTGTACACGCAGTACGAGAACGGTCACTTCCACCTGCACACCGTCCGCGCCGACGGCACGGACCCGAAGACCATCACCTCCGGCACGGGCTACGAATACGGGCCGAAGTGGTCGCCCGACGGCACCCACATCGCCTTCGAGCAGACCGGGAGCGGCGCGTATATCGTGATCGCCGACGCCGACGGCGCGAACGCGCATCCGCTGATCACCCCGGCGACTTCGACCGAGATCGACGTCGCCTGGTCCACCGACGGCGCACGACTGTACTTCGGCTGCGACCATTTCGGGCGGATGTTCGACCTCTGCACCGCGGCGCTCGATGGCAGCGACCTCCGGGCGATCACGTACACGGCGCTCGACTCCGCCATGACGCCGTGCACGCCGATCTGCACGCAGATCGTGGAAGCGTTCCAGACCGCCCCCGGCGGCACGCGCATCTCCTTCGAGGCGCTCAGCAACGCCGCGGCGCAGCGCGTGTGGTCGGCGAACCTCGACGGGACGGGCGCGGTTCCGCTCTCCGGCAGCACGCCCTCGTTCGGCGGGAAATGGTCCCCGACGGGCGACCGCATGCTGCTCCACATCGCCGAGGGCACCGATCGGTTTGCGCTGGCGACGGTCAAGGCGGACGGCACCGGCTATCGGCAGATCACGGGCTTCGACGCGAATCTCCAGTCGGGCGCCTGGTCGCCCGACGGGAAGTCCATCGCATACGTCGACGCCACGGTAGGACAGATCGGCGTGATGAACGCGGACGGCACCGATCGTCAGCTGATCACGCACGGGATGGCCGTCAGCTTCCTGCCGGTCTGGAACCCGAAAGCCCGCGCCCCCGGATCGTTCAGCGGCTATCGCGCGGCGTCATCCCACGTCGAACAGCTCTCGAAACTGCCTCGGCTGCGACCGGAGATACTGCGCCGGAGCCTTCACCCGCGCCCCTAGCTCCGCCGCGGCATGCCATGGCCAGCGCGGATCGTAGAGGATCGCGCGCGCCAACCCGATCAGATCGGCATCACCCGTCGCGATGATCCCCTCCGCCTGTGTCGCGTCGGTGATCAGTCCCACGGCGACCACCGCCATCGACGTCGCGCGCTTCACCTCGCGCGCGAGCGGCACCTGATAGCCGGGACCCACCGGGATCTGCTGCGCCGGCGTGAGCCCGCCACTCGATACGTGAATCGCTGTGCAGCCGAGTGCCTCGAGCGACTGCGCGAACGCGACGGTCTGCTCGATGTCCCATCCGCCCGCCGCCCAGTCCGTGCCCGAGACGCGTACGCTCACCGTGCGCTCCGGCGGGAACACCTCGCGTACCGCCTCGAACACCTCGAGCGGAAAGCGCATCCGGTTCTCCAGCGTTCCGCCATACTCGTCGCTGCGCTGATTGGAGAGCGGCGAGAGGAACTCGTGCAGGAGATACCCATGCGCCGCGTGGAGCTGCACGGCGTCCAGCTCCAGTCGCGCGGCGCGCTGCGCCGACTCGGCGAACGCACTGCGCACGCGGCGCAGCCCGGCGCGATCGAGCGCGACGGGCGCATAACCGTCTTCGGCGAATCGAACTGCCGACGGGGCCTCCGTCTGCCAGCCGTTCGGCGCCGTCGGCGCGAGCTGATAGCCGCCCTTCCACGGCACCTCCCCCGATGCCTTCCGCCCCGCGTGCGCGAGCTGGATCGCGATCGGCATGTCCGACCACCGCCGCACGCTCTCCAGCGTTCGCGCGATGGCGCCCTCCGTCTCGTCCGACCAGAGGCCGACGTCCGCATACGTGATGCGCCCCTCGGGGAGCACCGCCGTCGCCTCGATCGTCAGCAGCGCCGCACCCGAGAGCGCGAGGTGACCGAGATGGATCAGGTGCCAATCGGTCATGCAGCCGTTCACCGCCGAGTACTGGCACATCGGCGCGATCACGATGCGGTTCGTCAGCTCGAGGTCGCCGATGCGGAGCGGCGTGAAGAGATGGGGGGTGCTCATGCGCATTCCGGGAAGAGATGCCCGCGACGTCTGCGCACGTTGCTGGCCAGCGGGTGCCCGAGGAATGAAACGCGGTCTCGCCACGTCTGCGAAGGTGAGCCTCGCCGCATTCGCTCACCCCTCGTTCTCCTCAGGGCAAGATCATGCGTATCACACGAATCCTCGCCATTGCGACCGCGGCGCTCGCCGCGGCGTGCAGCTCGTCGACCTATGCCGGGTCGTCCAACAACCCCGGCGGCGCCCCGCCCATGACGGCGGCGGTGAACGCCACCTCGCTGGACACCTTCACACCGTCGAACGTCGTGGTCGGCGTCGGTGGCACGGTCACCTTCACCTTCGGCGACGTCGCCCACAACGTCTTCTTCGACAACGCCCCCGCGGGCGCGCCCGATGCCATTGCCGGCGCGAACGCGAACATGTCGCAGTCGCGAACGTTCACGACGGCCGGCACCTTCGAGTACAACTGCCACATCCATCCCGGGATGAAGGGCACGGTGGTCGTGAGCAACACGAGCTCGGCGCCACCCGCCGGCGGCGGAGGCCTGGGGTACTGAGCGCGGTGGTCACGCGGGAGCGCGGCGTCGGCGGACGCGCGCCACCGCTCACTCCGCGACCATCGGCGCTCGCACGATGCGCGGATCGGTGAACAGATCGAACGCGTCGCGGCTCGTGCTCGAGAACTCCGTCACGACCGCGCCCTCCGCACCCGCCTGGAACCAGTGCAGGGTGTTCGGCGGAATGGTGTACTGGTCGCCCGGGCCGAGCACGAGCTCGTGGAACACCGTGTAGTACCGTTCGCTACCCGACGGCAGCCGCAGCGCATTCGACGTCGGCTCTCCCTCGACGTACAGCCGCACCGAGCCGGATCGGCAGCGGAAGGTCTCCATCTTCCCGGGATCCGCGCCCACCGGCGGATGCCGGTGCTCGGGACACGTCTGCCACGGGAAGAGCACGAGCTCCTTGGCGCAGTAGCGGTCGGTGTTCACGTACGTGAGAAGCTGGAGCCCGGTGCGCTCCAGCTCCCCGAGCCCGAAGTCCGCCACCTCGATGCGCGGCAGCTCCAGGGAGCTGATCGTCACGCCCGCTCGCTCGAGCATCTCGGCGGCGCGTCGGATCGCGCTTTCGAATTCAGTCCGGCGTAGCACGCGTCGTCGTCCGAAACTGGTGATTGGGCACCCGTCGAATGCCACGCTGGCGAGCGAGCGAAGCGAGCCCGTTGTCATCCCGAGCGAGCGCCTGCTCCCGCGCGAGCGGAGCGAGTCGCGGGAGCTCCAGGTAGCCTCGAGGGATCTGCACTTCGGAAAGTGAATATGCTCTCGCGTCGGCGACGTCGTCCAACAAACTCACCTTGCCCCCCTCTCTCCCGGGGACGAGCTTTCTCGGATCATGCGGAAGCTGCTTCTCCTCGTGGGCGTCCTCCTGGTCGTCCACGTCGCCCTCCTATTCGCCCACCCCTCCGGCGCCGAAAAGCCCCCTGCTGGCAACACCGTGAACGTCGGCGTCGTCTTCGACCTCGGCGGGCGCGGCGACAAGTCGTTCAACGACGGCGCCTACCTCGGCGCCGAGCGGGCCGAGAAGGAGCTTGGCGCCCACGTCCGCTTCATCGAGCCCGGCGAAGGTTCAGATAGAGAATCAGGTCTTCGGCTGCTCGCCGCCGAAGGCATGGACCTCGTCATCGGCGTCGGCTTCATCTTCACCGACGACCTTACTCAACTGGCAAAGGAGTATCCCACCACAAAATTTGCCGGCGTCGACTACTCCGTCGCCACCGACAAGGACGGCAAGGTCATCCCCCCGCCGCAGAACCTCGCCGCCCTCAAGTTCCGCGAGGAGCAGGGCTCCTACCTCGTCGGCGCCCTCGCCGCCCTCGTCGGCAAGTCGAAGAAGGTGGGCTTCGTCGGCGGGATGGACTCTCCGCTCATCCAGAAGTTCGAGGCGGGCTACGAGGCGGGGGTACACCAGGTGTGCCCCGACTGCACCGTGCTCGCGCAGTACGCCGGCGTCACCCCGGAAGCGTTCCGCAATCCGGGCAAGGGGAAGGAGATCGCCCTCGCCCAGTATCAGCAGGGGGCCAACGTGATCTTCCACGCCTCGGGCTCCACGGGACTCGGCGTCTTCGAGGCGGCACGGCAGACGAACAAGCTCGCCATCGGCGTGGACGCGGATCAGTATGGCGAGGCGCCGGGCTACGTCCTGACGTCCATGGTCAAAGGCGTCGACAACGCGGTGTTCGACGCGATCCGCAAGGTGAAGGACGGCACCTTCACCGGCGGCATCTATCAGTATGGTCTGGCCGAGCAGGGCGTCGGCTACATCTATGACAGGAACAACGAGAAGCTGATCCCTCCCGACGTCCACGCTCGCATCGAGCAGCTCCGGCAGGACATCGTCGCCGGTCGCATCGTGGTCCCCAGCACGAAGTGATGACCGACATCCCGCCCGCCATCCGCCTCCGCGACATCGTCAAGTCGTTCGGGCCCGTCCAGGCCAACCGCGGCGCGGAGCTCGAGGTGGCGCACGGGGAGATCCACGCCCTCGTCGGCGAGAACGGCGCCGGCAAGTCGACGCTGATGCGCGTGCTCGCTGGCATGTACGCCCCCGACTCCGGCACGATGGAAGTGGAGGGGCGCGACGTCACCGGCTGGTCCACCGCCGACGCGATCGCCGCCGGCGTCGGGATGGTCCACCAGCACTTCATGCTCGTCCCCACGCTCACCGTGGCCGAGAACGTGATGCTCGGCTCCGAGCTGACGCGCGGCCCCGTGCTGGATCGCGCCGCGGCGGAGGAGGCGGTGCGCAAGCTGAGCGTGGAGACCGGACTCGCCGTGCCGCCGGCGGCGAAGGTCGCCGACCTCACCGTCGGTCAGGCGCAGCGCGTCGAGATCCTGAAGACGCTCTATCGCGGCGCGAAGATCCTCATCCTCGACGAGCCCACGGCGGTCTTGTCTCCCCCTGAGGTGCGCGAGCTGTGGCAGGTACTGCAGTCGATCCGCGATGCCGGTGGCACGATAGTCCTCATCACGCACAAGCTCGACGAGGTGATCGAGGTGTCGGAGACGATCACCGTCATGCGTGCCGGCAGGACGGTCGCACGAATGGCGACCGCCGGCACGACCCCGCAGGCGATCGCCCGCGCGATGGTCGGCCGCGACGTCGCCCTCGCGCTCGACGCCGAGTATTCGGGTGCACAGCTTCCGGAGCTCGGCGCCGTCTCCGCCCTGCTCGAGGTGCGCGACCTTTCCGTCGCCGGTGCGAACGGTCAACCAGTCGTGAAGTCGGCGACGTTCAGCATCGCACCCGGTGAGATTCTCGGCATCGCCGGCGTCGAGGGCAACGGCCAGACGGAGCTCGTCGAGGCGATCGCCGGCCTGCGTCCGTACACGGGCTCGATCACCCTCGCCAGCCGCGACCTCGCGACGCTGAACGTTCGTGCGCGCGGCGACGCCGGCCTGTCGCACATCCCGGAAGACCGCCACGAGCGGGCGCTGATCCTCGACTACTCGGTCGCCGAGAATCTGATCCTCGGTCAGCAGCACCGCTTCACGCGCGGCGCCGCGCTCGACACGCCGCGGATGCTCTCGCACGCGCGCGAGCTGATCACGCGGTACGACATCCGCCCCGACAATCCCGCGCTCGCCGCACGCGCCCTCTCCGGCGGCAACCAGCAGAAGATCGTCGTCGCGCGCGAGATGGCGCGCGACTTCAAGGTGCTGCTCGCCGCCCAGCCGACCCGCGGCGTCGACGTCGGCGCGATCGAGTTCATCCACGCGCGGCTGCGCGAAGCGCGCGATCAGGGAAAGGCGGTCCTCCTCGTCTCGGCGGACCTCGCCGAGGTGCTCGCGCTGTCAGACCGCGTCGCCGTGATGTACGGCGGACGGATCGTCGCCCTCCTCCCCCGCACCGACGCCACTCCGGAGACACTCGGCCCCTACATGACCGGCGCGGAGCGCGCAGCGTGAGCGGCCCCCCGGTCACCCCCGATCCGACGCTCGCGCCGGTCGTCGAGGCGCCGGTCCCCGTGCCCGTCGCGCGGGCGAGTGGTCGTCCGTCGCGCCGAGCGCAGATCGAGGAGGCGGTGCTCCCGCCGCTCGTCGCGCTGCTCCTCGCCGCCGTCGTCGGCGACCTGCTCATCCTGTCGTTCGGCCAGTCGCCCGGCGCGGTGTACCGGCTGCTGCTCGACGGCACGTGGGGGAATGCGTACGGGTTTGGTCAGGTCCTGTACAAGGCGACGACGCTCGTCTTCACCGGGCTCGCCGTCGCGCTCGGCCTGCGTGCGGGGCTGTTCAACATCGGCGCCGAGTCGCAGTTGGCGGCGGGCGGATTCTGCGCGGCGTTGGTGGGACTCCTGCTGCCGCCGGGGATCCCGGCGCTGCTCTGCCTTCCCGTGTACGTCCTCGCCGCGGCGCTCGGCGGGGGCGCGGTGGGCGCGGTGCCTGGCTGGTTGAAGGCTCGCTTTGGCGCGCACGAGGTGATCGTGACGATCATGCTCAACTTCATCGTGCTCGCGCTGTTGAACTATCTCACGTCGACCAGGCTGCACGTGCCCGATACGCTGCACACGGCGGAGATCCGGAGTGGCCAGCTCGCGCGGCTCGCCGATCTGTCGCCCGCCTTCCAGGGCTCCGCGGCCAACATGGCGATCGTCCTCGCCGTGCTGGCCATGATCGGGCTGTGGTGGTTCCTCTTCCGGACGCGGCGTGGCTTCGAGCTGCGCGCGGTGGGACTGCAGCCGCAGGCGGCGGAGTACGGCGGCATCGACGTCGGCGCCGTGACGTGGCGCGCGCTCGCGTTGTCGGGCGCCATCGCCGGCATCGGCGGTTTGAACTACGTGCTCGGCTACAAGCACTACTATGAGGAAGGGTTCGCGACGGGCGCCGGCTTTCTGGGGATCGCGGTGGCGCTCGTCGGCCGGAGCCATCCTATAGGCATAGGGTTGGCGGCGCTGTTGTTCGCGACGCTGTCGCAGGGCGGGCTCGCCGTGAATGCGCTCGTGCCCAAGCAGATGGTCGACGTGCTGCAGGCGGTCGTGATCCTCGCCGTGGCGACGTCGGTGCCCGAGGTGCGACGGCTGCTCCGGATGCGGCGGGGAGGTGATCGGTGATCCTCTTCGCCTTCCTCGCGCAGACGCTGCGCATCGCCATCCCGTATCTCCTCGCCGCCGCGGGGGGCGTCATCAGCGAGCGGGCGGGGCTCATCGCGCTCACCCTCGAGGGCTACATGCTCGGCGGCGCGTTCAGCGCCGTCGCGGCGAGCTACGCAACGGGTTCGCCGTGGGCCGGAGTCGTTGCGGCGGTGGCCGGTGGCGCCGTGCTGGCGCTCGTCTATGCCGTGAGTGCCATCCGCTTCCGCGCCGACCAGGTGGTCGTCGGCATCGCGATCAATTTATTCGCCATCGGGCTGACGCGGTTCTTACTGAGGTTGTTCTTCGACTCGTCGTCCAACTCGCCGCGCGTCACCGGCTTCACCGTCCAGGGGAGCGGCACCGGCTTCGGGGCGCTGCTCGTGAACCCCCTTGTCTGGCTCGGAGTCGCAGTGATCCCACTGACGGCCTGGCTGCTGTACCGTACACCATTTGGTCTGCGCGTCCGCGCCGTCGGCGAGCACCCGACCGCGGCGGCGTCGGTCGGCGTGCCGGTAGCAAGAGTGCGCTATCTCGCCGTGCTGCTCAGTGGCATGCTCGCCGGTCTCGGTGGCGCCTACCTCGCGCTCGACCAGCACCAGTTCACCGACGGGATGACGGCGGGGCGCGGCTTCATTGCCCTCGCGGCGACCATCTTCGGACGGTGGGATCCCGTGCGGGCCGGCCTCGCCTGTCTGCTGTTCGCCGCGGCCGAGACGCTCCAGATCCAGCTCCAGGGATCGCAGGCCCTGCCGTCGCAGTTCGTGGAGATGATACCGTACGTGCTCACGATCGTCGCGCTCGCGGGCGTCGTCGGACGCGCCGTGGCGCCAGCCGCCCTCGGCAAGACGGCGACCGAATGACGCGCCGCTGGATACAATGAGGGTCTGACGGGATACATGGCGTAATGGCGACGACGAGCACGAGCGGCAGCCGCAGCAAGCTGTGGATCCTGATGATCACGGCCTTCATCGACATGGTGGGGCTGTTGATGGTCATCCCGCTGCTCCCCTTCTACGCCAAGACCCTCGGCGCGGGTGGGCTCGTCGTCGGGATCCTCGTCAGCTCCTTCTCGGTGGCGCAGCTCATCAGCGCACCGATGTGGGGACGCTTCTCCGACGCGTACGGGCGACGTCCCGCGCTCCTCGTCGGACTGAGCGCGTCGGTGATCGCGTACATCATCTTCGCCTTTGCGCTCGAGCTACCGCACCCGATGTTCTTCCTCTTCCTGTCGCGCATCGTGCAGGGCGCGGGAGGCGGGACGGTCAGCGTCATCCAGGCCTACGTCGCCGACAGCACCGCGCCCGAGGAGCGGGCGAAGGCGCTCGGCTGGCTCTCGGCGGCGA
>Ga0070683_100004851_pt1 | contig 11139 bp, 6 predicted proteins | sample KBSC713LmetaG_FD_64662 | JGI IMG/M metagenome (GOLD analysis project Ga0070683, IMG submission 64662) | Corn rhizosphere microbial communities from Kellogg Biological Station, Michigan, USA - KBS C7.1-3L metaG | ecosystem: Host-associated > Plants > Roots > Rhizosphere ...
CTCGACGTCGAAGGTGAACGTGACGGCGGTCCGCGTTGCATGCTGTGCGACGATCTCAATTTCCTCGCACAGGTTTACTTCTGGGCGGACTCCTTGCCAGCGGTCGAACGAGTCGCGCAGCGCTTTCGCACATTGCGGCCGAAGGCCAGCGGTCCATTTTTTCTGCTCGGCACGGTGCGCGCGCGCCTTGGCGACAGTGCGGCGGCGTTCACGAACTTCGAGCGATTGGCGTCACTCGGCGGCACGGGACCGCGGTATCTCGCGAACCTGCATCTCGAACTCGAAGGGTATGAGGCTGCGGAGCAGCAATTGATCGCGCAGCTTTCGTCATCGCTGCCAAATGATTACGACTCAGGCGCTTGGTGGTACCTCATCGCGCTGAGGAATCAGGGACGAATCCGCGACGCCGAGGAATTCTTCCGCACAGGAACCCTTCCTGGCCTGCCTGCTGCGCCATCGAAGCGTGATCACAATCCGAATAACGAAGCAATCATCGCGATGGCGCGCGGGAACGCTCGGCGAGCTGCTGAGGTCTACGGACGTATGCTGCATCTGCCGCTCCCCGTCGACTGGTCGGAAGGCACCAAGGCACGGCACCGCGCGTGGAACGGCACCCTATATGGTATGGCGCTCGCCGCCGCCGGTGACACGACGGCGGTCCGCGCGCTCGCCGACAGCGTCGAGGTCTGGGGGCGCGGAAGCCTCTACGGGCGCGACCGGAAAACGCACCACTACCTTCGCGGAATGCTGCATCAGGCAGCCGGACGCGATGCGGACGCCGCGCGCGAGTTCCAATCGGCGATCCACTCGCCGACAATGGGTTTCACGCGCGTGAACTATGAACTTGCGAGATGTCTAATTCGGCTTGATCGCCCGAAGGATGCGATCGCCGCGCTCCAGCCAGCATTGCGTGGTGACATCGACGCCGGCGCGCTCTATGTCACACGCACCGAGTTGCACGAGACCTTGGCGCAGGCATTCGATCGAGCGCGAATGACCGACAGTGCGGCCGTTCACTACCGCGCGGTGACGAAGGCATGGGCGCGAGCCGATCGCGAGTTCGTGGTGCGACGTGACATCGCCCAGAACTGGCTCGCTCAACACCAACAGGCGACCGTGTTCCGCTGACCGTCGCGCCGCTCGCTACTTCGGCGTCACATGAAACAGCGCACCAGGATTGGCGTCTTCGATCATCCACAGCGATCCATCCGCCGCAACGGCGATGTCTCGAATCCGATGCATCACGCGCCAGCGCTCGGCCGGCTTCGCTCCGCCCTTTCCGTCGAAGGTGATGCGGTTGACCGTCTGCGTCGCGAGACCACCCATCAACGCCGATCCCTTCCACTGCGGGAACATCGATCCGTTGTAGAAGGTCAGACTTCCCGGCGCGATGATCGGCGTCCAGTAGATCACCGGCTTCGTCAGATTCGCTACCGAGTCCGGACTCGGAATCGGTGTGCCATCGTAGTTGGTCGCGTAGGACGCGAGCGGCCAACCGTAGTTCTTGCCTGGCTCGATCAGATTCAGCTCGTCGCCTCCGCGCGGTCCGTGTTCTACTTCCCACAACCGGCCATCGGGCGCGAACGCGAGGCCGTATGGCGTTCGGACACCAGTGCTCCACGTTTCCGACGGCGTCATGTTCGGAGACGTGTATGTGTAATTCCTAATGACCGGCGCAGTCTTGGCAATCTCCGTATTGCGCGGCGGATTGATGATCGGAAGCGTCGACGCGCCTGTCTTTCCCGACTGCGGATTTCCTGGCGCCGGCTTTCCGTCGAGTGTGAGACGAAGAATCTTGCCGAGTGGAGAATCCGGATCTTGCGCGGGCGTCATCCGCTGCCGGTCGCCTACGGTCAGAAAGAGAAACTTCTTGTCGGGCGAGAACGCGATTGCCGCGCCGAACTGGCCGCCCCGTCCGCCGGCACCGTCGCGCCAGATGACTTGCAATCCGTCGAGACTCGCGGAGTCCGCGCGCTCCGTGAACTTGGCCCGCGCCAGCGCGAGACTCGATCCGCTGTCGACCGGCTCGGCATACGTGAGATAGACGTTGTGGTCGCTCGCGTAGTTCGGCGAGAGGTAGACGCCGAGCATTCCGCCTTGTTGCGTATGTACCGACGCAGGCACGTTGGCGACCTTGGTCTTCACGCCCTGCGGTGTGACAAGCCACAACGAGCCGACCTTCTCCGTAACGAGCATTCGTCCGTCGGGAAGAACGGCGATGCGCCACGGCAGATTGAACGTCGCCACTGACGTCATGGTGAACGGCTGGGCGGAATCCGGCGCTTGAGTGCCGGCATTGATCTGCGCTCGAACCGCCGATGCTGCGAGCCCCAGAACGAGAGCGGCCGCTGCGAATGCTTTCACTTGAATCTCCCTGCAGGGTGTGGTGCGGCCGATGGCCGACGTCGCGAGGAGTATGATGGCCTCGATTACGCTTCTGGCACAACCAACCAATGGAGTCACAGCTATTCCGACGATAAAGCGACCACCGGATCGACTCGCATCGCGCGTCGCGCCGGCAGATACGCCGCGCAGAGCGCACCCGCACCAAGAATCGCAATGATTCCGGCGTACGTGATCGGATCGCGCCCGCTCACTCCGTACAGATAGGCCTGTAGTAAACGCGACCCTGCGATGCTCATCGCGATTCCGATGGCCAACCCGGCACCGACGAGGGCAACTCCGCGCACGAGAACGAGCCGCGCGATGTTTTCCGGCTGCGCGCCCAATGCAATGCGTATCCCAATCTCACGCGTCCGCTGATTGACCGCATATGCAATGACGCCGTAGAGACCAATGACCGCGAGAATCAGCGCCACACCGGCAAATCCGCTGATCAGCGCGGTCGCGAACCTCGTCGGCGCAAGATTCAGTCGCAGCTCTTCGTTCGATGTCGTGCTGCTCGAGATCGATAGCTCTGGACTGACGCTTCGAATCGCCGCTTGAACCGCGTTTTGTAACGCACGCTCGCTGAGCTCGGAGCGAAACACGATGGGCGAACGACGGCGGCTGGTAGAAATCCATGGTCGATAAAACTGCAGATCCCACTGCGGACCGCTTTCTCCCGGATAGGTGAGATCGTTCGCGACGCCCACCACAGTGCTGACCTTCTTGCCGACGCGGAGCCGTTGCCCGATCGCGTCGATGTTCGGCCAGAGACGTTTCGCTAAACCCTCGCTGAGGATGACCTCATTCGGCGGCACCGAGTCTCGCCCGCTACTGTCTGCGTCGAACGTGCGTCCTCGAACGCGCATGCCGAGCGTCGCGAAAAAGCGGGGCTGTACGTCGTAAACGCCGGCGCTCGTAATCCGCGGCGCATCCGATGACGCGCGGTCTGCCGGCTCGAGGCCATCGCCGTTCGCTGTCGTCCTCGGCGGAAGATCGCTCGCAAACACTACGTCGCGAATGCCGGGTGTTTGCCGCAACCGCCCGAGAAATGCGGCGGCCATTGCGCGTCGCTGTGCTCGCGGAGTGGTTGCTCCGACGTCAAGCGTCATCGAATGGAGACCGGTCGGATTCCAACCCAAGTCCACGTTTTGCAACGACCGGAACGACCGAACGAGGAGACCGGCTCCAGCAAGCAGCGTGACGGACAGCGCGATTTCGGCGACGATCATCGTCGATCTCACGATGCGTGCGTCGCGACGACCTTCCGTGTCTCGCACACCGGATTTGAGACCGTCCGTCATGCCGGTCGGAGTCGCGAAGACGACAGGGGCGAGGCCGAAAACGACGCCGGTGCCAATGGCGATGATCGTCGTCCATGCGAGTGCGGCCGGTTCGATGGCAACGGCATCGAGAACTTCCAGCCCGCGCGGACGCAGTTTGATCACGGCGTGGATCGCGCCCCAAGCAAATGCCAATCCTGCAGCTCCCGATCCGACGGCGATCGTCAGCGACTCCGCGACGAGAAGTCGAGCGAGCCGCGCGCGGCCCGCGCCCAACGCAGTCCGGATTGCAAATTCGCGTTTCCGCGACGACGCACGAACCAGCAGCAGATTTGCCACGTTCGCGCACGCGATGAGCAGCACCACACCGACCGACGCGAAGAGAAGCAACACGCCGCGACTCAGTGATTTGTACATGTCCTGTTCACGCTGCGCTCGCGCACTCTCCCACGGAGACATGCGCTTGCCGAGCACCTGCGCGGCGATCGCCGTGAGCTCGCGGTTCACTGCGTCGATCGGAACGCCTTTGCGCAACTTGCCGATCACCCAGCGCCCGCCCGCGCTGTCACCGATCGGCAGCCAGACGCCTCGCGCGTCGCTCCCAAACGGAACGGTGAATCCAGCTGGTCCCACGCCGACGATCACACGTGCGACGCTATCGATTTCGATCGTTCGCCCGATGACATCGGGTCGTCCGCCGTATCGCGTTTGCCACTCGTCGTGACTGAGCATCGCAACCGACTGAGCGCCGCGCACCTCGTCCGCGCGGGTGAAACCGCGTCCGAGTGCGGGCCGGACCCCGAGCATCGACAGCATGTTCGCCGACATCGTGGTTCCCTGCACCATCTCGGCGCGTTGTCCGTCACGAAGCTCGACGTCGCCACCACCGACAGAACTGATCGCTTCGAATGAGTGCGCCCGGCTCTGCCACCCGTTGAACGTTTGAGCGTCCACGAGGCTGATGGAGTTTTCTCGCGGATCGACGATGGTGATCCAGGCAAGGCGATCCGAGTCGGCGAACGGAAACGGCGCGATGAGTAAACGATGAACAACGCTGAAGATCGCGGTGTTCGCTCCGATGCCGAGCGCCAGCGTCGTAACAGCGGTCAGTGTGAACAGCGGCGCGCGTCTCGCCTGCCGGATCGCGAACCGAGTATCGGACACAAGTCCGGCGATCCACTCGAGAATCATGGCTCGACGCATCACGCCGGCGTTGACGGCGATCGCGTGCTCGCGGACGTCGTCGAGCGTTCCAAACGCTTGCCAAGCCTCGCGCATCGCCGACTCCGCGTCGCGCCCCGCCTTGATCAGCTCCGCTGCGCGCATCTCGACGTGAAATCGCAGTTCCTCGTCGACCTCCTGCGCGACGCTCGCGCCGGTACGCCACGGAAATCGAAACAGCCGACGCACCCGCTGTGGAAGACGCTCGTTGGCCATGCAATCCTCCGTTCAAGTCGTCTCGAGCACGGCGTCGACCGCGCGCGAGTACCGGCGCCACGCCGCGAGCTCGGCGCGGAGCATCTGCTTCCCGCGCGCCGAGAGCGAGTAGTACTTCGCGCGACGGTTGTTCTCCGAGAGTCCCCAATCGCCGCGAATGGCGCCCTCCGCCTCGAGCCGATGCAGCGCTTTGTACAGCGCGGGGTCGGTGATCATGAGATCACCGGACGCGCGCGTCCCGATCCAGCTCGCGATCGCGTAGCCGTGCATCGGCTCCCAGCTCAGCGCCTTCAGCACGAGGACGTCGATCGTGCCGTGGCGAAGGTCGTCAAAGTCGCGTGGCATGTTCCACTGAAATAGTTAGTGGAACAAACGTGCAAGCGCTCGCGGCGGCTTGTCAACTTCACCTATCTTTATGGGCGCGCGCGTGCGCCTCGCGGTTCCACCTCACTTCGCAGGTGAACAATGGTTCGTTCTCTCAGACGATCGATGCGACTGGCGTCGTTGGTGCTGGCACTCCCCGCGTCCTCCGTCATCGCGCAGGTCGTACCGACCGCCGCGGCTTCTGACCCGAAAGACGTCGCATCGCCGCAAGCGATCGTCGCCGCGCTGTATGACGTTCTTTCCGGGACCAAAACCCAGCAGCGAAATTGGGATCGTTTCCGATCGCTGTTCATCGAAGGCGGACGTCTCATACCGACGAGCGTCGACGCGAAAGGCGTCAAGCATCTCCGCGCCCTGACCGCCGACGAATACGCGAAGGTCGTCGATCCGCAGCTCAAGGGCGAAGGCTTTTACGAGCGCGAGATCTCGCACGCGAGCGACTCGTTCGGCGCCATCATGCACGTGTTCAGTACCTACGAGTCGCGCCATGCGGTGAACGATCCGCAGCCCTTCAGTCGCGGCATCAATAGCATCGAGTTGTTCAATGATGGTTCTCGCTGGTGGATCATCTCTGTGCTCTGGGATCGCGAGCGCCCGAACAATCCGATTCCGACGAAATACTTGCCAGGCGCGCACAAGCCCTGACCGGCGAGGACGTGTCGATAGCTTTCGCTGCATGAAGAAAATCGGCTTTCTATCGTTCGGTCATTGGATGGCAGGTCGCCAGTCTGCTACGCGGTCCGCAGGCGACGTTCTCCAGCAATCGATCGAGCTCGCGGTCGCGGCGGAACAACTCGGCCTGGACGGCGCGTACTTCCGCGTTCACCACTACGCTCAACAGCTCTCGTCTCCATTCCCCCTGCTCGCAGCGGTCGGAGCTCGTACGAACCGCATCGAGATCGGAACGGCGGTCATCGACATGCGGTACGAGAACCCGTTCTACATGATCGAAGATGCCGGCGCCGCTGATCTGATCAGCAACGGACGTCTGCAACTCGGCATCAGTCGCGGCTCTCCAGAGCAAGTCATCGACGGCTGGCGTCACTTCGGCTACTTGCCTTCTGAAGGAGAGACCGACGCCGACATGGGTCGTCGTCACGCCGAGGTCTTCCTCGATCTGCTGAACGGCGAGGGATTCGCGAAGCCCAATCCGCGCCCGATGTTTCCCAATCCCCCTGGCTTGCTTCGCCTCGAACCACACTCGCCCGGGCTCCGCGATCGTATCTGGTGGGGATCGGCGTCGAACGCGACGGCCATCTGGGCGGCGAAGCTCGGCGTCAACATGCAGAGCTCCACGCTCAAGGCGGATGAATCCGGCGAGCCATTTCACGTCCAGCAGGCGCGCCAGATTCGCATCTTCCGAGACGCCTGGAAGGAAGCCGGCCATTCACGAGAGCCGCGGGTCTCTGTGTCGCGATCCATCTTCGCGCTGATGAACGATCGCGACCACATGTACTTCGGTGGCGACCAAAACAGCGATCACGTTGGCGTGATCGACAACATGCGCGCGGTATTTGGTCGCACCTACGCTGCCGAGCCGGACGTGTTGGTCGAACAACTCAAAGGCGACGAAGCGATCGCGGAAGCGGACACGCTTCTTCTCACCGTGCCCAACACCCTCGGCGTCGAATACAACGCGCACGTGATCGAATCGATCTTGAGGCACGTCGCGCCGGCGCTGGGCTGGAGGTAGACTAGGCGGCGACTCCGAGGAGTAATCCATGTCTTTGTTCCGCATGAAGGTCTCGCGCGCGGCGCTTCTCCTATCGACGGTTGCCACGCCCATGCGACTCGCGACTGGCCAACCGGCACAGCGCGCTGATACGGCAAGCGCGCTCCCGATCACTCCGGTTCGCACCCTGCGATTCACGACCGACGAAGGCACGTGGATGTCGCTCGACGTCTCGCCCGACGGCCGCACGATTCTCTTCGACCTGCTCGGCGATCTCTACACTGTGCCTATTGGCGGGGGGGACGCGACGCGTCTCACGAGCGGCATGGCGTGGGACTATATGCCGCGTTGGTCGCCCGACGGTTCGACGATCGCGTTCGCGTCCGATCGCGGCGGGAACGAAGACATTTGGCTGATCGATCGCAACGGCGGACATCTCCGGCGTCTCACCCATGAAGTCGACGCTCGCCTCTCGTCGCCGACGTGGACGCATGACGGGCAGTACATCATCGCGCGGCGCACGGAGCCGTATCCCGGCCCGAACGACTACGGTCGTCAGCATCCGCTGTGGATGTACGCAATCGCCGGCGGCACCGGCGTGCAGATGGTTCCGTCGACCCTCGACGCGCCGAAAACATCGAACAGTGGCCCAGCGTTTTCGCCGGATGACAAGACGATGTACTTCTCATCGCACGCCGGCGGAAGCTTTACAGCGGAAGGAAAGATCGGACTCTTTCAGATCGTATCGCTCGATCGCCACACCGGTCGCCAGCACACGCTGACAAGCTTACCTGGCGGCGGGCTTCGTCCGGCGGTGTCGCCTGACGGACGCTGGTTGGTCTATGCGACGCGCTTCGAATCGACGACTGGATTTCGCATTAGAGATCTCCAAACCGGCGGCGACCGTTGGCTAGTCGAGCGAACGCAGCGCGACGACCAGGAGGGCGACGTCATGCTCGACGCGTTGCCGAACTACAGCTTCACACCCGATTCGAAATCAGTTGTCTACACAGAGGGCGGCAAGATTCGTCGTGTCGACATCGCGACGCGCGCTGTCGCAACGATCCCCTTCATCGCGCACGTCGAGCTCGGGATGGGCAAGCGTCTCGACGCGCCCCAACGAATCGACGACGGCCCGCTGCAGATTCGCCAATTGACGTCCATCAATGAGTCCGCGGATCGTAAGCGCGTCGTGTTCAGTGCGGTTGGTCGGATCTGGACAGCAAACGTCTCCGGCAACACGGTGACGAATGCGCGGCACGTCACACCCGACGGTTCGCGCGAATTTCAGCCGGCACTCTCGCCGAACGGCGAATGGGTGACGTATGTGACGTGGTCCGACTCTGCCGGCGGCTATCTAATGAAGGCGCGCGCCGATGGTAGCGGGACACCGACGCGTCTCACGAAGGCCGCGGGCTTCTACAAATTTCCGGCCTGGTCGCCCGAAGGAAATCGAATCGTTTTTCTGGCGTGGCCAACGTCGACGGGGCAAGGCACCGGCGGCGGACCGGGTGAGCTGACGTGGCTCGACGTCGACAAACCTGATTCAATGCACGTCATCGGCGAGTCGACGGCGTCGTTGGCGCTGATCTCGCGCGGCGGCGACGCGAGCGGTCGTGTCTATTATCAAGACATCAGCCAGGCGGTCGGTGGCAATCTCGCGCGCGTGACGACGGCGCTTCGCTCGGTTCGCTACGACGGCACTGACGCGCAGGTGCACGCGCGAATTCGCGCACCGATCGTCTTCGCGCCGAGTGGGCCGCCGGGACCGATCTCGATGCGCGTGTCGCCGGACGGTCAGCGCGTCGTCATGACCAGTCGCGATGATGCCTACGCGTTTCCCCTCCCGCCGCTCGGCGCCGAGGGCGTGACGCTCGACATGGAACGCGCGGCAACAGGATTGCCGCTGCGTCGAGTCACCTATGACGGAGCCAACGAAGTTGGTTGGGCAGACGACGGCAAAACGATCACGTGGAGTTTCACCGATCGATACTTCCGCGCGAATGCCGACTCCGTGTTCGCAACCTCTGATAGCACGAAGTGGCACGTGGAACGACTCGATGTTGCGCTCACCGTTCCACGAGCGACGCCGAAGGGTGCGTTGCTACTGAAAGGGGGTCGCGTGATCACGATGCACGGCGATGAAGTGCTTCAGCGCGCGGACGTCCTCATCGAGAACAACCGCATCACGAAGGTGGGAGGATCGATCGCAGTTCCAGCGGGAGCGCGAGTGATCGACATGAGCGGCAAGACACTCATGCCCGGCCTCGTTGACGTGCATTCACACATGCGAACTGGTCGAGACATCGCGTACGACAACGAATGGAGCACCGTCGCGAATCTCGCGTTCGGTGTGACGACGACGCGCAATCCGAGCACCGGCTGGGGGACGTACGCGTACGGCGAAATGGTCGACGCAGGCACGATGATCGGCCCACGCATCTATTCGACGGGCCCGCCGCTGACGGGCACCAACGTTCCGTTGCGCAACTACGACGATGCACTTCGTGCGGTGCGTCGCTACCAGGCAGAGGGAGCCAATTCGCTCAAGCAGTACATCCAACCGCGACGTATCAACCGTCAGTGGATTCTCCAAGCCGCGCTCGCGCAAGGGATCGACGCCACCAATGAAGGCGCGGGAGATTTCCGCGCCGACATGACGATGGCGATGGACGGTTATACGAGTCTGGAGCACACGCTCCCGATGCCGAACATTTATAAGGATGTCGTCACGGTGCTCGCGGATTCGAAGATCACTTACACACCGGCGCTCAATGCGCAGTACGGCGGTCCGGTCGGCGACACCTACTGGCGCGCGCGCAACGATCTCCGCGCCGACCCGAAGACGCGTCGCTTCACGCCGCGCGACCAGCTCGATCGCCAAACGCGAGAGTTGCCGCTCATTCACGACGACGACTACATCTTCAAACAAGCGGCGCAGGGCGCTCGCGACATCGTGCGCGCCGGCGGCAACGTCGGCATGGGGTCGCACGGCCAGCAGAACGGCGTCGGCGCCGACTGGGAATTGTGGATGATGCAATCCGGCGGCATGACGCCGCTCGAGACGCTTCGCGCGGCCACGATGATGGGTGCGGCGTCGATCGGATTGGATCGCGACATCGGCTCGATCGAACCGGGCAAGCTGGCTGATATCGTGGTGCTCGACGCGAACCCGCTTGAAGACATCAAGAACACGATCAAGACGCGCTACATCGTCAGGAACGGCGTCGTGTACGATGCGGCGACGCTCGATGAGGTCTGGCCGACCGCGCGGAAGTTTCCAACGTCGTTCTGGGCGCGCGACGAGATGGACCGCGCGAGCTTGCGCGTCAAACCATGATATCGGCATGCGTCGTTGGGTAGACGGACATCTCGAGGCCGTCTACCCACCGAGATTTCTTGCTACTCGTGACGAGCGAGTTGCGTCAACGCGACGTGATACTCCTTGGCAGCCGCGTCGTATGAGATGCGGTACGCGGACGGGTAGAAGCCGGCTGGCGAGTAACGCGGCGCCGTCGGAACTGAGATCACTTCGTCGCGGACCGCGGGATCGGTCGCGTCATGCTTGGACATGAGGTAAGCGCGCGTGATCATCGGTTCGTCGAAGATGAATTGCCCGTCCCACGACCCGTAGATGAACGTCTTGGTGAAGGGCTTCGCGTTTTCCGGATGGCCGGCGAGCGCCTGGAGCTCCGGCGACCGCACGTCGAGCCAGTGAAGTCCCATCATTGGAACGGCCGCAGCGGAAGCCGGCGCGTTCGCCGCCGTCGCTGCATCGATGTAGAACGGCGCGCGGAATTCGGTCGCCGGGAAGCTCGCCGCCTTCGTTGCATACTGCGGGTCCGTCGGCATGATGCCGTCTCGAACAGATACCGGCACCGTGTAGAAGTGAAAATCGAAATGCGGGAGTGTGTAGACGCCCGCCGGTTCGTGGCCGACCGGATTCCAGTCGAACTGCACGAACTTGTACGGCGTCGA
>Ga0070683_100004852_pt1 | contig 11137 bp, 12 predicted proteins | sample KBSC713LmetaG_FD_64662 | JGI IMG/M metagenome (GOLD analysis project Ga0070683, IMG submission 64662) | Corn rhizosphere microbial communities from Kellogg Biological Station, Michigan, USA - KBS C7.1-3L metaG | ecosystem: Host-associated > Plants > Roots > Rhizosphere ...
CGCGGCTTCCTGCCCGAGGGGCTGCTCAACTATCTGGCCCTGCTCGGGTGGGGCATCGCCGAGGACCGCGACGTCTTCACCATGCAGGAGATGGCCGAGGCCTTCGACATCCGTCGCGTCAACCCGAGCCCCGCGCGCTTCGACGTCAAGAAGCTCGAGGCGATCAACAGCGCCCACATGCGTCGCATCTCGCTGCCCGACATGACGGAGCGGGTGATCCCGTTCCTCGTGGAGGCCGAGCTCGTCGACGAGCCGATCACCTCCGACCAGCGCTCACTGCTCGATGCGGCGATGCCCTTGGTGCACGAGCGCATCAACACGCTCTCGGAGTCGGTGTCGATGCTCGGCTTCCTGTTCGTCGACGAGCAGGCGTTCGCCGTGACTGACGAGATCGACGACGCCGGTCGCGACGTCGTGCGCGCGTCGTACGACGCGTTGGCGGACCTCGACGACTGGTCAACGTCGACGATCGAGGCGGCGCTGCGGGAGACGCTCGTCGACGGGATGGGTCTGAAGCCCCGCAACGCCTTCGGGCCGGTCCGGGTTGCCGTGACCGGCAGCCGGATCAGCCCGCCGCTGTTCGAGTCCCTCGAGCTGCTGGGCCGCGAGCGCTCGCTCGGGCGCCTGCAGGCGGCCCTGGCATGACCTATCCCGGGTCGGCCAGGCTCCGGGACCCGGTCGTCTCCGACGGGCTTCCGTACCACCGCATCCATCAGGCCGGCCGCCCCGGACTGTGGCGTCCGCTGACCGGCATCCTCGTGATGTTCCTCGGCTTCCTGCTCCTCGGGGCCGCCGTCGCCTCGGCGCTGTTCGTGATCGTGTACGCCGCCACCGACCAGGGCCTTCCCGACATCCCTCGGTTGGCAGACCTCAGGCATCCGACCCCCGCGGGGCTGGCGTTCCTCAACGTCGCGCTCGCGACGTTCATCCCCCTGGCCATGATCGGGCAGCGACTCCTGCACGGCATCCGGCCGCGATGGTTGGCGTCGGTGCGCCCGCGCCTCCGGTGGCGTTACCTGATCGCCTGCCTGGGCCTCTCGGTGGTGGCTCTCGTGGCGACCGTGATCGTGGGCTCGCTCGTCCCGGGCGACGACGGCGACATCGGCACCCATGCCAACGCGTTCACCACCACGACGTTCCACTACCTGCTGGTGATCGTGCTGCTCACGCCCTTCCAGGCGGCGGGGGAGGAGTACCTCTTCCGCGGCTACCTCACCCAGGCCGTCGGTGGTGTCTTTCGTCGCGCGTGGGTGGCCGTGCTCGTGCCCGCGTTCCTGTTCGGGCTGGCGCACGGTCTCGGCCAGAGCGTGCCGGTGTTCTTCGACCGCTTCGCCTTCGGGCTCGTCGCCGGCGCGCTGGTCATCCTCACCGGTGGGCTCGAGGCCGGCATCGCGATGCACGTCCTGAACAACTTCCTCGCCTACGGGCTCGCGCTCGCCTTCAGCGACATGGCATCCGCTCTGAACCCCTCGGGCGGCAGCTGGTGGAGCATCCCGGTGACTCTCACCCAGTCGCTGGTCTACCTCGTTCTCGCCGTCCTGGTGGCCCGCCGCATGGGCCTTGCGACCACCACCGCATCGCGCGTTTTGGAGGCCCCGCGCGCCCGCGTGTAACCTTTCCCGGCGGTCGGTCCCGTGCCCGCCGGGGCGCTCCTCGCAGAGCGTTGCAGGCACGAAAGCCGGTCAACCATTGGGGTATGGTGTAATTGGCAGCACGACTGGTTCTGGTCCAGTTAGTCTAGGTTCGAGTCCTAGTACCCCAGCGAGAGCCAGTCTGGGGTGCAGCGCGAGCATCGCGACATCCCGGTTCCGACCGGGATTTTGTTGCCTCTCCGGGCGTTCGATAGGGTCTCGTCTCGCGTGTGAACGTGCTCGCCCCCGTTGTGTAGCGGCCTAGCACGCCGCCCTCTCAAGGCGGTAGCGCCGGTTCGAATCCGGTCGGGGGTACCACTCCGAAAGGCGGTCCTGACCAGCGGCAACGCTGTCCGGGGCCGCTTCGTCGTTTCGACTCGAATGGGTCTCGGGCAACACCGGGGCAACACCGGGCAAACGCGCGCGCAGTCGCTCGCCGGGCTCGCGCCGTTTCGGGGGCGGCGTCCATCGCGCTGCCGACCTCGTCGAGCCGGTCCTCGAAGAGATCCCCGTATTGTCCAGCTTGTCCGGCACGAGGTGCGGGTGGGCGGCGACGTGCCAGAGCCCGACACCGATCACCACGACGTTGAGGGCCAGGTAGACCCCGACCAGACCCACCGCGAGACCGATCGCCTCGGTGAAACCTCGGAGGAAGACCGCGCCGAGCAAGGCCAGGAGAACCAGCGTGATGGCCACCTGGTGCCCAGTGAGGACTGGACTCAGGTTGGGATTCTCGATCAGGTGCGCGCTCGCGTCGGCGGCGGACAACGTCATCGTGATGATGAAGTCCGTGGCGGCGAATCCGAGCAGCGCGAGGACGAACAGCTTGCCCTTCCAGAAGCTCAGCAGCCGCTCCAGCATCGCGATCGAGCCCTCCCCATGGGGGCTCTCCTCAGCGACCCGACGGTAGACCGGGAGGGCTCCCAACAGAGTGAGGGCCACCAACACCAGCGTCGCCACCGGCGACAGGAGCCCGGCCGCGAGCGCGGCGATCCCCGGCTGGTAGCCGAGCGTCGAGAAGTAGTCGACACCAGTCAGGCACATCACCTTCCACCAGGGCTGCCCAGTGTCGGCGCGCTGCACCTCACCCTCGGTCACCAGCCACGCCCTGGCCCGACGGCTCAGCGGCAGCGTCGCGCTCATCGCGGCGCCCGAGTCGCCAGGGTCGCTCGCGTCGCGACCAGCGCCAGGGAGATCAGCAGGGCGAGGACGCCTAGGTCGCGCCAGAAACCGAAGCCGAGGATGCCGTAGCGGTGCTCGACGAAGCCGTCGACCAGTGACCAGCCCACCACCGCCGACACCAGGCCGGTGGCGGGACGCATCCCGATCGACGCAGCTGTTACGAGGAGGCCCACCGCCCCCAGTTCGACGTACGACGGGGCAGCGGCGATGCGGGCCACATCCAGGATCGCGAGGCCACCTCAGAGGACGACCCCGACCCGCACTCCGGCTAGATCAGCCCACGGGATGTGGCGGGGCGCAGACAGATGGAGACTCACGTCCGCCAGCGTGCGCGCCGCCCAACACCACGTTGCCGATCTTGACGAGTTCCTGACGCCGGGAGCTACCAACCGGCCCAAGCCAAGAACGCGTCCTCGGGGTGTTGGAGTCTCCCTGGCGCCCGACCTGCGGTGACGCGCCGAGGCGGCAGGACTGCATCGAGTCCTGCCGCCTGGGCCTCGATGCTCAGAGCTGGCACCGAGTCGATGTGTCCTGGCTGCTCAACCGGTGATGTGAACCGGAGGCAGGTCATCACCTGTGAGAGTCAGGTCGAAGCTCGCGCTCAGGATGACGACGTGCTGGTTGCCGGTGCACTGGAGTGTGGAAATCGGCGAGACCGTGAGCGAGCCGGTTGTCTGTCCGTTCCGAACGGGGAACGTACCGGTTGCGTTCACGTTGATCGTCTCCGACTTGGGGACACCGTTGACGGGGTTACCGCTCTTGGTGAAGCACTGCGACGTTGTGTTGATGGTGCCGGTGAGGGCGAAATCGACACTGGTCACCGTGTTGCCCAAGCCGGCCGCCTTCCACGAGACGGTGAGGCTGTTCCCCGACACCGTTGCCGTGGGGCCCTGGACGTAGTGCGGGCTGTCGGCGAGCGCGGGGGAGGACATGGCGCCTCCCGCTACGACGAGAGTCGCTAACAGTGAGGCCAGTAGCGCGAAGAGGTTCTTGTGCATGAGACTTCTCCCAAAGGAGTGCGTTCTTGGTGTTCCTTCTTGAGCCGTTGTCGGGGGTTGTCCCTCCCGTTTTGGTAACAACGGTCTCGTTGGCGACCAGAAGAACATGTCTCGGGGATACGCTGCATGCGCCCCCGGTCCGGTCGCGATAACTGCGAAGTGCCTGGCAAGGTCTCGTCGTGGAGATCCCCGGGTCGGGGGCCCGCGCTCACACGACGGAGGGCACGCCGAAGGCACCGAGACGATCCCGTCCCCTGCCCCCTGCACGGTGGGATCTCTTCCCTACGGTCCGTATCCCTCACGCACGATGGCCACCATCCTTGCTGGCGCTCAGTCACGCATACATCAATCACGCTTCTCTCACCGTTGTTGCCTGTCAAGGCCGAACCACCGCACTGGGCGAGTCATGAGGCTCCCTTAATACTCCTGCGGCGTGACTTCGACGCGGCGCGACCGATCATCCGCAGGTCCGCGCCCATCAGCGGCACGAGGTGGCGCGCCCAGGATGGGGTGAGGCTTACCCCGTTCGGGCGACGCTTGCCGGGAGATGGTCGGGCCATCGTGGCGCGGGACCGGATCATTCGGTGCCTCCGATCAGCCCCGCCGACCTCCCCCGTGCAGCATTGCTGCGGTCGGCAGGGCGCCTGCACCAGCCCCGAGCGGATCCGGCATCAGCGGGCACCTCTGGCGAGGGGTGCAGGATTGGTCCACGTGGGCCACTCGCACCGTGCGTTGTCCGATGACGATCTTCCGATTGGGCGCAGCGTTCGCGTATCGCTGCTCGCCGCCTTGGCGGTCGTCGCGGCATTGACCGTTCTGGGCGTGGTCTTCCTCTGGCCGGACGGCACCAAGCTCGACACCATCCGCCAGCAGACACCCTTTGCTGCGCCTGGTGTCACGACTACGACCGGTCGGGTCACTCGTGTAGCACCCGCCTGCTCAGGTTCTCACCAGTCAGGAGAGGGCACGGGGTCCTGCGGCACCATCGACGTCCGAGTTCTCCGTGGGGCCGGCCAGGACGACCAGGCCCAGGTACGAGTGGCGCCCGAGGTCACCGCCTCCGGTCTTCGTGCAGGTGACGAGGTCCAACTCGTCCGGACGCCGCCCCAGCACGGACAACCGGCCTCCTACACCTACGACACGATCAAGCGCACCACGCCGCTGCTGTGGCTCACGCTGTGCTTCGCGCTTGTCGTCATCGCCGTGGCACGCATGCGCGGCCTGATGGCGATCATCGGGCTGTGCTTCAGCGGCCTGACGATCTACTACTTCCTGCTTCCGGCACTGCTGGCCGGCGAACCACCGATCCTCGTGGCGATGGTGAGCGCCTCTGCGATCATGTTCGTGGTTCTCTACACCACCCACGGCCCGAACCTACGAACCAGCACCGCACTTGCTGGAACGCTGGTCGGCATCGCGCTCACGGCAGCACTGTCCGTGCTGACCATCGGGTACACCCATCTGACCGGCATCGCGGACGAAACCGGAGGCATGGTGTCCACCTTCGCCGCCGGCCTCGACTTCCAAGGTCTCTTGGTGTGCGGGGTCATCCTTGCGGGTCTCGGCGTGCTCAATGACGTGACCATCACCCAGACATCGTCGGTCTGGGAGTTACGCGCCGCCTCGCCCGCTATGTCGCGACGCCACCTCTTCCTCAGTGCGATGCGGATCGGCCGGGACCACATCGCCTCGACGATCTACACCATCGCCTTCGCATACGCCGGCGCCTCCCTGGCCGTCCTCATGCTCCTCACGATTTACGACCGGCCCCTGGTCCAATTGATCTCGAGCGAGTCCTTGGCCGAGGAGATCGCTCGCACTCTGGTCACCTCGATCGGACTGATCCTCGCCGTACCGATCACCACAGTCATCGCGACGCTCGTGACCTCCCCCGCCCCGGCCGGTCAGCCGACCGGTCCGCGCGAGCCCCTGGGTCAACTCTGAGCCACGACCGCACATCGCGATCGTCTGTGTCAGCGGCATGAGCGGACGTTTCGACGTCAGAAGCTAGCCCCAATCTGCCAAACGATGCCGGCAAGAGCGCACGCCCCAAGGCTTCGAAGGAGGTTCCACCGGAGCCGGAAGATCATCAGGAAGCCGAGGGCCGTGATGACAACGGCGGACCAGACGACAGTGCCGGGGACCGGGAGTCCGGTCTTGATCGGACCCCACTTGTGCTGCTCGGTCTCGGAGAAGAACGTGTGAATCGCGAAGTACAGTGCGAGGTTGGCGATGACGCCGACGATGGCGGCCGTGATCCCGGACAGCGCTGCAGAAAGGCTTGGGTTGGCTCTGAGCCTCTCGACGTAGGGGGCTCCGACGACCACGAACAGAATGGACGGCACGAACGTCACCCACGTGGTCAGCAGTGAGGCCAGGACAGCCGCCGCCCAAGGATTTAAGGAGCCCGGATCGTTGTACGCGCCGAGGAAGGCAGCGAACTGCACGACCATGATCAGTGGTCCCGGGGTGGTCTCGGCCAGGGCCAGGCCATGGACCATCTCGCTGCCAGTTAGCCAGTGATAGTTGTTGACCGCCTGCTGGGCCACGTAGGCCAGGACTGCGTAAGCACCGCCGAACGTGACCACGGCGGCACCGGAGAAGAACTCTCCCTGCTCGACGAACACGCTGTCCGATCCGAACAGAGCTGCGGCTGCGAGCACCGGGGCGAACCACGAGGCGAGTCCGACAACGAGGACGAGCAGGCTGTGTCGGCGGGATGGGCGTTCGTGGTGAAGTGCCGCGTCGCTGATCAGAGGCTCGTGTCCGGATGCCGTTTCAACCTTCGCGCGGGGCTGCAGACCCGTCTTGGGCCTACGCCCGACAACCCACCCGACCAGGGCCGCGCCGGCGATGACCACCGGAAAGGGCAGGGCGAAGAAGGCCAAGGCAGGCAGCGAGCACACCGCGACGACCACCTGCCAGGTCTCGGTGAGCGCCCGGCGACCGACCCGAGCCAGAGCCTGGACGACGATTGCGATCACGGCTGGCCCGAGCCCCAGGAACACCGCCTCGACAGCGGAGGTGTCTCCATACCCGACGTAGATCGCTGACAGCGCAAGTAGCGCCGCCATACCCGGGAGGACGAAGAGCACCCCGGCGATCAGAGCGCCCCGGATACCGTTGAGGAGCCAACCGACGTAGGTCGCCAACTGTTGCGCCTCCGGACCTGGCAGGAGGGTGCAGAAGCTGAGCGCGAACAGAAACCGTTGCTGACCGATCCAGCGCCGCTCCTCGACCAGCATCCGCTGCATAACTGCGATCTGCCCGGCAGGCCCGCCGAACGTCTGCAAGGACACCAGGAACCAGGCCCGGGTGGCCTCCCGGAGTGGGACGACATCAGGGCCGTTCCGGCTCGTACGTCCGGGCTCCTGAGCGTGCACGGGAACAGCCTGCCATCCGCCTTAGGCCACGGTGCGTTGTGCCCGCTCATCGGCAAAACGGCCCATGTCAGCGGCATGAGCGTGGCTGGGGCATCACAGTCAAGTGCGCGGATCTTGCTCCGTTGGAGCACCTTCGAGACCGGTGGCAGTCGTGCCGAGAATCGCCGCGGCCGAGGTTCCCGCCAACCACACTAAGATGCCGAGCAGGATCGAGAACACCGCGATGGCAATCCCGAGGCGCGCATTCGGGTGGACGCGGCAGTTGGAGTTCGTTGTGCCCGCGGGAAAGTAACTTCCCATCGGGACAGGGCGCCACATGGCGCTTGGACGCCATCACGACTCCGTCGACCAAGCCGGACCAGACCCTCTTGGCCAAGAGAAGCTCGGGGAGAGGGCGCGTTCGGAGCCGGGTCCTCAGCCATGGTCGGACAGTAGTAGAGGTGTCGACGCGACGCCCGCTCATCCTCAACCTGTCCGTCGGCCCCTGGATCCCTCTTTCAAGGCGGTAGCACCGGTTCGAATCCGGTCGGGGGTACCACCCGCGACTAGCGGTGGGAGATCGACCATTCGCCAGTCGCGTACGGTGGATCCGGCACCGCCATACGCGCACTCCTCTGTCGCTGACGTAGTCGGTTCTGATGAGCGGGCATCGGCGACTCCGCGCGTCAGTAGCCGGGGTCTACATCGGGCGTCGGGTCTCGTGGAGTTGCGCCACCACGTACGCGGCGACCCGGTCCGGTGCCTCGAGCGGGAACGGGATGACGCTGCTCGCGTTGATCTCACACAGCACGAACCGTGGCTCGCCGTCAGCCTCTAACGTATCGGAGATCAGGAGGTCGATGTCCCACAGGGCCGGTAGGTCGCTCACCCCGAGGCCGACCATCGAGAGCGTGCTGGGCACCCACTGGGTCTCCAGGCGTTGACGTAGCCGGGCGAAGGCTGGCTCTGCTGGCGCGAACATCGTCTTGGGTGACGGCAACCCCATGATCTCCCGCGCCGACGGTCCCGATCCCGGTACCACCTGGAGGGGGCCGTCCGGGACGGCCCCGTCGGGGTACTGACGAGCGAACCCGACCACCTGTCCGCCCACCAGGTAGCAGCGAACGATGCCGCGGGTGACGCCGTCGATGAACTCCTGGTCGACCAGACCGCCCGCTCCGCCCCAGGCGTCGAACGCGCCGGCGCAGGTGTTCATGAACTGGGCAAAGGGCATCGTCACGGTTGACCCATCCCGTATCCGGGCATGCTGAACGGCCACCGCCTGCGTCGGGCTGAGCGCCATCAGGGACTCCCCGCCTGGCAGCCGGACCTTCCACACGGTGCGCCCGCCGTTGCCGCGGCTGGCCTTCAGAACCCGCACCCCGTCGGCGGCCAGGCGCGGCGGGAACTCCGCGCGGAGCTCCTCGACGCTGTGGTACGCGTGAGCATCGCTGCCCCAGGACATCCCCCGGGTGGAGACCAGCACTTCCTTGGTGCCCAACCGGTCCACCGTGTCCGGGTGCGCGCTCACCCACACCCCCATCGCGGCTGCCTGGCGCAGCACCTCGTCCAGGCCGTGCCGGTCACCGTCGTCGCTGAACGGATCCGCCCACACGATCACGCCGTCCACACCGGTCAGCGCCGAGGCCGTCTCGGCCTCCCGATCCTCGGCGTAGGGCACCGGAACCACGTCCAGACCGTGACGGGTGAGCGCCGCGGCCATGGGAAACAGTCTCGGGTTAAGCGCAGGCTCCAGTCCGCGGCTGCGGAACAACACCGCAACCCGCACGACGCCGGCACCGTCCGTGCCCTTGTCGGTCATGAATCGAGACTACGGAATCCCTGGCCCGCTCCTACTCTGGAACGTCCACTCAGCAGCCGAAGGCCGGGCGTGTCAAGGGCTTGGTCGGTGCCCTGCTCCGTCCTAGGTTCCTCCACAGCTGTCATCGCCAGCCCTGTGCGGTGAGAGGGGCGTCGATGATCCGCGCCGGCTCCTACGGTTGGCACCACCTGCCGAGGATTGCCTCCCGGGCCCTGATCGCGTTCCTGTCGGACCGGGAGCAGGCTCCGACGTCGGCGGCACCGGAGGATGGACCGGTTCGATGAGCGAGCAGTAGTGTCCCTCAGCGGCTCTCGCCTCGGCGCCGGGGCCCGGTCAGAGGATCGAAGGGGTCCCTCATGCCGATCAAGGTCATCGTCGAGTTCCAAACCAGGCCGGGGGCGCGAGCAGAGCTCAGGTCGCTGCTGACCTCCATCTCGACGACCCACGGGTCGCAGGTGCCCGGCTTCCTGGGAAGCACGGTGTACGAGGTGCTCGACAGCCCTGACGGTCTGGTCGAGATCGCTGAGTGGGACTCCCCGGAAGCGCAGAAGGCGGCAGTGCAGCAAGCAATGGCGGAGGGACTCTACGCGCCCGTCGTCGAACTGGTCGCCGCTCCGTTCCGGGCCACGCGAATCGGCCCGTCGTAAGAAGGAGAACGTCCCATGTGGGCACAGCTCATCAGGGTCCGAGTGCAGCCTGGTGCCGATCTGCGGGCCATGGCCGATCTGCTGAAGAGGTACGAGCAGGAGGACTCGGGACTCCTGCGCGAGCTCTTCATGCAGGAGGAGGGCGACCCCGACTCGGCCTACATCCTGGCCCTGTTCGAGAGCGAGGAGAAGGCCCGTCGGCGGGAGCAGGATCCACGTCGGTCAGAGGGGCAGCAAGCCACCCGGGAACTGATGGCGGAAACACTCGCGGGTCCGCCCGAGTTCACCGATCTCACCGTCATCGCGGAGTGGGTTCCCTAGGACCCCAGGTGATGCGGGTGGTCGCGCTCCCCGGGTAGCCGAGGCAGCGCGACGAGGGCATGGTCGAGAACGCGCAAACGGGCGCATCGGCCGTACGAGCGCATGGTCGAGGAGGGTGCCGCGGTGCTCGTCACCGACATCCAGGTCGAGGCCGGGAGTGGCCTATCTCACCGGTGACGATGCTGCCTTCGTGGCCGGTCTCGAGCTCCACATCGACGGCGGATACACGGGCCGCTGTTTCGCTTGCCACGGCTTGACCGCGGTCAAGGCCATCGTCGCCTCCGACGGCTGAGATGGAGTCATCGACCTCGAGATCCGAACGGAGATTGACATGACGCTCACACTGATCATCGCGGCTTTCCTCGGGACGCTCGCTGCGCTGTTGCTCAAGCCGCTGCGGGCGAGCGCCCACTGCGACACGATGGAAGGGCCCACCGCCCAGGACGGCCTGCGGTCGCTCGAGACCGGAGACCCGGCGCCCGCCTTGAAGTGGGTCGGGCCGGCTGACGAGAACGAGCTGCGCGAGGTCTTCGAGCAGGCTCTCGCCGCCCGCGACCTCGGGCCGGCCGCCCGGTCGGTGGCCGAGCGCTGGTTCATCGAGAACCTGGTGCGTATCCACCGAGCCGGTGAGGGCGCTCCCTACTCCGGCGTGCAGCCCTACGGCACCCCGGTCGACGAGCGGGTCGCCGCCGCGGACGCGGCCATCGCCTCGGGCGACCTGGCGCCGTTGGAGGGGCTGGTGCCGGCCGACCGGTGGGCCGAGCTCCAGCGCAGGTTCGCCGCCGCGCTCGACCGCAAGGACTACGACACCAGCGACGTCGACGCGGGGCGCGCCTACATCGAGACCTACGTCTCCTTCTTCAAGTACGCCGAGGGTGAGGACCACGAGCACGGAGAACACCACGCCCTGGCCCACGCCCAGCACCAGCACCAGCACTGAGCGTGGTCCCGGTGCACACGTCGGCGGAGGTGGCCGTCGCGATGGCCTCGGCCATGGCGCTGGCGTGGGCGGTCCACCGGTGGCTGGGGTTCGTCATCGCGGTGGAGTCCGTCTCCATGGCCCCCACCCTGGCGCCGGGCCAGCGGCTGTTGGCCCGGCGCCGGCGTGCGACACGCCCGCTCCGGCGGGGCGACGTCGTGGTCGTCGCCTCCGTCGAGGTCGGCCGCCCCGTCA
>Ga0070683_100004857_pt1 | contig 11133 bp, 10 predicted proteins | sample KBSC713LmetaG_FD_64662 | JGI IMG/M metagenome (GOLD analysis project Ga0070683, IMG submission 64662) | Corn rhizosphere microbial communities from Kellogg Biological Station, Michigan, USA - KBS C7.1-3L metaG | ecosystem: Host-associated > Plants > Roots > Rhizosphere ...
CGGCGAGCCGATCCCGGACGAGCGCCTGGAGGCGATTCCGACCGCCGAACGAACGGCCGAAGAAGAACGTCGCTAGAAAGCCGAGAGGCTTCTGGGCCTCGCCGAGGCCATACCTCGCCCGAGGGATTCGCGGGCATGTCCCCTCAAAAGGGGATGAGCCGGCGACCGCTCGAAGGCTTCCTTAGGTCTAGCTCGATGGTGATCTCGAGCACAACTGCGGACAAAGGAGTGCGGCGTGGCGAGAATCAAGCGGTTTTTGGTTGCCGGTGTCTGTCTGGTCGTGCTAGCAGCGGCGGCTGCAACGCCGACCATGGCTGCCGACGGCACGTCGGACGACCAGCTCGTCGACGTTTCGAAGCAGGTCGCGGGCATCCAGAAGAAGATGAACGACCTTCTCGCCCACGGACGATGGGCGAGGAGCGGTGAACTGCTTGCGGGCGCCGACTGCGGCTACGGCGATCCAGCGCAGATCTTCTCTCCCTGGGGCGATCCCGCGCTGTACGCGTTGGCTCCGCAGGGAGACCTGTCGCCGAGTGACGACTGGACCCTGGACAAGGAAGCAGCGGTTGCCGTGGGCGGCGACCCGTTCAGTGGCGCTCTGCAGTCGCTCGAGCTGGCCAAGGGCGCCGAGGCGGTGTCACCGGCGATGTGCGTCAACCTCGACAACCCGACCATCCGCTTCTTTGCGCGGGATGTCGGAGGCAACGGCAAGTCGAACCTGAAAGTCGACGTCCTGTACGAGGACTTCGACGGGCATGTCAAGCACCTGACCATCGCGAGGCTCCATCTCGGCACCGAGTGGCAGCCGTCGGTGATCGTGCCGATGTACATGAACGTCCTGGCGCTTGCTTCGCCGGACGACATCACCGCCGTCGCCTTCAACTTCAAGGCGGAAGGTCTCCAGAAGGACGAGACGCTGTCCATCTCGAGTCTCTACGTCGATCCCTTCAGCAGCCGATAGGCGAACGGCACTCCGGGCTACAGCTCATGAGCGCTGAATCCGCGGCACTAGATGTTCAGACAGACCTCGTCGCCGCTTCGCGGGAGCGAGTCGCAGCTCGTCTCTCATCTCCCGAACGCCTGACGCACGGGATCACCGCGGTCGGGTTCCTGGCGATCGCGGTCTTGCTCGCTTCGCACGCACCGAACCTCGGCGGGTCGCAGTGGCTGCTGCTCCCGGCCTTCGTGGCGGCGATCGCAGTCGGTTCCCGGATCGAGCTCGAGGTCGGAAGCGGTTTCACCTCTCCCGTCGAGCTCGTCGTGATCCCGATGCTGTTCGCGTTGCCGGCCGGAGACGTTCCCATCGCGGTCGCGGCGGGCCTCGTCTGCGGACAGCTCCCGAGCTATATCCGGGGACGTGTGCCGTCGCAGCGGATCATCGTCTCGATCGGCAACGCCTCCTACACCCTCGCGCCTGCCATCGTGTTCATGATCGGCTTCGACGAGAGCGCCGGCGTGGGCGAATGGGCAGCCGTGACGGCGCTGGCGGTGTGCGCCCAGTTCGTCTTCGACGGGCTGATCTCGACGCTCCGCGAGCATTTCGCGGTCGGCGTCGATCCTCGCTCGCTGCTCGGGCCTCTTGCCTGGATCTTCTTCGTCGACGCGGCCGTCGCGCCTGTGGGGTTCGCAGCCGGCGTCGCAGGCTCGCTCTGGACGCCCGCCTACCTGTTTGCGCTCCCGCTGATGGCGCTCGCGCGGTTCTTCGCGAAGGAACGGGCGGACCGGCTCAGCCATGCACTCGAGCTCTCGGCCGCCTATCGCGGGACGGCCTTTCTGCTCGGCGACGTGGTTCAAGCGGACGATGCCTATACCGGTCAACACAGCCTGGACGTGGTCGAGCTCACCGCTTCGGTCGGAGAGCGCCTTCGTCTCGACTCCCGCTCGAGGCACCTCGCAGAGCTCACGGCGCTGCTCCACGACGTGGGCAAGATCAAGATCCCGAACTCGATCATCAACAAGCAGGGCCCGCTCACCGAGGAGGAACGGGCCGTCGTCAACATGCATACGATCGAGGGCGAGCGGCTCCTGTCGCGGGTCGGAGGCCTCCTCGAGGAGGTCGGCCGGCTCGTCCGATCGTGCCACGAGCGCTATGACGGCCGCGGGTATCCGGACGGCCTCGTCGGACCGGAGATCCCGATCGTCTCCCGCATCGTCTGCTGCTGCGACGCGTTCAACGCGATGGTGACGACACGGCCCTACCGGCCGGCGATGACCGTCGCAAAGGCCCGTGCGGAGCTGCTGGCGAACCGGGGCACGCAGTTCGATCCCGAGGTCGTCGATGCCGTTCTGGCGTTGACTGCCGAGTAGCCGGGCTCGGTCGAAGAAGAACGCCGGCGTAGCGCTCGAACGCCGTCGGTAGCCACCCGCAACGTGATCGCGCGTAAGTGCGGATGCGGGCGAACGAGCGCGGGTGGATCGTGATTCCGAAGATGACCGTTTCAGCCACGATTCCTCGGCCGCCAATGCGACGCGGTCGTGAAGCCACCTCTAGCCGTCCCCGGGCCGCTCCCCGGCCGCGGCTCGTGAACCGCCCACCTGCCGAGTCTCCCCTACAGCGTCTCGAGCTGGACGCGGTCACCGCCCAATGGCAGCGGGCGCTCGACGCCGACGAGCGAGCCCTGGCCGCGGCTGCCGTTTCGCTGCCTGCTCCCGAAGTCGCACGCCGACAGCGGGACCTGAGGCTGGAGCGACTCGAGGTGGCAAGGTCGCTCGCCCGTCTGGCACGAGCCGCCGCGGTCCAGCCGGTCCCGTGGCTTCCGTCTGGGCCCGTCACGACGAGGTCGCTCGGTCTACCCGACTGGGTGAAGGCCGGCCTCTTCGACCTCGACGGAGTGATCACGGACAGCGGCGTCTTCCATGCATGGGCCTGGGGCGAAGTCTTCGACGAGTTTCTCCTTCGCATGAGCGAGAGGACCGGCTGGCACTTCATTCCGTTCGACCGTGTCTCCGAGTACCGCGCGTACCTCGCGGTACGCCCCCGGCTCGATGGGATCCACGCTTTTCTGCACGCTCGCGGAATCCGTCTGCCCGAGGGACGAGAGGACGATCCGGCCGACGCCGATACCGCGCACGGCCTTGCGCGGCGAAAGGGCCAAATGGACGAGCGCGGGCTGCACCGGGGAGCGGTGAACGCCGTTGCGGGAGCGCGTCGCTACCTCGAGGCCGCCGGTTATGCCGGCCTCGGCCGGGCAGCGGTCTCGGCGAGTGCGAACACGCTGGCGATTCTCGAGCAGGCCCGGCTTGCGGGCCTGGTCGAGGCGCGGATCGACGCCGCGGTCATCAGCGAAGAACAGTTGCGGTCGCTGCCCGCTCCGGACTTTCTCTTGTGTGCCTGCCGCCAGCTGGGCGTTCTCCCGGACGAGGCCGTGTACTTCACCCACACACCAGGCGGCGTCGCCGCAGCGCATGGAGCCGGAATCGCCGTCGTCGGAGTGGGCGACGAGGCCGAGAGGGAGCTCCTGTCCGGCTTTGGATCGGAACGGACGGTCAGCTCCCTGCGTTCATTGCTGGAGCCTCGACTACTCACGTAACCGCCGTCATCGAAGGATCGGCCGACGCGAGGGCTTGCCTACACCGATGCCGGGGCGGGGCCGCCTGTCGTCTTGCTGCACGGCCTGACCTGCAACGCGGCTTACTGGTTGCGCGTCGTACCGCTGCTCGACGGTCTGCGTGTGATCGCGCTCGACTTCGGAGGGCACGGGCTCAGCGTGCACCGCGACTCATACGGCTATGCGGACTACGAGCGCGACCTGCTCTGGCTCCTCGATGAGGTCGGGCTCGAGCGCGCCGACGCTGTGGCCGGGCACTCCCTCGGCGGCTATGTCGCGCTGCTGGCGGCGACGAGCAGCGACCGGATCGGGTCCGTGGTCGCGATCGACGTCAAGAGCGACTGGACCGATGCCGACCAGGAGCTCGCCGAGCGCTCCCGCGATGCGGTGCAGCGCGTCGAGCCCGGCCGAGCGGCTCTGGTCGATCGGCTCGCGCGCACGATTCCCTTCCTCGGCGCGGACGAGCTCGAGGTCCTCGCCGAGCGCTCGCTGGAGCCGGCCGAGGACGGATGGCGCTTCCGCTGGGACCGGCGCGTCCTCGCGACCGAGCCCGTCGATCCGTTCGCATTCCTCCCGAACGTCCACTGCCCCGCCACGATCATGGCCGGCGCGAAAAGCGACGTCATGCCGCCGGCCTCAGCCGAGCGATTCGCAGCGGAGATCCCGGGCGCAGCGCTCGAGCTGCTCGACGGCGTGGGGCACCACGTCGAGCTCGAAGCGCCGGACCGCGTCGCGGCTGCGATCAGCGCGCTCGTCGGACCACGCTGAAAGCGGGCCCGCCCCCGAGGGCCCGCTTTCCCGCCGCAGTGGCGCGCGCTTCAGGCCGCAGCGAGTCGCCTGCGCCGAGTCTGCTTCGAGGCGAGCAGCGCCAGGCCGCCGAGGAGCAGAAGGCCGACCAGCGCGAGGCTCACGATGAAGCCGGTCTTGCTCCAGTCGAAGCTCGACGGATTGTCGGGCGAGAGATTCGCGACCGGGACCGGCTCGTTCTGCGGAGGTGGGATCACGGCGACGCCGTGATCGGAAAGGGCCAGGTTCGGCGTCGACGGCGTGATGGGCGCAACGCCGCGATCCGAGTAGGCCAGGTTCGGATTCGGCTCCGGGGTGACCTGGACGAGCGTCACTCCGCGGTCCGAGTAGATCTTCTGCATCTTCGCGTTCGCGCTCGGGGCGGCGAGGGCCGAGATCGTCAAGACGAGCCCGAGGGCGATGGTCAGTCGGCGTGAGTGCCTGCTGTTCATGACTCCTCCTGTCCGCATCGAATTCATGCCCAGACGGTAGGAGGCGCGCGCCCGCGTGTCGTTCGCCGACGTTACGTACGCAATGTCAAGCTCGTCACACTCGACGGGTTTCGGGCCAGGGTCTGGCAATACGAGGAAACCCGACGCATAATCAGAAGTGTCTCCCCGCGGTCAGGGACACCAAGTATCTGCGGCGTACATGGGGTCGGGGAGGCTTTGCCGCAGGAGCCTTTCCCGGCCCCACCTTTTCGTGTGCTCGCCCGGCGAGCACACGAACGGAACGATGACGTCATTGGTTTACTGAAGGCGGATGCTCGAGCGAATCAGAAACCGCGTCCTGGGCGGCAGCGACGGCAACGAGCAGCTGACCGCGATCGTCGCCACGCTGCTGCTCGTGCTCCTCGCGGTCGAGGGCGCGACGCTCCTCAACATGCGTTCGCTGCTCACGGTGCACGCGTTCGTCGGCGTGCTCCTCGTGCCGGTGGTCGCGCTCAAGCTCGGGAGCACCGGCTGGCGCATGGCCCGCTACTACCTCGGCTCGGACGAGTACGTGCGCCGCGGCCCTCCGAATATCGTGCTGCGTGCCGTCGTCGCACCGCTTGTCGTCGTGACGACGATCGTCCTCTTCGGGACCGGGGTCGCCCTGCTCGTGCTCGGACAACGAGAAGGAGCGATCGTCGGCCTGCACAAGGCGAGCTTCCTGGTCTGGTTCTTGGCGATGACCGTCCATGTTCTGACCCGGGTGATCAGGCTGCCCCGCGCGATCCGGCTGCCCTCTCCTGGCCTCGCCCTGCGCGTCGGTGTCGTCTCTGCGTCGCTCGCCACGGGCCTCGCGCTCGCCACGATCTCGCTGCCCGCGGTCGACCAGCTGCAGGATCACGTGACCGAACACGTCGGCGTCGACCCGCACTGAACCGGGGCCAGCAAACCGAACCTGCGGAATCCACGTCTAACCTTCTAGGCATGGCCACCGACCGAGCGGAGCCCGGGCTCCTCGACCGTACTTCGGCATCCTCCGAGCTCGGGGAGGATTGGCGCCGCCTGACCCGCAGGGCGACTGCGATCGCCCTCGTCATGAGCCCGGCGCCGTTCATCTGGCTCCACTCCGTCGAGGGCTACAGCATCGCCTGGTCGCTCGCCGCGACCTTCGCGATCGTCGTCGCGTTCCGCGGGGCGGTCGAGCTTGCGATTCGGCGCCTGATGCCGTGGCCGAGCCTCTACGGCACCGACGATCCCGAGCTGAAGGAAGAGGACGTCATCGCGCGCCGTCGCGTCTCCTTCTGGCGGTCCGTGTTCCGGCTGGTGGGATTCGTGTTCGTCCTGCTGACCGCGATCTGGATCGTTCGGCTTCTCGTCCCCGGCGGGTCGACGAGCTGGATCGACAGCGCGACTGTGATCTACGACTCGATCAAGGGTTTCGTCCAGGGCCAGCAGCTGTTCGGGCTGCTGTTCAGCCTGCCGATCTTCTTCCTCTTCAACGCGCTGATCTTCATCGGCCCGATGATGCTGATCGGGGTCTCGCAGATGCGGGGCTTCGAGCCCGGCGACGCGGACTGGGGCGTGCGTCTCGCCGACGTGCGCGGCCAGGAGGAAGCCAAGCAAGAGGTCAGCCGGGTCGTCACCCTCTGGCAATCCGGAGAGGCGTTCGAGCAAGCCGGCGGAAAGCGGGAGCGCGGCCTGCTCTTCCTCGGTGCGCCCGGAACCGGAAAGACGATGCTCGCGAAGGCGATCGCGACGGGCTTCAACTGCCCCTTCGTCCTGATGCCGGGCTCCGGGTTCGCACAGACCTTTCTCGGCATGGATGCGGTCATCGTCCGCTGGCTGGCCCGCAAGGCCAAGAAGCTCGCGCGCAAGTGGGGCGGCCAGTGCATCGTCTTCATCGACGAGATCGACGCGGTCGGCATGCGACGCGCGGCGCTCGGCGGCGGCGGCGCCAGCTACACGGGCGCCCGCATCGAGGAGTCCCTCTTCTACGGGCCCTACGGCGCCCTGAACCCGACCGGCGACATGATCCTCGAGACCCGCGCCTGGCGCGACCGGCTGTTCGCCGAGCGCGAGCCCGAGCCGCAGCCGCGCGGGCTCGGCCGAATCTTCAACCAGGGCGGCGGCGGGTTCCCGGGGGGAATGTTCGGCGGCGGCCAGCTGGCGCTGAACCAGCTGCTCGTCGTGATGGACGGGATCGACAACCCGCCGTTCTTCCGGCGCCTGTTCACGAACTGGACGAACACGCTCCTCGACGCGAGCTACATCATCCCGCCGAAGGTCGGCAAGTTCTCGCTGCGCGTGCCGCGCCCGAAGCCGCGCAAGGACCAGATCTACTTCATCGGGGCGACGAACGTCCCGATCAGCCAGCTCGATCCGGCGCTCACGCGGCCGGGACGCATGGGTCGCCATGTGTGGCTGCGCACGCCGACGAAGGGCGACCGCAAGGACATCCTCGACCTCTACATCGGGAAGGTCGACCACGAGCCGGAGCTGGACACCGAGAAAAAACGCGATGAGCTCGCACGCATCACCGGCGGTTACAGCCCGGCGATGCTCGAGCAGGTGTGCTCGATGGCGCTGACGTACGCGCATGCCGACGGCCGCGAGCGCTTCGACTCGGGCGACATCCTCGAGGCGATGACCACGGTCGAGTCCGGCTCAGCGGTGAACATCGAGTATCCGGAGGAGGACACGCGGGCCGTGGCCGTCCACGAGTCCGGCCACGCGGCCGCGAGCCACGTCTACATGAAGGGGACGGAGTCGACGCGGATCTCGATCCGAATGCGCGGCGAGTCGCTGGGGCACCACCAGGCGGCCGAGCAGGTCGAACACTTCAACCAGTGGCGCTCCGACCAGATGGCGACGCTGATCTGGGGCCTCGGCGCGATGGCGGCCGAGCGCGTCTTCTACGGGCAGACGTCGAGCGGTGTCGGCGGCGACATCCAGACGGTGACGCGGCTGGCGGCGCTCATGGTCGGCGCCGCAGGCATGGGGCCCGAGCCGTTCGACCTCGGCGGCGTCGTCGACGAGAAGGAGGAGGAGCGCGTTCTCAAGCGCTTCGAGGAGATCGGGCTCAAGCTCATGAACCGCACCGGGAGCATCCAGGACCACGATGTCGCGGCCAGCGTGCTCATGGATCCGACCAAGAGGAGGCTCGCCGCGCAGCTCGTCGGCCAGGCGTACGTGACCGCGCACAACTTCGTCCGACAGAACCGCAAGGGGATCGAGGGGATCGCCGACGAGGTCGTGGCCCGGCGCGAGATCTTCGGGGACGAGCTCGTCGAGCTTCTCGACCGCGCGAAGCTGAAGCCGGCGACAATCGACCTGCTGGAGGAGAAGACATGGCCGATGCTGTGAACAAGCCGGGCCGCAAGATGCACAGCAAGGGATTCCTCGCCGCGAACCTCGTCGTCGCATGCGGGTTTTTCGCCGTGCTCATCCTCTTCGGCATGCTCGTCTCGCGCGGCACGCACAACCCCTGGTCGTCCTACAAGCCGAAGGGCGGCGACGTTTTCACGAAGGCACAGAACATGGCCAACCACGTGGCGCCGGCGTACAAGTACAACGGCGAGCCGATCGCGGTCGTCCAGGCGCAGCCGCTCCTCTACCAGGACGCCGTCGTCGACGGAATCGCGTTCACGAGGACGCCGTTCCGCAAGATCGGGAGCCCGTTCAAGCAGTTCGAGCCGTCCGGCTCGACGATCGCGTACGTCTTCTGCGGGACAGCGCCCAAGTGCGGGCTGCCGAGCACAGGCGCGGAGCAGACGGTGCCGATGCTGAAGCGCGAGACGCTCGAGCTCGCGCTGTACACCTTCAAGTACTCGCCGAGCGTCCAGTCGATCGTCGGTCTCCTGCCTCCGGCCGGCAACACGAACTACGCGATCTACCTGCGGCGCAAGAATTTCGCAAAGGAGCTCTCGAAGCCACTCGACGCGACGCTTCCCCAGCACAAGGTTCTGAGCTACAAGCAGCTGAGCCCGGTCGAGAGGGCGACCGTCGACCGCTTGACGACCAGGGCCACGTACCAGTCGCAGTTCTCGCAGGGCGCAAATGGGCGGACGCTGCTCGTGCTCCAGTCGGTGGGCCAGTAGCGTTATTCGGCCTTGCGCCGTTTTCCGCTGCTCCTCTGTCTCGCGTTCGTCCTCGCCGGGTCGTCGGCGGCTCAGACGCAGGTCGGCTTCCTGGCCGTCGGCGACTACGGCGTCGGCGGCTCGCGCGAGGCGGCGGTCGGGCACGCGATGAAGCGCTTCGAGGCGCGGCACCCGGCGAACTGGCTCGTCACGCTCGGCGACAACGACTACGGCGAGAGCCCGGTGCGCTTCCGCGCGAGCTGGCAGCAGGCGTTCGGCTGGGCCCGCCGCTCCGGCCTGCGGGTCGGCGGTGTGCTCGGCAACCATGACTACATCGTCCGGCGGGGCGCATACGAGCTGGCCACGCTCGGGATGCCCGGCCGTTACTACACGCGGAAGCTCGGAGACGGCGTCCAGCTCTTCTTCCTAGACGCGAACCGGATCACGACGCGGCAGACGGCGTGGCTCGAGCAGCAGCTGTCGGAGTCGAACGAGACCTGGAAGATCGCGATCTTCCACCAGCCGCCCTACACGTGCGGCGAGCACGCGGGGGACCGCGACGTCGTGCGGAGCTGGGTGCCGCTGTTCGAGCGTTACGGCGTTCAGCTCGTGCTCTCGGGACACGATCACGACTACCAGCGCTTCGCACCGAGGAACGGGGTGACGTACGTCGTCGACGGAGGCGGCGGTGCGCCGCTCTACCGGCTGCATGCTTGTCCACGTTCCTATCCGCGGTGGGCCCGACGCTTCTCCGATTACGGCTTTCTGTACGTGTCGGCGACCGACAGCGGGCTCGACGTCTCCGCCCTGGACATGCGCGGCCGAATTCGTGACCACTTCGCCCTAGCGCCGTAAGGCTAGGATTGCGACATGGCCGAGATCGGCACGATGCGCGTCAAGAGCGGGCTCGCCGAGATGCTCAAGGGCGGCGTGATCATGGACGTGACCGACGCCGACCAGGCCCGCATCGCAGAGGACGCGGGCGCGTGCGCGGTGATGGCGCTCGAGCGCGTCCCGGCGGACATCCGCCGCGAGGGCGGCGTCGCGCGCATGGCTGATCCGGACAAGATCCGCGAGATCCAGGAGGCGGTGACGATTCCGGTCATGGCCAAGGCGCGAATCGGCCACTTCGTCGAGGCCCAGATCCTCGAGGCGCTCGAGGTCGACTACATCGACGAGTCGGAAGTGCTGACGCCCGCGGACACGGCGAATCACATCGACAAGTGGAAGTTCACGGTGCCGTTCGTCTGCGGCTGCACGAACCTCGGTGAGGCGCTGCGCCGGATCGCCGAGGGCGCGGCAATGATTCGCACGAAGGGCGAGGCCGGCACCGGCGACATCGTCAACGCGGTCACGCACATGCGCTCGGTCTTCGGCGTGATCAAGAAGCTCGGCGCGATGAGCTCCGACGAGCTGTACTCGGAGGCGAAGGAGCTGCGCGCGCCGGTCGAGCTCGTGCAGTGGGTCGCCGAGAATGGACGGCTCCCGGTCGTAACGTTCACGGCCGGCGGGATCGCGACTCCGGCCGATGCGGCGTTGTGCATGCAGCTCGGCGCCGACGGCGTTTTCGTCGGATCCGGGATCTTCAAGTCGACGAATCCGTCAGAGCGCGCGAAGGCGATCGTCGAGGCGACGACGCACTACCGGGACGCGGACGTCCTGGCACGCGTCTCGCAGGGCCTCGGCGACGCGATGACTGGCCTCGCCGCAGCGGGCATCCCGCCCGAAGAGCTGCTCGAAACCCGCGGCTGGTAAGCCCGGGCCGTCCGGCTCGCTCGTCACAGTTGTCAACGGTGACCGCGGTGCGCGTGCCCTGGTCGAGCGCGTCCTTCCTCGCCTACGCAGGCGGGCTGACGATCCTGTTCGCGACAGGCACGATGCTCAGCGTCCAGCGGGAAGCGCATCGCTCGTCGGGACTCGTCTTCTGGGCGCTCGTCGTCTTCGCCGCGGTGACGGTGCTCGCCTTTGCCGCCAAGAGGGCGGGGCGGCTGGTCACGGCGGGCCTGCTGGCCCTCAGCGCGGTGGTCTCCTTCGTCTTCGTCCTCGGTGCGCTCCTCAACTGGTTCGGCTGGTTCCCGAACACTGACTCGGCATTCAACGGCTTCCGATTCTGGCTGATCGTCCTCGAGCTCGCGGCGATCGCAGCCTCGGCGGTGGCGCTCGCCATCTTCCGCGCCCCGCTCCTCGTGCTCTTCCTCACCACGTCGACCTGGTTCTTTGTCACCGACCTGATTTCGGGCGGTGGAAACTGGTCCGCGATCGTGACGATCGGGGTCGGGCTCGCGTTTCTCG
>Ga0070683_100004863_pt1 | contig 11127 bp, 7 predicted proteins | sample KBSC713LmetaG_FD_64662 | JGI IMG/M metagenome (GOLD analysis project Ga0070683, IMG submission 64662) | Corn rhizosphere microbial communities from Kellogg Biological Station, Michigan, USA - KBS C7.1-3L metaG | ecosystem: Host-associated > Plants > Roots > Rhizosphere ...
AGTTTACGCTCGGCATCATCGAGCAGCAGCCAGATCGCGAGCAATTCGTCGGCATGTGCGTCGCCGACCTCGGTCGCCGCAAACGCCCGCAGCGCCGCGAGCCGTTCGGGCACGGGGCCGCCGGCCGAGGCCTGCATCGCATCGTGGAGCCGCGCTTCCGACTCCATGTCGCTCTCATCGGGATGCAGGCTGATAAGACGCTCCCCCGCGTCGCCACCGGTTCGCGTCCGACTCGCGCCGCCGGTGCGCAGCCAATCCAGATCGGGCACATCAAGCCCGACGACGGGATGAAATGCGCCGCGTGCATAAGCGCTGCTCCCGCCGATCCGGGCGAAGGGTCGTCCGTCCGGTCCCTCGCGACCCTGCACGGCAATCCCGCGCGGCAGTTTGTGCACGATGGCGTCGAGTTGCTCGGGCGAGAATGTCGCCAGCATCCACTGGCGCGGCGTGATGGGGTTGAGACTGATTTCGACGACGTGTCCGGATTCCTTGGCGGCGTTCCCGAGCGCGACGAGAAAACTCGAGATGCGGTCGGACATCGGCCGGTCCCTGCAGAACTCGGGTCCGTTTGCGCCCGGATAGAGCGACGGAGCCCAGCAGAATCCCGAGCCGGAGTCCTGCGTGAGAAATGCGAACGACGTGATTTCCGGACAATGCGCCAGAAGGTTCTTCAGCGCGATTGCGTAGAGGCGCAGCGTCTCCGGGCGATCCACGCAAATCGAAAAACGCGCCGTGCGCGAACGGTTCGGTTGGTCCACCCGCGGACCGCGCAGTTCCGGGTGCGCGGTGAAGAACGCCTCCGGCATGACCTGCGGGAGGTTCGCCGCCCAGTGCGCCTTGAGGCCCAGTCGGCGGAGAATGCCGCAACGCTCCTCGAGAATCTTTTCGACGCGCCGGCCATAGTTCATGTCGACAAACGGCTCGACCTCGGGCGCGGGGAAGAGCTTGAAGAAATCTGGGCGCTGAATGAACCACGCGGGATAAGGATCGCCCGGCGGCTGGAACTGCCACTGCGCCGTGGGCAGATCGTCCGCGATCGGCACGATCGTCGCGCCGAGCCGCCTGGCCAGTTCGGCTTTGCGCGCAAACGACGCGAGCTGGCCGGCGTCGAATTTCTCCTCGGCGGGAACGGGCGCGGCGGCGTGCGCGACGAGGCCGAACGCGGCGAACAGAACGACCAGGCGGAGGAATTTCGTTTTTGCGGACATCGAATGGAGTACGAATGTGCAGTGCGGACGGTGAAGCCTCGCCCGCGCGACTCAGGGTTTCGGGCCGAAACGAAGCGCCGAGGGCGGAATGCGCGGAGGCTGCTGGCCGTCGGTGCGATGCGCAGGACGCGTGAGAGGAAGAAATGCGTCGAGCACCGGTTGCGCGTTGTGCTCGGCGTCGAAGTAGCCGCGCGGAATCAGATCGCCGCCCGCCGCGGGTTCCCACCAGAAAACGCCCTTGCCGCGACCATGCGGCGTCGCGAGCACCGCCGCGTCGACGGCTTCGAGCCATTGGCGCTGGCCGTCGGGCGTTTCTGGATACGGAGGCGGACTGGCTTTGAAATAGCGGCTCGGCGAATAATAATAGCCGGTCTCGACGACCATGACATCCTTTTGAAAATCCTCCGCGATCACGCGAAGATTTTCGCGCAAGTCCAGCAGCGTGCCGTGCGACCACGGATAAAACGACACGCCGATCACATCATAGGGAATGCCGTAGGTGTTGAGTTGATTGAAAAATGTTTTTGTGAGGTACGGATCGCCGCCGTGATCGACGTGAATGAGAATTTTCGGCCGGCGAAAATTGCCACGCCCGGCATCGACCCCGTTGACGCCGGCGTAAAGCAGCGCGGCAAACGTGTCCCAGTGCTCGGGGAGTTTGCCCGCGGGCCACATGGTGCCGTTGCTGACCTCATTGCCGATGCCGACCATGTCCGGCATCAGCGCCGCGTCGCGAAATGCGGCGGTCGTGTCACGCGTGTACGCGAAGACGGTGTCGACGAGCGCGTCCGGTGCGAGGTCGCGCCAGGCGGCGGACGCGGGTTCGCTGGTCGGATCGGCCCAGGCGTTCGAATAATGAAACGTCAGGAAGAACTTGAAGCCGAGGGCGCGCGCCTGTTTCGCCAGGGCGATCGTGTAAGCGAGATCGTTGGGCAGTCCGCGGCCGACGGGCTCGACGCAAATCCGCAGACGAATCCAGTTGTAGCCGTGGTCGCGCAGAATTTGCAGCCCCGGTTTTTCGACGCCCGCATCCTTGAACCGGATACCACGATCCTCCATTTGTTTGAGGAAGGAAACGTCGGCGCCAAACGCGTAATCGCTGTGCTCCTGAGCGGATGACGCGAGCGGAAGGAGGAGAAAACAGGCGAGGCGGAAAACGTTTTTCATCTTGGGTCAGCGCGGTGAAAACACGAATGGACGTGAGTTCGCCAAATCAGCGGCGGGCAACCCGAGCAGGAGAATGATGAAACGGACGAGCGCCAGTCGCTGGTGGTGCGAAGCGTCCGACTCCTTTTTTCGCTGGGTTGAAAGCGGCGCCTGTTGCCCGCGTGTTTTCGAAATGGAACCGCCTCTCGCCACACGCCGGCAGGAGACCGGTGGCCGGTGCCACTCACTTGCCGGCTGCGGGTCCGAAATGGACGCCGCCGCCGTCGGCGAGGACGTTCGCGCCTTTGCCGGTGCGAAATGCGATCATCTCCGCCCCGGCGAGAAGGACGGGTCCGTAACCGTGTGCGGCCAGCACGCTGGTTGGACGGAAATAGTAAAACATTGGATCAAAGCCCATGCCGGTGCCGACGCAGGTGCCTTCGACCTGGCCGGTCGGATTGATTTTCTGGGCGACGGCGTTCCAGCCGAGCGACGCGGTTGGGCCGTACGCGAGCGGGTCGAGCCAGCCGCGATTGATGCCGCGCGCGATCGCGTAAACGAACATCGCGGATGCCGATGTTTCGAGGTACGAATCGTTGCGGTCGAGCAATTGGTGCCAGAGTCCGGTGCGATCCTGAAGCGCCACGAGCCCGGCCACGTGAGCTTGAAACTGTGCAAGCACGGCTGCGCGTTCGGGATGAGTTTCGGGAAGCTCGGAAAGCAACTCGGCCATCGCCACGACGGCCCAGCCGTTGGCGCGCGCCCAATGGAACGCGAGGTGCGGCTCCATCGCGGTTGCCCAGCCATGTCGGTAGAGTTTCTTTTCCGGCACGAACATGCGGGCGGAGAACTGCAGGATTTGTTTCCTGGCATCATCGAAGTATTTCGCGTCGCCGGTGAGCGCGCCCATTTGCGCGAGGGCGGGCACGCTCATGTAGAGATCGTCGAGCCAGAGCGTTTCGGGAAATGGGCCTTTCCGCGCAAGCGTGCCGTCGGCGAGGCGGAACTGGCCGGTGGAAATCCAGTTCATGTAATGATCGATCCACGGCCGCAACATGTCCGGCTCGAGGCCGGCGCGGGATGCTTTGATCATCGCGGCACACATCGAGCCCGAATCGTCGAGACTGTGCGGTTCGAGGACCGAGCGCAGCGCGAGCATGCGATTCGGCCCGGTGCTGGGTGGATTCGATTCCGCCGGCGGTGGATGTTGTCGAAGGTATGACGCGAGCGTCGCGATGGCGTGCAAACGCGTCGCCACATAATTCCGATAGCGCGCATCGCCGGTCATCTCGGCCGCGCGCAGCATACCGGAGTACGTGACGCCCCACTCGTAGCTGGTGAGCAGAAAGTCCGTCCGCGCGAATCCAGGGTTGGCCGGAAGGTGCGCGAGATCGGTCACCGGCTGCTGCGTGTCGCGATCGACGATCTTGATTGCCGACGCGCGTTCGAGATAGCCGAGCACGTGGTCGAGGACGGATTTGATCTCGGTGACCGACGCCGGCGGATACGGGACGGGATACGCCGGGACGAGACGATCGCTCAGCATTCGATGCGCCGGGGCGACCGGTGTTGCCGGCGCTGGATTCCCGCTGGAGACGGCTTTGGGAGCCGGTTGCGCGTTCAACGTGATCGTGGCGAGCGCGGCGAGTCCGAGGAGGCGGAAAATAAAAAATCGTGCTTCGTGCCGGTTGCTCGCTCGCGCTTCGATCGCCCCAGCAGGCTTGCAGCGTGCAGATCGCGGCGTAAAGCCACTCCTGCATTTGGCAAGGATCGCGGAACGTTGACCGGAGGTTTTTGAGCGATGCGACGGGATCATAATTTTGGAGCTTCGAGCAGGCCGCGGCTGCGCAGCCATTCTTCCGCGCGTTTCGGCCAGTCGGACGCCGTGCCGAGGCCGGCGATCATGCCCATGCCGTGCGGACCGTGCGAAAAAATGTACATCTCCGCGGGGACGCCGGCGCGAGTGAGCGCTTGAAAAAACAAAATACTGTTTTCAACCGGCACGGTTGAATCGTCCCGCGTGTGAATCAGCAGCGTTGGCGGGGTGGCTTTCGTGACCTGCTTTTCGACGGACATCAGTTGCACCAACTCGGGCGTGGGATGCGCACCGAGGAGCGCTTCACGCGAGCCAGCGTGGACGGCGGCACCTTCCATGGTGATGACCGGATACATGAGAATCATGAAATCGGGCCGGGCGTTGACCGAATCGAGCGGCGCTCCGGTTTTTCCGGCCGGATGATCGAACAGCGTGCCGGCACATGCGCTCAGGTGCCCGCCGGCGGAACTGCCCATGACGCCGATGCGATCGGGGCGGACGCCAAATTCAGCCGCGCGCGAACGTACGATCCGCATGGCGCGCAGGACGTCCTGCAATGGCGCGGGATAGCCGAAATCGTCGAGGCGGTATTTGAGAACGAACGACGTGACGCCAAGCGTGCTGAGCCAGTTGGCGTATTGAATGCCCTCGCGCGCGAAAGAATTATAACGGTAGCCGCCGCCGGGACAGATGACGACGGCAGTGCCGTTGGGTCGGTCGACAGCGGGTGCAAAAACCGTGAGGGTCGGATTGGAAATTTTGGACACGCCGCCGTCTGGCTGCCGCTCTTCAACGAGGTTGGGTTTGGCGCCGGGCACTCCTTCGGGCCAGAGTGGAATGACAGCGTTTTGGGCGGACGCGGCGGAGGCAGCGAAGAATGAAGCGATCATGACAATGGAGCGGAGCAGGCGCACGCGATTGGAATGTAGAAAAATAAATACGTCGTTACAGGATCGGAGAGGGCGAGAGGCGAAGAGGAGTCAGCGTGACCGGGCCGAGCAGGCCGGACGGCGTGAGCGGCCAATTCGAAGCATCGAACGGGCGATAGTTGATGTTCACAAAATTTATTTCGCGCATGATTTTCCACGAAACTCCGCGGCGGTCGAGATCGCGGATGCGATTGGCGGCGAGATTGGTGACTTCAAGTTCGAGGACGTTGCGGCCGGGTTTGAGCCGAGGACCGATGCGGACGTGGAAAGGCAGACTCCACGCGGTGGCGATTTCGACACCGTTCAATCGCACCCGGGCGCTCTCACGCACATCGCCGAGATCGAGCAGCCAGTCGTCGGCTCGCGTCGTCGGTGCGTCGAATTCAAGGTGGTAACGTGCCGTTCCGGCGAAGCGTTTCGCCTCGTCGCCGCCGAGATCGGTCCATGATTTCAGGCTCGTGGTCTCGAGCGCGGGCGGCAGCTCCGGACCGCCTTTGATGAATTCAATTTTCCACGTTCCGTTGAGCACCACCGCCGCGCCGGCGGGTGTCAGATAATTCCACCTCACATCGGATGCGGCTGGGGCGGCTTCCGTCGTTCGAAGAATCAGCGACTCACCCGCGGCGAGCTGAAAATAAATTTCATCGCGGGTAACAGGTTCGGCCGGCGGAGTGCCTGCAGTCCGCCCGGTCGTTCCTTCACGGGAAGTGGGCGCGCCGTCCACAGCAGCCGAATCGCGCGGGAAGTGACGGAGCGCGGCCAGTCCCGTTTGGCCGGTGAGCGGATCGCAAATCCGAACGGAAGACGCGTGCACGCCGAGTGGAACCCAACCCGCGAAATTTTTCCCGGTCAGGTTAACGAGAAAATAATCGTGATCGCCGGAACCGGCGGTCCGCGTGCGACGAACGAAACGGATGCCGGTTTCCACCATGGGCTCGCGAGGCACCGGGCGATCGCGCAACGCAGCGAGCACGTCGGCGTTGACGAGCGAGGACGTGGCCGCGAATGACGCGCGGAGCGTTTTGAATTTCTCGCGGCGTTCTTCGAGCTCGCCAAAACCAGGAACATCCTCCGGCAGTGATTCAAAAATCACAGTCGCACCGCTGCGCGCGAGCGCGAGGATTTGCACGAGCGTGGCCAGCGGCATCCGGCGCGTCGCCGGCACGACGAGGACGCGATATCGATTCCCAGGCGTGACGAGCGTGCCGGCTTCAGCGTGCGTCTGCCGGAGCTGTTCGTCGGAGATGTAGTCGAAACTGTAGCCTTGCGCGGAAAATTTCGCCGCGAGCTTTCCGGTCGGAGAATCGCGGAGCCACGCCACGTCGTGAACCGTGAATTGCTTCATCAAGCCATCCGGTGAATCGAGAGCGTCATCAAACGGCCAATACAGCAGCAGGTCGTTGTCCGGACGGCCGCTTTGAAGGATGGATTGCACGCGCGCCACGTACGCGTTGAGCGCAGGAAAATCGTCCCACCAGGAGTTGGTTGGATAGAACTCGGTCGAGGCGTAGAAGAGCCAGCCGGGCCACGGCGCGTCTTCGGGCGAATACACGGTGCCATGATAGAAGATGTGGTTTATGCCGCAGACGAACAGCCGGTCGATTTCGGGTTTCGTGAAGGCGAGCGACACTTTCCAATGCTCGCGGAGCCATGTGCACGTTTCACTCGAGACGAGACGATGGCCCATGACATGCGCGGCAGACGAGGCCATCCGGATCACGAGCGGCTCGGGCAGATCCTGATCGGAGCGCACGTCGGCCGGATCGCGCCGCAATCCCGGAATGGGAAACGGCGTGGAGCCGAAGACCTCGGTTTCGGGAATATCGACGGCGCCGTAAAGATCGAGGAGGTTCGCCGGTGCGCCGTGCGATTGGTTGCGCACGATCCAACCGTGGTCGTGGGACCAGCGAAGCCATTCGCGAAGATAGGCGAAGTGCATTTGAGCCAGCGTCTCGCGGTAATCGCTTTTGATGCGGCCGAGCGCGACGGGATCGATGGCTTTTTTTCCGACGAGTTCTTTGGCGAAAGACTGGAGATCGTAGCCGTGCATCCCTCGGAAAACGGCCGGGAGCGCCGGGGACCAGCTCGCGTCGTAATACTCGAATGAATCGTGAAACTGCGCGCGGACGAATTCGCGTGGAAAATTCGTGAACGCAGCAGAGAATGGCGCGAGATAATGCTGCATCGCCGCGGTCGAGTACGGATCGAGCACGAGTCCCTCGCCGCCGGGCGCGGCGCGTTTCACTTTCATTCCGGTCGGCGCGCCGCTGAGTTTTCCGTCCGCGAAAATAATTTTTTCGAGCGCGTCGGCCTCGGTGATCCATGGTCCGCCGAACGGCCAGCCGGTGCCAGTCGCCAGGTCGACGCCGAGGCCGAGCCGTTGCGCTTCGCGACCCGTGTGATCGAGCATGTCGATCCACCGCGGCGATAGAAATTTGATATAGCGATTCTCGTAACCACGCGCGCCGTAGATCGGCGTGATCTCCACGCCACCGAGTCCCGCTTGGGCAAACTGCTCGAGCTCGCGGGTGAGATTGGCTTTGTCGACCGCGTTTCCGGGCCACCACCAGCGCGTCCACGGCTTGGCTTCACGCGTGATCGGATTCCACGCGGCGGGCGGCGTCTCATCGCCCTGCGCGATCGAGGCGGCGAAAAAAACTCCGGTGAGGAGTACGATGAGACAGCGGGGCATTGATCGGTCCGCGACCGTGGTCGGCGGTGCGGAAACGATCGCCTGATTTGACGCTGGCGCAATAAACCGCGGCTCGGACTGTCAAGGAAGCGTCGAATGGCTTCATGCAAATGCGTGAATAAGTCTGCGCGCCTCGTGAACGCATCGTCACGTCGCGAACGCGGGCGTTACCCCTGTCCATCACCGATGATTTCTGAAAGCAGTCATTTCTGCGTCGATTTTTCGCACCCGTCGGGTGGGCCGTTCGCCCGCTCGATTCAAGGGAGACGATGCGCGGTTGGCTCGCGACGGGATGTCAGTTCCTCTCGCAGGCTTCGCTAACATGCCCGCGATTAACGATCGTCCGCGGATCGCGCTCATCGGAATTTCCGGCTACGGTCGGATTCACCTGCAGCTTGCGCGTGAGCGCCGGGAGCGCGGGGAAATCGACATTACGGCGGCGACGGTGATCAATCCGGCGGAAGAAGTGGAAGCGATCGGGGATCTGCGGTCGCACGGTTGCGCGATCTATTCCAGCTATGAAGAAATGCTCCGCCGCGAGGCGGGTCGCATCGATCTTTGCCTGATTCCGACGGGCATTCACTGGCATGCGCGCATGACGATTGCCGCGTTGCGTGCGGGCGCGAACGTGCTCGTGGAAAAGCCGCTGGCGGGTTCGCTCGCGGATGTTGACGCGGTGCGGGCGGCGGAGCGCGAGTTCGGGCGGTTCGTCGCGGTCGGTTTTCAGGATCACTATGATCCGGGAACGGTTTGGTTGAAAACCGAACTGCTCAACGGAGCGATCGGCGAAATCCAGTCGGTTCGTTTTCTTGGGTTGTGGCCGCGGAGCCGATCGTATTTCACGCGCAACGACTGGGCCGGACGCGCCGAGGTGAATGGCGTGCCGGTGCTCGATTCGCCGCTGAACAACGCTTTCGGGCACTTCGTGATGTTGAGCCTTTATTTCGCGAGCTTGCGGCCGCAGACCGCGGCTGACGCGAAAGTGGACGGGGTGGAGCTGTTCCGCGCCCACGACATCCCGAGCTTCGACACCGCGGTGGTGATGTCGCACACGCCGCAGGGCGTGAAACTCTGGTTCGGAGTGAGCCACGCATCGCAGGAAACGATCGAGCCGGAGATCATCATTCGCGGCACGACCGGCGAAGCGTATTGGAGATATGAGCACGAAGCGTGGTTGCGCGACGCTAAAGGCCGCAAGCTCAGTCGTCCATTGCCGGATACAACCGAGACGCGGCGCACGATGATGGCGGCGGTGCTGGCGCGGCTGCACGATCCGAACGTTCCGGTGTGCGGTGTCGAAATGGCGGCGCGACACACCGCGTTGATCGAGGCAATTCACGGCGCGGCGCCGATCCACGCATTCCCGCGTGAGCGGATAAACTGGATCGGGGATGGCGCGCCCACGGCGGTGCCGGACGTGATCGGGCTCGCGCCGGCGCTGCGCGAGGCGTTTTCCGCGTGCCATTCGCTGGCCGAGAGCGGCTTCACGCTGGCCTCTCCGACAGTGCGCCGGTGAATCGGCGCAGTTCCTTGAGCTATTTTTGTGCTGCTTTGGCGGCATTCTGACCTACTGGGCGCTGGAGAAAAACGCGAGGCGGGCGGAAGGCGGCTTGCTGCGATAGCACATCAGGAATTAATGCAATAATTTTGCAGAAAAGGCTCGATCTCTGGATTGAGCTGATTCAGTTTCGCGGGGCTTATGAAGAACCCACGTTTAATTGTCACACTCCTGCTCACGCTTGTTTGCGTGCTGGCAGTTCCATCTGTTCGGGCCCAGGACAGTACCAAAGAGAAAAAGGTGAGCAAAAAAGTGCTCGAAAAATACGACACGAACAAAGACGGCGTGCTCAGTGCCGAAGAGGAAGCCGCTTGGAAGGCGGACAAGGAAAAGGCCAAGGCCGCGCGCGACGCCAAGAAGAAGGCCAAGGAAGAAAAACCGGCCGAGACCGATCCCCAGAAATAAACAATCCCCTCCGTTTCAACCATTCGCCCCGGCCTAACTGGCCGGGGCTTTTTGTTCGCTGACTTTCGGCTCTTCCGTAAGCGCACCGCTCCACTGGAGCTTCGTCCGGACGACGGAGAAATGCGAGTAGTTCACTCGCTGCACGAGCGGAAGCTGCAATTTGGAAATGGTGATTTCGATCGGCGAGCCGACCCCGACTTTCAAATTTCGCTGGCCATCCATCGCGACCAGCAGGCGCGACGCGCGAGAGCGATTGAGCACGCGCAGGCGCACTTTTTCGCGAAAAATAATCGAGCGGTTGCTGAGCGTGTGCGGACAAATCGGCGTCATCGCGATCACCGCCGCATCCGGGTAGATCAACGGACCGCCGGCTGACAAATTGTAAGCCGTCGATCCGGTCGGCGTCGAAAAAATCAAACCATCACACGTGTAGTTCGTTACCAGCTCCTCGTCGGCGTAGACCTCGAGTTGGACGAGTCGCGAATTAATCTCGTCCTTGATGAGAACGTCATTGAGCGCGAGATCGTACGAATCAGGTCCGGTGCAGCATTCCACCAGTGAACGTTTCGCAATGCGGTATTGGCCGCCGAGCAGGTCTACAAAATGAGCCCGCGCTTCATCGGCGGAAAAAGTTGTGAGAAAACCGAGGCTGCCGCGATTCACCCCGATGATTGGAACCTGATTCTGGGCGGATTCCCGCACGACTCCGAGCAACGTGCCGTCGCCGCCGATCACGCAGCACGCATCGTAACCGCGAAGAGAGCCGGGCGGGAGCGGAAAACGTGTTGTTTCCTTGATCTTCGCGCCGCTGCCGCGCGCTGCGAGCATCAGTTCCTGGCCGAGTTTCCGCGCCCCGGCTTTGTCTTCGTTGACGACGAACGCGAGTTTACGGATGGGCTTCATGAAATTTCGCTTTTCGCTCGGTGAAACTCAATGTGTGATTTCCTTTCGCAGGCAGAGCAAGAACTCACGATTGCCGTCGGCGCCCGTAATCGGCGAGTCAATCGCGCCGACGAGCTGCACGGCAGCAAGCTGCGCCAGCGCGAAATCGCGAACGCCAGCCAGCGCAGCGTCCTGCACGGCTGCGTCGTGAATCACGCCGCGGCCTTTGTCGACCGCGATTTTTCCGGCTTCGAATTGCGGCTTTACCAGCGCGATGAGCGTGCCGCCCGGCCGCAGCAATGGCCAGATTGCGGGCAAGACGGTTTTGAGCGAAATGAACGAGAGATCCATCACGACGACGTCGAAATCGCTGCGCGGCAAATCGGCGGGAACGAGATAACGCGCGTTGATTTTTTCCAGATTCGTCACCCGCGGATCTCCGCGGAGCCTGGCGTGAAGCTGTGCTCTGCCAACGTCGACGCAGACCACGC
>Ga0070683_100004864_pt1 | contig 11125 bp, 8 predicted proteins | sample KBSC713LmetaG_FD_64662 | JGI IMG/M metagenome (GOLD analysis project Ga0070683, IMG submission 64662) | Corn rhizosphere microbial communities from Kellogg Biological Station, Michigan, USA - KBS C7.1-3L metaG | ecosystem: Host-associated > Plants > Roots > Rhizosphere ...
GGCGGCGCCGAAGTCGGTCTCCCAGCGCACGGGCTCGTCGGCCTCGATGCGCTGGCCGCCGTCGGGGCCGAGGACGGCGAAGCCGTGGTTCTGCGACGTGATCTCGATGCGCCCGGTCTCGAGGTCCTTGACCGGGTGGTTGGCGCCGCGGTGCCCGAACGGGAGCTTGAAGGTGTCGAGGCCGACCGCCCGGCACAGCAGCTGATGGCCGAGGCAGATGCCCCACACCGGCCGCTGCCCGACGAGCTCGCGGACGGTGTCGACGATGTAGTCCAGCGCCGCCGGGTCGCCGGGCCCGTTGGCCAGGAAGATCGCGTCGGGGTCGCCGGCCAGGAGCTCGTCCGGCCCCGCCGTGCACGGGTGCAGCGCGACCCGGGCCCCGCGCGCGACCAGGTTGCGCACGATCGACAGCTTGATCCCCGTGTCCAGCGCCGCGATCCGCGGCCCGTCGCCGTCCCCGACCTCGACCATGCGGTCCGGAGACACGCTGCGGGCGAGGTCCTGGCCCGCCATCGGCGGCTCGGCGCGCACGCGCTCCATGGCCTCGGCCTCGGGCACCTCGGCCGCGAAGATGCCGCCGCGCATGGCGCCGCGGTCGCGGAGGTGGCGCACCAGGGCGCGGGTGTCGACGCCCGTGATCGCGGGCACGCCGCAGTCCTCGAGCCAGTCCAGCCACCCGCGCTCGGCCCCGGCCGCCGCCTCGGCGTTGACGGCCGCGCGCATGATCACCGCGCGCGCGTGCGCGCGATCGGACTCCATGGCCTCGGCCGATGCGCCGTAGTTGCCCACGTGGGGATAGGTGAAGGTGATGATCTGGCCCGCGTAGGACGGGTCGGTGACCGCCTCCTGGTAGCCGGACATGGCCGTGTTGAACACGACCTCGCCGGTCACCGGCCCGGGCGCGGCGACGGCCTCGCCGTCGAACCGCGTCCCGTCCTCGAGGAGGACGAAGGAGGTGGTCATGCGGCCGACAGGGCGAAGGTGCGCTCGCGGTAGGCGACGGCGCCGGCGGCGACGGTCATGAGCACGCGCCCGCGCAGCTCGCGCTCGTGGAAGCAGGAGTTCTCCGAGCGGCTCTCGTAGCCGGCCTCGACCGGCCGCCAGACCCGGTCCAGCGCCACCAGCGCGAGGTTGGCGGGCTCGCCGACGGCGATGCGCGGCACCGGCAGCCCGAACAGCGCGCCCCCGGCGGTCAGCCGCTCGACCACCAGGCCCAGGGGCAGGACGCCGGGCTCGATGAGGAACGTGTTGAGCGCGGCAAAGGCGGTCTCGAGCCCGGTCGTCCCCATCAGCGCCTCCTCGAACGGGACCTCCTTCTCGTGCGGCGCGTGCGGGGCGTGGTCGGTCCCGAGGCAGTCGATGGTGCCGTCGCGCAGGGCCTCGAGGAGGGCGAGCCGGTCGCTCTCGGCCCGCGCGGGCGGGTTGAACTTCATCGCCGTGTCGAGGCCGCGCACGTCCTCTTCCGTCAGGGTCAGGTGGTGCGGGGTGACCTCGGCGGTCAGGCGCACGCCCGCCGCCTTGGCCGCGGCCACCGCCTCGACCGACGCCTCGGCGGAGAGGTGCTGGATGTGGATGCGGCCGTCCTCGTAGGCGGCGATGGCGGCGTCGCGCGCGATCATCGTCGACTCCGAGATCGACGGGATGCCGGCCAGCCCGAGCAGGGCGCTGACCGCGCCCTCGTGCATGACGCCTTCGCCCGACAGCGTCGGGTCCTCCTCGTGCAGGGCGACCACCCCGCCGCAGAGCTTCTGGTACTGCAGGGCCCGGCGCAGCATGTTCGCGCTGGCGATCGGCAGGCCGTCGTCGGTGAACCCGAGCGCGCCGGCGTCGCGCAGCTCGGCCATCTCGGTCAGCGACTGGCCCTGCTGGCCGACGGTGGCGGCAGCGAGGAACCCGACGGGAACGCGGGCGTGGACGCCGGCCAGGTCGGCCACCGAGCGCAGCACCGAGGCGCTGTCGATCGGCGGCGCCGTGTTCGGCATGCCGATGATCGCGCAGAACCCGCCCGCGGCGGCAGCGCGGGTGCCGGTCTCGATGTCCTCCTTGTGCTCCTGGCCCGGGACGCGCAGGTGCACGTGCGGGTCGACGAAGGCGGGGAGCAGGTGGGTGCCGCCGGCGTCGACGGTCTCGACGCCCTCGGGCGCCGCCAGCCCCTCCCCCAGCTCGGCGATCTCGCCGCCGCGGACGAGTACGTCGATGCGGCGGTCGAGGTCCGTGCGGGGGTCGAGCACGTGGGCGCCGGTCACGAGCAGGTCGGCGGGCGCTGCGGGCATGCGGGAGAGCGCGCTCATGCCGGCTGCGGGGTCAGGCGCTGGCTGAGATCGGCCTGCCCACTCGCCGGCTCGGGGTCGTGGGCGAGCAGCTCGTAGAGGACGGCCATGCGCACCACCACGCCGGCCTGCACCTGGGCGGCGATCGCCGCCTGCGGAGAGTCGATGACCTCGGGGGCGAGCTCGACCCCGCGGTTGACCGGGCCGGGGTGCATGAGGATCTGGCGCGGCTGCAGCCGGCGACCGTCGATCTGGTAGCGCTCCGCGTACTCGCGCAGCGAGGGCACGAAGGCCTCGGTCATGCGCTCGCGCTGCATCCGCAGCGCGTAGACCACGTCGGCGCCGGCGAGGCCGTCGTCGAGGTTGTAGGCGACCTTGCAGCCGAGGGCCTCGATCCCGCGCGGCAGCAGCGTGGGCGGGCCGCACACGGTGACCTCGGCACCGAGCTTGCGGAAGGCGAGGATGTTCGAGCGGGCCACGCGCGAGTGCGCGACGTCGCCGACGATCCAGATCGAGCGCCCCTCGAGCGACCCGAGCTTGTGCCGCAGCGTGTAGACGTCGAGCAGCGCCTGGGTCGGGTGCTCGTGCTTGCCGTCGCCCGCGTTGACGACCGCGGCAGGGGTCCAGCGCGTGACCAGCTCGGCGGCGCCCACGTGCGGGGAGCGGATGACGATGGCGGCCGGGTCGTAGGCCGAGAGCGTCTGGATGGTGTCCTTGAGCGACTCGCCCTTGTCGACCGCCGAGCCGGCGCTGCGCACCGAGACGACGTCGGCGCTCAAGCGTTTGGCGGCCAGGTCGAAGCTCGACGAGGTGCGGGTGGAGGACTCGTAGAACAGGTTGACCACCGTCCGGCCGCGCAGGGCCGGCACCTTCTTGATCTCGCGTCCCGAGACCTCGGCGAAGGAGTCGGCGCGGTCGAGGATGCGCTCGATCTCGTCACGGGTCAGGGGCTCGATGGAGAGCAGATGCATCATGCGAGGGGCGCCTCCTGTGGCTGGGTGATGGTCACCTCGTCGATTCCGTCGAGCTCCTCGACCCGGACGTTGACGCGCTCGGCCCGGGCGGTGGGGAGGTTCTTGCCGACGTAGTCGGGACGGATGGGCAGCTCGCGGTGGCCGCGATCGGCCAGCACGGCGAGCTGGACCCGCTGGGGCCGGCCGTAGTCGAACAGGGCCTCGATCGCCGCCCGCACTGTGCGGCCGGTGTAGAGGACGTCGTCGACCACGACGACCGTGCGCTGCGCGATCGCGAAGTCCAGGTGCGAGGCGTGCACGACGGGGTGCTGGGGCCGCGTGGCGAAGTCGTCGCGGTAGAACGCGATGTCGATGTCGCCGAGGGGCAGGTCCTCGTCCAGCAGGTCGGAGACGAGCTGGTGCAGCCGCGTGGCAAGGATGGCGCCGCGACGGTGGATGCCGACGATGGCGACCTCGCGATCTGCATTGCCTTCGACGATCTCGTGACCGATCCGCACGAGTGTGCGGCGCATGGCCTCGCTGTCGAGGACGACCTTTTCCGCTACGTCTATGAGCGTGCCCCTTCCTGGTCTCACGGGACCGGGTTAAAGGAACCGACGCTCCGCAGGCTAGCAACGGCGGCGGCGGCAGCACGGTGGCGCTCAGACGCTCATGGCTCAGCCTGTCTCGACGGGCTCGGGCTCGCGCTCGTCCCAGCGGATCAGGCGGGGCTCGCCGCGCTCGGGGAACGGCAGCTCGACGGCGTCGAAGTCGCGCGGGATGACGGTGTTGGGGAAGGTCGCGCAGGCTTCGTCGCGCACGTCGCGCGCGAAGTAGCGGGTCGAGAGGTGGACGAGCGCGAGCATGCGCACGTTGGCCTCATGGGCGATGGTGGCGGCCTGGCGCGCGGTCGAGTGGCCGGTGTCAGCCGCGCGCTCGGTCTCCTCCTCCAGGAAGGTCGCCTCGTGGACGAGCAGGTCGGCCTCGTGGGCCGCTACCCGGACCGCGTCGCTGGGCGCGGTGTCGCCGGAGAGGACGATCTTGCGCCCGGCGCGCGGCGGCCCCATGACCTGCCCGGGGACGACGCCGTCGACGGGCTCGCCGCGCTGCAGGCGGCCGAAGTCGGGACCCGGCGTCACGCCCAGGCGCTGCGCCTCGACCGGGTCGAAGGCGCCCGGGCGCTCGTCTTCGACCAGCGCGTAGCCGAAGGCACGGGTGGAGCGGTGCTCGACGCGGAACGGGGCGATGGCGTAGCCGTCGCGGCGCATCGGCGCGCCGGCCTCGAGCTCGACCAGCTTGACGTCGTAGGGCAGCTTGCCGACGATCGGGCGCAGCATGCCCATGAGGTTGCTCAGGCCGGGCGGCCCGTTGATGGTCAGCGGGCGATCGCGGTCGCGCAGGGCGAAGGTCTTGAGCAGGCCGGGGATGCCCAGCCAGTGGTCCAGATGGAAGTGCGTGAGGAACAGCGCGTCGAGGTCGGCGAGGCCCACCGAGGAAACGAGCTGGCGCTGCGTGCCCTCCCCGCAGTCGAACAGGATGCGCTCTCCCCCACGCCGCACGAGCAGCGCCGGCATCCCGCGCCGACCCGTCGGCACGGACCCCGCCGTACCGGCGAAAAACACCTCCAAATCCATACGCGCGAGCGTAGTACGGTCGCGCCATGACCCGACGCTCCCTCCTCACCGTCGCACTCGCCGCCGTGCTCGCGCTCGCCCTCGTGGCCGTCGCCGCCGCCGCGACGAAGACGAAGTCCAAGACCGTCACCGTCGCCAAGCGCGCGACCAAGACGATCGTCGTGGCGTATCCCGACGCGCTCAAGAACGGGAACTCGAAGTACAAGTGCTCGGCCTCCGTGACCAGCGGCGACAAGAGCAAGGTCAAGATCACCAAGGGCTCGGCCCAGGGCGGCTCCGTCTGCCAGGCCAAGGTCGTCAACAGCTCCTCGAAGTCGGCCACCGTCAAGGTGACCGCGACGACGATCGAGCCCTAAAGCTCGACGAGCTCGAACTCCAGCCCACCCGCGGCGTCGGTCCGCGCGCACCCCATGGTGTGGCGCGGCTGGCGCCGCCGGTCCGTCGGGCTGCCGGGGTTGAAGATCTGGAAGCCGTCGGGCGCGCGCTCGTGCAGCGGGATGTGCGAGTGGCCGAAGACGACGGCGTCGGCGGCGGGGAAGCGCGTGCGCAGGCGCTCCAGGCGGCCGGTCGTCGGCCCGGCGTCGTGGGTGAGGCCGATGCGGGCTCGGTCGGCCTCCACCGTGCGCTCGGCCGGCAGCAGCTCGGTCAGCGCCGGCTCGTCGACGTTGCCGTGGACGGCGGCGACGGGCGGACCGAGCGCCTCGAGCTCGCGCAGGACGGCGACCGTGGAGATGTCGCCGGCGTGCAGGATCAGGTCGGCGGAGCGCAGCCGGGCGACGCAGTCGTCGGGGAGCCGCCGCGCCCCGCGCGGCAGATGGGTGTCGGAGATGATCGCGACGACCACGCGCCGCTAGTCTGACCCGCGCAGGCGCCCGTAGCTCAGTGGATAGAGCGCTCGCCTCCGGAGCGAGAGGTCGCAGGTTCAAATCCTGCCGGGCGCGTAGGGAAAAGTCCTGCTAAAACGGCTATTTCCCCTCGATCTCCCACTCCGCCCGCAGCCTGTCCAACTGCGTTTCTGCGGCCGTCTGCCCAATCGTCTGCCCAAAACCCGCTCTGGAGTCGCTGCCGGCGGCCGGCACCGCGCCTTCCATCAGCGCGTCGAACGTCCGCCCGAGCGCCGAGCCGTCACGGTTGAGGACCTTGGCGTAGATCCGCAGCGTCGTATCCGGGTGCGCGTGCCCCACCTGGCCCATCACATACGGAACGCTCGCGCCCGCCTCGAGCTTCATGCTGATGTACGTCCGACGCAGCGTGTGCCGGAGATTTGGGGGTCGCGAAGCGGCGCCTGCGGCTGGGTCGATCGCCACGCTGATTCGACCAGCAGAGCTGTGGTAGGCGGATAGGACGGTCGTTCGTAGTAGAGCCGAAGTACGGTCAGGCGTCCGGATGTCGAGCCGAGACGACGGGCTCGGCCCGCGCTGCGACGCTTCGAGCGGCTTGTGGTTCTATGCGGAAAGCAGGCAGGTCGGAGGTAGGGTCGCGACACGTGCTGCTCGTCCTAGGCGCTAGCGATCCGACCCAGTCCGAAGCAGCTCGGGTTTAGAGATCGGTTGGCGGTCGCTAGTCGGCCCCGACCGACGGTCTCCAGTGCCCGCCTCGGTCAGCGCGCCCGCTGGTCGTGCGGTGGGGGCGTGGACCGGCGCGTGGCGCAACTGCGCCAGCAACCCCCCACAGGCGCTGCCGCCGGCGCGTCGCCACCGAGCGCGCAGCGCGCGGTCCCGCGCTCTGGCACGGTGACTCGAATCGCCCAGCACGCGGTCCATGCCGGCGACGGTTTTGGCGAACCGCAGACGATCAGCAACACGGTGCCCCAAACCAGGTGGTGCGATGTGCAGCCCGCCCGGTGTCTTGACGCTTGCCCGGCCACCAGTCGACTTTGGGGCTGCGGATCAGTCGCGAGCTCGTGCGGATGTACACCCATGAACCCAGAAGCCGAGCAACGCCCACAGAGTGAACGACCGCCCGCTGGGTGTCTGCGCTGCCAGCGTTTCGGAGGTGGTCGCCAGGGCCGTCATGCTGGGCGATCGTAGAGCCCCAGCCGGAGGGCGGCGCGCTTCAAGTGAGCGTGCAGGCGCTCCTGCCGACGTCCTGCTGGAGCCGCCCAGGAGTGGTGTGCGGGCTCCCCCCAGCGCCTCAGGGGTTCGCGTCCTCTCGGGCGCGTGCCTTGCGCTCACGCGCGTTGGCAGCCGCGACGACGTGGCCCTTCTGCTCCCAGAGACGCACCGCCCGGTCGAGCATCGAGAGCCCCGCGGCCGGCCGGCCCGTGAGGCGGAGGACCTCCTCCAGGTCCATCAGCGCCTGGGCGTGCACCGGGATGAAGTCGCTTTGCTCGATGTACGCCACCGCCTCGCGCGCGAGATTCTCCGCCGGCTCGGGCGCGCCGCGTCGCGCCAGCACCTTGGCCTTCACGGTTCGCCAGATTGTCTCGCACTCTACGTCGATGGGCTGCGCCGCCAGCCGTGCTTCTTCCGCGAGCGTCTCCGCCTCGTCGTAGCGGTCCTGGGCATAGACGGCCTGTGCGAGCACCGCCGCGAGCGACGAGAAGTTGCTCTTCTCGCCGACCTGCGTGAGCGCCCGATGCCCGGGGCGTAGCCCCTGCTCGGCCGCGATCGGATCCTCCCGCCACCTGGCGGCGAGCGCGAAATAGACCGGGGGAACCCAGAAACCGGCGCCCAGCGGGCCCATCAGGGTGCGGCCCCGCATGAGGAGCTCGTGCGCCTCGTCGAACCGACCCTGAATGGCTAGGAAGTAGGCGAGCGCGCCGAGGGCGTTGATCTCGAGGACAGGGTCGCTCGATGCTGTGGCGAGCGCGCGCTCGCACCGCCTGATCGCGTCCTCTGCGGGCTCAGGTCCCAGAATGAGGGAAGTGAGGAGGAACTGCACGATCTCTCGCTCTTCGAAGCGATCACCGGCGCGTCGCGCGTAGACAAGAGCGCGCTCGGCCGCGTTGACGCTCGGTCCGGCTCGACGTGCCCGGTACTCAGCTTGATCGACTAGCCGCCATGCGCGCGACAGTCCCAAATCGTCGCCGAGCGCCGCGAAGACCTCGATTGCCTGCTCCGCGACGACGATGAGCTCGCCGGCGGTTACGTCCGATCCGGTGAAGAGCCGCAGGAGGCCGCGCTGTACGAGCGCGTGCGCTCGGAGCCGATCGTCGCCCGCCTCGATTGCATCATCGAGCGCGTCGAATGCCCAGCCGAGGTCGGCGCTGGCGAGCCCCTGCGCGACGCGGACAGTCGGCACGAGGTCGACGCGGGCCGGGTCGCCCGGAGGGAGAAGGGACGCAGCGCGCGCGATCAGCTTGACCGCACCCGGCGCGTCGGTCCGGACGAAGGCACGGCGTCCTGCGACACGGAGCCGGTCGGCTGCGCGGCGGGCGACCGCACGACCAGCCGCATCGACCGGGCCGAGCTCAGCGCGATACCGGTATGCCTGTTCGAGGTGGTAGCCGAGGATCTCGTCGAACTCGATGGTTCGCACTCCAGCCTTTTCCTCGAGCCAGTCCGCGTAGCTCTCGTGCATCGCGGCCCGCGCCTCCTTCGGGATCGAGCCGTACGCGGCGTCGCGGATGAGGAGGTGGCGGAACCGAAAGGCGCGATCGCCGGTGAAGAGCGAACGGTCGGGGCGAATCAACTCCTTGCGCACGAGCGCCATCAGGTGGTCGGGCACCGACGCATGCAGGGCCTCGGGGACCAGCGCTGCGACGACACCCTCGTGAAACACCTGGCCGTCGACGGACGCCGCCTCGATCACGGATCGCTCCGCTTCGTTGAGGCGGTCCAGGCGGGCGGCGAGGAGTGCCTGGATCGTCGCGGGCATCTCGCGTTTTGCCTCGTCGCCCGATTCGGTCACGAGCGCGTACATCTCCTCGGCGAACAGTGGGTTTCCCTCGGCCGCGGCGACGATGTGGCGCCGGTCCGGCTCGGAGAGTCCGGCGCCGGCGCTGAGGTTCTCGACGAGTCGCGTGCTCTCGATCTCCGAGAGCGGTTCCAGAAGGGCCGTAGTCGCGTTCAGCTTTCCCCCGCCCCATCCGGGACGAACCTCGAGCAACTCGGGTCGCGCGAGACACACGAGCAGGATCGAGGAATCGCGCGTCCAGTCTGCGAGATGCTCGACGAGATCGAGGAACGTCTTCTCACCCCAGTGCACGTCGTCGAAGACGACCGCGAGCGGCTGTACGCGCGCCAGACGCTCGAAAAAGCCTCGCACGGCGGTGAAGCCCTCCTCGGCGCCGGGGCCCACCTCTTCGAGACCGATGATCCCGGCTACGTGGTGGGCGATGAGCTCACCGCCCGCATCTCCCGCGAGCATGCCGATCAGTCTCGACTGTGCCGCATCCGGAGGGTCGGAACCGCTGAGCCCCACGGCCTCCTTGACCGCCTCGAGCAACGGCCAGTAGGTGATGCCCTCGCCGTAGGGAAGGCAGCGCCCACGGGCTACCAGCGCAGTGTCAGCGAGTTCGCCGAGGAACTCCAGCACGAGTCGGGACTTGCCCACTCCGGCCGGGCCGAGCACGGTGAAGAGCTGGCACGACCGATCCTCGACGGCCGCGTCGAAGACATCGTGGAGGCGCCTTCGCTCCCGCTCGCGGCCGATCATCGGCGAGTCGAAGCGACTCACGTGACCAGCCGGCGCGCGACGAACCTCGACGAGCCGAAGCGCGTCCTCCTGCGACTCGACCGAGACCACATCCGGGGCGAAGCGGTGGGTCTCCCTGTCGATCACGATCTCGCCGCGTGGCGCTGACTGGGCCAGGCGGTGAGCGACCGCGAGCGGCTCGCCCGTAGGCTGCAGCTGATCGCCGCCGGCGACGACCTGGCCGGTGCTCACACCGACGCGCAGCTCCAGGCGCGCCTCAAACTGAGCCTCGAGTTCCTGGGCGAGATCCGTTGCCCGGCGGCGAATCTCAACCGCAGCCCGGAGCGCCCGCAACGCGTCGTCTTCGTGAACGCCGGGGACCCCGAAGACGGCCGTCGCCACGTCGCCGGCGGTCTCCTGGACGTGGCCGCCGTGAGCCTCGACGGCCGCGTGGATCTCGGCGAAGCCGCGCGGGGTGACCCTGCGGAGTGCCTCTGGGTCGAGCGGCGCGCCCCCTGTGGACGACGCGGTCAGGACCGCGGACAGGACGGTCACGGTCTTGCGCACCTCACGGGAAGCGGGCTCGCGAGCAGCGGGCGGGCCTCGCTGGACCGGCTCGTACTCCGGAGTTTCGTCCACAGGCTCGATGTCGAGCGCCGGATCCTGACTGAGTACGGCCTGGTGGAGGTCTTGCAGTCGTCGGCCGGGTTCGATGCCGAGCTCGTCGACGAGGACGGCGCGAGCGGCCCGATAGGCCTCGAGCGCCTCCGCCTGGCGGCCCGACCGGTAGAGCGCGAGCATGAGCTGTCCCCACTGGCCTTCGCGCATCGGGTGCTCCTGCACGCGTGCTTCGAGTTCGCCAACCAGCTCGGCGTGGCGCCCGGTCGCGAGGTCGAGCTCGGTCAGCTCCTCGAGGCAGACGAGCCGGAGCTCTTCGAGGCGGGCTATCTCGGCCTGTGCAAAGCGCTGATCGGCGAAGTCGGCCAGCGGCGGCCCCCGCCACAGGGACAGCGCTTCCCGCAGCCTGCCCTCGCTCTGCATGCGCTCGAACCGGGTGAGATCGAGCTCGTCTGGTTCCACTCGCAGCAGATAGCCGGGAGCCTTCGTCTGAAGCCGCTCCCTTCCGAGAAGCTTCCTGAGCTGCGAGACATAGAGCTGAAGCGCCTTGTGCGCCGTCGCCGGCGGCTCTTCCTCCCACAGCGCGTCGATCAACCGGGAGGTGGAAACGACTCGGTTGGACTCCAGCAGGAGGGCTACCAACAGGGCGCGGCGCTTCTGGCCTGACAGGTCGAGCGGCCGTCCCTCCCTGATCACCTCGAGCGTCCCAAGGACACGGAAGTCCATCTCCGGGCTGCGACGCTAACACCACGGCTTACGCCGCTCAAGCACCCTCCCGCTCGCGGCGCGTCGGCACGGCGCGACCGTGACCGCGTATGGCCGCAAGCGAGTGGGGGGTCTCTGCGACGCTTCGGCGTCATGGCCGTCCGGGCGCAAGGCCGCACGGAGCGCCGGCGCGTGCTCGCCCGCGAGCTGGCCGCCGCTCTGGCGCCCTTCGGCGTCGAGGTCGACCGGTTGGCGCGGCCGCCCGCCGGGCTCGCCCGGGCCACCTTCCTGGTCGGTCCCGCCGACGCGCGGGTGGTGGCCAAGCTCGCCCCGCGCGAGGCGGGCGCCGAGATGCCGAGCGGCTGCG